>Ga0116227_10000143_pt1 | contig 118363 bp, 124 predicted proteins | sample S1TSphgellanicum_FD_89693 | JGI IMG/M metagenome (GOLD analysis project Ga0116227, IMG submission 89693) | Host-associated microbial communities from peat moss isolated from Minnesota, USA - S1T2_Fb - Sphagnum magellanicum MG | ecosystem: Host-associated > Plants > Peat moss > Unclassified...
ATAAATAGTTAGAGCGATCACTATAAAAGGACCGCCCTAAACAGGCTGGCATAAAGCCGCCTAAGTCTCAAAGATAAATAATTTCTAAATTACTTGCTTATTAACACAGAATCTCGCAATGACAATTTTGATATATTTTGCTTATCCTTAATGCGACTTTATCGTGCCAATAAACTCTCCAATCCCTTCAAGGTAATCTGGGCGCGAACCTAGATACTTTACAAAAGCGCTACCCACAATAGCCCCATTAGCATACTCGCAGGCTTTAGAGAAGGTTTTGTTATTGCTGATACCGAAACCGATGATTAGCGGATTATTCAATTCCATGGCTTTAATTCGCTTGTAGTAACCCTCTATTGCATCGGAAACATCTAAACTGCCGCCGGTGATAGACGATGATGATAACAAATAGATAAAGCTGTTGCTCAAGCCATCAATTTTACGAATGCGTTCTTCGGATGTTTGTGGGGTAACCAGGAAGATATTGCTTAAACCATATTTGGCGAAAATTTCGGCATACATATTTTCGTACTCGTACATCGGCAGGTCGGGAACAATTACGCCGTCCACCCCTACTTGGGCAGCGGTTTGGCAAAAACGCTCGACACCGTACTGAACCATGGGGTTGCAGTAGCCCATCAATATAATTGGGATAGTTACGCGTTTGCGCAGCTCTTTCAGTTCTTCAAAAAGCACATTCAGGGTCATACCGTTCTCCAAAGCTTGTTGGGAGCTATTTTGGATGGTCGGCCCATCTGCCACCGGGTCCGAATACGGGAAACCTACTTCCAGGAAATCGGCCCCGGCTTTTTCCAACGCTTCGGCAATATCAACCGTAGTATTCAGCGCAGGGTACCCGGCCGTGAAGTAGATAGACAGCAGGTCTTTATTTTTTGTAGAAAAGAGTTTATTTAAACGGTTCATGTTAAGTCTTGAGTTCTAAGTTTTAAGTCTCGAATCCTTTTTTAGCTTTGGACTTTCGGCTTTAGACTTTTGGCTTTTTAATACCCAAAGTATTTAATATAAGTATCCAGATCTTTATCGCCCCTGCCCGACAGGCAGATCACTACGTTATCATCCTTCTTGAAGGTCATTTTCTCCAGGTAAGCAAACGCATGTGCGCTTTCAATAGCGGGGATAATACCTTCGGTTTGTGACAATAATAAACCTGCCTGCAGAGAATCATCATCGGTAATGCTTACGTATTTGGCGCGGTTTATTTTATACAGATGCGCATGCTGCGGACCGATGCCCGGGTAATCCAGTCCCGCGCTAATAGAATACGGTTCAACAACCTGTCCGTCATCGGTTTGCATCAATATGGTACGGCTGCCATGCAAAACACCTTCCTTACCAAGGAAGGTAGTAGCTGCAGAGTGGCCGCTATCAACACCCTTACCGGCTGCTTCAACGGCTATTAGCTGCACGCTTTCATCTTCTAAAAAATGATAGAACATGCCCATGGCATTACTACCGCCGCCTACGCAAGCTAACACATAATCCGGCAATTCGGTACCGGTTTGTTCTAACAGTTGTTTTTTGGTTTCTTGCGAAATGATGGATTGAAACTGTGCTACCATCTCGGGATATGGATAAGGACCTACTACCGAACCGATGATGTAGTGTGTGTCAACGGGATTATTGATCCAGTCGCGCATGGCTTCGTTGGTGGCATCTTTCAATGTTTTACTACCTGAAGTTGCCGGCACTACGGTAGCACCCAGCATCTTCATCCGGGCCACGTTTGGTGCCTGGCGCTGGATATCGATCTCGCCCATATAAACTACGCATTCAATCCCCATCAGGGCGCACACCGTAGCCGTAGCCACTCCATGCTGACCGGCACCAGTTTCGGCAATAATCCGTTTTTTACCCAAACGTTTAGCCAGCAAAATTTGCCCGATGGCATTATTGATCTTATGCGACCCGGTATGGTTCAGATCCTCTCTTTTCAGGAAGATATTTGCGCCATATTTCTCTGAGTATCTTTTAGCATGATACAAAGGCGAAGGGCGGCCCACGTAATCTTTCAGCAACTGATTAAATTCGGCCTTAAAATCAGCATCGTTAATGATGCTTAGGTATTGCTGCCTTAATTCCTCTACGTTGGGGTAAAGCATTTCAGGGATGTAGGCCCCGCCAAAATCGCCGTAGTAGCCCTGTTCGTTAACTCCGTATTTCATATTCTTTTTAGTTCAAGACTTCTGTTTGTCCATTTTGTCATTGCGAGGTACGAAGCAATCGCGAACTATGCAAATCGCCTCTTCTTATCCGCGATTGCTTCGTACCTCGCAATGACAAGCTTGCTATTTAACTTCACTCAGCAACGCAAACGCCTGCTTTAATTTATCAATATCTTTTAGTCCCGGCGCGGTTTCAAACCTGCTATTCAGGTCAACACCGTAAAAGGCTGGGTGTTTAATGTTTTTTACTTCGGGTAAATTATCCAGGCTTAAACCACCGCTTAAAAAGAAGGGCACATCCAATTGATATTTATCCAAAATCCCCCAATCAAAAATTTGCCCGGAACCGCCGTGCACCGGTGTTTTGGTATCGAACAGAAAGTAATCTACCATACCAACGTAAGGTTTCAACGTATTAAAATCAAAACTTTCATCAACACCAAAAGCTTTCAGTACTTCTATCTTTCCCTTAAAAGTTGCACAAACCTCCGGGCTCTCCTGCCCATGCAATTGCACGGCTTCAAAATTATATTCCTTTATTAATGAATTAATTACGTCGACATCCTCATTAACAAACACAGCGGTTTTTTTTATCCCGGCAGGTAAATCAATGATCACATCCCCGGGCAAGTCTTCCGAAAATCTGGGCGAGCGGTCATAACGGATAAACCCAACGTAATCGGGCTCTAATCCGGCGACAGCCAATATATTCTCCCGGTCTTTTAACCCGCAAACCTTGATCTTCATTAGTTTTTGCTGATTAGTTTGTTAAAATTACCCAATGCTTTTTTGCTCATCAGCGCTTCTTCTGCATCGTAAAAACAATCGGCAAAAGTAGCTTCGGGCTTAATGGTGCGGATAGCAATGGCAGCGTTACACAGCACCACGTTGTTTTGTGCCGATGTGCCTTCGCCATGCAATACATCGCTGAAAATCTTTGCCGAATCGGCCACGCTATGCCCGCCTATGATCGCAGCCGGGTCAAGCTTTTCAAAGCCTAAGCTTTCAATAGTATGGATCTTTTCACCATCGTTGCCAAATGTTTTAAAGTCGCAGGTTAGTGATACTTCGTCGTAACCATCCAAAGCATTCAGGATAGTATATTTCACATCCGATTTTTGGTACAGGTAAGCATAAAGCCTGGCCAACTCCAAATTGTAAACCCCGGCCATCTGGTTGTTAGGCCTTGCAGGGTTAACCAGCGGACCAAGCATATTAAAAAACGTCTTCACCCCTAATTCGCGGCGGATAGGCGCTACGGTTTTCATAGCCGGGTGAAACAGCGGCGCATGTAAAAAACAGATATTAGCTTCATCCATATTACGGCTCAGCATGTCGGTATCATTGGTAAACTGATAGCCCAAAAACTCCATCACGTTTGATGATCCGCAACCTGAGGATACCCCATAGTTGCCATGCTTAGCCACTTTATATCCGGCCCCGGCCACAACAAACGATGCCAGGGTTGAGATATTAAACGTGTCTTTACCATCGCCACCGGTACCGCAAAGGTCTATGGTCTGATCAGCGTCCAGTTTTACCGGCAGGCACAGATCAAGCATGGCATCCCGGAAACCTTCCAATTCATCAACCGTGATACTGCGCATGCAATAGGCCGTCATAAATGCCGCCATTTGCGAGTTATTGTATTTACCCAAAGCAATATTGGTCAATATCTCTTTAGACTGCTCGTGCGTAAATGTTTTATGTTCGAATAAGTGATTTAATATCGCTTTCATAAATTTTAATAACAAAAAAGGGTTACCAATGGCAACCCTTTTATATCCTGATATAACAACATGGGTTTGCCTTACGATCTCTCGTTAAGCCACCACCAATTGTTGTTTAATGTTCTCATTTTTATTGTGCAGCAAATATGTAAATTGTTTTTACTAAAAGCAAACAGATAGCGTAATTTTACTGCATGGCCTTTATACACACAAAAAAAATAAATCCCGAAGATGATCTTGGTTTCGGTTCGCAGCCGGTGATCCGTAACCAACCGCTGCTTAACCGTGATGGTTCTATCAATGTTAAACGCCGGGGCATCTCTATTTTTAACACGGCCGATTATTACCACAATCTGATAAAAATGAGCTGGGGCAAATTCTGGCTGATTATCATTACAGGTTATTTAATCGTCAATATCATATTTGCTTTTATTTATGTAAGCGTTGGGAAAGACAGTCTTTATGGCGCCGATGGGACCTCTACGCTCGATCTTTTCCTGAATGCCTTTTTCTTTTCGGCACAAACCATGTCGACGGTAGGTTACGGGCACATTAGTCCGAAGGGAATCCTGGCTAACACCATTGCCGCTATGGAATCGATGTTGGGACTGTTAGCTTTTGCCTTAGCGACAGGCTTATTATATGGACGTTTTTCGAGACCATCAGCCAAAATTGCCTACAGCAGGAATATCTTGGTAGCACCCTATCTGGGCAATGGTCGCGGCCTGATGTTTCGTTTAGCCAACCTTCGTAAAAACATCCTGATAGATTTAAGCGTGGAGGTGATTTTCTCGTATAACGAAGACGTTGATGGGAAACCCGTGCGCCGATTTTTCCCGTTAGAACTGGAACGTAAGAAAGTAAGTATGCTTACCCTCAGCTGGACTATCGTACATCCGCTGGATGATAACAGTCCGCTAAAAGAAATGACGCTTGATCAGCTACAGAAGACTGAAGCAGCATTCAGTATATTGTTAAAGGCTTTTGATGATACCTTTTCGCAGACCGTTCATTCCCGCGCTGCATATTATTCTGAAGATCTTGTTTGGGATGCCCGGTTTACGCCAAGCTTTGACCGTGATGAGGAAGGACGGATTGTACTGGATTTATCGAGGATACATCAGTATGAAACCGTTTAATTTGTCATTGCGAGGTACGAAGCAATCGCAAACTTGAAGAGCGGCTCTGCTTATTCGCGATTGCTTCGTACCTCGCAATGACAAAGTGGTCGTGTTTGATCATTACTTCAACAACGGATCCTTTTCCTTCGCAAACACATTATACACCATACCATCCAGTAACCCTGGCAAAAGCTTACCTAACAGCACTGTTAGTTTACCCTGAAAGGTCATGATCAGTGTGCGGGAGCGATTTTCTACACCGTTGGCAATCAGGCGGGCCACTTCGTCCGATGTCATCATTTTTTGTTCGTTCAGGCTGCTTTCACCTTGCTGGCGGCCTTCTTGATTCAGGGCTGTATTTCGGATGTTAGATGCAGTGAACCCCGGGCAGGCGGTCATAATGTGTACGCCGGTTTTTAAAGTCTCTACCCTTAAAGCATCTAAAAAACCATTCATGGCAAATTTTGATGCAGAATAACCGGTACGGCCCGGCAAACCTTTATAACCGGCTATAGACGATACCCCTACTACGCTGCCTTTGGTTTTTAGGATCTCAGGTAAAGCGTATTTGGTGCAGTATACAGTTCCCCAAAAGTTTACGTCTATTAAATCTTTTAAAACTTTCAAATCAAGATCGTTAAAAAGCGCCCGCATAGAGATACCGGCGTTGTTAATCAATATATCAATGTTTCCAAAAGTGGTGATGGCTTGTTTAACCAGCATTTTACAGTCATCTTCAACCTTGACATCGCACTGCACGGCTACCGCCTTCACCGAGAAACGGCCCATAATATCTTCAGCTATTTCACAAAGGCTAACATACTGACGGGCGCCCAAAACAAGGTTAGCGCCGCGACGGGCAAATTCGTAAGCAAGTGATTTACCGATGCCTGAGGATGCGCCGGTGATGATGACAACTTTATTGTTCAACTTCATAGGATGGTTGCAGCATTGGCCCCATTCCTTTCAGTTTTAGTTGTAAGTGGGGCAGTTTAAACATGTATTTGCCCGCGAAGATAAGCATAGCGCCATAAAAGTGCTTCAGGTACTCCAAGCTAAATTTATCAACGTTTTGCCTGAAATTGATGATATAAGTTTTTGGGAAATAGTAATTTTTAAATCCAGCCAAACGGATGCGATACGACAGATCTATATTATGACCGTACATAAAAAAACGCTCGTCCATAAAGCCGGTGCCCAGTAAAACAGACCGGCGTAACAGCATTCCGGCTGCGTTTAAAATATCTATTTCGGCTGTCTCAAACTCATCGATCCAATACTCATGCTGACGATCGTACAGACGGGATTTGGAAAGCATTTTTGATAAACCTGTCAACTTGAAGAAGGTTACCCAATGCGGCATCAGTCCGCGTTTAGATTCTTTTAGGAAATTACCCATAGGGTCAATCATCCGTACACTTAAACCGCCCGCCATCTGGTGATGTTCCATAAAATCGATAGCCTTTGTAAGTGTATCTTTTTTAGTAATGGTGTCAGGATTAATGAGCAGTACGTATTCGCCCTGCGCCATCATAAGCGCCTGGTTATAAGCCTTTGAAATGCCGATATTTTTATCGTTGACGATTAAATTAACCAACGGAAAATCGCGCTGCACCATGTTAGATGAATGATCGCTCGAAGCATTATCTACCACAAAAAACTCGTGCTGGATGTTTTCGCAGGCCTTTTTCAATGTAGCTAAGGCCTGCTGCAACAACACGCACCTATCACGATTTACAATAATAACAGATAGCTTCATATGCGGTAGAGTTTAAAGGATTTACGTATAGCTGCAACAATTTGCTACATCGATATTTGAAATATACCAAAGGCTATGCCATAAATTAAAAACCTTAAATAAGTTATTGATTATTAGGATTTACGCCCCCACAAGCCGCATTTATACCAAGACTTATGAAGTTTTAAAAACTTCGTAAGTCCGAAATTCACCAACTTCCAGTTTGATACAACGAAAAAGAAAGCTGATTAACGAAATACCGTAAGTGAGAATTATCTCGATAAAGAATTTTCGTAAGGCACGCGGGTGGCGATAGATCTGCCTAAAGTGATCTCATCTACATACTCTAATTCGCCGCCAAAGGCTATCCCACGCGCAATGGTGCTGATAATAACTACAGTGTCTTTTAAGCGCTTATGAAGATAAAATATAGTGGTATCGCCTTCCATGGTGGCACTCAGGGCAAATATTACTTCTCTAACTTCGCCGGTTTTCATTCGCTCCACCAGTGAATCGATAGCCAAATCAGCCGGACCGATACCGTCCATAGGCGAAATTAGTCCGCCGAGTACGTGATAGACACCGTTGTATTGATTGGTGTTTTCAATAGCCATTACATCGCGGGTATCTTCTACCACGCAAACCAGGCTATGATCGCGCTTGTGCGATGAACAGATTTCGCAAACCGAACTATCCGATATATTATGGCAAACCGTGCAATGTTGAATCTCTCTGCGCAGTTTAATCATGGTATGGCCAAATCGGTCTACCTCGGCCTGATCCTGGTTTAACAGGTGCAGCACCAACCTCAGCGCAGTTTTTTGCCCCACTCCCGGCAGCCTTGCAAATTCGGCCACGGCATTCTCCAATAATTTAGACGAGAAATTCATTTGTTGCGAAGATAGGGAGAAAGTTGGGAAGTCGGAAAGACCGAAAGTCCGAAAGAAAGATCGACTTTCGGACTAATTAAATAATTTCTAAATTGCCAACATAAACCATCCGTTATCTGGCATTCCTAAATCCGTCTTTCGGACTTTCGGACTCCCCGACTTTCGGACTAACAAAAAACTATGGCCCCAGGAATATTACTCTCCTTTATCATCGGTTACTTTTTGGTGCTGATCCTGATTTCCTTCCTCACCTCGCGCAAGTCATCAGATAATGATACCTTTTTTGTGGCCAACCGCAACTCTAAATGGTATTTGGTGGCCTTCGGGATGATCGGTACAGCATTGAGTGGTGTTACCTTTATATCGGTACCGGGTAAAGTTGGGTTAGATCAGTTTGGCTATTTCCAGTTTGTGTTGGGTAATGCGGCGGGTTTCATCATTATTGCAACGGTGCTATTGCCTTTGTATTACCGCATGAAGCTGACTTCTATCTATAGCTACATTGAAAGCGCTTTAGGTACCTGGAGTTATAAAACGGCTGCTGGGATATTTCTGATCAGCCGCACCATAGGTTCATCGTTTCGTTTATACCTGGTGGTTATTGTATTGCAGAAATTTATTTTCGATAGTTATGGCGTTCCATTTTGGATGACGGTGTTGATTTGCCTGGTGCTCATCTGGTCATACACGTTTAAGGGCGGGTTGAAAACCATCATTATTACCGACAGCTTGCAAACCTTCTTTTTAGTGACATCAGTGTTCCTGTCTATCTACTTCATTTGCCGCAGTTTAGATATGACGGTTTTCCAGGCCGCCGAAACTATCAAGAACAGCAGCTATTCAAAGGTCTTTTTTTTTAACGATTTCCTGAGCAGTAAACTCCATTTAACCAAACAGTTTTTGGGTGGGTTGTTTATCACTGTCGGCATGACCGGTCTCGATCAGGATTTGATGCAGAAAAACCTGAGCTTAAAAAACATTAAAGAAGCTCAAAAAAACATGTTCAGCTTTACGGCGGTGTTTGTGGTGATTAACATCTTCTTTTTAAGCGTGGGTGCGATGTTGTATTTATATGCACAAAAAAACGGCATAACTGTCGCCAAGACTGATTACCTCTATCCTACCATCGCTTTAAACTACCTGGGCGTGCTACCGGCCATTGTATTTATGTTAGGTTTAACCGCCGCAACGTTTGCCACAACTGATTCGGCATTAACTGCTCTAACAACTTCCTTTTGTGTCGACTTTTTAAACTTCAATAAAAAAGATAATGTAAACAGCCCGGCAGCGGTGCGTACAAGGCATGCGGTGCATATCGCTTTTTCGGTATTAATGCTGATAACCATTGTATTATTTAACGCTGTAAATAATGATGCTGTAGTCGGCGCCATCTTCAAAGTTGCATCTTATACCTATGGACCGCTGTTAGGTTTATATGCATTTGGCCTGTTTGTAAGCAAACGCCAGGTGGCCGACAAACTTACTCCCTTCATTTGTGTTATCTCACCGGCGGTTTGTTATTTTTTAAGCATGCATTCAAAAACATGGTTAGGCGGATATGTTTTTGATAATGAATTAATAATTGTCAACGGATTAATTACATTTGTCGCCTTGTTTTTATTTTCTACCAGTAAATCAAAACAACAACAAGCAAAGCTGGCTTAATTAATCAGCAATTATTTACAACTAAATTACCCCCGCATACTATGACCGGAGAAGATAAAATAAGAAGAGCATTTGAGAATAAAGATTGGCAGGAAATAAAAACATCCGATTCGTGGCAAATTTTTAAAATCATGGCTGAGTTTGTGGATGGATTTGAGAAACTGGCCAAAATAGGTCCCTGTGTTTCTATATTCGGATCGGCCCGTACTAAAAACGAAAACCCATACTATCAATTGGCCGAGCAATGCGCACATCTACTATCAGAGCGTGGTTATGGTGTAATATCAGGCGGTGGCCCTGGTATTATGGAGGCTGCCAATAAAGGCGCTTACGAGGCTGGAGGTAAATCGGTAGGCTTAAACATAGAACTACCGTTCGAGCAATTCCACAATAAATATATCGACAGGGATAAATTACTGGAGTTTGATTACTTCTTTATCCGGAAGGTAATGTTTATGAAATACTCGCAAGGGTTCATCATACTGCCTGGCGGTTTTGGTACGCTTGATGAATCTTTTGAAGCGATCACTTTGATCCAAACCGGTAAAATTGCCCGTTTCCCAATTGTTTTTGTGGGAGTGGAATACTGGAAAGGCCTGTTTGCCTGGGTTGAAGATAAAATGCTGAACCAGGAGCATAACATCAGTCCGGATGATTTGAACCTGTACCGTGTAGTTGATACTCCTGAGGAGGCTTGCGAGCATATTTTCCGTTTCTACGAGAAGTATGTATTGAAACCGAACTTCTAATTAGTCATTAGTCATTAGTCATTAGTCATTAGTCATTAGTCATTAGTCATTAAAATGATTTGACAAATGCTTTTATTGTTTGTATTTTTTGAAAAAATACAAACATGGGTAATCGGCTGGGTGATCTTGAGGTTTACACCTTATCAGATTCTTTTTCAAATGACATATGGGCAATTGTAATGACCTGGGATTATTTCGCTAAAGACACAATCGGAAAGCAACTCGTAAGATCGGCCGATTCAATAAGTGCGAATATTGCGGAGGGCTTCGGCAGATATCATTTTAAAGAAAACAAGAATTTTTGTTATTTCAGTCGCGGGTCTGTTTTAGAAACTAAAAGTTGGCTTAAAAAAGCCCAAAAAAGAGAATTAATCACTGATGAACAATCCCTATCTTTGATGGCAAGCTTAGAGTTGATTCATTTAAAATTAAACGCTTATATCAAACACATTGGCAGGTTATCAACTACTACACCAATGACTAATGACCAATGACCACTAAACCAAAAAGACAGGCAGCTCTTGGCTTTATCTTCGCGACACTGCTGATTGATATCATGGGTTTGGCTATTATCATTCCCGTTGTTCCGCAGTTAATTGAGCGTTTAATCCATGGCGATATCAGCAAGGCATCATCCTATGGTGGTTGGCTGATGGTATCGTATGCAACCATGCAATTCCTGTTTTCGCCAATTATTGGTAACCTGAGCGATAAGTATGGCCGCCGGCCGGTTTTGTTGTTTTCTCTTTTAGGATTTAGCTTCGATTATTTCTTTTCGGCCTTTGCCCCTACCATTACCTGGTTGTTTATCGGTCGTATCGTAGCAGGTATCACAGGCGCCAGTTTCACTACTGCTGCAGCTTATATTTCAGATGTTAGCACCCCGGAAAAGAAGGCAGCTAACTTCGGGATGATTGGCGTTGCCTTTGGTTTAGGTTTTATCATCGGCCCGGCAATTGGTGGCTTTTTAGGTAAATATAATGTCCATTATCCGTTTATAGCAGCCGGTGCTTTAGCCCTTTTGAATGCACTGTACGGTTTCTTTGTATTACCCGAATCTTTAGACCAGGCTCATCGCCGTCCGTTTGATATCAAACGTGCTAATCCTATCGGAACGCTGAAACAACTGGCCAAATACGAAAATGTGCTGGGTTTAGCAGTATCGCTTTTCCTGATCTATTTTGCGGCACAGGCCGTACAAAGCGTATGGACTTACTATACCATCAAAAAATTCAGTTGGGATCCCGGGATGGTGGGTATATCGTTAGGTGTGGTTGGACTGTTAACGGCAATTGTTCAGGGTGGCTTAATCAGGTTTACTTTACCCAAACTTGGCCAGGAGCGCAGTATTTGGCTGGGGTTAGTCTTTTATAGTCTTGGTTTAATATTGTTCGCTTTTGCAACCAAAGGCTGGATGATGTTTGCCTTCCTTGTACCTTATTGCCTCGGCGGTATCGCAGGACCGGCTTTACAAGGTTATATCAGTAATAACGTACCCGCCAATGCCCAGGGCGAATTACAGGGCGGCTTAACCAGTTTAATGAGTTTAGCCAGCATATTCGGTCCACTGGCTATGACGCAGTCCTTCTATTTCTTTACCAATGCCCATGCCCCGGTTCAGTTTCCGGGAGCCCCTTATTTGCTGGGCTCGGTGTTAATGTTGCTCAGCGCATTGCTGGCTATCCGTAGTTTTAAGAAACAAGTTAAAGCAAACGCGGTTTAAGTATCACATATGCAGGAAAAAACGCTACCCGTTATCCCATCTAACAAGGCCCTAAGCTTTATTTTCGTAACTATTTTTATCGATATACTTGGCTTAGGCATTATTATTCCTGTTATGCCAAGATTGCTTGAACAGCTTGGCCATGTTGGCATCCCCGAAGCATCAGAAATAAGCGGCTGGTTAACGTTTACTTATGCTGTAATGCAATTGCTGTTTTCGCCAACTATGGGCAGCCTGAGCGATCGTTTTGGCCGCCGCCCCATCCTGCTTATATCTTTGTTTGGTTTTAGTATCGATTACACATTTATGGCTTTCGCCCCATCCATTTTATGGTTATTTGTAGGCAGGGTAATTGCCGGCATCTCCGGCGCTACCACAGCGACAGCCACGGCTTACATTGCTGATATCAGCACCGGAGATAAAAGATCAGCCAATTTTGGTATTGTTGGTGCAGCATCGGGCCTCGGCCTGATTGTAGGTATTGCAGCCGGTGCTTTTTTAGGCGGCATCGATTTAAAATATCCTTTTATCGCCGCTGCAGCGGCAGCTATGATTAATTTCCTGTACGGTTACTTTGTATTGCCCGAATCATTAGACAAGCAACATCGCCGCAAATTTGAATGGAAGCGTGCCAACCCGGCAGGTTCGTTTATGCAACTGGGTAAATACCAGGCTTTAGCGGGACTTGCTATTGCGTTTACCCTTGTTTACATAGCACAAAAAGCAGTAGAGTATCAGCTAAACTTTTACGTGTACGAAAAATTTGGCTGGCAGCCCTACCAGTTCGGGATCCTTGGTTTGTTTATTGGAGTGATATTAATCGGGATACAAGGCGGGCTGATCCGTTACCTGATCCCTAAATGGGGGATAAAAAAGAATATCATTATAGGTCTTAATTTTTATGGGATAGGGCTAACCCTCATCGCTTTTGCAAATAAAGATTGGATGCTGTACGCCTTTATGATTCCCTATTGCTTCGGCGGCATTTCGGGCCCGGCTTTACAGGGCTTAATTACCAGCAAATTCCCGCAGAACGAACAGGGCGAGTTACAAGGCGGCTTAGCCATGTTATCAAGCATCAGTTTAATTGTAGGGCCTTTGATAATGGGATACACATTCAAGTTTTTCTCTTATCGCGATTCGGCTCTTTATTTCCCCGGAGCTCCTTATATTTTGGGTGCGGTATTGATGCTCATCAGCGTTTTCCTGGTGATCAGAAGTCTGAGAAAAGAAGTAAGTACGTAATTTAAATAACGGCATTGCGAGGTACGAAGCAATCTCTACACCTTGGTATCGAATCTTTAAGTCCGCTCTGCTGTCGTAGAGATTGCTTCGTACCTCGCAATGACGTGTGTAACTTATGAAACAAGTAGCCATCGCTTTCGGATTATTGATTACCGCTCTGCTGGTATTGTTCCGGGTTGCGCAATCTCAGCTTATTGTACGGGATATCTCTTCGGGATGGGTAATCGGCTTTTTCAGCGTACTGTTTTTAGCGATCGGCATAGTGCTTAACCGCAAATTATTTAGTCAAACTGTAATATTTACCGAACAAAAACCCGCCGTATTGAATGACGAAAAGTTATTAGCTACCGGCCTGAGTAAACGCGAAGCAGAGATTTTATTATTAATTCACGATGGCTTATCAAACCAGCAAATTGCGGATAAACTCTTCATCTCCGAACATACAGTTAAAAAACACGTCTCCAATATTTTCCTTAAACTTAACGTAGAACGTCGCACAGAAGCCGTTAAACGGGCAAAAGAGTTATCGGTAATTAGTTAAAGCTATTACATCCAAAACAAAAATGGCGGCCCTATAGCATAAGGCCGCCATTTTAATATTAAAGTTTTGGATTATTTCACTACGAAACCGGCCATGGTGTTACCCCATGAGAATGACACTTTACCATTTGTCGCGATGTTAAATTTCATCACTTCGGTAAAGGCAGCAGCTTTTTCGGTTTTAACAGTTACGCGGAAAAGATCAGCAGTTTTATCGTGATCAGTACCCCAGTTGGTGGTGTTTTTATTGAAGATAAACACCCACTCTTTTTCGCCAGGGATAGACCAAATGCTGTATTTACCTTTAGGTAAGGCATTGCCGGCAATTTTAACATCTTTACTAACGGTGATAGCGGTTTGCTCGTTAGCGCCTGTACGCCACTCTTCGCCGTAAGGTGCAATTTCTTTACCAATGGTACGGCCTTTAATGCTTGGCTGGCTGTAAGCAACGCTTACTTCTATACCTTTGTTAATGGTAGCCTTAACGGTATCGGCAGGGCTTGGGCGTTTTTGTTTTGATTGTGCAGATGCGTTAAAAGCAGTAAATGCAAGCACAGCTATCAATGCAGATAAAACTAATTTTTTCATGAAGTTTGTTTGTTTAATTTTTTGCTAAGTTATTAAGTTTTACTTTAAATGTGCGTACTAAACGCATCAATCATTTCCATAACAATTATCGCATCTTCTATAGCGCAGGGGTTATCGCGCTCGCCGTTAAAATAGGATATTATCCGCTCTATCATAGGTTGTTGAATATGCTGCGGATGTTCAAATGTGATGTTCTCTTCATCCGTCTCGTTATGCCAGCTTACGGTTTTACCAAAAAACGGGAAGGTAATTTTCCCTTTAGTGCCAATAATTTCGCAGCTATCAATAGTCTCACTTTCGGCCACGTTAAAACACCACGATCCATTAACTACAACCTTATTAGGGAAGATGATTTGCCCGCAGACATGATCGTCAGCGGCGGTTATTCCAGCTTGATTTAACGCATAGCCCTTACAATCAATTGGCTTACCAAAATAGTACAGCATCAAATCTAACTGATGCGGTGCGAGGTCATGAAAATATCCACCGCCCGAAACCGCCGGGTCAACCCGCCAGTTTTCGGCTACTTTGGCAATCAGTTTGGGTTTACGGCTTTGCCACATCCTGATCTGTACAGTCCGGATCTCACCTATCACCTGCTTCTCCAGCAAATCCTTCACATATAAAAACATCGGGACAGCACGGCGATAATGGGCTACGGTTAAACGACCTCCGGTATTTTTTACCGCTTCGGCTATTTGCCTGGCTTCGGCTGCGTTCAGTGTAACCGGCTTTTCAACATAAACGTTAAAGCCGCGGCTTAGTGCATCTAAAGCGTAAGGCAGGTGCGATGCGGGCGGCGTGGCAATATAAATGGCGTTGATGTCGCTATCGTTCATCAATTCATCAGCATCGCTATACCATTTGCCAACACCGTGGCGTTGAGCATAATCGGCAGCTTTTTCGGCATCGCGGCGCATCACTGCAACCAGTTTACTTTCGGCTACCTTGTTAAACGCCGGACCGCTTTTTACCTCCGTCACGTCGCCGCAACCAATAATGCCCCAGTTAATTTGCCCTGACATATCTATTTTAATATGCTTTCGATATTGGCCAATTCATCAGCCGAAAACACCGTATTATCCAGGCATTTTAACGAGTCGGCCAGTTGCTCAGGTTTACTTGCACCGATGAGTACCGAAGTAACCCGCTCATCTTTTAACAACCAAGCCAAAGCCATTTGCGCTAAAGATTGACCGCGTTGAACAGCAATCGCATTCAGTTTTTTAATTTGATCTAAACGTTCGTCGGTTAGCTGAGATTTCTGTAAAAACCCGGTAGATTTTGCCGCACGCGAATCTTCAGGAATGCCATGCAGATATTTATCAGTTAACATCCCTTGCGCTAATGGAGAGAACGGGATACAGCCTACGCCCTCTTGCCCTAACACATCCATCAGGCCACCCTCTACCCAACGCTCAAACATCGAATATTTAGGCTGATGGATCAAACAAGGAGTACCTAATTTTTTCAGAATTGCTATAGCCTCGGCAGCTTTATCTGCAGGGTAATTTGAAATCCCGGCGTACAAGGCCTTACCCTGGCGCACAATCAGATCAAGCGCCTGCATGGTTTCTTCCAATGGGGTTTCCGGATCGGGACGGTGGTGGTAGAAAATATCCACATAATCTAAACGCATGCGTTTCAAGCTCTGATCCAAACTTGAAACCAGGTATTTTTTCGATCCCCAATCGCCGTAAGGGCCATCCCACATGGTATAGCCTGCTTTACTGCTAATAATCAGTTCGTCGCGATAATTCTTAAAATCTTCGGCCAGGATCTTTCCAAAATTAGTCTCGGCCGATCCCGGCGGCGGGCCGTAGTTATTTGCTAAATCAAAATGAGTGATGCCGCTATCAAAAGCCAGGTGCAGGATCTTACGGAAATTTTCTTCTACATCGACTCCACCGAAGTTGTGCCATAAGCCTAAAGAAATTGCCGGTAATTTAATACCGCTGCGGCCGCAACGGCGATACTCTATTTTTTGATAACGCTGATTTGATGGAAGATAAGTCATTGTTTTTTTAGGTGAATTTTACTTTTTAAAAATAGGCTTTTAAATTAAAGCCCATGCATTAAGCGCAAATATTTTACGTTGAATATAATTAACGTTAACTTTACGCAGAGCCGCAATTATACCCAAAAATGAAACCTTTATTAGTGTTAATGATATGTTTGCTTTGCGGCAGTGCTTTTAGTCAAAGCTTTTACGTTACCGATCAAGCCTATCGTTTTAAACGGATTACCATTAACGGCTCAAGCATTACTACAGAGGATATAGCCAGCTGCCCTGCCCGCGCCACTTCTATTGCACTTCAGCATAAGGTGATGTATTATATATCGGAAAAAGTGCTTTACAAGGCTGATCTATCTGGTAATACGCTAAGTAATTGTACTTTGCTGGGCAGCGTATCTAATTCAAACTCACTCACTATTGATAAAAACGGGTTGCTTTATCTTACCAATGATGGTGGATCTTTATTAACATTTGACCCTAAGACACTTAAACTTACAACAATTGGCTCCATGCCTTATGCCCCCGCCGGGGATTTGGTCTTTTATAAGGATGAGTTATATATGGCATCATTAAGCGGTATTGTTAAAGTAAACATTGCCGATCCTTCAAAAAGCATTATAGTTATTGCATCGCAGCCCAGCATTTTGGGCTTGGCATCGGTATCTGTTAGCGGCACTGTAAATAAAGTTTACGCTTTAGATAATAACAGCACCAGTACGGCCACCACCATTATTGAGGTTGATTTAGACAACTATCGCTTAGGCCAAACCATCGGCGTATCACCTTCTTTTTATTATGATGCAGCCAGTGATGTTGAAGATGGATCGTACTTGAAACTGGATATTGATAAAGTTGATACCTATGCCGATTGCCCCTTCACAGGTAAAGGAACCGTTAATGTTACAAGTTATAAAGCCAACACCTTTATCCTTAAAAACAATGTAAGCGGGGCAACTGTCACCAACAACACCGGTAAGTTTACGGGTGTCGATCCCGGAAATTACATCATAACTGTCAGAAACGGCTTGGAATCAATTTTTGGCAACTATGTTGTTAATCAATTCACGTTTGTAAAACCCGGGCTTACAATTACCACAAAAAAACCGAACTGCCTTAACACCGGCGAAATTGCTATCACAGCCGATAAAATCAACGGGGATTTTGATATCGTTTATAACGGCACAGCTTACGGATCAGACCATACGTTTACCGGACTAACTGCTAAAAAATACCATTTCGATATCAGGAACAGTACCGGCTGTGTTGTTGACTCCCGCGATGTTGATTTAGTTCAGGATGCCTGCGTAATTAAAATCGACAGCGCATCTGTTAGCGAAGAGTGCGACAATCCCAACAAAGGGCATGTAGTAGTACATGCTTCGCCGGGGACGGATAGTTATACTTATACCCTTGGCAGCACAACTAATACCACCGGTGTATTTAGCAATTTAGATGCGGCACGGGGTTACATTATTAGCGTTACATCAAAAGGCGACGGCAGTAAGCAATATCCCGTTATTATACCTGATTACACCCTGAATAAACCGACAATTACTTACGATAAAACCGATGCATCCTGTAGTGTAAATGCGTCTGTTAATTTCAAACTGTCGGTAACCAACGTTGTTTATACGATAAGCTATAAATCAAGCGTTTACTCTATCGATCATAAATTTTTATTGCCCGACGCCGGGACTTACAGCTTTAAAATATTAAAACCGAACGGATGTGTGCTGGCTAATATTACCGTACCTATTGTAAAGATTGAATGTGAGGTGGTGCAGTTCCCCAACACCTTCTCGCCTAATGGTGACGGTATTAATGACATCTTCAGACCATCGCAGGGCGCCGTGACTGATAAATTGCAAATTAAAATATACAATCGTTTGGGTGCATTGATATTCACCTCGGATAACCAGCATAATGGTTGGGATGGGCAAACAAACGGTAAACCTGTGCCGGCCGGAGTTTACTATTGGCTGGCTACCTATATTAATAACGAGAAACTATCGAAATCGCAAAGCGGATCTATTACGCTGATCCGGTAAAATAACTAAGCAGATGGCGCAATTAAACGGGCGGCAAACATGGTATCTGCCTTGTTTTGATAGCCTTTTAGCACGCCTTGCTCTTCTACCTGTAAGCCAAACTCTTTAACTAAAAAATTAACCACATCCTCGTTCTCGGCTTTAAAAGCCGAACAGGTGATATAGATCAACGGCTTACCGGGTTTTAGATATTTCACTACGTTGCGAACGATATCCTGTTGCAGACGGTTAAAAAATTCAATTTTTGATTTGCTGAACTGGCCGATCATCTCCGGCGTACGCCCCCAGGTACCAGAACCGCTGCAGGGTGCATCTAATATAATTCCATCAAAAACGTAATCATGCAGTTCGGGGTCTACATTACCTGTCAAATCCAATATTTTCTTTTGGTAACGATTTAAACCTGAACGCTGGAAACGTTCATCTAAATTTGCCAGGATAGACTCGCGGATATCGGACACTACTAACTTCAGGTTAGGTTCCTGTTCGTGCAATAGCAACGATTTACCTCCCGATGCTGCGCAGGCATCCCACCAGGCATCCCATTTATTCGGCTTAAACAGTTGGGCGGTCTGCTGCGATGAACTGTCCTGCACCTCAAACCAATGCTGTATGGGGAAGATGTTTTCTAACCGGGTGCCATTTGGCATGGCTATGCAGTTATTGCCTTCATCTTTGAATTTGATATCGGCCTTCTTTAGTTCGGCTTTAACCTGGTTTTCAAAACCTTTGCGTACGCGGATAAACAGATCGGGCTGGGTAAAGAAAGATATTAAAAAAGCCTGCTTATGAATGGATGGTGAAATCTGATCTGTCCATGGAAAAACATCTTCCAGCTTAAAATCTGGGTAAGCAGTCTTAATCATCTGTAGCTTTTGTTCGATAGGCAAATCGACACAAGCTGCCCACTCAGGTTTAAAATGCTGCAGAAATGAGTTAACCTGGGTATTGCACAAAAATTCAGCGACGATCAGGCGCTCATCTGCAGGTAAATTGGGCAAGGCTCTGCCCAAACGGAAATAATTATAGATCAGGCGACCGGCGACTTTTCTATCCGTCGAGCCCATTTGTTTATTTTGACGATAAAAGCCGGGAAGAAATTTACCAAGCGGCGTATCCGCCGGGTACTCCTCTAAAATGCGCTGAAAAGTTTTAAGCTGGTTCAGTGCTTTCATTCTACGGGTTTTAAATCAAAATTAATGTACTTATATAATTTAACGCTGCTATTTACAAAACCGGTATTGGGCGTCTTTACAAAACGAAAGCTATTGTGCAAACCGTCATAATCAACCAAATTGGGAACACCGGTTTTTGTAGTATCCGCCAAATGGCCAAAGTATAAACCTTCATCATAGCCTTTTATAGCGTATTCGCCGGGTTCGGTATGGTATAGCCTGCGGTAATCCCTCATAAACTTTATTACTCTCGGGGCCTTAAAATTGACCCTATCGCCCGATGTAATGTAGGCATTTAAGCGCTGTAATAACTCAGGCTTTAAAAAAGTAAAATCCTCCCAACTCGGATGGCCGAAGAGCGTGACCGGGTAGTGTTTTTTCTCCAAATCATCCAACGACTTTAACGTAACTTGCAAAAACTGTTCATCTGTTGCCGGGATAATAAATATATTTTGTTCGGTAAGTGACAGTTGTGGGATTAATGAACTTAAATCTCCGCGGACGACCGTCAACTCAATGATCTTAATTTTCTTTTTACCTAAGCTATCAATCGCCTTTCTGAACGGAACATTATACTTATTATCATCACTATAGCCCGACTTCAATACAAAAACCTTTTTAGCTTTCAGCTTGCTTTGGATATACTCTGCAACATGCCAGGTATGATATTGCAGTGGCGGGACAACGGTAACCAAATTTGGATTTTTATAATTGGCCGGCGGTGTAGGCGATAGCGGAGAAACCAGCAGCTTTTTCAAATTTGGAGCGGCCTCGCTAAAGCTTTTTATTTGCTCCGGATAAACCGGACCTACGATCAGGGCACTTGTCCGTACTTTGGTAGTTAAGGCCAGGTTATGAGCCATCGTAATGGCATCCTGGGTATCAAAAACCTGCAACTTAAAGTTATGGCCATCGTAGGTTAATGAATCAAGCGCCATTTTAAAGCCCTGGTAGTAATCCATAGCTAAATCAGCTTTACTTAGGGTGGCTTTGGGCGCACCTTTGCTTAAATCTATTTGATTCAATCCAAAGGGCAATAGCAAAGAAATAACTGTAGATGGCGGCGGCAACGGCTTCGACGGCGCAACTACCAGAGGCTTTACCACCGCGGAGGTATCAACAGGTTTGGGCGGCGCGGCAACGGGGCGCACCTTTGGCGAACAAGCCGCCAGCCACAACCCCATAGCCGCGAAGATTAACCACCTATTCCCACTCAATTGTGGCAGGCGGTTTTGAACTAATGTCATATACTACCCTGTTAATTCCCTTAACGTTGTTGATGATTTCGTTACTGATTTTGGCCAGCAAATCGTACGGCAAATGGCACCAATCTGCTGTCATCCCGTCTAATGATTCTACCGCGCGCAAACAAACCACGTTTTCGTAGGTCCGCTCATCGCCCATTACCCCTACCGATTGTACCGGCAGATAGATAGCGCCCGCTTGCCAAACCTTATCGTAAACACCGGCACTGCGTAAATTGTTGATATAAATCGCATCTGCTTCCTGTAAGATAGCTACTTTCTCCGGTGTAATGTCACCTAAGATCCTGATAGCCAAACCCGGACCCGGGAATGGGTGACGACCTAAAATCTTATCGTCTATTTTTAATGATTTACCTACGCGGCGTACTTCATCTTTAAACAAAGTATTTAGCGGTTCAACCACTTTCAGTTTCATAAAATCAGGCAAACCACCTACGTTATGGTGAGATTTAATGGTAGCCGACGGACCTTTAACCGATACAGACTCAATAACATCCGGGTAAATAGTACCCTGACCTAACCATTTTACATCCTCAACCAGGTGTGCCTCATCATCAAACACTTCGATAAATACGCGGCCAATAGCTTTACGTTTCTTTTCAGGATCAGTCAAGCCGGCCAAAGCATCATAGAAACGTTGTTTGGCATTTATACCCTTAACGTTAAGCCCCATGTCTTTGTATGATTCAAGCACACTTTCAAACTCATCTTTACGTAACAGGCCGTTATCTACAAATATGCAATACAGGTTTTTGCCAATGGCATGGTGCAATAATACCGCCGCTACCGATGAATCTACCCCGCCCGATAGTCCTAAAACTACTTTATCATCGCCTAATTTTTCTTTCAAGGCGGCAATGGTTGTTTCTACAAAGCTGTCGGGTGTCCAATCTTGTGTGCAACCACAAATGTCAACCAAAAAATTTTGCAGCAATTGCTTACCATCTATGCTATGCGTAACCTCGGGGTGAAACTGGATACCGTAAGTTTGCGAACCGGTAATTTGGTAAGCGGCAACCTTTACCGTATCGGTGCTTGCAATTACCTCATAATCATCGGCAATGCGCGCAATGGTATCGCCATGCGACATCCATACCTGCGAATGAGCAGGAATATTTTTAAACAGCGGATTGCCCTCTTTAATATAATCTAAATTAGCACGACCGTATTCGCGGGTGCTGGAAGCCATTACTTCGCCGCCACCGAAATGGGCCATATACTGAGCGCCATAACAAACGCCTAACAAAGGCAATTTGCCGTGGATGTTTTTAAAATCGTAGTGCAAAGCATCCTCCTGGCGTACCGAATACGGGCTACCGGAAAGGATTACCCCTTTTACGGTTTCGTCAATTTCACCTGGATTGTTAAACGGATGGATTTCGCAGTAGATGTTTAGTTCCCTGACACGGCGGGCGATAAGCTGAGTGAACTGTGAGCCGAAGTCAAGAATAAGGATTTTTTCTTGCATGGGCGAAGATAGGAATTCTATTTGAGATGTGAGAAATGAGATGTGAGAAATGAGATCTCTTCGTCTATTTTGTCATTGCGAGGAGCAGCAGGAGGTTGGGCGTAAGGGCGACGCGGCAATCTCATCGTATGCAAACTTACAACGAGGTTGCCGCGCTACGCTCGCAAATGACAAAACGGTTTATTATATTTACCCGACATGAACTTCCGCCTCGCCACTTTCTACGACATCCCTGAACTACAAAGCCTGATAGAACTTTCGGTGCGCGGTTTAAGTGTGGGTTATTATACCGAACAACAGATTGACAGTTCTATTAAATATGTTTTTGGTGTAGATAGCCAGCTGATTACGGACGGCACTTATTACCTTTTAGAACTGGACGACAGGATTGTGGCCTGCGGTGGCTGGAGTAAGCGCAATACTTTGTATGGCGGCAATCAGTATAAAGAAAAGGAAGATCCGCTATTGAACCCGGCTTTAGATCCGGCCCGGATCCGGGCATTTTTTGTACATCCGGATTACGCCCGTCGTGGTATTGGAAGACAATTGATTAACCATTGCGAGCAAGCCGCCAAAGCTGCTGGCTTTACCTGGTTTGAATTAGGCGCAACCTTGCCCGGCGTACCTTTGTACGAAGCTATGGGTTACACGCCCACAGAACGTGCTGATGCGCCCATGCCAGATGGCGAAGTGCTGGGAATAATGCGTATGCGGAAAGCTGCCTAATAGTCATAATAATACGACTTAGGCTATTAAAAATTTGTCATTTCAAACTTAGAGAGAAATCTTATACGCGGCGACTCGTCGCTTTTATAAGATTTTTCTCTACGTTCGAAATGACAAGAAAGGGTTTATTTCACAAACTTAGCCGCAACCCAATCCTTCATTTTTAAATGGCTGATATATTTCAGGCCGTATTTGCGTGCTTCGTCGGTGATCATTTCCAGATCGGGAGTTTCGTAAAAACCGCTGAAGTAAATTTCGCCTTCCGATTGCAACACTTCGCTGTAACGCTGAATTTGATCTAACAGGATATTGCGGTTGATATTAGCCAGGATAATCTGGTATTGTTCGTTTGGAATTACTTCCTTAGATCCGCAAAGCGGGATGATGTTATCGATATGGTTCAGTGCCGAGTTTTCGATAGTGCTATCATAACAAACCGGATCGTAATCTATCGCGGTAACACTTTTGGCGCCCAGCTTTGAAGCTAATATGGCCAGAATTCCCGTACCGCAACCCATATCCAGCACAGTTTTATCTTTAAAATCGGCGCTCAGCATACTGTCCATCACCATAGTAGTCGTCTCGTGATGCCCCGTACCGAAAGCCATTTTAGGATCAATCACAATCTCGTACGGAAATTCAGGACGCGGCGCGTGAAAAGTAGCCCTCACAAAAATCTGATCCCTGATCTGCATCGGCTCAAAATTACTCTCCCACACTTCGTTCCAGTTTTTTTGAGGGACTAAGGTAATATCGTAACTAAACGTAAACATCTCCTGGTAAGGCACTAAAGTTTCCTTTAAAACATCCTCGTTAAAATCATCAACAGGGATATAAGCTTTAAAGCCCAGGTCTACCTCTTCAAACGTATCGAAACCGATCTCGCCCAAAGCGTTAATCAGCAAATCCTGCTGGTAATCTTCGGTGGTGATGGTGGTAAAAAGGAGTTCGTAGTAATTCATTTTTTAGATTTGAGAGGTGAGATATACGATTTGAGACAGGCCCTATTCTTCGCTTTCCGATTTAGTACTTTCGGCTTCAGACTTTTTACTTCTTTGGAGTTTCGCCCAATCCATTGCTACCAGTGTTAAAAAATTAATGGCCCAATAGATGATCTGGACACCGGTCATAAAGATGACGATCTTTATCAACCTTTCGGTCCCCGCAGCTCTATCCCAAATGATGTAACCAATTGTTGATGCAGCCAACAAGCATACTATCGAAATGCAGGTAAATACGGTAAACGCAATCTGATGCCTGCGGAGTATCCTATCCCACAAAGGTAAAATTATCAGATGCTGCGTTAGGATAGCAATGATGAATTGCAGCGGCGCAAAGATTTTGAAATAAGCAATGAGCCCCGAGCGCGAACCATCCCCAATATCACCCAAACCCGAAATTGAAAAATCAAGCGGATTATAGCTAATCAGGATAGCGAATATAGCAAACGCTACCAGCGGGGGTAGTATAATTTTCAGGAACCTCATGATGCAGTGAGTAGTTGATTAAGTTGGATTGGGTTGATTATGTTTTAAAAGTTCAAAGAACTATTCACACAATCAACCCAATTAACTACCCACTAATTAAATACTTTCACAATATCCACAAAATCCCTTGATTTTAACGAAGCGCCGCCAATCAGGCCGCCATCAATATCCGGGCAAGCGAATAATTCGGGTGCGTTTTTAGGGTTGCAGCTACCGCCATAAAGGATAGTGGTGTTATCGGCCACAGCCTGACCGTATTTTGCAGCGATTTCGGCACGGATAAAGGCGTGAATTTCCTGTGCTTGCGCTGATGATGCGGTTACGCCGGTACCAATAGCCCAAACAGGTTCGTAAGCCAAAACTAACTGGCTAAAATGTGCTTCATCTAAATGGAAAATACCTTCAACCAATTGCGATTTAATTACATCGAAGTGTTTCTCGGCATTACGCTCGTCTAAGGTCTCGCCGATGCAGAAGATTGGTTTCAGGCCGTTAGCTAATACAGTATCGGTTTTCTTAGCCAGCAATGCATTATCCTCGCCAAAATACTGGCGACGCTCTGAGTGTCCTAAAATCACGTAAGCTGCACCTACCGAATTGATCTGCTTAGCCGAGATCTCGCCTGTATAGGCACCGCTTTCGGCCTGGTGAGCGTTTTGAGCGCCAACCGCTACTTTGTTATATCCTTTAGCCAATTGTACCAGGCTGTGTAAATGGATAAAAGGACTGCATACCACGGCGGTCTGACTGCCGGTAATTTCGTCTTTTACCATATTTACCACTTCCGAAAACAAGGATAAGCCCTCGTTATAATCCAGGTTCATTTTCCAGTTACCGGCTACTATTTTTTTTCTCATGATGCCCCCTAACCCCCTAAAGGGGGAATTTTGGTTTAGTTTATATTTAATTATTTAATTTCTTCATTCATTTGCACATCTGCACATTCATACTTCTGCACATTAATTATTCCCACCCATCCCTGTAAGGGGCAGTCAACTCAAACACTTCCTTCAATATCGCCTGCTCGTGCTCATCAAAGCTCCTGTGTTCTCTCCGGGCAAAAACTTTCCCTGTGGTTTCCAGCATTTTGTTGATACGGTATTCTTCGAAACCATCGGAGCCACCCCAGCTAAAGTCGGGTACATGGTTAACAGGGAAACCGGCGCCGAAAACGTTGGCCCCTACCCCTACTACCGTACCGGTGTTAAACATAGTGTTGATACCGCTTTTGCTATGATCGCCCATAATCAGTCCGCAAAATTGCAGACCTGTTTTGCGGTAATGGCCGCTGGCGTAATCCCAAAGCTTTACCTCGGCGTAGTTGTTTTTTAAATTACTATTATTGGTATCGGCACCTAAATTACACCACTCGCCCAATACCGAGTTACCTAAATAACCCTCGTGGCCTTTGTTGCTGTAACCCCAAATCACTGCATTATTAATCTCGCCACCTACCCGGCAATACGGACCAATAGTTGTTGCGCCGTAAATCTTCGTCCCCATTTTTACCTGCGAGTTGCCATGAATGGCAAACGCCCCGCGGATATGAGTCCCTTCCCAAATCTCGCTGCCTGCCGCTAAGTAAATAGGGCCGTTAGTGGTGTTAAAAGTATTGCACTCGCTCAGCGCACCTTCCTCGGCAAAAAAATCATTACCTATAATGGTATTGGTGCTGCTCAGCGTAGCGCTAACGCGGCCTTTGGTGAGCAGGTTAAAATCTTTACGCAGTTCGATATCGTTATACCTGAAAATATATTCGGGGTGTTTAACAATTACCGGCAAATGGGTGGTGTTTGCTGCAAGATATTTGATAGCAGGATCAAACTTAGCGGCGTCGGTAGCATCTAAACGGGCAGCAATTAACTGATCCTGGTAGTTTAGGGCTTGACCTATCTGCAGTTTATCTATCGCTTCCAGCAACTGATCATCCGGGCAAACCGCACCGTTAATAAATAAGTTATCAGCCGTGATATTAATGGGAAACTTCCCTTGCAGGTACGGGCGGGTATGCCAGCTGTAATCCTGGTTAAGGTGCCTGGCCCATTTTTCGGCAATGGTTAAAATACCGATGCGCAGGTTGCCGACAGGGCGTGTAAATACTAAGGGGAGCAGATTTTGATATGCGGTGTCGTCGAACAGGATGATGGCCATGGGGCAAAAATAAAAAAGTCTCCCGATGTTGGCGGGAGACTTTTCAAATATATTAAAAGTACAATTACTTTTTGTTGTAACGGGTACGGAATTTATCGATACGACCTGCAGTATCAACCAGTTTCATTTTACCGGTATAGAAAGGGTGCGAAGTGTGTGAGATCTCTAATTTCACTAATGGATACTCGTTACCATCTTCCCACTGAGTAGTCTCACGGGTATCGATGCAAGATTTTGTGATGAAAGAATACTCGTTAGACATATCTTTAAACACAACTAATCTATAATTTTTTGGATGCAGGTCTTTTTTCATTGCTTTATAATTCTTCTAAAAGAGGTGCAAAGATACATTTATATTTTATATCTATCAATACTATCTATAAAATTTATTAACACTCTTTTTGTTTTTAACAATTGCTGCACTATCAATTTTTTGTAACATTTTTAATGTCCGCAATTCTAATTACAGAATTAAGCACGTTATTATACCAAACCATAAAATGAAAAAAATACTTTTAGCAGCCTTTGCCGCTACCTTGTTTGCAAGTTGCAGCAACCCCGACCGCAACCGGGTACGCATTGAAGATGGCGGCAACGATGTAAGCATAAAACCCAACGCCAACGTGGCGGGCGGCTTTGATGTGAATAAACTGGCCAACCTGGTTAGGCAAAGCACCAACCCTGCCAAGCTGGAAGATGCGATTAACACCCCATCAAACGGGATCACCAACCTTGATTTGGATAACGATGGCAATATCGATTACCTTAAAGTAACCGAAGCTGACGATAACCGCCTGCGTGTGCTTGATGATGTGGATTCGACCCAGTCGGTTACGGTAGCCACAATTAAAGTTACCCCTAACCCGGATAATACCACCGCCAACCTGAACATCAACAGTAACCCCGACTATGCGGGCAGCTACTACCAATACCATGCAAGTTTTGGCCTGACCGATTTTTTACTGTTAAGTTACCTGATGCGCCCGCACCCTTATTACGTGCCGATGTACCATTACGGCTACTACCCGCGCACCTATGTACGCACCCGTATTGTTACCACACGCTCAAACGGTTATGCATCATCGCGCAACCCTATTTACAGGGCTACGCCGGCTTATCGCAGCAGTATAGGTTCGGCAAGTCGTTCGCAAAGGTCGTTCTCGCCGCGTAGCAGTAGTTCATCGGGTTACCGCAGCAGTGGTTTTGGCAGCAGCCGTAGTTCGTCACCATCGTACAGTCCAAGCCGCAGTTATAGCAGCAGCCGTTCGTCATTTGGCAGCAGCCGCAGTTCTTCGTTTGGAAGTAGTTCACGATCAAGTAGCCGTTCGTTCGGCGGGTCAAGGTCAAGCTTTGGCCGCAGACGTTAAGCGCTATTAATCAGACATATAATTTAACCTGAACATCAGATAAAATGACAATTAACGAGGATCAGAAAAAAACCTTTAGGGCTATCATTATCCTGAACGAGATGATTAACAACAATCATCAGTTTAGTACGACGGCCTATGGGGATGATAATTTAGTAGAGCCGATAATTATAGATTTAGCCGGAAAGGGCTACGTAGATGCCGGTGGCGATTATTACACCGTTACCCGCAAAGGCCAGGATGTTTTTGACGTTTTTATGAAGCGTTATACCGAGTACCTGAAAATCTACGACATATTTGCCTTTGTCGATCTGGATAAAGCCGAGTTCGCTTTCGCGCGATATTTTGACTTTGATACCGACGAGGATTGGGACAACTTTAAAAGCGACCCGCGTTTTGAGGACCTGCGCATAGCTGTAGCCATGTTCAAAAAACTCGACCCGGCCGAGATCGTTTTCATGGCCTTTATTAACGAGAACCGTTTTGATGCCGGCTACAAAGGTTGGCAGGCAGACTTAATGGGTAACGCCGCGTTCAGCGAAATTGAGGAGATTGTAAGCACTGCCATCACTCCCGAAAACTTAGGCAACGATGCGATGGAAGATATGATCAACCAGGGATCAGCCATCCTGCGCGACCTGCTTACCGCCGAAGAAGACCGCCGTCGCGACAACCAAAACGGCAGTACCTACACCGAAGAAATTATAGAGGAAGAAACCGTGGCCTACTACCAGCCCTACTATTACGATCCATATTACGTATCGCCATTTTGGCTGGTGCCGTTGTTTATTTGGTAGGACAACACGTCATTGCGAGCTTCTATCAGCGAAGCAATCTCTACGTAAGCAGAGCGGATAAGCAAATGCGACCTTCAGGTGTAGAGATTGCTTCGTACCTCGCAATGACGGGGTGGTGATTCAATGACAAAAAATCTGTGAAATCATTCTCAAATCTGTGGAATCATTGAACGGAACGTCAAATTAACCCTTGGCTCCTTTACCCGTTGCTGTTTGGGCAGCGAGTGCAGCCAATAAGTCTGTGTAGTGCCTTTCATAACCAGCAGACTGCCCGACTCCAGCAGTAGTGAACGGCTTTCTTCTTTATTAACCCGGTGCTTCAAGCTAAACTTACGCTCGGCGCCGAAGCTTAACGAAGCAATAGTGCTGTCTTTACCTAACGCTTTTTCATCATCGCTGTGCCAGGCCATGCCTTCATCGCCGGTATGGTAGAGGTTAAGCAGGCAGGAGTTGTACCGCTCGCCGGTGAGGGTTTCGGTCAGGGTTTTGAGTTGTAGTAGTTTCGGCGTCCAGGGCAGTGCTACCCGCGTAGCCCCCGAATACGCATAGCTGAAATCCGTATCGCCATACCAGGCCACCTTGCGCCTGGTAATAATATGCCGACCAAAAATGCGGGCTTCGTCGTGCTTCCAGGCAATGGTGTTGAGTAAGATCTCCAAATATTTATTGGCCGCAGCCGCATCCATTACCTTGCCGTAGTAGTTTACCGTGCCATCGTACGGGAGGATGTTTGTTAGTTCCATGTGGGCAAAGGTAAGGTGGTTGATTTTATCGAAAAACCCGAAAGTTGCGGTTATTCATCTACTTTGTCATTGCGAGTTACGAAGCAATCGCACACCCAAAGGAGCAGCTCTGTATAGTTCGCGATTGCTTCATACCTCGCAATGACAAAATGACGATTTACTTGCGCTCGTAGGTGACGAGTGCGTAACATGGTTAGCTTCTGTGACGCGCGATACAATCGCTTAAAAGATTATGCACTCGTTATAAAAGAACGCAAGCAAAGAATGCTCTTCACTAAAAGAAAGACCTTTCAGTCTCTCCTAAATATTTGATTCCTTTTAACCCGCTTTCCAATTCATTGATGTTTGAATAATATTGGCCAGATATCTTAAGAATAGTCTTGTCGTTCTTAAGTAAACGTAATTCCCGATAAGATTTACCACGAGCAGGGGTTTTAATAACTACTTCATAAGCATCAACTTCTGTTAAGTCGAGAATTCTTTTTTTGCGGGTTGAAAAATTGGTAACAGAAATTACTCCATCATTCATATCAATTTCTATTATTTTCAAAAAGGCCACTTGCACAAGCCCAATAACCAAAAGAACCAGTGACCATATAATCATTACTGTCCTTTCCTTTTCACCTATGTTACATATCAAACTGATTGCTAACATCCCAACGAAAAAAACAGCCATAACAGGACCAATCCAAAATGCTACGGTATTTATTTTTTGATTTAATCATCCCCCACCTCCTGACACAACTCCACCAAAACCCCATTAACCCCTTTGGGGTGCACAAAGCAAACCAACTTATTGTCGGCCCCGCGTTTGGGGACGTTATTTAATAACACGAAACCCTCCCCGCGCAGGCGTTCCATTTCGGCGTGGATGTCGGTTACTTCGAAGGCGATGTGGTGGATGCCTTCCCCTTTTTTGGCGATGAATTTGGCTATCGGGCTTTCGGGGTCGGTGGCTTCAAGCAGTTCTATTTTATTGGGACCGGCTTGCAGAAAGGCGGTCAAAACGTGTTCGGTGGCAACGGCTTCGGTTTTGTAAACGGGGGTATTTAACAGCTTAGTGTAAACTAAACCGGCCTGCTCAATGCTGTTAACGGCTATACCAATATGTTCTACCTTATTCATAGTCAAATATTGCAAAATAATGACCCCTTGCAACACATATCGCAATTTAAAACTAAAACTTTGCATATCTTTGTACCTGTTAATTATTAGCTATGGACTTTCCTATTTATTTAGATAATAACGCTACCACGCCAATGGACCCACGGGTGCTTGAAGCAATGTTGCCTTATTTCAACAACAAGTTTGGTAATGCGGCCAGCCGTAACCACGCTTTTGGCTGGGTGGCTGAAGAAGCCGTTGACTACGCCCGCGAACAAGTGGCCAAACTGATTGGCGCAAACGAGAAAGAGATCATCTTCACCTCGGGCGCAACCGAAAGCGACAACCTTGCCATTAAGGGTGTTTTTGAAATGTACAAAGAGAAAGGTAACCACGTAATTACTACCGTTACCGAGCATAAAGCAGTACTGGATACCTGCAAGCACATCGAGAAACTGGGTGCGCGCATTACCTACCTGCCGGTTAAAGAAGATGGCCTGGTTGACCTTGCCGAACTGGAAGCCGCTATGACGCCTGAAACCATCCTGGTATCTATCATGTATGGTAATAACGAGATTGGCGTAATCCAGCCTGTTAAAGAAATTGCTGCCATTGCCCATAAATTTGGCGCCCTGTTTATGACAGACGCTACCCAGGCAGTTGGTAAGATCCCTGTAAATGTTATTGAAGACGGCATTGACCTGTTGGCCATGTCGGCACATAAAATGTACGGACCTAAGGGTGTTGGCGCGCTGTACGTTCGCCGTAAAAACCCAAGGGTTAAAGTTACTGCCCAAATGGATGGCGGCGGTCACGAGCGCGGTATGCGTTCGGGCACGTTAAACGTTCCGGGTATTGTTGGTTTAGGTAAAGCCTGCGAGCTTTGCTACGAAGAAATGAAAAGCGAAGCGATCCGTTTATCAGCCATGCGCGATCGTTTACAGGCCGAGCTAACCGTTTTGGAAGAAAGCTATGTAAACGGTAACGTTGAACACCGCTTGCCACATGTAGCAAACATCAGCTTCAAGTATGTTGAGGGTGAAGGTTTAATGATGGCGATGAAAGACTTGGCGGTATCGTCAGGTTCGGCTTGTACTTCGGCATCGTTAGAGCCATCGTACGTACTGAAAAGCTTAGGCCTATCTGATGACCTGGCACACTCGTCTATCCGTTTCGGTTTAGGCCGTTTCACTACCGACGAGGAAATTGACCACGCCATCAAAGTAACCAAATGGTCGGTTAACCACCTGCGCGAACTTTCTCCGCTTTGGGAGATGTTTAAAGAAGGTATCGACCTTGACTCGATTGAGTGGGCGGAACACTAAGCCCCCCGGCCCCCTGAAGGGGGAGTTTAAAACTAATTAACGACCTTTGTTGGTCACAAATATATAGCACACAAACACCTTCTATTCCCCCTTTAGGGGTTTGGGGGCTAAATCATAAAGACAATGGCTTATTCAGATAAAGTAATTGATCACTACACCAATCCGCGCAACGTGGGTACTTTAGATAAAAGTAGTCACAAAGTTGGTACCGGCCTGGTGGGTGCCCCTGAGTGCGGCGACGTTATGCGCCTGCAAATTGAGGTTGACGAAAATAACGTAATTACCGACGCTAAATTTAAAACGTTTGGCTGCGGGTCGGCTATCGCTTCTTCATCGTTAGCTACCGAGTGGTTGAAAGGCAAAAGCATTGATGATGCTATGGCTATCGATAACATGGATATCGTTGAAGAACTGGCTTTACCACCGGTAAAAATTCACTGCTCGGTTTTAGCCGAAGACGCTATTAAAGCGGCAATTAACGATTACCGCGTAAAAAACGGTATGGAGCCGATTGAATTAGAAAAATCGCATCACTAATTTTTTATTAGACGTGAGTATTGAGATGTGAGATATGAGATTAAAAGGTTAGTTCCTTTATCTTCTGTCTCAAATCTCATATCTAACATCTCAAATCTAAAAAAATGGTAACTATAACTGATAAAGCAAAAGGCAAGATAGATCACCTGATGAGCGACGCAGGGCTTGATACATCGTATTTTTTACGGGTATCGGTTCAGGGTGGCGGCTGTTCGGGTTTATCATACAATCTTGATTTTGATAACGAAGAGAAAAAAGGCGACCAGTTTTTCGAGGATCGTGGGATCCGCATGGCGCTCGATATGAAATCATTCCTATACCTGGCCGGCACCGAACTCGATTTTTCGGACGGGCTGAACGGTAAAGGTTTCAATTTCCATAACCCTAACGCAACACGTACCTGCGGTTGCGGCGAAAGTTTTTCGGTGTAAATACACGTGATTATAATATAACAAAAAAGGCAGTGTCAATGGCACTGCCTTTTTTTATTCCCCCCCGTCATTGCGAGCGATAGCGTGGCAATCCCCGGTTAGCAGAGCGGCTCTGTAAGCCGGGGATCGCCACGTCGCTGATAGAAGCTCCTCGCGATGACGATGGAGTAAAAAAAAACTTTGCTCCCACCCTCTTTCCGCGCAGCGAAGAGAGGGTCGACCAGCGAAGCGTAGTCGGGGTGAGTTTAATCCTCGTTAATAAATGATCTCAGCATCCAGGTATTTTTCTCTTTAAACTGCATAAAGCGGTTTACCATATCGTTGGTACCATCGTCGCCGGCGTTGGCGGTAATTTCTAATATTTCGCGATCCATTTCAATCAACGTAGCCATATCTTCAATCAGGGCCTTCACCATATCTGTATCTTTCATACCAATAGTGTTTACCTCTTTTAGGGTTGATGTGGCAATGTAATCGGCAAATGTGCTGTAAGGCGGCTTGCCTAAAGTGAGAATGCGTTCAGCCAGCTCATCGATAGTTAACAGGGCCTGGGTGTACAGCTCTTCAAACTTAACGTGCAGGGTAAAAAAGCTTGGGCCTTTCACGTTCCAGTGGCAGCCGCGGAGTTTTTGATAGTGGATGTGATAATTGGCTAACAGATCGTTCAGGTGATCTACCACCGGTTTTACAGCCTTTTCGGTCAGGCTTATTTCTTTAGCGTCCATAATGTAAATGTGTGATTTGTTTTTGTTGATACAAACTTCGTCAAAAAGCTTTTGTTTTTTGACATCTGTAAGCACATTGTAAAGTAAAATAAATCATATTTGTACCCCGGTATGATTATAGCTCCTTATATCAAACAACAATTCGACGGTGTGATCTGGCGAATGGAAATCGATCCGCTTACGTCTACCCTATTCCTTGAGATCCGGAACGAAGAGCATAAACAAGTCAGCTTTGCATCGGTCAGTTTATCTACCGATAAAATCAATTTCGCTAACCTCACCGTAGACGAACGTTGGCTAACCGGGATAGAATCAGCCTACAATGGTGTACTATTGCTGTACGCAATGGAATCAGAAAGCAGCCCGGCACATCGGGGCCTCACCGCCATCGATGCTAATACCGGCGACATACTTTGGGGTAATTATAACCTCACATTTAACCATCTGAGTAATCACGGCCCCGTTTGTTTTGATCACCGGATACAGCCGCGGAAGTTGTTTATTATAGATGTTAAAACAGGTGAACGGGTTCGCGGGTATGATGCGGCAACGGACGATGATTTTACCAGCCAAATTATGTTCCCGGAAATGCGATCGGCACAGTTTTTGGCTTTGGATGAACTGCCGGAAACGCCTTTTGGAAATATCGTACACAGCCTTGACCATAACGGATATAGAATTGTATCTTTGCACGCGCCGAAAGGCCAAGCGCTAAACCAATTGTTGTATATTTTTAAAGATGGCCGCCAGTTATTTAGCGATTTATTGGCCAGCGGTATACAAAAACTGCAACCCGAGGCGTTTGTAATGCATAACCGGCATTTGGTCTACCTTAAAAACAGGGTAGAATTAAATGTAATTAACTTAGAAAAAACTGATTAAGTAAACGACATGAGGTTGAAGATAATATTATTGATTTGTCCCCTGCTATTAATAAAAAGTGTCACTTTCGCCAATACCGTAGCTGATTCCATCGGCGTTGAAAATCAAGACGGAAAAAAAGTTATCCTGCACAAAATTGAGCCAAAAGAAACCTACTACGCTGTTGGCCGCAGGTACAATATTAAACCCAATTTAATTATTCAGTTTAACAACAATATTGTACTGCAACCGGGTCAAACTATAAAGGTACCTACCGATTTGCCTTTTGCCGATGCCAAACCAACAGCAACGCAAGCAGTTGCTAACAAACCTGATGTTAAACAAACGGTGCAGCAATTCAAGGTATCGCAAGGAGAAACTTTGTATTCGATAGCCCGCCGTTTTGGTACGACGGTTGATGAGATCAAGGCCCAGAATAATTTAAAATCAGACGTGGTTCAACCCGGCGAAGTTTTAAATATCAAAACAAGCGGCGTAGTTGCAACTACCACACCGGCAACTCCAAAAGAAACCGTAACAGAAACTAAACCTGTAACTCCGGTTACCCAACCGCAAGTTAAACCACAGGTACAACCACCCGTTACGCAGCCACAAACAGAACCGGCACAAACTGCCGCCACTACCCCGGTTAGCACGACTAACACCCAGCAATACAAAGTATCAAACGGCGAAACTTTATATACCATTGCCAAGCGCTTCAACACCTCGGTTGATGATATTGTAGCCCTGAATCATATTCAAAACAATACCATTACACCGGGGCAATTGCTAACCGTTCGGTCGGGTATGCCACCTGCAGCTACAGTAGCTGCTGTGCCTAAACCACAAGAGGTTACTGCCCCCCGAGATTCAACAACGCCTACAGGCGTAGCCGATAGTGTGGGTGATAAACATGTCCCATCTAACCGTTATGGCTTGTTCGAGAAAAATGAAAAAGGGCCAGCTACCTGGATGGATGATACCGGTATTGATCCTAAAAAACAATTAGTATTGCACCGTACCGCCCCTATCGGCACCGTATTGCGCATCACTAACCCTATGACTAACCGCACCGTGTTTGCCAAGGTGGTTGGTCGCTTTACCGATAACGAATCAAATAAAGACGCCATTGTGGTAGTAACCAAAGGCGTTGCCGATGCGTTAGGTGCAATGGATAAACGTTTCCGTGTTAACATAAGCTACGGCGTTCCTGCTAATGAGCAATAAACCTTATATTATTGGTATTGCCGGGGGCAGTGGCTCCGGCAAAACATTCTTTTTAAAATGCTTTTTAACGCATTTTACCGATGCCGAAGTTTGCCTGGTATCTCAGGATGATTACTATATCCCGGTAGCGCACGATATGACGCCCGAGGAGAATAAACTGTACAACTTCGATTTACCGGTTACTATAGATCGTGAGCATTTCGTTGCTGATATTAACAGCCTTATTAACGGTGAAACGGTAATTAAGCACGAATACACTTTTAACAACCCTAACGCCATCCCGAAGGTATTAGAGATAAAACCAGCACCTATAATTATTGTAGAAGGCCTGTTTATTATGCACTTCCACGAGATTGCCGACTTGCTGGATATGAAGATCTTTATTGAAGCCGATGATGAGATAGCCCTTGCCCGCCGCCTTAAACGCGATTTGCTGGAGCGCGGCTACTCGCACGATGATGTGATGTACAAATGGCATCACCACGTGGTGCCGGCTTATAAAGAGTTTTTATTGCCGTATCGCGATACCAGTCATCGCATTATTGCTAACAATACCCACCTGCACCACGATATGATTGCCGTTACGGACGAAATATCACAGGAACTGAGAGATAAAGTATTAAGCTAAAAATAGTTTTGTCATTTCCTTTAGATGATTTTAAAGGAAATGACAAACTCTACAATCTCGGCTTCAGGGGTTTTATCGGTGCTTCCAAACTATTCACGCCTTTCGTTTTCAGCTTTCGCCGATACAATTTACCTCCCACCGTTACATTAAGCAAATCCAAATTGTCGCCTGCAAAATAAAGATCAATGGCGTGCCCGGCGGGTAAAGGCAAAATCACATTAACCCTCCCCGGCTGATCAAGCACCTGCACTCCCATTTTAGTAGCCACATATACCCTACCTGCAGTATCGCATTTTACGGCGGTTGCCCCTGCATTATCCGCATCATCTGGCACGTAAAGCCAGCCATAACGCTGCTGATAAGCTAAAGGCCCATCAGGTTTAATCTGGAACGCCCATACCCAATGCGATGCGACATCGGTTACATATAATTGAGTTTGATCGGGTGTCAGGCATAATCCGCCGGCGGTAAATCCGGCGTTGATAGTTTTATTACTACCCTTCGCATCTTTTATAATTAATTGATTTGCTTTAGCTGAATAAGTAAAGCCGCTTTTGGCTTTTACTGTGTTAAGATCAGATCTGACTTTAGTATCATTTGCTGATGAAGTCCACGTCTCACCCGGTATCGTAATTAAATTCAGCATTTCGTTTTTCGATGCTGAAGTAGCCACGGGTTTAGGATGATCTTTCCACAGATAGCGCATGGCCTGCGGGAAATACGCCGTGGCCATGTTACCATTATGCCCGCCTTCGCCATAGATGGCCTGTACCTCGTATCCGGCAAATTTTAACGATCGTTCCATCATTTCGTTCGCTTTAAACCAATCGCCGGCGTAAATATTTAAATCATTGCTGCCATCCTGCAAAAACACGCGGATTGGCTTAGCCTCGTACTTACGGATTAGCGTCGGGATTCGATCCGCGCCCCGCAAACCGGTATAGGTACCGATAGAACTAAATACACGCGAGAAAGCTTCGGGATGCTCCCACGCTGCGTTAAAGGCTGCTATAGCGCCGCTGCTGCTCCCGCCAATACCCCGATCATTAGCGTTGGCTGATAAATGGATAACCCTCCCATCTTTAGTTTTATGCTTCTCTACATCGGGCAAAATTTCCTCTAAAATAAAACGGGCATAAGCGTCGCCTAATCCATCGCATTCAAAACTGCGGTTATAACGGTTTAAGGCTGTTTTTTCATCGGCGGCGCGGACCTGTCCCGGCGTTACAAACACGCCGATAGTTACCGGCATCTCTTTACTATTAATCAGATTATCGAAAACCGTTGGGGCTTTGAACTGGATCCCGTCCTGGTTAACCCAAACGCAGGCTGGCTTGGCGGGATCGTATTGTGCTGGTACGTAAATGCTATATTCCCGCCAGGTACCGGGAAAAATCTTTGAATCCTGAAACGTTGCTTTAATAATCTCACCTTTGGGAACGCCCGCATGTTCTGCAGAAGCCGGATCTACCGGGTAATTCTCTGCAGGAGTTTGGGCAAATAATAGAGCAGGCAGCAGCAGGCTGGCCAGCGTTAGCCGGGTTTTTGTCATAGCGATAGGAATACGAATTGGTTGTTTAAATATATATAAAATTAAGCCAACAACAATTTTACGTGCTTTTAACTTTTTACTGCGGTTAAGTACTAATCTGTCCTTTTATCTCCCGTAAAAAATTGTAGATTTACCGCAAATTCTTCAAGACACATGAATATTCACGAATATCAAGGTAAGGAAATATTAAAAAGTTTTGGCGTTCGGGTTCAGGAAGGCATTGTTGCCAACACACCCGACGAAGCTGTTGAAGCCGCAAAGAAAATGGCAGCCGATTACGGCAGCGATTGGGTAGTTATTAAAGCCCAGATCCATGCCGGCGGTCGCGGTAAAGGCGGCGGTGTTAAATTAGCTAAAAACCTGGAGCAGGTTAAAGAACGCGCTACCGACATCATCGGCATGCAGTTAATTACCCCGCAAACCGGCCCCGAAGGTAAATTGGTAAGTAAAGTACTGGTTGCCCAGGATGTTTACTACCCCGGCGAAAGCGAAGTGAAAGAATTTTACATGAGCGTATTGCTTGACCGTGCTGCCGGCCGCAACATTGTAATGTACAGCACCGAAGGCGGTATGGATATTGAAGAGGTTGCGCACAACACTCCGCATCTGATCTTTAAAGAAGAAATTGACCCTAAAGTAGGTTTACAGCCGTTTCAGGCCCGTAAAATCGCTTTCAACTTAGGTGTATCGGGCGATGCTTTTAAAGAGATGGTAAAATTCGTTACCGCTTTATACAAAGCTTACGATGCTACAGATTCATCGCAATTTGAAATTAACCCGGTATTAAAAACATCGGATAACAAAATATTAGCTGTTGATGCTAAAGTAAACATCGACGATAACGCTTTATACCGTCATGCAGATTATGCTGCTATGCGTGATGAAGCGGAGGAAGACCCTACGGAGGTTGAAGCCGGTAAATCAAACTTAAACTATGTTAAACTTGATGGTAACGTTGGCTGTATGGTTAACGGTGCCGGTTTAGCTATGGCTACCATGGATATTATTAAAATCGCCGGTGGCGAGCCTGCTAACTTCCTTGATGTTGGTGGTACTGCTAATGCACAAACGGTTAAAGCCGGTTTTAACATCATCCTGAGCGATCCAAACGTAAAAGCTATCCTGATCAATATCTTCGGTGGTATTGTACGTTGCGATCGTGTGGCGCAAGGTGTAATTGATGCCTATCATGAAATTGGCAACATCCCTGTACCAATCATTGTTCGTTTGCAAGGCACCAACGCTGCCGAAGCAAAAGAACTGATTGATAACTCAGGCCTGAAAGTATTCTCGGCCATCCTGTTAAAAGAAGCTGCTGAGCGCGTTAAAGAAGTATTGGCACTGTAATAGGTCATTCGCTGCGCTGTCATTGAGCCATTAGGTCATTGGCAAAAAACATAATTAAAGAAAAAGGGAGCGAATGCTCCCTTTTTTGTTTCCCACCTTTGTCATTTCGAACGTAGAGAGAAATCTTATAAAATGTGATTTGCAGCGTTGCACAGCCCCACGTATAGGATTTCTCTCTACGTTCGAAATGACAATTTTTTTAAGATTAAGACTTACTCACCGGCACCACCAAACTAATCGTCAATTCATCCGGCGAACCGTTGCGGGTAATATTGAAAGTTTTAGGTACTACTTTAAAACCACCTTTAAATACACCTTCGGCGCCTTTATCTTCGAAAGTAAAATGGATGGTTACAGGTTTGGTCACCCCTTTCATAGTCAGGTTTCCGGCAGCATCGTAAGCGCTGCCGTTTTTACTTACTTTGGTTGCTGTGAAGCTGATAGTAGGAAAATGATCGGCATCAAGCGCATCTTTAGCGTGACTGGTTTTTATAAAGAAACCGGTAGCCAGGCTTTCTACATCAATCGTAGCGGAAATCTTAGCATCTTCAGGGCGGTCTTTATCAAACACGATATTTGCTTTTAACGATTCAAATTTCCCGCTGATCTTCCCTCCTGCAAAATTTACTTCGTATGGCTCTTTTACCTTCCAGCCGGCAAACATGGTAAAGGCGGATACGCTGATGACCAACAGCAGCATTAACGGGATTATGAGTTTTTTAACCGGTACAATTTTTAATGTTTTCATTTTAGATGTTTTTAGATGTTATGCTGAAAGTACGGCTATGTATAAATCAGGGTTGCCTTATCTCTGTTAAACTGTAATTTGGTTGAAGTGAGTTTATTTAAAATTATCTTAACAAATAACTGAAATAGATGTTGTAACTTGGGTTGAAGTTAATCAGAGTGATTAGGTGCCCTAAATTAAAGTGACGAGTTGACAACTAATCACACAATCAACTTAATCAACCAGTTAACAACCAAATTGTCTGCCTTTTGTAAATTAAAAACAAAAATAGATGTTGTAACATCTATTTAATATATCTTTGTTCTATCAATTAAAAAAACAAATCATTAATACCATGGCAACAGCAACAAAATGGGTTTTAGACCCAATGCACTCAGAAGTACAATTTAAAGTAAAACACTTAGTAATATCAACCGTAACCGGTTCTTTCAAAAGTTTTGAAGGCAGCTTCGAAACTGAAAGCGATGATTTCAGCGATGCTAAAATTGAGTTCAGCTTAGACGTTAACAGCGTTGATACAGGTCAGGATATGCGCGATGGTCACCTGAAAGGTGCTGAATTTTTCGACGCTGAGCAATTTCCAAAAATCAGCTTCAAATCAACATCTTTCACTAAAACAGGTGACGAAGATTATAAATTAGTAGGCGATTTAACTATTAAGGACGTAACTAAACCGGTAACCTTAACCGTTGAACACGGTGGCGTAGCAGGCGATTTTTACGGGAATACCAAAGCTGGTTTTGAAATTACAGGTAAAGTAAACCGTAAAGAGTTTGGTTTAACATGGGATGGCGTAACCGAAGCTGGTTCAGTAGTAGTTGGCGAAGATATTAAGTTGATTGCTAACGTTCAGTTTGCTAAACAAGCGTAATTCAGTTAAATAGTAATTAGTTGATTGAGAGATTAGTTACTGCAATATTTTAAAACAAGAAAGCCTCCCGAAATACTCGGGAGGCTTTCTTGTTTGTAGAAATGATATTAGTTTTTTACAGGTCCGCCTTGACCACCACCCGGAGGCGGGCCACCGGCACCTGGACCTTGACCCGGAGGAGGACCACCAGGGCCGCCAAAGCCACCCGGACGACCACCTTGCTGAGGCACTGCTTTTAACAGATCCTTAAGCTCGGGATGAGATGTACCGCGGTGACAGGTGATACATGACACGCCGGTCAGTTCCATCATACCGGTTGAGTCTTTTTTAGCTTTGAAATATTTGCTGTTGATTTTTGATGTCATTTTAAACATTTCGCGTGCCATTTCTTTTTCAGGCTTGGTATCTAAGGCCTTATCCTGATCGTGACAGAAATTACAGCGAACACCTAAAGCCTGAGACCATTGGCGCATGATCTTCTCTAACTGATCGTGCGAGATGTTTTTTGGCAGTACTTTTAAATTTTTAGCTTTCTCCGGTTCAGGGGGCATGGATGCTAAAGCTCCAAAAACAATCAGACCGGTTAGGCCAAAAGTGATAAATAGCTTTTTAGTTAAAATCATGTTTTTATAAGATTGAGATACTAATATAGACAACATTACTTAATTATGACAATCGCAACTAAAAAAACACGTCGCAACATCTAATTTATACTCATTCTAATTAACGTAAAAAACGCCGCTACTTTTTGGGTAACGACGTAATCACATATTTAAAACTATAACTGATCTACTTTTTCACCAAGGCATTTGCCGCAATTAAATCAACTTTGGGCATAAACACAAGCGGGCAAATAAAATGCTCTTTTAGCTGATGTCCGTTTTGCACAGCGGGCTCCCAATCGGGCGTAGCTTCAAAAATCTTTACCAACTGGGCGTTCATTTTATCGCTCAATATATGGTCATCTACTTTAGCCCTGCGCAGTTTGCCTTTTTTATCTATCATAAAGGTAATATTCACTTTTCTACCTGGCGTGCAGCTTGAGTCTAATTTTACTTTCGATGCGATATAGGAATAAAACTCATTCATCCCTCCCGGGTAACAGGCATCCTTTTTATTCTTATCTAACGATTCCGTCGCCGTCACTGCCGTTTCGGTTACAGGTTTATCCTGCGCCTTTACCGTAATAGCTGCCGTGCAGCAAATTGCCAGCGCCATCAGGGTTTTAACATTCATCACTTTAGCCAAATTGTTTAATAAACTTTTCATAACACTTTGTTTAATAATGTAACCGTTAAGAATAATCAGGAATAAGGCAGGCAGGTATACGTAATTGGTATTTTCAATACGATTTTGAGTATCAACCGTTTGATGATATTAAAGCTATGCAATTTATTTTATTGTAACAAAATAATTACTTTATTTTTTTACAAAAGTTTTTCGCCCGGTAGCAAGGCAAATTGCTTAACTTGCTTTAAACATTAATTTGATATGAAAAAACAATTGATACTATCCCTCATACTACTTTTCGCGGTAAGAATTTCAGGCTTTGCGCAAACCGAAATGCCAAGCACAGAAACCGTAATGACGGCAGCTTACAAACAAGCTAAAAAAGAGAAAAAAAATGTGATGGTGATCTTCCACGCATCGTGGTGCGGATGGTGCAAAAAAATGGAAGCATCTATGAACGAGCCTACCCTATCTAAATTCTTTACCGATAATTATGTAATCGCACGCTTAGATGCGATGGAGCAACCGGATAAGAAAGCATTAGAAAATCCAGGATCGGCTGAATTAATGGCTAAATACCAGGGCGACAAAGCCGGCTTACCATTTTGGCTTATAGCCGACGCTAAAGGCAACAAACTGGCCGACAGCCAAATTAGGAAAGAAGGCGCAGCCTCAGATACCTATGGCGAAAGCGTTGGCTGCCCTGCTGCCGATAACGAGGTAGCATTTTTTGCCAACATCTTAAAATCAACCTCTAAATTAAAAGATAACGAGATTGCGCTGATCAGCGAGCGTTTTGCTAAAAACAAACCAAGCCCGGTTATTAAAGTGGCGCAAAAACCTGCTCCAAGCAGTAAGTAAGATATATTTATTGTAAACACAAAAGGCTCCGAAACTCGGAGCCTTTTGTGTTTATGACCTCGTCATTGCGAGGAGCGATACCGACGTGGCAATCTCTACACCCAGTTTAGCCCTGCAAAAATCATCAGCAACCTTAGAGATTGCTTCGTACCTCGCAATGACGATGCAGATAACTTCCGGACTTTTCCGACTTCTCGTCTTCCGGACTCTTCTCAATCATTCATCACCCTAACTTTTAAATAACTTGGGTGTAGTTTCGAAGTATATATTTTATGTGTGGCTTTTTGGAAATCACTTTCCTGCGCCTTCATAATATTGACAAACTTTTGCGGATTCCGGTCCATCAGCGGGAACATACTGCTTTGTACCTGTACCATTATGCGGTGCCCTTTTTTAAAAGTGTGCAATACATCCTGCAACTCCCAGCTTAATGGGGTGATTTTGCCAGGGATGAATGGTTCTGGTTTATCAAAAGCATTGCGATATTTACCACGAATAGGCTCGCTGCGTACCATTTGCTCATAGCCCGACATTTTGATTTCCTTACCGCGGATGGTATTGTTTGCTGCGCTGTCCGGATATACGTCAATTACTTTCACAATAAAATCGGCATCGGTACCGGTGGTTGATACATTTAGTTTTGGCCAGATGTTACCTGCAATGGTGATATCCTTATCTAAAACATCGCTGGTATAGCTAATCACATCTTTACGGTCGGCCAGGAAACGTTGATCGCCTACCATGTACTCCCGGTTCATATCAAAAGTTTTGCCGGGAACAAAAGGCACCGGGTTAGCCGGATCGGATACATAAGCATCAAAACTTTCCTTAGCTGCCGCAGGGGCTGTAAACGATAGTTTACCACCCGGCAATAAGTAAAGATTTTTCTCAGCTGCTTCAACCGGTGGCCAGGCTTTGTAGGTTTTCCATTTGTTAACGCCGGTTTCAAAAGCGTTGATTGGGGCGATATCACCAAGTTCAGTCCCTTTTAAATAATGGCTGAAGAATTTAAATTCTACATTTTCGCGATACCACGGACCTGTCGGTCCGCCGAAAGAAATATCGCCTAAAGCATCGCCATCACCGCCGGCCCAACCGCCGTGTACCCACGGCCCCATAGTGAAATATATAGGAGTTTTAGGATTCATTTTTGCCAACGTTTTGTAAGTATTGATTGCTCCGTACAAATCCTCGGCATCGTACCAGCCGCCGGTTACTAATACGGCAGTTTTAATATCGTGCAGGTGGGTTAATACATTGCGTGCTTTCCAATGCTCATCATAATCGGGGTGGGCAAGCATTTCGTTCCACAGGCGGATCGTGTCTTTAAAATATTTATCGTTGGTGTTTTTTACCGAACCCATTTTCAGGAAGAAGTCATAACCATCTTCCGTTCCGGGATCAAACCGGCCACCACGGCGTTGGGTTGGCACACCATCCTGGCGATTGGTGAAGCCCGGGTAAAAGGTAAAGTTAGCCAGCATAAAAAACGCGCCGTTATGCCAGCCGTCATCGCGCCATAAATCAGACATTGGCGCCTGCGGCGATGCAGCAACCAAAGCCGGGTGACGGCTTAATAAAGAAGCCGTAGTATAAAAGCCGGGATAAGAGATGCCCCATACGCCTACTTTACCATTGTTGTTCGGGATGTTTTTCAGCAGCCAGTCTATGGTATCGTAAGTATCGGTGCCTTCATCAACATCTTTATTGGTTTTGTGTACTTCCAATTCGGGTGTCATTTCTTCGAAGATGCCTTCACTCATATAACGGCCGCGCACATCCTGGTAAACAAAAATATAACCATCGTGCACAAACTGGGTTGACGGGCCTAACGATCCTTTATAAGCTGTCGGTCCGTATGGTGACACGCTATAACAGGTACGATCCATCATAAACGGATACTTTTTGCTTTGATCTTTAGGTACGTAAACCGACGTGAACAGTTTCTTACCATCGCGCATGGGTACCTGGTACTCGTACTTGGTGTAATTGGCCTTAATGTACTCAGCATCCGGACTAACGCGCCCGCGCTGCGCAAAGACATTAATTGCAGATAAGCTTAATATTAACAGGAGTATTTTCTTCATGCCAACTAAATTAAGCAAATAATTAAAAAGGCCCCGATTAATCGGAGCCTTAACAAAAACTTTACGTGAAGAACATTGTCATTTCGAACGTAGAGAGAACTGGCCACTATGGAACGCAGTGAAAAAATCTTGTGCAATATACTATGTCGCCACTTTGTATATCGTATAAGATTTCTCCCGCTGGTCGAAATGACAATGGGGATTATATTTTATTATTCATTTATCGCCTTCACACCCGGTAACTCTTTACCTTCCATGTATTCCAGTAAAGCGCCGCCGCCGGTTGATACGTAGCTTACGTCGTCGGTCATGCCGAATTTGGCTACCGCTGCGGCAGAATCGCCACCGCCGATTAGCGAGAATGCACCGTCATCGGTTGCTTTGGCTACGGCTTCGGCAATGGCTTTGGTTCCGATCAGGAATTTCTCCATCTCAAATACGCCCATCGGGCCGTTCCACAGGATGGTTTTTGATTCTTCAACAACCTTGCTGAATAATTTAACAGTTTCAGGGCCGATATCTAAACCCATCCAGTTGTCAGGAATTTCACCGGTTTTAGCTACGCCGGTGTTGGCAGTTGGCGAGAAAGCATCAGCTGTAACGTTATCAACCGGCAATAAAAGGTTAACACCTTTCTCTTTCGCTTTTTGGCGCAGGCTTAAAGCCAGGTCTAATTTATCGGCTTCAACTAACGAGGTACCAATGTTACCGCCATCAGCTTTAGCGAAGGTATAAGCCATACCGCCACCAATAATCAGGTTATCTACCTTATCTAATAACTTTTCAATCAATTCTATTTTATCAGATACTTTAGAACCACCCATAATTGCGGTGAATGGCTTGGCAGCACCGTTCAGGATTTTCTCGGCATTGTTTAGCTCGGCAGCCATCAGGTAACCGAAGTATTTAGCATCCGGGAAAAACTGGGCAATAATAGCTGTAGAAGCGTGTGCACGGTGAGCGGTACCAAAAGCATCGTTCACATAGATATCGCCTAATTTTGACAGTTTCTCGGCAAAGGCTACGTCGCCTTTTTCTTCTTCTTTATAAAAACGCAGGTTCTCTAATAACAAAACTTCGCCCGGGGCTAAAGCTTTTGCTTTTTCTACTGCCTGCTCGCCAATGCAATCATCAGCAAACTCAACCTGCTGACCTAACAGATCAGACAAATGTGCTACAACGTGTTTTAACGAATACTTATCAGTCGGGCCATCTTTTGGCCTGCCCAGGTGCGACATCAGGATAACGGCACCACCATCGCCTAAAATTTTCTTGATGGTTGGCAAAGCCGCAGTCATACGGTTATCGTCGGTTATGTTAAAGTTTTCGTCCAATGGCACGTTAAAGTCTACCCTGATCAGCGCCTTTTTGGCCGAAAAACTTATTTGATCTACTGTTTTCATATCGATATATTGGTTGTATTTGTAATCGGTCGCCAAAATCAGAAAAATATTCCTAATTAGTGAACTCAAAAATGAATAAGGTGTTGGTTATCGCCTAAAACTTCACATTATCTTAACATACATCACGTAATGCGGCCCAATGTCAGGCACCTCAAACTCGCTTGAGATAATTTCGAAGCCCAAACCTTTGTAAAACCGCACCGCCGCTTTACGGGCATTGCACCAAACGTAGTTAGCCTTTTGCCCGCGGAGGTAAACAATTGCAAAGTTTACTATTTGATTTCCAAGCCCGGTACCTCTGTATTTCTCTGTTGTTGCCATACCGCGAAGTTGGTAGGCTTTTCCTGTATACTCGCCGTAATTTTGCGGATGAAAGGATGCTACACAGGCCAGTTCCTCTCCTACATAATAGCCTAAATGGAAGGCCCCTTCAATTTTATCAGTCGGGAAGCGACATTCTTCGGGTGTTAAACGGCCTTCGCGCAATACTACATTTCGTATGGGTAGTAATTCTTCTACCTCAATAAATTTTATCATTTCAGAATACTTATCTTTTCAACTAAATCGGCCAGGCGGCTGGAGTAGCCCACCTCATTGTCGTACCAGCCTACAACTTTAACCATATCGCCAACAATGGAGGTCAACAAGGCATCAAACACGCAGCTGTGCGTGTTACCCAACACATCTGTAGATACAATAGGGTCTTCGGTATACTCCAATATATTTTTCATCGGGCCATCGGCAGCAGCTTTAAACGCTGCATTAATTTCAGCCACGGTAGGTTGAGTCTTTAAAATGCAGGTAAAATCGGTTAACGATCCATTAAGTACAGGCACCCGGATGCCAGCCCCTCCCAGCTTACCATCTAAATGCGGGAAGATAGACGTAATAGCCTTTGCCGCGCCTGTTGAAGTAGGAATGATAGAGCCCGATGCAGCTCGTGCCCTGCGTAAATCTTTATGCGGAGCATCGTGCAGGTTTTGATCACCAGTCATGGAATGTACGGTGGTGATATAGCCATCTACAATGCCCCAGTTCTCGTCAAGCACCTTAATCATGGCGGCCACGTTGTTGGTGGTGCACGATGCATTGGATATAATTGATGCTTTCAGATGTGCCTCATCATCATTAACCCCCAAAACTGTTGTCGGGATATCCCTATCTGCAGAAGGCGCCGAAATAATTACCTGCTTAGCGCCAGCAGTTAAATGTTTGGTTGCACCCTCCCGGTTAGTGTATTTTCCGGTCGATTCGATCACCAGATCAATAGCTAATTCCTTCCAGGGCAACTGTTCCGGATCTTTAACAGATAAAGTTTTAATTGCTGAACCGTTTACAGATAAAACATCGCCCGCAAAACTTACCTCGCCGTTAAAGCCACGATGCACAGAATCGTACTTAAACAAATGGGCCATGGTGGCGGTATCGGCTAAATCATTAATCGCCACTACTTCAATACCCGGCTTATTAAGTATCTGCCTTAAAAATATCCGCCCAATACGGCCGAAGCCATTAATTGCTATTCGCATTTCGCTATGTTATAATATCGTGCAAATCTAACCTATTTATCATAAACGGAAATCAAAACTACGTCATGGTATCGGTAACGAAAATCGCCCGTAAAACAAAAGGGCACCCACTGATAGCGGGCGCCCTTTGTACTATTGCAACTATTGCGGGTTAACTAAAAGTAACTTTAAATGGTGTAACAGCAGCTACCACTTGTGCGGTAGTCAACGGTTCATCAAAAGCTTCGGTAGCTGCACTAACAGATATGGTAGTGTTAGCTGATGCACCTGCCAATTTTGTAATATCAACACCAGCTTGTGTAGTATTATCTTCACCGATATATGTATTACCTGCAGCGGCAACACCTAGGTCGTTTGCACCGGTAATCCAAGGTTTAATGTTTACGCCTTTTTGTTTACGTAAATAACGGATAGCAGCCGCGTGGCGTGCCTCAACCGAGTGGATATTCAGGGCTGCAGTTAGGTATACTTGCTCTTTCAGCAATACACCGGCCTGGCCTTTGTAGGCACGCACGCCGGTATCTTCTAATGCTTGCGATACTGCTAAGAAAGTATTGTAGTCAGTAAATACAGTGTTAAAATTACCACCTGCAGTAAAATCGTAGCTGGTATCGGCAGGTTTAGCCAAAGCATTTGCACCTAACGCTGTTTTTAAGAAGTTAACGTGCGCATTCTCGTGAGCAGCGATTGGGGTAAAGTAAGATGTTTTATCAGCAGCCGGAATTAAAGTTGCAGATGCTACAGCTGTGTTATAAAACGCTGCTTCAAAATACTCTAAACGTAAAGCAATGTTAAGCGTGGTTAATACAGCCGCAGATGGCGTTTGGCCGTATGCTTTTTTAAGCAAAGCGCTTAAAGCAAATGGCATGGCAGCTACCGCTAACTTGGTACCGAAACCGGTCATGTTTTTGATAGCATCTCTGCGTGGACTGATCCTTTCTACAAATTCAGGATCGGTTTGTTCTATTTGATCTATAATTTCAAAAAATTTCATGGCGATGTTGATTAAGGGATGTAATTAAATGATGCTGCGCTAACTTTTACTTTTAAGTATTTGTTAGCAATTGGCAATACGTTAGCAATTGAAGCCGATTTGTCTTTTGCATCAGCATCCAGTAAATTCTGATCGGTAAAGCTACCACCGCTTAATAAATTGCGGATGTAAGATGCGTGACGCGCTTCAACCGAAACAATTTTACCGGCCAGTGCCAAATAATCAACACTTTGAATTAAATAACCTGCGCCATTGTAAGCAGATACACCAGTATCTTCAAACGCCTGGGCAGCGCCTAATACCGAAGCACGGCTGCTGAAATCGATAGAGCTAAAATCAACCGATAACGAACCGATTGCGTTGGCGCCGATAGCAGCTTTGAAAAACTGACGGTGAGCAACCTCGTGATCCCTGATGTCGGTTAATAAAGCAGTTTCGGCGCTGGTAATACCTGAGTAAGGAGTTAAAGCTATTTGAATATAAAAAGCTGCCTCTAACTGCTCAAGTGCATAAGCATAATTTAAAATACCCACATCGCCGCCGCCAATATCTATTGTACCTACCGGTGTGATATTATCGTCGTTGTGTTTACTGCAGGATTCGATGGCCATAACGCCTGTAAGGGCGGCTGCGCCAACACCTGCGTAACGTAAAAACGACCGGCGGGCCATATTTACATTTACATCTGTGTCAAGTAATGTTTTCATAAAGTAAAAGTTTTTTCGTTTATTACAATTACTATTTTTGCGAGGTAATAGTTTTGCTATTACCGGAAATACGTTACTTCATTTCAGAGTAACTAAAAAATTACGTACAAATTGAGCATGACAGAGCCTATTGAGCAATATATAGAGGCGTTAATTTTCGCATCAGAGTTAAGCATTCGCCCCGAAGAAATTTTGTATTGCCTGCAGGCTACTTTTGAAAATGATTTTACTGAGGCCGAAATTGCCGGTCACCTGGAAAGCATCAAAACCAAATATCAATCGCCGGCACTGGCTATCGAACTGGTTAAAATTGGCAATGGCTACCAGTTTTTGACAAAAAAGACCTTCCACGCGGTAATTAATCAGCTGCAAATTCAGCAATCGAAAAAGAAGATGAGCCAGGCCGCTATTGAAACTTTGGCCATTATTGCCTATAAACAACCGGTGACTAAGTTAGATGTGGAGCAGATTAGAGGTGTAAACAGCGATTACTCTATTCAAAAATTGTTAGAAAAGGAGTTGATCGCGATTTCGGGCAAGTCTGAAACGGTTGGTAAACCGCTTTTATACAGCACCAGCCCACTTTTTATGGATTATTTTGGCATAAATAGCATTGCCGAATTACCTCAAATAAAGGACTTTACAGAGAATAGCGTTAGCATTGGCGAAAAACAGGAATAATTTGGAATAATTTTTTGTTGAAAACCGATTTTAATTATTTTTGAAATACGTTACGCTATTGTAAGGAACAAAGAATTGTACTAAATTTATCTTATAAGTTTTTAAAAAGATAATCGCTTTATGGAAACCCCGAAGAAACCAACTAAGAAAGCTGCCCAGGATAATGATGATCTGGATGATGATGACATGCCGGAGTCGACGCCATCAAAAAAATATGACGACGATGAAGATGACTACGACATGCCTTTAGATGACATGGAAATAGACGACCTGGACGATTACGACGACGACGATTTTTAATCTCCCATAAAATATTAAAAGGAAAAGCATCCGTTTACATAAACGGATGCTTTTTTTATACTTGCACCTTTAATTTATTGGCATGACCATAGTTGAAGTTAAGGACAAAGCATCGCGCAAAGCATTTTTGGATGTTGCCCGCGCTATTTATAAAAACGATGCTAACTGGGTTTGCCCGTTAGATAATGATGTGGAAGCCGTGTTTGATCCGGCTAAGAATAATTTCCATAGCCACGGCTCAATAACCCGCTGGATATTGCTTGACGATCACAAACAAGCCGTTGGCCGGGTAGCTGCTTTTATTAATAAAGAGAAAGCTTATAACTATGAGCAGCCGACCGGCGGCATGGGCTTTTTTGAGTGCGTGGATAATAAGGAGTACGCTTTTTTACTGTTCGATACCGCTAAAACCTGGCTGGCCGAACGCGGTATGCAAGCCATGGATGGCCCCATTAATTTTGGCGAGAACGATAGCTTTTGGGGACTTTTGGTAGAGGGTTTCACCCAGCCATCGTACGGCATGGTTTATAACCCGCCGTATTATCAGCAGTTTTTTGATGATTACGGCTTCACCACCCTTTATCAACAAATCACCAACCATCTTTCGGTACATAAACCTTTCCCCGAGCGCTTTACTAAAATTGCGCAATGGGTGGCCCAAAAACCGGGGTACAGCTTTGAACACCTGCGAATTAAAGAGGTAGAAAAATTTGCGGCTGATTTTATGGAGATTTACAACGATGCCTGGCGCGATTTTGAAAACTTTGTCCCGATAGAGCGGGCTACTGTACTGGAAAGTTTTGAGAAAATGAAAGCTATTATGGATGAGAAACTGATCTGGTTCTCGTACGTGAACGGCGAGCCGGCTTCGTTTATCATCATCCTGCCCGATGCTAACCAGATGATTAAGCCCCTGAATGGCAAGCTGGATTTAATTGGCAAACTTAAATTTGTATACAATCGCTGGAAAGGCGTAAGCCGTATGCGGGCCATTGTAATGGGCACCAAGCAAAAATTCCAGAAACACGGGTTAGAGTCGGCTATGTTTATTAAGCTGAAAGAATATGTGCTGCCGCTAAATCAGTACGATGAGTTGGAACTATCGTGGGTGGGCGATTTTAACGATAAAATGCTGGCCATACACGAAGCTACCGGCGCTACCTTCGGTAAAAGGCATTTAACAATGCGTAAAATCTTCTAAAAGAAAAGCCTCTCAAATAAACATTGAGAGGCTTTTTTTATGCAGTAACTTTATTATGTCGTAATTCTTCAAAAAGCTCAATCACTTTCTTTTGCAGATCAATCACTTCAGCTTCGCGATCCATCAGCTTTTTGTGTACAGCTTCCAGTTCGTTCTGAACTTTTTGATCCTGTTCGGTTTCGCTGAACGTTAGTAATTGCACTACGCTCATTTCAAACAGATTAGAAATTTGCTCGAGGCGGGAAAGATTAATATCAGTAATACCGGTCTCAATTTTTGAGAAAGCCGGGATAGAAATATCTAGCCGTTTAGCTACATCTTCCTGACTCCATCCTTTTTGATGGCGCAGTAACCTGATTTTTTTTCCGAGTGTCTTCATATAAATTAAATAGGATAAGGGTTTCTCAATAGTTAATAAAGTTACGATAATATTTTAATTTTCAAAAAAATAATTAATTTATAACACTTTATAATAATTTACTTGTTAATTCTGCCAAATTGATACCTCCAAAGTTGCCCGAACTCATCAGTAAAACGTTTTTGCCAACAATTTCAACATTTTCTAAATGTTGTTGCAGTGCTGCCGGGTCATTAAAAAACAGCAGATCATCCTGGGCAAAAGCAGCTTTCACTACCGATGCATCGTAAGGTTCCATCTTTTTCTGCTCAAATGTCTTCTTGTCGATGAATACAATCGCCTCATCCGCACCGTCAAGCGTACCGGCGTATTCGCTTAAAAACTCTTTGTTCAGGCTGCTAAAAGTATGCAACTCCATGCAGGCTACCAGGCCCATGTCGGGGAACTGCGTTTTAACCGCATTTATAGTTGCCTTCAACTTCGATGGCGAGTGGGCAAAGTCTTTATAAACATTGGTACTGCCGTTTTTGCCTAATAACTCCAACCTTCGGGCCGCCCCGGTAAAGCTGGTGATGGCCTGGTAAAAATCAGCATCGGCAATACCTAATTGATTACAAACTAAGCGCGCGGCCTGCATATTTAACAGGTTATGTTCGCCAAAAACCTCCAGCGGATAAACGCCATCGGCAGTTGTTACGGATGTGATGCCGTTAGCGATATGATACGCCGGCAAACTGTATGGAATCTTTTCGATGTTATCGCTATCATCCGCCAAAACAGCTTCATTTAAAACGGTATCTGTTTCGCTGTAAATCAGTTTCCCATCAGGCTGAATCGTCTTAATAAACAACCTGAACTGCTCGATATAACTATCGAAAGTTGGGAACACATTGATATGATCCCAGGCTATGCCGCTGATGGCGCCGATATTGGCTTTGTATAAATGAAACTTCGGCCGCCTGTCTATCGGCGAAGCCAGGTACTCATCCCCTTCTATCACAATAACCGGCGCCTCGTGCGTCAGCTTAACCATGGTTTCAAAACCGGCCAACTGTGCACCCACCAGGTAATCAAAATCCGTCCCCACATGTTGCAGCACGTGCAATATCATACTGGTGATGGTAGTTTTACCGTGACTACCGCCGATAACTACCCGAAGCTTATCTTTAGATTGTTCGTAGATGTATTCGGGATACGAGTAGATCCGTAAGCCCATCTCCTGCGCCTTCAACAACTCCGGATTATCAACCCGGGCATGCATACCTAAAATAACAGCGTCGAGATCGGAAGTGATTTTTTCAGGATACCAACCATCGGCTTCGGGTAAAATGCCATACTTAGCCAAACGGCCGCGCGATGGCTCGAACATCACATCGTCCGATCCGCTAACCTCGAAGCCTTTATTATGTAAAGCGATAGCCAGGTTGTGCATAGCGCTGCCACCAATGGCTATAAAATGTACCCTCATTTAATCCTATAAGTTGTGAACGTATCTGTCACAAATAAAACAAAAAAATAAATAACCTTAATAATTAAAATTGTTAAACTCCTGATTTATTTTCATCACTTTAAAAGTAATACCGGTACCGAAGCATTTGAAGCCAACTGTCCCGAAATACTGCTGTGAACTATGATTGTAAAAAGCTGTACCGGTGCGGCAGGGCTACCACCATATTGGCATCGTGCTCCTCGGCAAATTCAAGGATCCCGCTGATGATATCAGGCTTGTTTACAAAGTAGTATTGTGGTTTAAAATTCTTTAGCATCCCGTGCAAAACGGTTTCCTCTGCCAGTTGCTCTGCATCGGCATTGCTATGTTTGGCTTTATGATCTACATTCACAACCAACAATTTAATTTGCTGGTTACCGAACAATTTATGCAGGGTTTGCAAAGGGATGCTTTCTTTCACCTGTTTAAAATCGCAGGCTATAACAGCCTTATCAATTAAATGATAACGGTATTGCGGCGGAACCACGATCACCGGCACAGAACTTACCTTAGACACCCCTATAACGTGACTGCCAATGCCCGGCTGCCCTACGCTGCTATTGCCTTTACTGCCAATAAATACTACATCTGCATCATCATCGGCAATCGTATCAACCACCGAACGCAGCAGGTGATCGCGGTTCAGTTTCACCTGTATCTCCACACCATCGCGCACCTCTTTCAAGAGTTTTCTTTTCAACTTTTCTAATTGTGTTATCCGATCGGCGGCGCTCTCTTCAATTTCCTGCTCGCGTAACATCATCATGTTTGGGTCGGGCAGCAGGCTCTCGTAGGGCGAGATATAATAGGCGTTCAGTAAAATAATGGTCTGCACGTCGGTTTGGTTACTTAACTGGGCGGCGAAATGGGCGGCGTTGAAAGCAGCGTCCGAAAAATCGATTGGGATGAGATAAGTTTTCATATGAGAAAAAATTTATATCTTTTTGACCATTTTGGTCTAAAAGTTAGTACAATACAAATTTAAGTATGCAACTGGCCTATAATTGTCAATAACGTTTCATTTTAATTTCTATTGGATAAAATTGTTGTCGATTAAAATTATATCGCTACTTTTGTACTGTAATATTTTTTATTACAGATAAGAAAAAATGAACGCACGTTTCCAGATCGCTATCCATATCCTGACCCTTCTTGAAAACATGAAGGGTGAAGTGATATCGTCTGACTTTATAGCGGGCAGTTTAAACGCCAACCCGGCCCTGGTGCGTAAAGAGATCAGCAACCTGCGTAATCACGGTTTAATAGATAGTAAAGAAGGTAAAGGCGGTGGTTATACACTTGGCTTGCCAGCCGATAAAATCACCTTAGGCCATATCTTCAGGACGGTGAAAACATCGTTTGTTTTGGGTACATCAAAAAATGAGGCTAACCCTAAATGCCCGGTAGGTAAACAGATCAGTCAAAATATTAATAGTCTTTACGAAGAGGTTGACCAGGCCGTGTTAACCAAATTAGACAGCACAACGCTGGCAAAATTTGCCGAAGCATTCAACTAAAAAAATTTACAATAAACTGTAACATATTTAATTACAATTAAAAACAACAATCCAGATGAAAATTGCATTAATAGGCGCTACCGGTTACACCGGAACAGCCGTACTAAACGAAGCTTTAAGCCGCGGACACCAGGTAACCGCCATAGCGCGTAACCCTGAAAAAATTGAGGTTAAAAATGATAACCTGACACTGCAGGCTGCCGAGATTAACGATGTAGATGCACTGGCCGAAGTATTAAAAGGTCACGATGCGGTATCAAGCTCGTACAACGCGGGTTGGACTAACCCCAACATGTACGCCGATTTTATCAAAGGATCGGAAGATATACAGGCGGCTACTAAAAAAGCCGGTGTAAAAAGATTGATCGTAATTGGCGGTGCAGGTAGTTTAGAAATTGCTCCCGGCGTACAACTGGTAGATACACCTGAGTTCCCCGCTGAGTGGAAAGAAGGCGCCACCGCTGCCCGCGATTACCTGAATATCCTGAAAAAAGAAACCGAATTGGATTGGACCTTCCTGAGCCCTGCCATTAACCTGCACCCGGGCACCCGTACAGGTGTATTCCGCTTAGGTACCGATAACCCGGTGTTTGATGCAGATAACAAATGCGATATTTCGGTAGAAGATTTAGCCGTTGCCTTAGTTGACGAACTGGAAAAAGGCCAGTTTATTCAGAAAAGATTTACAGTGGGATATTGATCCTTCGAGTATCAAGTAGTTAGTATCAAGTATCAAGATTGGGTTAGGGACCACTATGCCTTGATACTTGATACTAACTACTTGATACTTTCTCTCAAAATTTCTCCTCAATCCCCAGCCCAAACAAAGCAAAATCATACTTTACCGGATCTATCGGGTCAAACTCCTTCAGGCGTTCGGTTAGTTCGACGGCGGTTTGCCAGTCGGTTTGTTTGCGGGTGATGAGGTTGAGTTTACGGGCTACCCTGTCTACGTGCAAATCGCAGGGCATAATTAAATCGGCGGGTTTGATTTGGTTCCAGATGCCGAAATCCACACCGTGATCATCCTTCCGCACCATCCAGCGCAAAAACATATTCAGCCGTTTGCAGGTTGATTTTTGCGAAGGTGCAGATACGTGCTTTTTTGTACGATGCGGAAAATCGGGCAGGGAGAAAAAGTAAGACCGGAAACCCTCCAAAGCTAATGCCCCCCGGCCCCCTAAAGGGGGAGTTTGATTTGCGAATTTAAGATCCGACTCCCCCTTTAGGGGGCTGGGGGGCCTTGTGAACGCATCCTCTAAACTCTCATAATTCTCGTAATGATATCTGAAGAAACTGATAAAATACAGCGTATCAATATCGTTAAAAGTACGGTGCTTAAATTTCAGCAGCTTTTTCAGATCAGGCTCTTCATGATTCATAATAAAATCATAAGGCGCGCCATCCATCAGGTGAATCAGCTCTTTACACTTATTAATAATAGTAACCCGCTGCCCCCAGGCCAGTATCGCCGCCCAAAATCCCATAATTTCGATATCCTGCTTTTTGCTGAACAGGTGAGGGATACAGACAGGATCGTTAGCGATGAAACCGGGTTGGTTATATTGGGCTACTTTAACGTCGAGGAAGGCTTTGAGATTAAGCCCCCTGGCCCCCTGAAGGGGGAGTTTATCGAAATTGCTTTTAGCCATATTAATAGATATCGCGGTTGTTTGAATTAATCATTTCAACAACATCCTTATAAGTTTCAGCAATTCGTTCGTTTTCTAATTTCCCATAGTTTTTAAAAAACCCTTGTTGATTTTTTACAAAACCAATGCAATGGCTCATTATTAAAAAATCACAAAAACCTATAAATTCGCCTGTAGTCCATTCTTGGAACTCTTCAACTATCCGACTTAATGACCAAAAGCTAAACATGTGTTCCTGCCATTCATAGTCATTAAATCCATTGGCTTGCAAATAAAATTCCTTGAAATCCTCAGGAAATTTAAAGTTCAAAGCTGCTTCGGTAGCATCTATCTCTTCAGTGGTTGCGGGCGGATTGAGTTCAACATTCTCCGCTTTCCATTTCGAAATAACATCTTGAATCCAGTTTTCCATTGCATATTTCTGTTCCCCCTTTAGGGGGTTAGGGGGCTTTAGCTTAGCGCCTGCTTCAAATCTTCCAGCAAATCTTCCACATCCTCTACCCCTACACTCAGACGTAGCAAGTTATCGGTAACCCCTACCGCTTCGCGGACTTCCTTAGGTATAGAACCATGGGTCATGCTTACCGGGTGGTTCATTAGCGACTCTACACCGCCCAATGACTCAGCCAGGGTAAATACTTTGAAAGAACCGGCAATGCGGAAAGTTTCCGCTAAATCTGTATCTTTCAGGGTGATAGAGATCATACCGCCAAAATCGCGCATTTGCTTTTTGGCAACGGCATGGTTAGGATGATCTTCAAAACCCGGCCAATAAATCTTATCAACCTTAGGGTGCGTTTTCAGGTATTCGGCAATTATGCGACCGTTTTCGCAATGAGCCTTCATACGCAAGTGCAGCGTTTTTATCCCGCGCAGCACCAGGAAGCTATCCATCGGCCCCGGAGTGGCGCCACAGGCATTGTAGATAAACCACAGGCGTTTGTACAGGTCTTCGTCGTTCAGCATGAGGGCACCCATTACCACATCGCTATGGCCGCCAATGTATTTGGTTACCGAATGCATTACAATGGTAGCACCCAAATCCATAGGATTTTGCAGGTAAGGCGATGCAAAGGTATTATCAACCACCAGCATCAAATTAGTTTCGTCAGTGATCTTGGCTATGGCCTCAATATCTACGATCTGCATAGTCGGGTTGGTCGGCGTTTCAATCCAAACCAGTTTGGTATGCTCGTTAGTATACTGGCGGATGATCTCCGGATTAGATAGATCTAAAAAATGGAATTTGATACCATAGTTAGCATAGATCTTTGTAAAAATCCGGTACGATCCACCGTACAGATCATTTCCCGTAATCACTTCATCGCCCGGCAAAAGCAATTTCATTACCGCATCGGTAGCGCCCATCCCGCTCGAGAAAGCCAGTCCGTATTTGGCATTCTCCAATGCGGCCAGGCAATCCTCCAAAGCCTTACGCGTCGGGTTTGTCCCGCGCGAATATTCATAGCCCTTATTATCCCCCGGCTCGCGCTGCCAGTAAGTTGATGTTTGATATATCGGCGTCATTACTGCGCCGGTCGAAGGATCAGGTTCTTGTCCGGCATGTATAGCCTTAGTCGCAAATTTCATAGTTAGTTGATTAAGTTGGAAAACACCATCCCGTCATTGCGAGGAGCTTCTATCAGCGACGTGGCAATCTCTACGCTCAAAGGTCAGCTAAGCGGCGCCTCTATACAGCAGAGAGATTGTTCGTTCCCCGCAATGACGGATGGTTAAATATCAAATTTAATACGCTCGAGCAAAAAGAACTCTTTGACTTGACGGCCGCCCCGTCAAAATGCACTTACCTTCTTCCTGCTTATTGTTCAAAGGTATGCAACGGATTGTTGCTTTAGTTTCATCTTTTATTTTTTGCTCGGTTTCCGGTGTCCCATCCCAGTGGGCCGAAATGAAGCCCGGTTTTTCGTCCAGCTGTTTTTTGAAATCCTCGTAAGTATCAACTTCAACAGTATTCGCTTCGCGGAAATCGAAGGCTTTTTTGTAGATGTTATCCTGAATAGTCTCCAGCATAGTTTCAATATGCGCGGCAAGGCCTTCCTGATTCACGGTTTCTTTGGTCTTGGTATCGCGGCGGGCCAGTTCAACTGTACCATTTTGCATATCGCGACTACCAATAGCTACACGCAAAGGCACACCTTTTAACTCGTATTCGGCAAACTTAGCGCCCGGGCGGTGGGTATCGCGGTTATCAAATTTCACGGAGATGCCTTTAGCTTTCAGCTCTTTGCTCAGCCCTTTAACGTATTCGCTGATGTTATCCAGTTCTTCCTGGTGTTTGTAAATCGGCACGATAACAACCTGTATCGGGGCCAGTTTTGGCGGCAATACCAAACCGGCATCATCAGAGTGGGCCATTATTAACGCGCCAATTAAACGTGTTGATACGCCCCACGAGGTAGCCCATACGTAATCCTGAACGTTCTCTTTGTTAGTGAACTTCACATCGAAAGCCTTGGCAAAATTTTGCCCCAGAAAGTGCGATGTACCGGCCTGTAAAGCCTTACCATCCTGCATCAGGGCCTCGATGCAATAAGTATCCAAAGCACCGGCAAAACGCTCGTTAGCGGTTTTTTTACCGCGCACTACTGGTACGCCCATCCAGTTTTCGGCAAAGTCGGCATATACATGCAGCATTTGTTCGGTCTCGGCAATAGCTTCTTCGGCGGTTCCGTGGGCGGTGTGGCCTTCCTGCCATAAAAACTCGGTGGTACGTAAAAACATCCGGGTACGCATTTCCCAACGCACTACGTTAGCCCACTGGTTAACCAAAATAGGCAGATCGCGATACGACTGGATCCAGCCGCGATAAGTATTCCAGATAATGGTTTCAGATGTCGGGCGTAAAATCAATTCTTCTTCCAGTTTGGCATCTTCATCAACCACTACGTTTCCGTTACCGTCGTCTTTTAACCTGTAGTGCGTAACAACGGCGCATTCTTTAGCAAAGCCTTCAACGTGGCTGGCTTCCTTACTGAAAAACGACTTGGGGATCAGCAGCGGAAAATAAGCGTTAACGTGTCCGGTCTCTTTAAACATGCCATCTAAAACAGACTGCATTTTTTCCCAGATGGAATAGCCGTACGGCTTAATAATCATACAGCCTTTTACGGGCGCGTATTCAGCCAGATCGGCCTTGATTACCAACTCGTTATACCATGCTGAATAGTCTTCATCTTTACTTACAATACCTTTGCTCATTTCGGCTGAATTATTTTAAAATTTATTTTGCAGTAATATTAAACCATTACACGTTTACTGCGTCTTAACTAATATTACCTTAACACAAACACCCTCTCTAATTAATTTTTACCTTTGTATTATGGTAGTTTAACGGCCAAATTTATAAATTTAAAGATTATTAAAGCTTACAAATCCAAAATCAAGGCATATATGAAACGGAACATGTTATTAGGAACATTGCTGATAGCCGCTTTGGCGTTAGGTTCGTGCGCAACAAGCCAGCTTGCAACCAACAAGGCGGCCAGTAAAGATGATGACGTTTATTACTCTAACGCCAAGGCGGGTGATGCACCCGTTTATGTGACCAATAATCAATCACAGCAAAACAGGTACAATAACTACAATGATGATGATTACTATTACTACAATAGTTATTCATCGCGCATTAACCGCTTCGGTTATTACTCACCCTTTAGTTATTATAACGATATTTATTCGGGCTACAGCCCTTATTACAGCCCCTACTATGGTGCTTATAGCGGCATTGGGTATGGTATAGGAATAGGCTTTAGCGGTTATTACGGCTACAATTCTTACTATAATCCTTTTGGCTACTACGGTTATGGTTACAATCCATATTATAGCTCGTATTATCCTTACGGATATGGCTACGGTTATGGCGGCGGATACGGCTATTATGGCAATGGTTATGCTACCGTTGGCGGCTCATACAATACGGGCAGTCCGCGTCCTTACCGTGGTTCAGGCGCTCCGGCAAATGGCATGGTTAACCGCTCAACCCAAAACATTGGTTACAATGGTAATTATCCGGTTAATAGCGCTTACCCGGGCAGGCCGGTGGCAGTTGGCAGCACAGCAAACGGCGGTCGTCAGGCAACTAACTCGTACGGAAACAACAACCCTAACGTAGGTAACTCAAGGCCAACGCGTGATGATTCTCCACGTCAGTCTTATACTCCACAGGTGCAATCTGCTCCGCCATCAAACAGCGGTTCGTCTGGTGGTGGCGGTGGTGGCGCATCAAGCGGTGGCGGTGGTGGCGGTGGTGGCGGTGCCCGTCCGGTTCGTCCATAATTTTATAAGGATATCATCTTTTATTTTCAATCTATGAAACCTAAATTTCTACTAACCGCAGTTGTTATAGTAGCAGCTGCCCAGGCAAGTTTTGCCCAATACTCGCAGGATGCTTTGCGGTTTTCTACCTTCCAAACCGGTAATACATCGCGTATTAAGGCTATTGGTAACGCAGGGACCGCTGTCGGAGGCGATATCAGCTCTATCGGTGGCAACCCGGCCGGTATCGGCTTTTTCACCCGGTCCGAGTTTAGCCTTACGCCCGAGTTTGACGGCTCGAAGGTAAACTCCACTTACCAGGGCAATCAAATGAACACCAACAAAAGCAGCCTTAACCTTGCCAACGTTGGCGCGGTAATCTATTCGCAGCTGAATACCGCTAAAGGTAGCGATAAAGGCAAAGGATGGTTAAGTGTTAACTTCGGGATCTCATACAACCGCACTAATAACTATTACGAGGACATTAACTATGGCGGTATAAACAAAAGCAACAGCATTACCGATTATTACGCTAACGATGCCGAGCAAAACAAAGCCAGTAACGTCTCGGGCAATATATACAGCAATACATTGGGCGCCTGGGCTTATAATCAATACCTGATAGATCAATACACCGGACCGGTATATAAATCAAACGCTACTACTCCGGTAAATGGGGCCAACATTAACCCTAACGGTTTTGCGCAACAGAGCAATACCATCCGCACGGGCGGGCAATCGCAGTTAGATTTAGCTATCGGCGCTAACTACAGCAACCGTTTTTATTTGGGTTTAGCCATTGGCATTACAAACCTGCGTTATAATAGCAATACCACCTTTACCGAGAATGGTTTTGCATCGGTTATTACCGCGGTTGGCCCTCCTATTGTAACCCAAACCCAGCCTTATGCAAACACTTACGCACAAGCTCAACAAACTACAGGTACTGGCTTTAATGCAAAAGTGGGGCTTATTTTTAAACCTATAAACGCAGTACGTTTGGGTGCCGTAATTACCACGCCAACTTATTATGATATCGAAGATAACTACAGCGAGCGTATGTCTACCCGTTTAAACGGAACAAATACCAGCAACGGACCGGCTACTTATCCGTTTAAATACAAATTGCAGACTCCGTTTAAAGCAGCAGGTGGTATAGCAGTATTTATTGAGCAGTTTGGCTTTATTAGCGGCGATGTGGAGTATGTTGATTACTCATCTTCAAACTTAAACGGCGATTATAATTCGGCTAACGATAATAACGATATTAAAACCTTGTATCAATCGGCAGTTAACGCACACATTGGTGCCGAAGCGCGTTTAAACAGTTCGTTATTTTTACGTGGCGGTTATGGTTCGCAGGGTAACCCGTTAAAAGCTAATGGCAGCAATATAAATACGGTTAGCGGTGGTATAGGTTTCCGTAGCGGCGATTATTATGTAGATGCTACTTACAGCCACATCACCGGCTCAAACACTGTATTCCCGTACGAAATTGGTACAGCAAGCCCGGGCGCTTTGTTAAACAAAACTAACGATAACATCTTTTTAACCGTGGGATTCAGGTTCTAAGAAAAGGAGATAATAAACGATAATGAGGAGGGGCTGTCTTTTTAAAAGACAGCCTTTTTATTTTATAAAAAAGGCAAAGAAGCTTAAATAAAGGCCATTACAATAAAAGCCCCCAAAATTACAATCAGGTACGATACCATTAATGTCATGGTTTGCCTGTCGCTAATTCTTCTAATTTTTTCTTCAGGTGTCATTGGTCGTGATAGATGGCTATAAAGGTCAAGTATTCAGCGCACTAATGTATATAGTTATTATAATATTTGCAAATTCAATTACATAATAATTAATAACAAATTAACACTTTGTTATTAAGGGGACTATGGATTAACTTGCGGCCTGTTTAAATACAGTACAACACTTCGTTTCATCAAGCAATGTTAACCGTAAGCGACTTAATTATCTACCCCATAAAATCAATGGCGGGTATTCAACAGCCATCGGCACGGGTAACAGATCGCGGCTTGGAGCACGATCGCCGCTGGATGCTGATTGACGAAAGCAATCGTTTTATATCGCAGCGCGAGATCCCTACCATGGCACTGTGCCACCCGGCTATCACCAGCGATAGCCTGCAGATAAGCTACCCCGGTCATCCCGATTTGTTTATCCCCTTCATACCCGAATCTGATAAATTTATAGATGTTACCGTTTGGGATGATACCTGTCGCGCCGTATATGCCTTTGCCGAAGCTGACGAATGGTTTAGTGAAGTGTTAAAAACAACCTGCCGTTTGGTTTACATGCCCGATGATTCGCACCGGCCGATTGACCCTGACTACGCGCCCGATGATAAGATCACTTCATTTGCCGATGCTTATCCCTTTTTACTCATCGGCGAAGCATCTACAGCAGACTTAAGCGAACGCACCGGCGAGCTAATCCCTATGAACCGTTTCAGGCCTAATATCGTGTTTGCGGGTGGCGCACCTTATGCCGAGGATGAGATGGCCCACTTTCGTATTAACGATATCGATTTTTATGGCGTGAAGATCTGCGCCCGCTGCCCTATCCCCGGCATTAACCAGGAAACGGCGCTGCGTGCTAAGGAACCATTGAAAACGCTGGCTGGCTTTCGCCGGCGAAATAACAAGGTATACGTGGGACAAAACCTGATCCATACCGGTGAGGGTATTTTAAACGTCGGCGATGAGATAAAGGTATTGTACACCAAGGCGGCTGTGATTTTTGATTAACCGCGCTTCCCTGGAAGCACATAGCGTTGACTTGAGGGTTTTACCTTTTTTGTCATCCCGAGCGATAGCGAAAGATCTAACGGCTATGCATTACCGCTCTGCTTTCGCGAGATCCTTCGCTACGCTCCAGGATGACAAACATGATAGCTAAGCGTAAAAAGTCGCGCTTCCCCTCTTGAGAGGGGTCAGGGGTGTGTCCTTCAATTGCAAAGCAGAAAGGACATACCCTTATCAAAGTTTCTGCCCATCGTTGGTTCAGTGCGCCCCCTCTCAAGAGGGGAAACATAGGTTCGGCGCTTTTGCCACCTCCATATAACACACACGTTACGTTGACTTATTAACGATTTATTTATCTTGTCGCCACAAATTATTGACGATCGAAACTTTTATGAAAACAAGGGTTATTGCCGCCGGCGCCGCATGCGCTTTAGCGTTAATTTTTAATCAGGCCAGCGCACAGCAAAAAAAATATGGCGATGCTGTAGATGCAGCTATGCAAACCGCCAGTGCCGATGATATTAAAGCCAGTATCACTTACCTGGCCGATGATAAACTACTTGGCCGCCAGCCCGGTAAGCCCGGTTTCCAAATGGCTGCCGATTACGTAATTGGCGAGCTGAAAAACTATGGCGTAAAACCCGCAGGCGAAAATAATGGCTGGACACAGCAGGTACGGTTCCGCCGCACGTTTGCCGGTACAGGTGGTACGGTTGACCTAACCGTGAATGGCAAAAAAATCGATAGTATTAAATACGGTACCGATATTTTCATCTACCCCGATCCGGTTCATAAAAACGTAAGCTCCTCTGGCACATTAACTTTTGCCGGCTATGGTATTACCGATAAACAATTGGGTTATGATGATTATGCCGGCCTGGATGTTAAGGGTAAGATAGTGGTGATTGTACGTGGCGCGCCTAAAAGCTTTCCTTCATCAAACGCATCGCACAATATGGATCTGATCACTATCCAGAAAAACGCTGCGGCACATGGCGCAAAAGCGGTTATTTTGGCTGTGGCCGATTCTACTGCACGCCCTATATTGGCTAATCCGGGTCGCAGGGGAACCTATAGTATTATGGATGATAAAGGCGTGCCCGTAGTATCGCGCAATTATTTTGACGGCGTGGAAATGTTAGGGTCAATAGGTTATAAAACCCTTCGCACTTTAGCCAATAGCGCCGGCAAAAATGCATCGACAATTTTGCCTACATTGAAAGATGGCAAAACATTCTCTTTCCCTATCAACGCAACCATCAGTACATCAGCCGATTTTGAATACCAGGACATTGCCGGGTTCAACATCGTAGGTAAAATAGAAGGATCAGACAGTAAGCTTAAAAAAGAATACGTGGTGCACAGCGCTCACCTTGATCACTTAGGGGTTGGCGCTCCTGTTCAAGGCGATTCGATTTACAACGGTGCGCACGATAACGCATCGGGTGTAGCGAGTTTGCTGCAGATAGCCAAGATCTATCATAACTTAGGTATCAAACCCAAACGTTCTATCCTGATTGTGATGGTAACCGGCGAGGAATTGGGCGACCTGGGTTCCGGTTATTTTGCCAGCCACCCAACTGTTCCTGTAAAATCAATGGTGGCCGATGTGAATACCGACATGCCGACAATTATCGCTCCCCTGCTTTCGGTAACTGCCTTAGGTGCTGAGCATTCGTCGTTAGCCGCGGCTGTAGACACGGCATCGGCTTACATGGGTTTAACGGTTGAGCCTGACCCGGAGCCTGATCAAAACCGCTTCGTTCGCAGCGATCAGTATAGCTTTGTGGTACATGGTATCCCAGCCCTGCATATCAAGTACGGCGCACGTACTCCGGATGGTAAAAACAACCTGAACGACCTGGTAAAAGTGTGGCGCGCCAAGTACTATCACAAGCCTCAGGACGATATCAACGGCATGTTTGATTTTGATGCCGGTCGCAAATATGCCCAGCTAAATTTCCTGATTGGATACATAGTTGCCAACACAAAAGACCGCCCTACGTGGAATAAAGGGGATATTTTTGAAAAAAATTAATGTTTTAACATACAAATAGCTTACCTTGTGGGTACCAATTATATTGTTTTAAACTAAACCATAAAACACCTAATGTACCCCAGTCAGGAAAGATTTCTGTTAGCTACAGATTGTATAATTTTTGGTTTCGATGGCACGAATATCAAGCTTTTGTTGATACACCGTGGTATGGAGCCGATGAAAAATCATTGGAGTTTGATGGGCGGTTTCGTAAAAGCTACCGAAACGCCGGACGATGCCGCCCATCGCATCCTTGAGCAACTAACCGGCTTAAAAAACGTGTATATGGAGCAGCTGCACGTGTTCGGCAAGCCGGATCGTGACCCGGTTGAGCGTACATTATCGGTGGCTTACTTCGCTTTAATCGATATTAACCAATACGCCAAGCAGATCACTACCGACCATAACGCCGAGTGGTTTGATCTGACCAATTTACCCGAGCTGATCTTCGACCATACCGAAATGGTAAAGATGGCCAAAAAGCAATTGCGTTATAAAGCAGCGCTGCACCCTATTTTGTTTCAGCTGCTGCCCGAGAAGTTTACCATCCCCCAGTTGCAGGTTCTATACCAGGGAATCTACCAGTCTAAACTGGATGACCGTAATTTCAGCCGTAAAATATTATCAACCAATTTATTGATCAAACTCCCTGAAAAGGAAAAGCTGTCATCAAAAAAAGGTGCTTTTTACTACAAATTAGATCAAAGCAATTACTTAGAGAACTTCGAAAAGTTCCTGAACTTTATTCCAAACCCTGACCGGTTTTTTAAAGATTAGCTTGAGGATTTCGGAATTTGGAATTTCGATTTCGGATTTGTTCAATCTCGGGAAAGTCATCTAAAACCATCAGATAAAAAGCAACCGTTGCCCAGAGCATTTTTAAACTTATAAAACCCTATTTTTGCTTTTGATTATGCTGGAAGGTAAAAAGATAATTTTAGGGGTATGCGGCAGTATAGCGGCTTATAAGTCGGCTTTGCTGGTACGTTTGCTGGTAAAAGCAGGCGCGCAGGTGCAGGTGGTAATGACCAAAGATGCTACCGGTTTTATTACCCCGCTAACGCTTTCTACCCTATCAAAAAATCCGGTGCTGGTTGATTATTATAAACCCGATACCGGCGAATGGAATAACCACGTTGATTTAGCCCTGTGGGCCGACTTGATTATCATAGCCCCTACCAGCGCCAATACACTTGCTAAAATGGCTAATGGATTGTGCGATAACCTGCTGATGGCGGTTTACCTATCGGCCAAATGCCCGGTTTATTTTGCCCCGGCTATGGATTTGGATATGTGGAAACATCCGGCCACGCAGGAAAACGTGATCCGCCTTTGTCAGTACGGCAACCTGGTCATCTCTCCCGGCAATGGCGAACTGGCCAGTGGCCTGCATGGCGAAGGGCGTATGGCCGAGCCTGAAGAAATTGTAGACTTCATTTCCGGCGAGATAAAAAAAAAGCTTCCGCTAAAAAATCATAGGGTGCTTGTTACCGCCGGGCCTACTTACGAGGCGATTGACCCAGTACGCTTTATCGGTAATCATTCGTCGGGTAAAATGGGGTTTGCTATTGCAGATGAATTGGCTAAGCTTGGTGCAGACGTTACGCTGATCTCAGGGCCATCCGCACAGAAAAGCCATTACAAGGTTAACCGTATCGATGTAACATCAGCAGCCGAAATGCTGGAGGCCTGCCAGGCTAATTTTGCCGATGCTAAAGCCTGCATAATGAGCGCAGCCGTGGCCGATTACACCCCGGTAACCGTAGCTCCTCAAAAAATAAAAAAGAAAGAAGACCGTTTTAATATCGATCTGAAAAAGACCACCGATATTTTAAAAACCCTTGGCGGGATAAAACGCAACGATCAAATTTTAGTAGGCTTCGCGCTGGAGACCGAGAATGAAGAGCAAAACGCTATCGGCAAGCTGCAAAGCAAAAATCTGGATCTGATTATTTTGAACTCGCTAAACGATGCAGGGGCGGGTTTCCAGACTGATACCAATAAAATAACGATGATAGATCGCGCGCTGAATCACACCGTTTTCACGTTGAAAAGTAAGGACGAGGTTGCCGCCGATATTTGCCAAAAAGTAATTGAACTGATAAACGCATGAAGAAACTGCTATGCTATATGATATTGTTAAGTTTAGGCTTAGCTGCGAACGCTCAGGATTTGAATGCCCGTGTACAAATTTTAACGCCCAAAATACAAACATCTAATAAGCAGATTTTTAAAACGTTTGAGAACGCCATAAAAGATTTTTTAAACGGCCGCAAATGGAGCCAGGACCAAATTCAAAGCCAGGAAAGGATTGCCTGTAGCTTTACTTTTAATATCACCGCCTGGGATGGTAACAGCAGTTTCAGCGCGGAACTTCAGGTACAATCGCAGCGGCCCATCTATAATTCGTCCTACACCTCTACCCTGCTCAATGTGAACGATAAGGACTTTGATTTTAGCTATACCGAAGGTCAAACCATAGATTATACGGACCAAACTTTTCAAAGCAACCTAACGGCTGTATTGGCCTTTTACGCCTATACCATAGTGGGGTTAGATTATGATAGCTTCTCTAAATTTGGCGGCACGCCCTACTTTGCCGCGGCGCAAAACATTGTTAACAACGCCCAATCAACATCGTTTAAGGGTTGGAAGGCTTTTGACAGCAATATTAACCGCTACTGGCTGGCTGAAAATCTGAACAATAAAGTTTATGTAAACCTGCGCAGTTTTAGTTACGATTATCACCGCTTAGGTTTAGATGCCATGGCCGAAAACTCTACCAAAGGCCGAAAAGTAATCGGCGGGATTTTGCCCGCGCTTACTCAATTAGACAGGCAACGGCTGGGCGCTATGTTACCTACAATTTTCTTCACCGCCAAAGGCGATGAACTGGTTGGCCTCTTCACTAAAGCCGACTTACCCGATAAAATCCAAGCCATGAACGTCCTCACCCAGGCCGATCCGGCTAACGGGCCTAAGTATCAGGCATTGGGGAGGTAACAAACTATTGCGTTATAAACTGATAAATACCTGAATCGGAAGTGTTGCCCAGGTTGTCTTTAGTAATTACTCTCCAATAATATGTAGCATTGCTGTAAGTAATTAGCCCGGTGGTAAATGCCACCTTCAAATTACTTTGAATTAAGGGTGGATTTGATGAAATCCCGAAGTAAACATCATAGCCAACGATATCATTGTCAACATCTGCTCCGGTCCAGGCTAAGTTAACCGTCCCCACGGCAACGCTTTCGCCAAAAACAGGTGCAGTGATTGTTGCCGGGAATGGTGGATACGATGTAGTTGATCCAGCTAAATAAAACTTTCGTGTTTCGCTTTGTGCCGTGGTTGAAACCAATGCCGATTTTGATACGACAGACCACGAGTAGGGCGTGTTTCGAAGCAAAGTTACATTTAGGTAATTAGTATTGGCGGATTGTGTGGCGATTGTGCCAGTTAATAAATTTTTAATCACAACATCGTATGTTGTAGTATTAGTGGAAGCTTCCCAGGTAAACACTACACTTGCCTGGGTAGGGGAAATAACCGTTCCTGCAGTACACAATGCATCTGCAGCCGGGAAGGTTAATAATGCTTGTGCAGGTGGTTGAGGTGCGGGAGGTACATCCTCCGTAGTTTTTTTACCGCCGCAACCTGAAATTGCAAATAAAATCAGGCCTATTGTCATCACAACATTAATTTGCTGTTTTATTAGTTTCATAAACATATTCAGCTTTATTAACTCTTAATTTTTAATTATTTTATGGGTGCCTTGCTTACCATCAGCAATTACCTCAACCATGTAAACGCCGGGTGTTAGTTTAGACAGATCAAGTTGTACGGATCCGGATTGGTTACTGAATTGTTTGCTAAATACAACTTTAGTAAATGCGTCATAAACAAACACTTTTGTGCTTTTTATAAGGTCATTTCCTAAATTAATGCTTACCATCTGCGTAAAAGGGTTAGGGTATAATGTAATTCCCTCAGCTATTGTAATAGTTTTGGTATAAATACCCTGGCAATCTTTATCAGTAGTTATAGAAAGCTGGTTTGCACCTGGTTTTAAATCTACACGCAACTGGGTATCGGTGGTTGTGCTGGTTACTCCATTCAACGTAATATGATAAATGTCACCGCCATCCAATGTCAGCATAGCCTGATTAGTGGCAGGAATAAGTGTGGTATAAACCGACAGATCTTTAGGCTCGGTAATAACCGAAGTAAAACATTGCTTAAAGCTCGACTGTCCGGCAACTGAAAAGCAAATATTGTAAGCGCCGGGCGCTAAATTGTAGATATCTGTAGTATTGGTAAACGTGCGCGTAGTACTTACGCCAGCACTATTTGTTATTGTAGCCGTATAATTAAAATTTTGTTGCGCGGTAATATTAATTATACCGTTGTTTGATCCTTTACAGGTAACATTGTTATTGGTAATTTTAAAATTGTCTGGTGGTAACGCAAATACAACTGTCCCCCCCAACCCAATATTATACCCGGATATGCCGGGAGTGGTATAAGTTAAGTCGGCTGTATAATAACCTACCGCTATACCTTTAATAATTCTTGCATAATACACAGTGGGTGCATAAGCACGTGAATTGGGGAAAGTGATTGTGTTGGAATAGGTAATATTGTCTTTACTAAGTTCGAAACCGGTTGAACTATTAATTACGATCTCGCCCAATAAGTTGGCACCGGAGAAGGTAACCTTTGCGGGTGGCGAAGCATTTCCGTATTGCGCAAGAAGAGAAAAAGTATCCGAAGTTGTGGACAAAACAGGCCCAAGATAAGTAAAACCACTTTTAGTTATATAACCGCCGGCAGTAGCTACCGCAATGCTAATAGCCGGGTTACGACTAACAACCGCTTTTATACTTGTTGGCGAAATAACTTTAAAAAATGCAGCGGCATATACATCAAAATATACTCCCGTTACCGCGTCGAAATTGGTGCCTGTAATAGTTACGGTATCACCCGGATATGCTGAAGTTGGAGAGAACGAAGAGATGGTAGGCCCGGGAATAAATGTAAACCCGGCTAATGCTGCTGTTCCGTCTGTAGTGGTTACAACAATATCGCCACTCGTCCCCTCGCCTACTACCGCATATATGCTTGTTGGCGTTAACATTGCAAAGGAAGCCGCCGCAACCCCACCAAAAGTTACCGATTTAACGTTAGAAAGATTAGTACCGGTAATATAAACTCTCGTTCCTTTCGCAGCGCTGGACGGATCAAACGAAGTAATGGAGGGATTTGCATTAGTAAGTTTGGTTTCAGCCGCGGCAAACTGAGCATTGCTCCAAAATAAAGCCAGTAGAATTAATCGTAAAATGTGCTTCATAGATTTTAGGTTGATATCAACAATCAAACATAAGCTAAATTTTAAAAAATCTTCAAAAATATTTTGATATACGAAAACTATCGTACATATTTGTACGACAAACTTCGTAGAACTGTAAAGAGATGAGTATTAAAGCGACTGATAGCGAACTGGAAATTTTAAATGTGCTTTGGAAAAAGGGCGCCTGCACGGTTAGGGATGTGCACGAGGAGTTGGTAAAAACAAAAGATGCCGGCTACACCACCACCCTTAAACTAATGCAGATCATGAACGACAAAGGCCTTGTTGTGCGTGATGCATCATCAAAAACGCATATTTATAAAGCCGGTTTAAGTCAGGGTCAGGCACAACAGACCGCGCTTGATAAGATCCTCTCTACCGTTTTTGAAGGATCTACTTCAGATCTGGTGATCCAGGCCTTAGGTAAGCACCGGGCATCATCTGACGAGATCGATGCTATTAAAAAGTATCTTCAGCAGTTTGAGGGATAGTGCAAGAGATTAGTTAATTGAAGATTAGAGATTGGTTAATTAAAGATTAGGAATTAGTAACAACGCAGCAAATCGTTAAACATCTGTATTATGCAAAATCTGTTGTACAACATCAGCCAGGTTTTAGGGATCACCATCTTGCATTCTTTATGGCAAGGCCTCCTTATTTTTATTGTATTGCGTTTGTTTTTGGCGGCGAGGCCGGCGGCAACATCGGCAGTAAAATATTGGGTAAGCTACGGTGCGCTTTCTTTAACGCTCGGCTGGTTTATTGTAACCTTGTTTAACGAGTTGGGTAAGTATGAGTGGTTATCAACCACCGCGCTGCAAATTACCCCGCTAATGTTGCCTGCCATAATCCACGAGATTAACGAACCTGCCAACAGGCTTTACTTTACCATAGCACAGTATATGCCCTATATTACTATGCTATATGTAGTAGGCCTGGTATTCAACACCTTAAAATTAAGTCTGGCCTGGAACAGCATTTACCGCATCAGGCAAAACAGCAGCGATGCCGGTTTCGAGAACACCATCATTCGCTTATCGCAACAATTAAAAATTTCGAAGTTTGTTAAAGTTGCTTTCAGCGAGTGGGTTGATGTACCCTGCGTTACCGGTTTTGTCAGGCCGATTATTTTGCTACCCCTTTCTATTACTACCTACCTGTCTACCAAAGAGGTAGAGGCCATTTTATTACACGAACTGGCCCACGTTAAACGGATCGATTACCTGTTAAATTTCATCCAGCAGGTTATAGGTATCCTGTTATTCTTTAATCCCTTTGCCCGACTGGTTGGCAAAATAATTAACCAGGAAAGAGAAAACTGCTGCGACGACGTAGTTGTGCACGCTACCGGCAGTCCTATTATTTACGCTCAGGCCCTTTTAAAGCTCGAGGAAAATAAACAACACCAATGGCAACTGGCTCTGGCCGCAGCCACCAAAAAGTACGAATTGTTAAACCGAATTGAACGTATCATGAAAACTAAAACACACAACGTAAATATACGCCCCATTATAATTACCACACTGGCACTTACCTGCGCCATCAGCAGCATAGCCTGGCTAAATCCTGAAATTAAAAACGGAAAAGTGGTGATTAAAAATGCACCTGCTATACACAAAGTTGTAGCAGCCATCAGCCCCCCCCCAGTTGCCGACACAGTAGCTACGGTAAAAAAACGCAAAAAGAACATCACTTTTAAATATGACGGTGGTAACGCCAAACAATCTGATTTTATCGACACCACCATCAATAATAAAAAATACAAAATTGTTGTTGAAGACGAAAACGGTAACAAAAAAGAATACAACTCGTTAAGCGAACTGCCCGAAAAAGATCGTAAAGACTTTGTAGGTCAGGCTGCTAACCTGCAATACCGGTTGGATTCAAACTCGACCATGAAACTGGACAATTACTTCTCGAGCGATGTTTGGCAAAAACAAGCAATGGCAGCTCAGAAATTAGGCATAGAAATGTCGAAGAAAGTAAACACGCCTGAGTTTCATAAAATGCAGAAAGAAATGGTTGCCAAATCGTTACAGATGGTTAACAGCCCAGCGTTTAAGAAACAGCAAAAAGTGATGATTGAAAAATCGCTGGAAATGGCTAAAAAAGCAACCGGCCCCGAAATGCAAAAATTTATTGCAGACGCAGTTGCACACGCCGGTACTCCTGAGTATTTCAATAGCGAAGAGTTTAAAAAACGCACCGAAGATTTAAGCAAATACTACGATAGCCCTGAGTTTACTGCCGGTATTGAAAAGGCTGCTAAATATTATGATAGCCCCGAATTTAAAAAACAGGTGGAAAAAATGGGCAAGTACTATGATAGCCCTGCCTTTAAAAAGCAAATAAAAGAGATGACCAAAGTTTACGATAGTCCGGAGTTTAAAAAACAGATGGAAGAAATGGGCAAACAATTTGATAGTCCTGAATTTCAAAAGAAAATGGAAGAATTTGGCAAGAACATGGGCAAAATGGGCGACCAAATGGATAAGATGGGCGAGCAAATGGATAAAAAGATAAACAAGACTGTTAAAGACTCTATAGCTGCCAAAAAAAAGGCTAACAACTAAAATTTAAACAAACCCAATACCAAACGCCGCCGCAATTTTGCAGGCGGCGTTTTTATTTTTATCAACGTTGCCCCTATTAACAACCTGTAATTTGTAATTTAGTATCCTTGAAAAACGGGGACATTATTTTATGCTGCAACAGCTTAATATTACTAACTACGCTTTAATTGATAACCTGCAAATTAGTTTTGATGCAGGCTTAAACATACTTACCGGCGAAACCGGTGCGGGTAAATCTATTATTTTAGGTGCGCTTTCGCTGATATTAGGTCAGCGGGCGGAGAGCCGGTATTTTTTTAATCAGCAAAAAAAGTGTGTGATTGAGGGCACCTTTAAAATCGAGGGCTTCCACCTGAAATCATTTTTTGAGGATAACGACCTCGATTACGAAACCGAAACGGTACTGCGTCGCGAGATTAGCGCCGATGGTAAATCGCGCTCGTTTGTAAACGATACGCCCGTTACGCTCAACATCCTTAAAGCGCTGGGCGAAAAGCTGATCGAGATCCACTCGCAGCATGCTACTTTGGAGATTAATAACCCGCTTTTCCAGCTCTTGGTGGTTGATGCTGCCGCCCGTCACGATGAGGAACTGACGGCTTATCAAATCAAATTTAAAGCCTACAAAAAATTAACTGCGCAACTTAAACAGCTGACAGAAGATAACGAAAAAGCCAAGGCCGATTTAGATTATTACCAGTTTCAGTTTGATGAGCTGGAAAAAGCAGCCCTTGCCGGGGATGAGCAGGAAGGCCTGGAAAAAGAATTATACGCACTTAACAACGCCGATGAAATTAAACGCAACCTATTAGGCGCCACCTACCTGATGCAGGAAAGCGACACCGCCGCGCTATTTCAATTGCGCGAGGCCGGTCACCAGTTATCGGTAACCGAAAAATTTAACCCGGCTATTGAAGAACTATCGCAGCGACTTCACAGTACCATCATCGAGCTAAAAGATATCGCTGCCGAAATTGAAGCAATAGAGCAGCAAACCCACACTAACCCGGCCCGTGCCGATGAGGTGAACACTCGTTTAAGTGTAATTTACAATTTACAAAAAAAGCACCGGGTTAATACCAATAACGAATTACTGGCTATCCAGGCCGATTTATCGGACAAGATTCAACAAGCTGTATTCGGTGACGAAGCGGTAGAGAAACTGCAAAAGCAAATCAGCTCAGAGCAAGCCGAACTGGAGCAAATGGCTGCCCAGTTATCAGCTAATCGTACCAAAGCAATCCCGGCTATCGAACAGCAGGTACTGCAAACCTTAGCCGAAATGGGCATGGGTAATTCTGCATTGAAGATAGAGCAAGCACAAAGTTCCGGTTTAGGCGATAACGGTATCGATCAAATCCGTTTCCTGTTCACCGCCAATAAAGGCCATGCACTGGCCGAAATGAGCAAGGTAGCATCGGGTGGTGAGTTATCGCGGTTGATGCTGAGCATTAAATCGCTGATAGCGCGATATACAGCCCTCCCCACCATTATTTTTGATGAGATTGATACAGGTGTATCCGGCGAAGTCGCGCACAAGGTGGGGCAGATTATGGAGCAACTGGCCAACAATTTACAGGTGATCAGCATTACCCACTTACCGCAAATTGCCAGCAAAGGCCAAAGCCATTACTTTGTTTATAAAGACGACGAAGCCGACGTTACCCGCACCCGCATGCGCCGTTTAACCAACCCTGAACGCATCACCGAAATAGCCAAAATGCTCAGCGGCGAAAAGCCCGGCGAAAGCGCCTTGCAGAACGCAAGGGAGCTACTTGGTCAGTAATGACAAAATGGAGTTTGGCATAATCTTCAACTGTAAAAACTCGCTGCGGCAAAATATTAAATTAATTATAACTTTACACCGCTTTATTAAACAATCAAAAAATAGCTATGGCTTATAATTTATTAAAAGGTAAAAAAGGCATCATATTCGGCGCGCTTAACGAGCAGTCGATTGCATGGAAGGTTGCACAGCGTTGCGTTGAAGAAGGCGCTGAGATTGTGTTATCGAACGCACCTATCGCTTTGCGCATGGGCGAGTTAAACAAACTGGCTGAAGAGTGCAACGCCCCGGTTATTGGCGCCGATGTAACCAATAACGATGACCTTACCAACCTGTTCACCAAAACGCAGGAACATTTTAATGGCGGTGTAGATTTCATTCTGCACTCTATTGGCATGAGCGTTAACGTGCGCAAAAGCATCCACTATACCGAAAACAACTACGATTTTACCCACAAGGGTTTAGATATATCTGCACTGAGCTTACACCGTGTTTTAGCTACCGCCATGAAAATGGACGCTATTAACGAGTGGGGATCGGTTGTGGCGCTAAGCTACATTGCCGCCCAGCGTGTATTCCCTGATTATAACGATATGGCCGATAACAAGGCTTACCTGGAAAGCATTGCCCGTAACTTTGGCTACCAATATGGTGTTAAAAAGAACGTGCGTGTAAATACGGTATCGCAATCGCCAACCCGGACTACTGCAGGTTCGGGCGTTAAGGGTTTTGATGGCTTTATTAATTATGCCGAGAAAATGAGTCCGCTGGGTAATGCTGATGCCGCCCAATGTGCTGATTACTGCGTAAGCCTGTTCAGCGACCTAACCAAGATGGTGACTATGCAGAACTTGTTCCATGATGGTGGTTTCTCTTTCACCGGCGTAACTGCTGCCGTGATTGAGCAAATGGAGAAATAGTTTTTTGAGTCCGGAAGACGGGAAGTCAGAAAGTCCGGACGATAAAATCCCATAAAATTTGTCATTTCGACGACAGGAGAAATCTTGAACGATTTGCTTAGCGGCACATCGCAAGTATAAGATTTCTCCCGTTTGGTCGAAATGACATTTTTGTTTTAAGCCCTCCGTTTTGTAAGATAATAGTCCACGAATATGAAGAGGGCATTTTCCAATTCCCTCCTTGGGGAGGGGTGCGTTCGCTATGTGTTGTGGCAGGGAGGGGTTTTGCCGGATGCAAATCATCTAAACCCCTCCCTGCAGCCGCGCAGTCCCGCACACCCCTCCCCAAGGAGGGAATTGAAAAACGAAAGGCCGGCTGCTTGCGCAAACCGGCCTTTTCCATCACTCATCAACCACTCTTAAAAAAACTCAAACTTTATCAAAACGCTCTTTTAACAAACGAAAGGCAGCGTTCACAAACCTTTCGCCTTTTACCTTTCGGCTAAAACACCTTATTTAATGGTGATCTCTCTCGACTGAATTTTAGCTTCTTCTTTTTTAGCTACGGTTAGTTTCAAGATACCATCGGTGTATTCAGCATCAATTTTGCTATGGTCTACGCTATCAGGTAAGGTGAATGATCTTACAAATGATTTGTAGCTATATTCTTTTTTGCTGTATTTTTTAGTTTCATCGGTGTTTTCGCTTTTCTTTTCAACCGATACGCTTAACACGTCTTTATCCAGGCTGATTTTGAAATCTTCTTTGCTTAAACCGGGAGCGGCCAGCTCTATATGAAACTCGTTTTCGGTTTCGGCAATGTTAACGGCCGGTACTTTTGTTAACAGTCTGTCGTTAATAAATTGATCGTTGGCTATGGCGTTAAAAACATCGTTAAACCATGGATTTACTGCGTGTTGTTTGTGTCCGTTGTTAAATTTTACTAAAGTCATTTTTATATCCTCCTAAAAGATTTTTATTTAATTATTTTCGTAGAAGATTTATCAAAGCGGAGACCAAACCGTTTTTCGACCAAAATACAGGACATTTTGTCCGATAACTTTATTTACTACCGACAAAAAGACATACAATGGCTGAAAATTTAGCTGATTATAAGTACAGTACCCCTATCCACATCCGGTTTTCGGATATCGACGCTTTCGGGAACGTGAGCAATACCATCTACCTTACCTATTTTGAAATAGCCCGCCAAAGCTATTGGAAAGAAATCATTAAATGGGATATGACTAAGGACGGCGTTATTTTAGGTAAATCAGAAATTAACTACCTGAAACCCCTGGTAATTACAGACGAAGTGAAATGCTATATCCGCACATCGCGCATTGGCAATAGCAGTTTTGATGTAATGCACGTACTGGTAAAAATTACCCCCAACGGCGAAGAAATTTGCACCACCGGCAAAAGCCTGTGTGTAAGCTATGATTACACTGCAAAAAAGCCTATCGGCATCCCCAAAGCGGAACGCCAGCGTATGATTGAGTTTGACGAGCCAGGGTTGATAACGAATACGAATTAGTGATTGGAGATTAGGGTATGCATCAAAACAAATTTAAAATTACGCTATATAGTAAACGCTGGAAAGAAGAAATTATAACTTATGATTTCCCGAATGTTTTGCCTTTAACTGGTGATTTAATAGAGGTGATAGAAGAGGATGCATATTTCAAAGTGCATTCCCGAATTTTTAAAAGTGAGCACAATAATGCCGATAACTTAATTCCTGTCATATTAAATGGGGAAATTGACGGCCACGACGAAAATACAAAACGAAGTAAATTCGATGACATTATAAAAAAAATCGAATACAGGATGGGTGAGGTAAGCAGAGAATTATATCTTAAAACAGATGCTTAGCTATAACAGAAAATTTATTTTATTATTTAAAATATCAATAAATTTGGCTTTGCCATGTATCCCCTCCTTTTTATGCCACCATGCACTTGCCGGGTGCGAAACGCTATGATAAAGGCTATCTGGAAAAACCGCATCATTCTGTCCTTGCCTCCAGGCGGCAAAACTATTGTATGCTTTTTTACTAACGAAAATTAAAGCGGTCGGTCGCACTATTTTATATATTGCTTTTAAAGTCTCGTAAGCTATCAATTCATCGTCACCAGATAACAAGATCGATTCTCCAGTTTTTTCCGCCGGCCGCTGAAAATAGTTATAATAGCCAAATCGGGGAAATAACAATTGATGTTTATAAGAATCGCCCAATATCGCCCTTTTCATATTGTAAAAAATGGTATAGGCCTTACAAGGATAAAGGTATTTATCAGCGTCATTTATAACCTGTCGGGTATGAATTTGACTTCGTTCACGATCTGTTAGATTTGATTCATCACTATCATACCAACTTTGATCGCTTTTATTTCCGCTTTCTCGTCTTAAATAATGACTTTCGCCGATAATCATTACTTTATGTGTTTGAGTTTCCCAAGCACTGCCTATAAACGGTAACATATTAGGATAATTTTTAAAATGTGCTATATTCTCCTGTAACTGCTTATCGTAGTAAGTTGAATGTAAAATATTTTCCATAAAGAAATGTGTAAAAAATAAACGCTATCAGATAAATATATAGTTTGTCGTTTTTCAAAAACAAGGCGATCTAAAATTCAGATCATAACGTCAGTTATGATCTCGAATATCTTCCCCGGATTCATAATCCCATTCGGATCGAACACAGCTTTAATTCCCCGCATCAATCCTAAATGGATTTCCGAATACTTTATCGGCATAAATTCTTTTTGCACCAGGCCTATGCCGTGTTCGCCGCTGATGGTGCCGCCGAGGGATACAGTGAGTTCAAAAACTTCGCGGATACCGTCTTTTAGTTTGGTGTTCCAGTCGTTATCGCTCATATTGCCTTTAATGATATTAACGTGCAGGTTACCATCCCCAGCGTGACCGTAACAAACAGATTCGAAACCGTAACGACCGCCAATTTCTTTAATGCCTTTGATCAGTTTAGGCAAGGCAGCACGCGGCACTACGGTGTCTTCTTCTTTATAAACAGAGTTCGATTTTACCGATTCACCCATAATGCGGCGCATACGCCATAGTTCTTCTTTTTGGGCTCCGGTATCGGCAAACAGCACATCTTTACAATCAAACTGTTCTAATACGCTATTGATCTTCTCGCAGGCATCAAATATTACGTTGGTATCGTTACCGTCAACTTCGATCAGCAGGAAAGCCTGAATTTCATCTTTTAAATCAAAGGTGATGTTATTATGCGCTATCACCCACTCTACGCCTTTCCTCTCCATAAACTCCAACGCCGATGGCACAACACCGGCTCTGAAAATAGCCGATACCGCGCTACAGGCCGCATCGTTATTGGTAAACGAAGCCAGCATTAAGGCGGTTTGCGTTGGCGCCGGAATTAACTTGACCACTATTTTGGTTACGATGCCCAAAGTCCCTTCCGAGCCGATGAATAACTGGGTGAGGTTATAACCCGAGGCATATTTTAAGGTATTTGCGCCCGTCCAGATGATCTCTCCGTTGGGCAGTACCACCTCTAAGTTCAATACATATTCGCGGATGGTACCGTATTTCACCACCCTCGGTCCGCCCGAGCCGTGTGATACGTTGCCACCGATAAAGCAACTACCTTTACTGGCCGGGTCTACCGGGTAAAGCAAACCTTTCTCCGCGACGGCGTTCATAAAAACTTCGGTAATTACGCCGGGTTCAACGGTAGCTTGCAGGTTATCTTCATCAATTTGCAGGATGCTGTTAAAACGCTCCATGCTGATCATTAGTCCGCCCATCACCGGCAAGGAGCCACCGCTGAGACCCGTCCCTGCACCGCGCGGGGTAGCCGGGATTAAAGAATCGTTACAGATTTTCAATAAGGCCGATACCTGTTGCGGACTATTGGGCTTCACAACAACCTCGGGGTAATAACGCAGATCTTCCGTTTCATCATGACTGTATTTTTCCAGATCGTCGCGTAGCGTGATGATCTGATCCGCTCCTACAATTGCTGTAAAAGCTGTTAATAAATCGTCCGTGATCTTGTTAAAAGCCATCATCTATTTATCGATAATAACCGTAACAGACGAATAAGCTACCCTTCCTTTTAAAGGCGGGTTCAGCTTTTTTAACTCAACCAGGATTTTTTCGAGGTAAGGATGATCGGTGTTGATACGATCTGCTATGGACTGCGCAACGGCTTCTAATAGCTTACGGGTTTTGCCCATCTCCTGTTCGGCAATGGTGTAAAGCTGCTCGTAGTTTACGGTGTCGGAGATCTCATCGGCCGCCATATCGGCTGTGGGGTTAAATTCCACCTCGATATCTAAAATAAATCTATTGCCTAATAATTGCTCTTCGGGGTAAAATCCGTGGTAAGCAAAAAATTCGGCACCGTGTAAGCTAACTTTTATCATCATCCAAAAATAAGGAATCAGCAGTCCAAAAGCCTATAAGCAGCCGATAAATTAGTCCTTTGGACTCTTTGTGGAAACTTTTGTGGTTAATTTAATCCCTTTAATTAGATTTGACATTACTAATAAACCAATACCATGGCCAAAGCAGATCTTTTTGAATCGCCCGATTATTACCTAATGGATGAACTGTTGACCGATGAGCATAAACTCATCCGCCAATCGGTTAGGGATTGGGTAAAGAAAGAAGTATCGCCTATAATTGAAGATTACGCCCAGCGCGGCGAATTCCCGAAGCAGTTATTGAAAGGTCTGGCGTCTATCGGCGCTTTCGGGCCAACCATTCCTGTTGAATACGGCGGCGCAGGATTGGATTATACCGCTTATGGCATTATTATGCAGGAAATTGAGCGCGGCGATTCGGGTATCCGGTCTACCGCTTCGGTACAGGGATCGTTGGTGATGTATCCCATTTATGCTTATGGCTCGGAAGAGCAAAAACATAAATATCTGCCTAAGCTGGCCAGTGGTGAACTGATGGGTTGTTTCGGCTTGACTGAACCCGACCATGGATCGAACCCGGGCGGGATGGTTACCAATATTAAAGATGCAGGCGATCATTATATTTTGAACGGCGCTAAAATGTGGATCTCGAACGCGCCCTTTGCCGATATTGCTGTGGTTTGGGCTAAAGACGAAACCGGTAAAATAAAGGGGCTGATTGTAGAACGCGGAATGACAGGCTTCAGCACGCCAGAGACGCACAATAAATGGAGTTTAAGAGCATCGGCCACGGGCGAACTGGTATTTGACAACGTTAAAGTTCCAAAAGAAAATTTACTGCCCGGCGCATCCGGATTAAAAGGCCCCTTGGGTTGTTTAAACCAGGCCCGCTACGGGATAGCCTGGGGCGCTATAGGTGCGGCCATGGATTGTTATGATACTGCCCTACGATATGCAAAAGAACGGGTGCAATTTGGCCGGCCAATTGGCGGTTTCCAACTGCAACAGAAAAAGCTTGCGGAGATGATAACCGAGATCACCAAAGCTCAGTTATTGGTTTGGCGTTTGGGTACTTTGAAAAGCGAAAACAGGGCTACGGCCGCACAGATATCTATGGCTAAACGCAATAGCGTAGAAACTGCGATGAACATTGCCCGCGACGCCCGCCAAATGCTGGGTGGCATGGGCATCACAGGCGAGTTCCCGATTATGCGCCACATGATGAATTTGGAATCGGTAGTGACCTACGAAGGCACCCACGATATTCATTTGCTTATTACGGGGCATGATATTACCGGCTTAGATGCCTTTAAATAAGTAATTTATCTTTTAAGTAAATTTTCATTACTTAAATAAGTAATACAACTATAAAGAATATTTTTTTAGTTAAAAATTGCATATCAGTTAGGTAGGTAGTATATTTGTTTTCAGGAACTATTGCCTCTGATGCCCTCGTTAACCACTAAACGCCTTTTACCTGCACAATTTATTAACAGTCTTTTATGGGTGTGTTTATTTGCGTTGATAGTGAGTACATCGTGCACCAAATCAAATCAAAGCGATACAGAATTCAATAAAGATTTTAAATCGATAGCTGATAGTGCCGACCACCTTTTCGGAAAAAACAAGTTTGAGCAATCCTTGCACTATTTGGATTCGGCATCCCGAAAAATATCGCATTTAAGCCCAACCGAACAGCTTCATGTTTACAGCATGCATTATGTTTATCACAGTAAAGTGAAGCATAATAATGAGCAAGCGCTGCAATATGCTGATAGCATGATCATTGCTGCCGGTAATATATCGAACAAGCAACGTTATACCGCAGCCCTTAGCGATGCTAATTTTGCCCGTGGCGATGCATTATTTGAGTTAGGACGGTTTAACGAATCGTACGCGAGCCATTATAAAGGCTATTTGCTGGCCGCAAATAATCTGGATAGTTGCACAGTTTCATCCTATACCTATCGTATGGGGATGATTACTTACAAGCAGGGCAACTACAAACTTTCGGCAAATTATTTTAAGCAAAGTTTGAAGTTGAATACTTCGTGTGCGGTAGATTTTGTTAACTTTTTCAGGAGGCAAGAGGTTATTGATAACGTAGGATTGGCTTATCGCAATCAAAACAAACTGGATAGTGCCGCTTATTATTTTGATGCTGTTTTACAATATATTAATGCAAATGCTGATAAATATCCCGAGCGAGCAGGCATCATAGAAGTGGCCCGGGCGGTAGCTTACGGCAATAAGGCCGATGTTTTAGGCGTTCGTGAGCAGTATCCTGAAGCCATTGCGCTGCTAAAAAAAGGCATAGCTACCAATTTAAAAAAGGGCAATGATAATCACGATGCGCAAAAATCTGAAATTAAACTTGCCGAATTTTATCTGAAACTCAACGAAGACGATTTGGTTCTCCCCCTACTAAATGAGATCCGCTCACAGTTAGATAGCCTCCCGGCGGCGGATATCGAAACAAAATGGGCTCAATTGATGGCTAAATTCTATCAGAAGAAGAACGATATGGCCAAGGCCTTTGCTTATATAGAGAAATCTGACCTGATCAAAGATTCGTTGACGGCAAAAAGCCGGGTACTGAAGGAGAGTAATGTAAATGAGCAATTGGGTAACTTGCAAAAGCAATCGCAAATTGCAGCCTTGCAAAACACTCAGCGCATTTATAGCTTGGCGGGCACGATATTCATATCCATGTCGCTGATCATCATCCTATTGATTTACCGTAACTGGAAAAGATCCCGTAAGGAAATGGAAATGGTTAGCAGCCTGAACAAGCAGGTTACCCAGCAAAAAGCCAATTTAGAACAAACGTTGGTAGAGCTTGAAACCAGCAGCCAGGAAAAAGACCGGATACTGCGTACCGTAGCACATGATCTACGCAATCCCCTTGGCGGTATTGCTTCGCTCACCGGCTCTATGAGCGACGACGACGAACTGACCAGCGAGCAAAGAGACCTGTTTAAAGTGATCAGGGAGACCGCGAACGACTCACTGCAACTGATTAACGAGATTTTAGAAGCGACTATCAATTCGCCGGCTACCGAACTGGAAAAGCAAATGGTTGATATTAATAACTTGATTAACAACAGTGTTGAATTGATGCGATTTAAAGCTGCCGAAAAAAATCAGCAAATTAATTTAACCACGCTTGATACGCCAATTAAGTTATTAATTAGCCGCGAAAAAATCTGGAGGGTAATGAGCAACCTGATCAGTAACGCTATTAAGTTCAGTAACGTTGGCTCGGTTATAGTGGTTGGAATTATCGAAATGGAAAACACTGTACAAATATCGGTACGCGATCAGGGTATCGGTATCCCGGATCATATCAGGGAGTCGGTATTCAATATGTTTACCAACGCAAAGCGCCCCGGCACCCTGGGCGAAAAATCTTTTGGCTTGGGCTTATCCATATGCCGGCAAATAGTTGAAAAACATAACGGCAGATTATGGTTTAAAAGCAATCCTGAAGGAGGTACAACCTTTTTTATTCGCTTATCAAAAGGTGATCCGTCGCAGAAAGCCTAATCGATAAGAAATTAGCCTAAGCTTTACCGACTATAAATTTACCGTACCACTTGCCTGATGCTTTAATAGTACGCTCGAGTGTTTTAAAATCGATGTAAATCAATCCAAACCGGGGGTGATAACCTTCGGCCCATTCAAAATTATCGGTTAACGTCCAAACAAAATAGCCTTTAACATTAACACCATCTTGCTTGGCCTTCAATACTTCGGCGATATGATCTTGCAGATATTTAACCCGCTGTACATCATTTACCCCGCCATCAATTAATTCATCTTTAAAAGCTACGCCGTTCTCGGTAATGTAAATCGGCAGCTCAGGCTTATAAGCCGCAAATTGCTTTAATACCTTATAAATTGCCGGTGGATGTACTTCCCAACCCATCAGTGTTAACGGCACATTACGTTTTACCGCTTTTACCAACCGGGCATTTACGTAAGGCGTAAATAACGAGAAGCGAACAATCTCCCGCGTATAATTTTGGATGCCGATAAAATCGAAATCAAAAACCATATTGGCATCATCGCCGGGCTGTTTATATTTTGCGATATCTTTTAAAACTGGAACATCGGTATCCGGATAACCCAAACCCATAATCGGTTCTATAAACAAACGATTAATCAACGCATCAGCCCGCTTAGCGGCATTGATGTCCCTTGCCTTATCTGAATATGGCTCGATAGCCGAGCAGGAAAATGTTGTGCCGATAACAGCCTGTGGTAGAACTTCGCGTAATTTTTTCGCTCCTGCAACCAGGCTTAGCACCACATGATGCACGGCCGGTAAAAAATTCTTCACGCCGGTTCGCCCGGGTGCGTGCAAACCTAAAAAATAACCTGCTCCGGTAAACACAGCCGGCTCGTTCATCACCATCCAATGCTTTACCCTATCGCCAAAACTATTTGCACAGATGGTAACAAAACTGGTAAACCAATCTATTATTTTACGATTAGTCCACCCGCCCTGCACTTCCAGCGCTTGTGGTAAATCCCAGTGGTATATAGTGAGCCAGGGCTCCACCCCTTGTTCAATACAGTAGTTAATAACGTCGTTATAATGATCTACCCCGGCCTGGTTCACTGCACCTTCGCCATCAGGCAAAATCCGTGTCCAGGCAATAGAGAAGCGGAAGTTGGGAATATTCATTTCCTTCACCAGGTCTATATCCTGGCGGTAGCGGGCATAAAAATCGCAGGCGGTTTGGGCGTTATCCCCGTTTAGTACTTTGCCTTTACGGGCAGTAAATTCATCCCAGATAGATTGTCCTTTTCCGTCAGACGAGCAGGCGCCCTCTGTTTGAAACGCAGCGGTTGAGACCCCCCACGCAAAATCATCGCCGAAAAGTTTATTACTTAGTTCTTGTTCTTCCATTTACACAGCCCAACAGGGCACCGACCAAATTGTTGATTTAAACCGGATAAACAAAATGTAATCGAACAAAAATATTAGTGCATAAATGATGAACGCATGCTTCTAAGCACCAGTCTTTCGCGCAGGATGCCTACCAGGCTTAACAATTTCGCAATCAGTTTCATAACGGTTAATTATTTATAATACTAAGTTAGTCACAATCAGTTAACTAAGGGTGATGGTAATGTGATGTTATTGTTAACAAAAAAGGCCCGCAGATTTTATCCACGGGCCTTTTTTAGATGATTGTTAATACTATTGCTGATCGCGCAGGGCCTTTACCCTGTCATGCGCTTGCTTTAAAACACCCTGCTGTTTCATTAAAGTTACAGTGAGGTATGATGGCAGGGTATCATCCTCAAGCGCTGTTTTGTACGCTTTTTGCGTAGCGTCTTCGCCAAATTCGCAATTTTCCAGTACAGATTTGTCTGTTTTACCAAACGCGTCTACTACGCTCATCCATGTGCGATGCAGTTTGCCGCTAAAGGTGGTGCCGGTTTCAATATCGCCGCCAAGCACCTGCACTTCGGTACCTAATTCCATTTTAAACTGATGACTTTCGGCAATGCAGTTGGTAAAGAGTTCGCGCAATTCACCATCATCATTTTTTAAATCTTTCAGTGCATCCTGGTAGCCGGTTATACGATCGTTATGTATGGCTATTAAGTCGTTTAAATTTTCTACTGTTATACTTGTCGTTTCCATTTTGTTGATGTTTTATAATAAGTTAACGTCAAATTGCAATAGTTGTTTAATTTAAATGATATTAATTTAATTAAAAAACAACTTAATCAAAAAAAACAGACATGATTTAGTTTTTGCCTCTAAAGGCTGAGATAAGCCAGATCACCAATAAAACAACTACCAAAACAAGAATAATTGCGGTAGCAAATCCGGCTTTAAAAATACCGCCAATTACCTGGCAGCTGCTTAGCATTGTTACTACAAATGCCAGGCATATAAAAGTTAAGTTTTTCATAGGTTGATTATAATAGATTTTATACTGCCGGCTATATATCAATTATTATACCTAAAAATTTATTAACATAGGAAACCAGCGGGGCATTTATTCCGTAACCTACTAAGACGAGGGTAAAGTTTGATGAAAAAACACAATTTGTACCCAAATCAAGTAATGCGTCATTACTTATATGTCAGTTTTTTAAACTATAATCAGTTAACAAATTAAACCTTTAGTATCTTTGTTTGTCGAAGAGGGTGATACGAGAAGACTATATACTATCTATACTATGAGCTACGAAATACAAAATAACATTTTTGTTGAAAATTGTATAAAATGCGGACAAAGGCCGGTAATTGATCAAAGCAAAGCAGGCTGGGAGGTAAAATGTGATAACAGAGCCTGTAAAAATGTAATATCGGGCCCTTTTATTGATTATGATACCTGGAACCGTGTTAATAAAACTAACGTAAACCTCAACCCAAACGCTAAACTTAAGCGCTCGGCCTAATACGATAGTTGTCTTTTTACTATACACTGGATGGCTCTAAAACAGAGCTTTTACCATGACGCTCCCTTTAATATCTCTTATAAAGGCTAACATTGGTTACTTCAATACTACGGTACTTCGCGATGTTAGCATCAATATTTATCAAAGCCAATGTTGGGCAATAGTTGGTAGTGCAGGCTCAGGCAAAACTTCTTTACTCAACGCTATCGCCGGAAACATCCAGCTACAAAAAGGCGAGATTCAACGCCATTTTAATTCCGCAGAAAATACCGTAAACTTTCATCCGCAAATGGCCTTTGTTGCGTCAAGGCATCATTTCCGTAACTTATCTAATACATCCGACTTTTACTACCAACAACGCTACAACTCATCCGACTCGGACGATGCGTTGACCGTTACAGACTATCTGCAATCAATCAACCGATCTCCTGATATGCCCTTTAAATGGGACTTTGTCCGGGTGATTAGCTTACTTCAATTAACCTTACTGGCTGATAAGCAAATAATTAAACTATCAAACGGCGAAACCAAACGCCTGATGATTGCAGCCGCGCTGTTAAAAAATCCGCTGGTACTTTTATTAGATAACCCGCTGGCCGGGCTTGATGTGCAAACCCGTATTCAGTTCAATCAAATCATCAGCGAAATTGTAGCAGATGGCATTACGGTTATCATTGCTACAAGCCCGCACGAAATACCCGATGCGGTAACTGAGGTGGCAGTATTAGACAATAACCAGGTAACTACTATTTCAAAAGATCAATTTCTGATTGATAGTACCCGGTTTGAATCGTCCGTATCGACACACTTTAACTTAGATGGTCTAATAGATAAATATCCCGCTCCAACTTATCAATACATCGTTGCAATGCAGGATGTGAACGTAAAATACGGCGAAAAAATCATCCTGAATAAGGTAAACTGGCATATTAAACAGGGCGAACACTGGGCCTTAATGGGGCCAAATGGGGCCGGTAAATCGACCTTATTGAGCTTGATAAACGGCGATAACCCGCGGGCTTATGCTAACGATATTATTTTGTTCGATAAAAAACGGGGCACGGGCGAAAGTATCTGGGATATAAAAAAGAAAACCGGGTTTATATCGCCCGAGCTTTATCAATACTTCCCCGCCGATAGTAGTTGTTTACATACAATCGAGTCCGGTTATTACGACACCATTGGTTTGTTTCGCGCGTCGGACAAGATAAAGGCCGAACAGGCCTTAAAGTGGATGCAGGTGTTGGGCATTGAACAATACGCCCGCCAGTTACTCAAAAATGTCCCCGCCAGCGCACAGCGACTTTGCCTGTTGGCCCGCGCGATGATTAAATGCCCTACCATTTTAATTTTAGATGAACCCTGTCAGGGCATGGACGACCAGCAAGTGACACATTTTAAGGCCCTGGTTGATACGATCTGTCGTGAAACAAACATTACCCTTATTTACGTAACTCACTACGCTGAACACATTCCTGATAGCGTGACACAAACGTTGAAGTTAGCAAATGGTTGCGTTGTTGATTAAGTTGAGACGTTGCCACGCCTAACTAATCCAACTTAATCAACTATTCGCTATCTTTAAAAAACTAACCTATTCAACGTTTTCATGATTTCGAGTAAACGCCCTGATTACAACCGGCTGATATTCTTTTTTTGTGGGATAAAAATCCTTCTGAATGCATTTGCCATGCCGCATTTTGGTTTCCACCGCGATGAGTTACTGCATTTGGTACTGGCCGATCATTTAGATTGGGGTTATAAAGAAGTGCCGCCATTTATAGCGGTTTTAGCTTTTATCACCAAGTCGGTTTTCGGTACCTCAGTATTCGCTGCGCGGATTTTCTCTACCCTGTTTGGTGCCGCAATTATTTGGCTAACCGGTCAAATTACAGCCGAATTGGGCGGGCGCAGGTTTGCCATAACGCTGGCTTGTATTTCCATCATCTTCGCTCCCGCTTTTGCAGCCAGTCAATATTTATTTCAACCCGTAGTGTTCGATCAGTTTTGGTGGGTGTTAGCGGTTTGGCTGCTGTTACGCTACGTTAACACCAAACAACCGGCTTATCTATATTGGTTAGGCGCTGCGATAGGTTTTGGGATGCTCACTAAGTATACTATGGTGTTCTTTACCGGCTCGCTGGTATTAGCGTTATTGATCAGCAAACAACGCCGGGTTTTATTTAACCGGCATGTGTTGATTACTATTGTCATTGCAACGGTGGTTTTTCTACCGAATGGCATCTGGCAAATTGCACATCATTTCCCGGTAATCACCCACATGCGCGAGTTGAAAGAGCAGCAGTTAGATTACGTTAATCCCGGCGACTTTGTTAAGCAGCAATTACTGGTAAACGGCATTGCAGTGTTTGTTTGGCTGGCGGGCTTTATTTATCTCATCTTCTCATTCCGGTTACGCAACTACCAATTTATTGCCTTTGCTTATGTGTTCATCTTCCTATTTTTAATTGTGATGCATGGCAAAGCTTACTATCTTTTTGGCGCTTACCCCATGTTGTTTGCGGCGGGTGGTTATGCTTTTGAGCGATTATTAAAATCAGCAGGAGCAATAGCCCGTTCGGCGATCGTTTTCTTATCCATCGCTCCTAACTTGCTGTTACTTCCTTTGCTTTTGCCTGTACTGCCGATCAATCAAACACTGGCCTGGTTCAGGGCGGTAGATAAACTTCATTTTTTTGAATTTGCAGTAACCTGGGAAGACCATAAAAAGCACGCCACCACCCAGGATTACGCCGACATGTTCGGTTGGGATGAGATGACTAAAAAAGCAGCCGATGCTTACCATCAGTTAACGCCTGAACAACAAAAGCAAACTGTTATTTTTGCGGGCAATTACGGCGAAGCTGGCGCAGTACATCAATATGCGAAGGACTACAATATACCCGATGTGGTGAGTTTGAACAGCAGCTTTGCACTATGGGCGACTAAAAATCTGCAGTTTAAATACATGATCTATATTGATGAAGAAGCCGACGAGCTGAAAAGCTTTTTTGCTGATAGCCGAAAAATAGGAGAAGTTGAAAATCCTTTAGCCCGCGAAAAAGGGACCGGGATCTATTTTTATAGTGATCCTAAGCCTGCGTTGTTTCAACGGTATAATACGGAGTTGGTTAAAAAGATGATGCAATGAGTTCCAGTTGTCATTTCGAACGTAGAGAGAAATCTTAAACGTGCAGCCTTATCGCTTTTATAAGATTTCTCTCTACATTCGAAATGACAAGAATTTAAATTATGTAAATTGCGCAATTATGCGCGGATTAAAAACCATCATCTTTCTTCTGATCTCAAACACCTTTATGACCTTTGCCTGGTACGGGCACCTGAAATTTAAAGATTACGACTGGGGCAAAAACCTGGGACTGATTTCCATCATTCTCATCAGTTGGGGATTGGCGTTTTTTGAGTATGTCTTCCAGGTACCGGCCAACCGTGCAGGCTTTAAAGGAGACGGCGGGCCGTTTACCTTAGTTCAGCTTAAAACTATACAGGAAGCTATTACGCTAACCGTTTTCATGATCTTCAGCATCATCTTTTTCAAAACCGAAAAATTTGGCTGGAATCACCTGGTTGGCTTTGGATTGATAGTGCTGGCGGTATTTGTAATATTTAAGAAGTGGTAGCCCCCCAGCCCCCTAAAGGGGGAGCAAAAGGCGATAATCCGCACTGCGTTTTATTCCCCCTTCAGGGGGTTAGGGGGCTCTTCAGCGCTGCAATCGTTGCTGTCTGATCTTGCGCGGCGAATACAAAGCTGCCGGCTACTAAGGCGTTGGCGCCGGCTGCAATAAGCTTACCGGCGTTTGCGGTTGTTACTCCCCCATCAATTTCAATAAACAGGTTTGGGTTATATTCATTAGCAAGGGCTTTCAATTCCTTCACCTTTTTATAGGTGTTTTCAATAAACTCCTGCCCGCCGAAGCCGGGGTTGACCGACATAATCAGCACTAAATCTACATCGGTAATTATATCAGCCAGTAAGGCAACAGGAGTGTGTGGATTCAGCGCGACACCAGCTACGCAGCCCAGATCTTTAATTGCGTGGATAGTGCGGTTAAGATGCGTGCAAGCTTCGTAATGCACGGTAATGTGATCTGCACCGGCATCTTTAAAATCTTTCAGGTACTTGTCCGGATCGGTGATCATTAAATGCACATCAAGCGGTTTGGTAGCGTATTTTTTCACTGCCTTAACTACCGGGAAGCCAAAAGAGATGTTCGGTACAAAATGCCCATCCATAATATCAACATGAAACCAATCGGCCGCGCTGTTATTAATCATCTCAACATCGCGCTGTATGTTGGCAAAATCGGCAGATAATATAGAGGGGGCTACTTTGTGGTCATTAGTCATTGGTCATCGATCATTAGTCCGCCGTAAAGATAAGATTTACTCGGGAAGTTAACAGCATTACCTGCTCGACCTAAAGCTGATTGAAACGGAAAGCCCGTAAACGCAGCGTAGCGGAGTGCGGATTTGGAGTGTAAAGCAGGGCTATCGGTACCGATGAAATACAATACTTTAATTTGCAAAAGATTTAACCACAAGGACACAGAGGGAGAACCACAGAGAGCACAAAGCCTTGCACACTAAATATCTAACCAATCACATCTGCATAGGTTTTATAGTAGTCGCCTTGCAGATATCTTTCGGACTTACCGTCTTTCCGACTTCCGGGCTAAAGAATCAATCACAGTTCTGCAGCAGATCGTAATACTTGCGGATGAGTTCGGTATCGTAATTGACCAGGGAATTATAAGCTTCGGTAACCAGCTCGGTTAGGATGGATGCGCCTAAGGCACCGGCGCCATTGGGGATATCTTCGTAATACTTAACTAATTCTTTTACACGGATAATCTCGTACAGCAGCGATTGGATCAAATCAGTCTGCGCGTTTCCATGACCACTGGTAGTGTGGCGATTGAGGAAATCTAAAGGATCATCTGTTGTATGGGATGTCATTGACAAAGGGGCGCGCTTAATTATTGTAGACGTATCGGTTCTATCACTAATTAAGGAAAGATAAAAAAAGCGTTTTTGTTTTAATTATTTTCATTTTTTTTTTAAATAACTAAAAAAGCCCCTAAAAAGGGGCTTCATTTCAGTTAAAAGGCTAAAGGTGAAAGCCCAAAGGTTTGAAAACCTTTCACCTTTTACCTCTCGCCTTTCACTTTAATTATTGTGCTTTCTCAGGGCGTGGCAATAAAGCCTTGCGCGATAATTTTAGCTTGCCTTGTTTGTCAACTTCTAACAGTTTTACTTTAACAATCTCGCCAATCTCGAACACACCGTCCATAGTTTCTATGCGTTTGTGATCAATTTCAGAGATGTGCAGCAAACCATCTTTACCAGGCATAATTTCGATAAATGCACCGAAAGGCATAATCGAGCGTACTTTACCTTCGTAAGTTTCGCCAACCTCTGGTTTCATCGCAATAGCTTTGATCCGACCAACAGCAGCATCAATAGCGGCTTTATCATCAGCAAAGATCTGAACAACACCCTGGTTGCCAACTTCTTCAATTGAGATGGTAGCGCCGGTTTCGCGTTGCATTTCCTGAATGATTTTACCACCCGGACCAATTACGGCACCGATATACTCTTTATCGATACGGATAGTAACGATACGTGGAGCATGCGGTTTGTAATCTTCGCGTGGGGCTTCAATGGTTTTCTTCATTTCGCCCAGGATGTGTAAACGACCTTCTTTAGCCTGGTTTAACGCGTTGGTTAAAACCTCGTAAGATAGACCGTTGATTTTCAAGTCCATTTGGCAGGCAACAATACCTTTTTCGGTACCGGTTACTTTAAAGTCCATATCACCTAAGTGATCTTCATCACCTAAGATATCAGAAAGGATAGCGTATTTGGTCCCCATTTCATTAGTGATCAAACCCATTGCAATACCTGATACAGGCGCTTTGATTTTGATACCGGCATCCATCAATGCTAATGTACCCGCACAAACGGTAGCCATTGATGATGAACCGTTTGATTCTAAAATATCAGAAACGATACGGATAGTGTATGGGTTCTCATCATCGGCAGGTAATACTTGCTTTAACGAACGCATAGCCAGGTTACCGTGACCAATTTCGCGACGGCCGGCGCCACGGTTAGGACGAACCTCGCCGGTTGAGAAACCTGGGAAATTGTAGTGTAATAAGAATTTTTGGTATCCGTTGATGAATGCACCATCAATCATTTGCTCATCATCCTTAGCACCTAAGGTAACGGTGGTTAATGATTGGGTTTCGCCACGGGTAAACACAGCCGAACCGTGAGCCGCAGGTAAATAACCTACTTCGCTCCAAATAGGGCGGATTTGCGTAGTAGTACGACCATCTAAACGTTTACCTTCATCTAATACAAGGTTACGGATAGCATCATACTCCACATCGTGATAGTATTTTTTAGCTAACGATTTGGTGATATCGTCAATCTCGCCTAAAGTAGCGATATAGGTATCACGTACTTCTTTAAATTTAGCGCCGCGCTCATCCTTGCCCGAAGCAGAAGAAGCGATAGCGTAAACCTGATCGTAAGTAGCAGCGTAGATTGCTTTTTTCAAATCCTCGTTGCTGTGCTCGTGGCTGTAGGTACGTTTTACAGTTTTACCAACTTCTTCAGTCAGCTCGCGCTGAATTAAGCAGTGGTGTTTAATGGCTGCGTGGGCAAATTTAATTGCTTCAACCATTTCTTCTTCCTGTATTTCGTTACACTCGCCTTCAACCATGTTAACGTCAAACTCGCTACCGGCTACTATAAATTCTAAAGTAGCATTAGCTAATTCGCTCAGTTTAGGGTTGATAACCAGTTTGCCGTCAATCTTAGCTACACGAACTTCAGAGATAGGGCCATTGAAAGGGATATCAGAAACAGACAGCGCTGCCGATGCTGCCAAACCGGCCAGTGCATCAGGCATAATATCTTTGTCAGCCGAGATCAGGGAGATCATCACCTGGGTATCAGCATGATAATCTTCAGGGAATAATGGGCGCAAAGCGCGGTCAACCAAACGCGAGATTAATACCTCATAGTCTGACAGACGTGCCTCGCGGCGTAAAAAACCACCCGGGATACGGCCTGTTGCAGCATATTTTTCCTGGTAGTCAACAGAAAGCGGTAAAAAATCAACGCCTTCTTTTGCCTCAAACGATGAAACAACCGTAGCCAGTAACATGGTATCACCCATTTTTACTACTACGCTGCCATGCGCCTGTTTGGCCAACTTGCCGGTCTCGATCTCAATGGTGCGTCCATCGCCCAGATCAATAACCTTTTTAATTACGTTTAAACTCATTTGTTTGTTGTTGTGATGCACCTTTCATCTTTGGGGGCGCACCGGTTTTATGTTGTGTAAATTGTTTCAAACAAAGTAAAAAAGCCATTCGACTTGCGAACGGCTTTTTTTTGAAAAACTTGGAAAGTTTATTTGATGATATCCCTAAGCGCTAACGCTTTGATAATAGCACGATATCTTCCGATGTCTTTTTTGTAAAGGTATGCCAGCAATCCGCGGCGTTTACCTACTAATTTTTGCAGTGATAACTGGGTTGAAAAATCTTTCTTGTTTTTCTTAAGGTGACCAGTTAAGTGTGCGATGCGGGCAGTAAATAAAGCAACTTGTGCTTCAGTTGAACCAGTGTTGGTTTCGGCGCCGCCGTGTTTTGCGAAGATTTCCTTCTTGTACTCGGTACTTAGATACATTACTTGAATAGTATTAAAGCGTTTATATTTTTGTTAATTGTGGCGCAAAGGTAACGATAGCGGTTGATATGCACAATAGTTGATTACGTTTATTTGACGGGTGATTTTGCAGTAGTCTTGAAGCCATCGTACCAACACTTTGAATTTCCGTTATTTTTTCGTATATTATGATAACAGAGGCCGGAATGTACCGCGTTTCTTAAAACAAATAAATGAAATTATAATTATGGAAACTACTAACGAGATCCTTAGCATTGACCTTGAAGCCACGTGCTGGGAAAATGACGGCGATCATCAAAAACAACACAGCGAGATTATTGAAATCGGTATCTGTAAGTTAAACACAACAACCGGTAAGGTGACCGAAAGCGAAGGGCTACTTGTAAAGCCGGTAAAATCTACCATCAGCGAATTTTGCACCCGGCTAACATCCATCACACCGCAGATGGTTGAAAAGGACGGCATATTGTTAAGCGAGGCTTGCGACATCCTTCAAAAACGGTATAACTCAAAGCAGTTTACCTGGGCCAGTTACGGCGCATACGATAAAACGATGCTGAAAGAGCAATGTCAGAAAGCCGATATCCCTTACCCTATGGCTAACCACCACATTAACGTTAAAGTCCTTTTTGCCGAAATATACGACCTGCAGAAAGGTATAGGCATGGCCGGCGCTTTACGTATGTTAAAATTACCCTTGATAGGCACCCACCACCGCGGGGTAGACGATGCAAAGAACATCGCAAAAATCCTTTCGAACCTTTTAGAAGGTTAACTCTCTCCCCATGCACTGCAACATATCTGGTTGCAGGGTTTTATTTAATAAACACTCTTATTTTAACCAATAACAATTCCAAATCCATGGAATGGTTATCTTTTATTGCTCAATAATGGCTATACTATATCTCTGTTTTATGATAAAATGTGAAACATGAAAATGAACGCCAGTGCCAACGGCGGCCATCAGTCCCGCTTTACGTTACAAGTTTTGCCCCTGCCCTATTGCCTCCCCCTCGGCAAAAGCTTTTCACTGCAATCGGGTTTAAGTTGAGCAGGCTGTGCTAATCCAATAGATAAGGCGCTGCTTTGCCGTATTTTTCTAACTGACGTATTCCGGTACTGGAAATATGTTCAAATTCGCTATCGCAAAATATCGAAACTATTTGCAGCTTCTTGTCGCTCAGCTCTTGCAGGTAACGATACTGATTAAGTTCGTATTGCAAATCGGTACCGTTACGCAAACCCCTAATCACGGTTACATCATACCCCAATTCGTTTATAAAATCTGTTAGCAAACCTTCGTACCGTGCTATTTGCCGGTGTTTAATCAGTTTTGGCAATTGATATGTAGAAGCATCTTTACCCGGATTAACGCCTTGTGCAATAATCACTTTATCAAATATCCGTTCGGCTTTTTCCAGGATATTTAAATGCCCTTTATGGAACGGATTAAAACTCCCCGGGTAGACAGCTATGTTGGGTTTACGCGTATTTACATAATCAATCAGGTAAACTAAAGCGGGGTTATTAACCATTGCGCTGAGTTGCTGTAACACCTCTACCCTTTTTTGCCGGTAAATATTATAATCAACAAATTGAAACTCTTTAAATATTTGCTGCTCATAAATCAGGAGTTTATCGAAAGGTTGGCGGAGAATATTAAGATCGGCCTCGCTGAATATCTTAGATAATTCTATTTGCGGCTGATGCGTTTTAGTATCGAGTATAATTTGTATAACCTCATCTTTAACCAACTGATCTCCTTTGAAAACCTTGTCGAAATATTCAGCTGAATCTTCTTCGTTAGTGGCCGACTGTGGATCGTATATCACATCATGAAACACGGTAGCCAGCAATAAGGCATCATTATCCCCTAATCCCAGCTTATCTAATTGCCCGCAAAGGTCATCAAGATGTTCCAGCGTGCGATAAAACCGATGCGGCTCCCTGTAGCGATCCAGCACATCACTATCAACGCCGAGTTTATTCAACCGTTCCCTTTTATCTACAATTCCCATGATATTGAGCTAAACCTTACGAAGTTTTAAAAACTTCGTAAGGCTCCCCTTTTTATTTTTGACTTTTGACTTAAAACTTTAGACTTACTTCTCTATTCCTTCCAGCGCAAATAAAAACGCATAGTTCAAAGCCACATCCTTCAAATAATCAAACCTGCCCGATGCACCACCGTGACCGAAAGCCATATTGGTATGAAGTAACAACACATTGCTATCGGTTTTCATGGCGCGGAGCTTGGCTACCCATTTTTCGGGTTCAAAATATTGTACCTGGCTATCGTGCAGGCCGGTGGTGACTAATATATTGGGGTAGGCTTTTTTCTCTACGTTCTCGTACGGCGCGTAGCTCTTCATGTATTTATAGGCATCCTCATGTTTCGGATTACCCCATTCATCAAACTCGTTTGTGGTAAGCGGGATGCTTTCATCCAGCATGGTGTTCACTACATCAACAAACGGAACAGCGGCTATAGCGCCATGCCATAAGTCGGGCGCCATGTTTACTACGGCGCCCATCAGCAAACCGCCGGCACTGCCGCCCATGGCATATAGGTGTTCTTTAGCCGTATATTTTTGATCGACCAGGAATTTACCGCAGTCGATAAAATCGGTAAAGGTGTTTTTCTTCTTCATCAGCTTGCCGTCCTCGTACCATTGGCGGCCCATCTCCTGTCCACCACGAATGTGCGCGATAGCATAAACAAACCCACGATCCAACAGACTTAAACGCGTACTGTTAAATCCGGCATCGGTACTGTAGCCGTACGATCCGTAAGCGTAAAGCAACAACGGAGCTTTGCCATTTTTCTCAAAACCTTTTTTGTAGACTAAAGATATCGGCACTTTGGTGCCGTCGGTAGCGGTGGCGTAAAGGCGTTCGGTTACGTAATTTTTAGCATCGTAACCGCCCAATACTTCCTGCTGTTTCTTCAGGGTTTTGGCGTGGTTATCCATATCATAATCATAAACCGACGATGGCGTGGTTAACGAGGTATAGCTGTATCGTAAAGATTTGCTGTTATAATCGGGATTAGCGCCGGTATTGGCATCGTAAGCCGGTTCATCAAACGCCAGGTAATGCTCGGCATTGGTTTTAAGGTTACGGATGCGCAATTGTTTTAAGCCGTTTTTACGCTCGACTATGGCCAGGTAATCTTTAAACTCCTCTACCCCTTCCAGCAAAACATCGGCGCGGTTGGCAATCACCTCCTTCCAGTTGGCGCTTTCTGTTTTATCCAGCGGGCATTCCATCAGTTTAAAATTGATGGCGTTTTGATTAGTAACGATCAGGAATTTATCATCCAGCGCACTTACCTCATATTTCACATCCTTCATCCGTGCTGCAAACAGTTTAAAAGGAGCTTCAGGTGTGTTAGCATCCAGGTAATGCCATTCGGACGACAGGGTAGCATCCGATCCAATAAAAATAAACTTACCCGATTTTGATTCGGCAACGCCGATGTAATTTGATTTATCCTTCTCCTCATAAACCACCACATCGGCCGCTTTTGAACCTAATTTATGGCGCTTGATCTTTTCAGAAAGTAAAGTCTCCGGATTTTTAGATGTATAGAATAAAGTCTGGTTATCATTCCCCCAAACCGAATCGCCTTCCGTATCGGTTATCGCATCAGCATACACCTCGCCGGTCTCCAGGTTTTTTACATGGATCACGTACTCCCTGCGCGAAACATTATCTACCCCATAGGCCAGCAGCTTATTATCCGGACTAATATTAAAGCCCGTAGCGGCATAATATGCGTGACCTTTAGCCAACTCATCCACATCTAACAGAACCTCTTCAGCGGCTTGCAGGTTGCCTTTTTTGCGGCAGTATTTATAGTACTCCTTACCATCTTCGGTACGAGTATAATAGAAGTAACCATTTTTAAACACCGGTACCGATTCATCTTTCTCTTTAATCCTCGCCTTCATTTCGGTGAACAAATCGGCCTGTAATTGCTTGGTGCCGCTCAGCATGGTATCGGTATAAGCGTTCTCGGCTTTCAGGTAATCGACGGCTTTGGTACTATCCGGGCCTTTTTTAAAATAGTCGATCATCCAGTAGTAATTATCAACCACGGTATCGTTATGGATGATCCGGTTATGCGGTTTAATTTCCGCAACGGGGGCTTTAACGTCAGGCCATTTATACATTTGTGTAGTAGTGTTTTGTTTGCACGATGCAGCAAATATAACAGTGCAAACCAGTAAGGCGCTTTTTTTCATGATATGGGGATGAGGGTTGAATGTTTAAATATACAATCCTAATCTTCAATTATCTAATCAACTAATCTTTAACCTCCAATCTTTAATCACTAATTTCGCCCCCATGAGCGACCAACAATATGCCACCTTCGAAACCGAATTTCGTGTACGGCCTGATGATATAGATATGTTTCAGCATGTGCACAACAGTAAGTATTTTGATTACGTGCTGGCCGCCCGATACGACCAGATGGAGCGCTGCTATGGTATGGCCATGGAGAAATTTATGGAGCGCGGCTTTGGCTGGGTTGTCCGCACCGCCCATGTTGATTATAAACGCGCCTTAGCTATGGGCGATTATTTCATCGTTAAAACCGGCATCGAAACCATTAACGACAAGGGCTGCCGCGTTGCTTTCACCATCACCAACAAAGCCACCACCAAAGTTTGCTGCGATGGCTGGTTCGATTACGTAATGATTGATATGGCCACCGGTCGCGGCGCTAAAGTGCCTGAGGATGTGATAGAGATGTATACGAAGTAGTCTTTCAGTTTTCCTTTTTCATTAGAATATAAATTCTATTCAATATCATTAATAACGTCAGAAAAAATTGAGCTAATAAAAAATAAATTAAGGCTAACAGAACATTATTCAAAAATTTTGCAGATTCAGAGATACAAGAGTACCCAAGCAATAAAATGAGTACAAACACCGACTCTAATATCCCATAAGATATGTTACTATGAATTGAACTAATAAACATCTTCCTCAGTGGTTCGTCCCTTATAGATTGTTCTACATCCGCTCTTATTTTATCCATTAAATTATATATAACTGCCAAAAGGTTAAATAAAAATCCGCATAATATAGAAACTGCTGTAATAAAATTTGCCACGTCAACTTTTATATTGATTCCACATGCTATTAAAACAAATGAAATGGTTAACGGAAGTACGATAAAAAGCAGAATGTCAGAAACTGGCATTTTATCACTCTCAGAGCTTATGTCTCTCAAAGTTTTAAAATGATCAATTATTATTTTTAGTAAATTTATTCTGCTAAACATTGGGTTTCAATTCTAATAAGTCTTCTAACAAAGATTTAGAAACCTCAACAAGTGAATCCTTTGTGGGTTCATTATTTTCAAAAACCAAATCACTCGAAACTTCCACGTCCGGTTGCGTTCTATTTAGATACAACGTGAAATGTTTTGATTTTTCCTTTAAATTCAAGTTCAAATTCTATCTCGTCGTACTCTTCTTGTCCGCCGTTCAATTCAACAGTGTTATTTTTATAAGATCCTTGGTAAATGTTATGAATAAATGATTTCCATTTATCACTTAGGCTGCTCGAGGATCTGATGGATGTTGTTAAAGTTCCGTTTTCTGTTTCCAAGCCGTTATTATAAAAATCCTCAATTGAACTTGGTATTTTTCTTCTAATCAAGTCTACGTTTTTTAAATTCCCGAAGGCCATCATCTTATCATAAACTCTGCCGTTTAACAAATTAGATATCGTAATATGAAAATCAGGCCCGTAACCCATCTCTGCCAAATAAAGATTTAAAGCTTTGTAAAGAGAACCCTTCGCACCTAAATCACGTCGTTTTTGTACAACTAAATAAGCTTGATTGGAATTATATGGTATATTGATGTAAAAGAAAAGATTTCTAAACGTGATATGTTTTTGGGGATCCGATTCAAATTCACTTTCCGTTTCACCTTCCGATCTAACAACAAACTTATCTCCGCCAACCCCACTTGAGAGAAACCCATACACAGTTCTTGAATTAAGGTCACTTTCGGCTCGATCATCGAGAGTAAGATGTACAGAAGTATTGTCACCGTAAGCATTAGTTTTTTTAACGTTAGCGAAAATATAGTCAATGAAATTTTTGAAAAAATCAAAGAAATCGTTTCTTCCGTCAAATTGCCCTAATAAAGTTGGTGTTCTACGATCTAATACTTTTAAACTAAATGTTGATAGATAAATTTTCTTTATAATTATGATAAGGTTAAAGTATATAATTATCTGAAAAATAAATCTGTAAACAAAATTTATTAGTTCTCAGCGTTTTGCTGATGATCTTCAATGTCGCATTTTCATCCTTTAATCGATCCCTCAATCAACATCCCGTAAAACTCGCCTACATCCATACCAATAGCCCGTACCTGTTGTGGGATTAGACTGGCGGCAGATTGGCCGGGAGTGGTGTTTACTTCGATAAAGTAGAAATCGTTAGTCGCTTCCTGTAAGATAAAATCTATCCTAACCATGCCTTTGCAATTAAGGCGCAGGTAAACTTCGGTAACAATGTTGGCTATCTCTTCGTTCTTCTCGGGCGACAGATCGGCCGGGGTGATCTCTTTGGTGGTATGATCGTTATATTTTGCTTCGTAATCAAAAAACTCCTTGGTGGTGATAATTTCAGTAGCAGGCAATACTTTAACGTGTCCGTTTAACCGGGCTATGCCGATGCTGAATTCGCGGCCCTGAATAAATTCTTCCACCAGTACCTGGCTATCTTCGTTAAAAGCTTTCTCTAAAGCCGGTGGCAAACCCGCTACGTTATGCACCTTGCTCATGCCTACGCTACTGCCGCCGTTATTAGGTTTAATAAACAATGGAAACTTCAGGGCATTGGCCACTACAGCAACATCATGCAGATCCCTGTCAAACAACTGCAGTGATTTGGCGGTGTGCAGTTTAGGCACGCTGTGGATAATTGCTTTGGTATAAGCCTTATTCATAGTGATGGCAGATGTTGTAGCATCGCAGGTATTGTACGGGATGCCCATCATATCAAAATAGCCCTGCAGTTTACCATCCTCGCCGGGGGTACCGTGCACGGTAATAAAGGCCGCATCGAACTTAATTTTATCGCCGTTAAGGGTTAAACTGAAATCGTTTTTATCGATGTCAATTTGTTCGCCGCCCTCTGCTTCATAAAACCAGCGGTCGCGGTTAAGCAGTATGGTGTATACAGTGTATTTAGCCGGATTAAGGTTAGCCTTGATATTTTTGGCGCTGTTTAGCGATACTTCGTACTCGCCGCTGTAGCCGCCAGCCACTAATGCGATTTGTTTTGTTGCCATACGGCGAAGTTAGGGGAAAGTCGGGAAGTCCGGAAGTAGGAAAGTCCGAAAGATTGCGGCAACATACTTAATATGTTCGCACGCGTTACTTTCTATAGAACGATTAATTTTAATTATTTATCGTTTTATTTTAAATTTTATTTGTTTTGTTTTAATATTTAAAATAGATTTGGCTTATAATCAATTTTAAACATCAAATGAAAACTTCAAACCGCATTATCAATTTAATTTGGGTTGTTATCGCATTATCGGCCCTGTTCTCAGTTATTTCACTTTTTAAAGGGATCGGGCAATACAGTAGTCAGCCCCTTTTCTTTTGGCTTACCGTTATCAAACTTTGTTCAACAGCTTTGTTGTTAACGATGAGTTTTTATATGCGCAGAATTATTCTGGCCTTTGGCGGCCCGGATGGCTGGCAGGAAAGTAATTACCGTAAAATGAAGCTAATGGGCTATCTGGCCATTGCCCTGGTATTGGTGAATGCCGCCTTCCAGGTGGGTTACGAAATGATGTGGAAGGTTTTAACTCACAGCAATGTAGCGACAGATGGGTTATATAGCTTCCGCAGATTTTATGCGGTATTGTTTACCGAATCGCCGGCTATGTGGGTACTGGCGCTGAGTATCTTTTTATTTGCCGAGCTGGTTAAAACAGCCCACCGCGTAAAAGCCGAAAACGAATCTTTTATTTAAGATATGCCGATAATCATCAATTTAGATGTGATGATGGCCAAACGCAAAATGTCGCTTGGCGAATTATCTCAAAAAGTAGGCGTTACCAACGTCAACCTTTCTATCCTGAAAAACGGAAAAGCTAAAGGCCTGCGTTTCGAAACACTGGAAGCTATATGTAAAGCGCTGGATTGCAAACCCGGTGATATTATAGATCTGGAATAAACAATCAGCCCCGCCACTCTTAAATAAGAGCAAACGGGGCTGATTTATTTTTTACTGAAACCCTTTTAGTTCAGCACAAATTTCTGCGTATTGTTTTGGCCTGCATAAAAGCTGTACAGCGCACTATTGGTTGCATTAAGCAACAAGCCATGCGTAGCAAATATATTGGCGCTCAACAAAGCCCCGGTATAAGTGGGCTGGTTGCCGTTAGCCGGATCATACTGCTTGCCATTACCCGCCACCGTACTTACCACGCCTGTACGGGTAGCTATTTTACGGATGCGGAAGTTGCCATTATCACTTACATAGATATCCAGATTGGATACCGCAATGGCGCGGATATCTTTAAACTGGGCGGTAGCTAAGGCACCGTCTGCATACCCCTCGGTATAACCCGATAGTATAGTTGATTTTACTTTCAGACTATCGTATTTATAAATAGCCACATTGGTTGGTACCGATGGCACTACGTTAGTTTTTTTGTAGGTTAACAATATCATGGAGTTAAACGGGTCGAAATCGATGCCGTAAGCGCCGTTGCCACCCAAATCGCCGTTTGCACCGCCTTTCAGATAGGTTTCGTAGGTACCGTCTGATTTTAATTTCAATACATCGTCATTATTACTTTGCGAGCTGAGTACAAAGGCCTCCCCTTTCATATTGAATGCCATGCCGCTGAACCTGATCCCTGCTACGATGGTATTGTATTCTTTAGTCACCTTACCGGTTAAGCCGATAGAAACCATACACACAACACCGCTGCCATTACCGGTGCCCAAGTAAACTATAGCGTGTACGTTGCCGCTTTTATCGGTAGCTACACCGTAACATTTGTAGTTTTGGGTGGTAGTGAAATTAAAATCTGATGCGGCAAAGTTCTTCAACACCTCGCCATTGTACGACATTTTGGTCAACTGATCGTTCTCATCAACCAGGTATAAATTGGCCTCGGTATCAAATGCTTTAACAGTTGGCAAGTAATTTCCTTTTAAGATGTAAGCCTGACCGGGGTTACCAACCGCAATTACAGGTGTGGTAACTACTACAACCGTAAATGTTGGTGTAAAGCCCTGTGCCGGGGCAACTACCTTGCCGCGTACTTTAAGTGTAACCAAACCGGTTGCCACATTAGCCGGAACAGTAACCGTTAAGGTGGTGGCGGTTGCTGCGGTAACTACAGCATTCAGTCCGTTAAAGGCAACCACGTTATCGCTAATAGTAGTGCTGAAGTTGGTACCGGTAAGGGTAACCGCATCACCTGCCTTGCCCGATGTTGCTGCCAGCGCCGTGAACGTTGAAGGCAACACGTAAGTAAATGTTGGCCCGTTGGTAGTTTCGCTGTTGGCTACTTTAACGCTTACCGCACCAGTAGTACCCGTTGGCACAACGGCAGTTAAGCGGGTAGCGGTGGCAGTTTTCACCGTAGCGGCAACGCCATTAATTTTAACCAGATTATCGGCAAGTGTAGTGCTGAAGTTGGTACCAGCAATAGCAATGGTATCGCCGGCCATACCTGTAGTCGGCGCAATGTTATCGATAGTGGGTTTTACGGTAACCGGTGTAGGGTCTTTCACCTCTGCTTTTGGTTTGGTAACCGTTCTATAATAATAGATAGTAAAATTACCCGACGAGGTAAACACACGACCCAGGGCATCTTTAAAGCTGATATCCCACTTAACGCTGATCTTGGTATCATCGGTAGTAACGGTGATAGTCCCCGAAATGGCAAAATAAACGCTGCCACTGCTGGTGTAAGAGATATAGGTTTGAGAGGTATTGGATGTAGTAGCCTGCACCCTCAAATTAGGATTACCCGGGTTTGATGAAGTACCTAATTTAGGCGTGATAGTGTAGGTGCCCGACGAAATATCAGGGATAAAGAAATCCATTTTAGTACCGTTAGCATCCAGAGCAGCGCTGGTCATCAGTGCGCTGGTTGCTTCGCCGGCGGTATTATAATAAGTAGTGGCAAGGCCGGATGCGCCTACACTAATGGTTTTACCATCGATAGTTCCGCTGGCGCCCGATACCGGTACAGGTGCGGGATCGATAGTGGAACTTTTTTTACATGAGCTGATCACCGCCATAAAAAGCAGTAAAAAGCTCAACGTTTTAACAATTGGGGTTGTAAAATTTCTCATAACGCATTTTGTGGTTTTAGTTCAACGAAGTTCGGCAACGGCAACTGATTGATATATAGCGTAAATACCGTATATTTTTGTGCGTACTAACCGCGGTTGCAAGCAGTGATTTAGCGGTTTTTGTATTTCAGATTTCGGATGTTCGATTTCGGATTTGCTAAACTCTTGATGTTCCAAGAATTTATTTCAGTTTTATTGAATAATTGCTATTTTAAGATGATCATCTCCGTTAAATCCGAAGTTGAAATTCCGAAATCCGAAATTTTTCCCCTATGTTTGGTTTCTAATTATCGAAATGAGCAAACTCTGGGCATACTTTAAAACCAAAGACTTTTTAAGGAATTTTTTGGGCGCTATAGGCGTAGTGATCGGCGTGGTACTGATTGCGTTTTTCAGTCTTAGCTATTATACCCGCCATGGCTCGGGCATACCGGTACCGGCCTTACAGGGCATGCAGATAGAAAAAGCTCTCTCCCTGCTAAAAAGCCAGGGTTTTGAATATAAAGTTGATTCGGTTTACGTGATTGATAAACCTGCAGGCACCGTTACCGAGCAGGACCCTGACGCCGGGACCAATGTTAAAGAGGGCCGCGTAATTTATCTTACCGTAGTTACCCGCCTTGCACCGAGCGTAAGTTTACCTAATCTATCAGAGAGTACTTATCTGGAAGCTGTGGCTTTATTAGCTAACAATGGCTTAAAAGTGGGCGATACAACCTATCGCTCAGATATTGCCCGTAATCACGTACTGGAAGTTAAGTTTAGCGGACAGATCATTAAAACGGGCGATAAGATCCCGAAAGGATCACGCCTGGATTTAGTGTTAGGCGATGGCGCAGGTGCAAGCGAAGTTGACATTCCGGATTTGATGAACCAGGATCTGGACGCAGCTAAATTAGCCATCCGCGGTATGGGATTGACCTTAGGAAACATCACTTATCAGGGCCCTATTACCGATTCGGCCAATTTGGTGGTGGTACAACAATTCCCTGCACGCACGGATTCGCTTAGTAAAACCAGCATTGGTACCCGCGTAAACCTTACCGTAACCCAGGGTAAAAAGGCAGATGAACCTCAACATTAATGCAGCCGAAATGGCGCAGCGCATACAAAACAACGCCGATATGCGTTTGCTTGATGTGCGCGGAGCCATGGAGTACTATACGTTTAATATCGGTGGGATAAATATCCCGCTCGATCGGTTGCCTGATGCTTTGCCTTTAGCCGACTGGCAAAAGCAGGACGAGATTATTGTGATTTGCAAAGCCGGACTGCGCAGTAAAACAGCGCAATCAATTTTGCTGAATAATGGTTATACCAATGTGCGTAACCTTACGGGCGGTATAATGGCCCTGCAAAAACTAAAATAGATAACATCTCCCCTACCGAAAAATATTGCTATGAGCACTCAACAATCTTCATCCGGGACTTTTAAAAAATTCATCATCTCGCTGGTGGTTATCATTGTGATAGCCCTGGCAGGCACCGGCGTATTTTACTACCTGCACTTTTTTGGAACCAACGTAACCGATAAGCAGCAATACCTTTACATCCGCACCGGCGCTACTTATCAGGATGTTTATGATTCCATCCAAACTAAAGGCATCGTAAAAGATACCACCACCTTTAACTGGGCCGCGCATAACATGAAGTATATTAACCGGGTAAAACCGGGTCGTTATAAATTAGATGCAGGCATGGGTAACCGCGCGTTGATTAACCGACTGGCCTCGGGCACGCAGGAGCCGGTGACGATCAACTTCCACAACTTCAGGCTTAAAGAGCAGTTTGCTGCGTTTATGGGTAAGCGTTTGGAGTCTGATTCGGCAAGTATCTTCCGCTTGTTAGATTCGAGTAAATATGTAGGGCAATTTGGCTTTACAACCGATAACGTTTTTGTGATGTTTATGCCCGACAGCTACCAGATGTACTGGAATACATCGCCCGAGAAGCTGTTTAAAAAGATGCATACGCACTACGAAAACTTCTGGACACCCGAGCGTAAAAAACAGGCCGAAGCTCAGGGCTTAACCCCTATCCAGGTATCTATATTAGCCTCAATAGTTGATGCTGAGGCTTTGTATGATGACGAGATGCCGACAATTGCCGGCTTATATTTAAATCGCTTTCATAAAGGTATCCTGCTCCAGGCAGACCCTACCGTAATTTTTGCCGCGCACGATTTTACCATCCACCGGGTACTTAATAAGCATTTGATCATCAATTCACCCTATAACACCTATATGTACAAAGGGCTGCCGCCAGGACCTATTATGATGCCATCAGTAAACGCAGTTAAAGCAGTGCTAAATCCAGTTAAAAGCGACTATATATATATGGTGGCTAAAGAAGATTTTTCCGGACGGCATAACTTCGCCAATAATGTAGAAGAGCATAAAGCCAATGCCCGCAAATTTCAAAAAGCGCTGGACGAACGTAATATCAAAAAATAGATGTTCGAACACACCACCAAGCTCCGTGTGCGCTACGGCGAAACCGATCAGATGGGTTACATGTACTACGGTAACTACGCCGAATTTTTTGAAGTTGGCCGGGTAGAAATGCTTCGCAGCGTAGGCATGACCTACGCCAGTATGGAAGCATCGGGCATTATGATGCCGGTGCTGGAGCTGAAATGCAAATACTTGAAACCCGCCCGCTACGATGAAGAGATCAGCATCCGGGTGATTATGGATAAACTACCGGGCGTAAAAATTCATTTCCGGTACGAATTGACCAACGAGCAAAACGAACTGATCCATCTGGCCGAGACGTTGTTAGTGTTTGTTAACATGAAAACCGGTCGCCCCTGCCTGCCCTCAGCCGAATTTATTGATAAAATGAAGCCATTTTTTCAGTAAGTTTGGGGTAAATGGAATGGTTGCACCGCTTTTTATCACGATTTAAATTTTACCAGTATTTTTTAGATTGGACAAAAGTGGTTATCCTTCCGGGATTCCGGCCCTTGCCCGTTTATACCGTGGCGGCATTCTTTTTTAAAGAGATTAAGCAGGATTCGCTGGTGAACCGGGCATCGTCGCTGGCTTATAGTTTTTTGCTGGCAACTTTCCCAACGGTTATCTTCTTGTTTACGCTGATCCCGTATATCCCTATCAACAACTTTCAAAAAACCCTATTGAAGCTGACAGAGACAGTTTTACCCCATAATGCCTACCTGGCTTTACGAACCACCATTGAGGACATTGTTAAGCACCAAAACGCAGGGTTGCTGTCAGTCGGTTTTTTAACGGCCATGATATTTGCCACCAACGGGATTGCCAAGTTGATGAAAGCCTTCAACAAATCATCAATGGTGGAAGAAAAGCGTACCTGGCTTAAACGCCGCTGGATTGCGCTGGTGTTAACCTTTATGATAGCGTTCTCGCTGTTTATAGCCATTATTATCCTCATCATTAGCCAGGGCCTGATCTATTTTATACAGGACAATTTTCACAGCACTAAGCATGTTTTAAAATACGTGGTAATTTTAGTGAACTGGATAATTGTGATAGGCGTGTTTTTTGTAACTATAGCCATCCTTTACCGCTACGGACCGGCCAATAAACGCAGGTGGAAGTTTGTGAGTCCGGGTTCGATATTGGCTACAGGTTTAGCGGTGCTTACCTCGGTAGGTTTTTCGTTTTACATCAACAATTTCTCATCGTATAACAAGGTTTACGGCTCTATAGGAACCCTCATTGTGGTGATGATCTGGCTGTATCTAAACTCCCTAATTATTCTCATCGGGTTCGAATTAAATGCCAGTATTGATCTTTCCAAACGCACAATTCAGATCGTAAAACCGCGCTATAATACCTTCCGCACTCAAAAATTCGGCCATCAACAACCATAACAATCTGTATACAAACAGGTTAAGCCGATGTTAAAATAAGTTTAAAAAAATCACATTCAAATTTGGCAATTCGCTTCAGATTTGTACTTTTGTCCCCGGAGAGCTGGCAGAGTGGTCGATTGCGGCAGTCTTGAAAACTGTTGAACTGTGAAAGGTTCCTGGGGTTCGAATCCCTAGCTCTCCGCCAAGTAGGTATCAAAACCGATAAAAACGCTTAAAATCATTGATTTTAGGCGTTTTTTGTTTTAAATCCATACCAAATTCGATCAAATACAAACAGTCTGCGAGGGTCTTTAAAGAGACCTGTTCGGCAATCCGCAAAACAGGTCTCTCGAAGCCTCTCAAAAGGCGTTCTAATCAATTATTTATCAGTTAGTTGCAAGCATTTTCTTTAGGCAAAAAATCGATCGTTTTTGAGAATTATATATCAAAAACAACAAGAAACAATTAGCCTTAAAGAGACCTATTGCAGATTGCCACTGATCCTGATAATTTTGGTTCACGCTGAACTCATTAAATTTTTAACATTTAATTCTCAGCACAATGATCAAAACACTTTATGTGAACTTTGCTTTAAAGAAAAGCAAAGCCCTGGCCAATGGCACTGCCCCGCTGTACCTTCGTTTCACCATTGACAGCGCCCGTATCGAATTCACGACCAGGCGCTACGTCAACCCCTCGGTTTGGAGCGGCACGGCTCAAAAAATGAAAGGCACGCATACGGAAGCGCGCGAATTTAATCAGTATTTAAAAACGATAGAGCAGCGCTGCTTTGATGCCTACCGCGAGTTACTGGAATTAAAAATGCCGGTAAATGTCAAAACATTAAAGGATAAACTTTTTGGCCTTGAAGAACAGGAAGAAGTGCGCACCATCATCCCTATTTTTAAAGAGCATAACCGAAAAGTAAAAGCGCTATTGGGGAAAGAGTATGCTCCTGGAACTTTAGAGCGTTACAAGACCAGTTTAAGCCATACCGAAGACTTTTTAAAATGGCAGTATAAGGTAGATGACATGGATATTCAAAAGATCGACCACCAGTTTTTCAGCAATTATTATTTCTACCTGCGCACCGAACGCAACTGCAGTAATAACACGACCGTTAAATATCTAAAGAATTTTAAAAAAATCATCCGGATTTGTATTGCCAATGGTTGGTTAAACAAAGATCCGTTTGCTGCCTACAAGGCGAAGTTAACAGAGGTTATTCCTGAATTTTTAAATTCAGAAGAGCTGGCTACGCTGACCGATAAGCATTTTGAAATTGAACGCGTCAGTCAAGTGCGTGATATCTTTGTTTTTAGTTGCTACACTGGCTTAGCATATGCAGACGTCAAAAAGTTGGACCGTTCGGAAGTAATCATCGGTGTGGATGGTGAACAATGGATAATGACCAGTCGTCAAAAAACAGAGACAGCTTCCCGGATACCTTTACTCCCGGTCGCATTGTCAATAATGAAAAGGTATGCTGACCATCCATCATGCAAAAGGGATGGAAAACTATTGCCTGTATTAAGCAATCAAAAAATGAATGCTTATTTAAAAGAAATCGGAAATCTCTGCGGTATAACTAAAGCATTTACTTACCATACTGCCAGGCATACTTTTGCTACAACCGTTACCCTTGCGAACGGTGTTCCAATTGAAAGTGTTTCAAAGATGTTAGGGCATACCAATATTAAAACAACCCAACATTATGCAAAAATACTCGATATCAAAGTTGGCGAGGATATGCGGATGCTTAGGAATAAATTAGCCGGCACTTTTGCCGGAAAACCTGAAAGTAAAGTTTAGGGAAAATGTCGTTTTGATCGGGGAGTCGGTTCTGATGAGTTTTTAATAAAACGCCCCGTGTTTTCTGCCAAAGGGAATTGAATGACAAAACACGGGGCGAAATCGGGGCTCCGCATCGCGGAGCCCCGATTTCGGCAGGTCTTTCTGAAGCTGAAGTAATTTATTGTAGACATCGGTCCAATAAGCTTGCAATTGAGAGTCACCTGCCTGATGGGCTGGGTCAATGTGTTGCATATGCCGATAATCGTCCGCTTGCATAATGGCCAGCTGTAGGTTATCAACCACAATTTCATTCCCATTTAAATCAATTATTTTCATTCGTTTAAATTTAGGCAACCTTTAAAGGCTGTGTTCTGAAATCTTGCAGGTTCAGGAAAAATCCACGGTTAAATAAAATCCCCTCACGAAACATTTGCCAAAGCAGAGATGCACCACAATTCGCTAAAGCGGAATTAATAAATAAATCCTGTTTAGTAAGCGCCTCGGCAAGTGAACAACTCGGCGTATTATCCGCCTGTTCGCTGTTATTTAGTAACTCTTTAAATTCGTCTGTAACTAAAGGTAACGTTTCTATTGGTTGGTACAAGTCAGATTTGGGTTGTGTGATTTTCTCCAATGTAGATAAGATAACCTGTCCGCTTGAACGGCTGTTACCGAAGTCAAGCCAATACATTACCCGATTGCGCCCATGATATTTTTGGACTAATGCTTCAAGTATTTCTGCAATTTCATATCGTGCCTGCACGGTATCAACACAACTGATAGTAATCGTTGCACTGGCCAAATCTTTGTCGGTCAACGACTGTTTATCGTAACGTATCGTTTCTGCTTTCCAGTTCGTGCCAAAGAAACGATTGATACGGTTAATCAAAGCGACCGCTTTATATTGCCCCAATTCAGAGGTGGTGAATAATTGCCTGCCGAGATTAGCAGTGTCTACCTTATCGTCGTCAAATATTCTAACAAAAACACCTGCATGTCCTAAATTGTTCAGTGCATGATTCATCCGTGCAAGGGCGGTCAGCACCTGGCCTCCCGTCCCCCCTGCCCCCACCAAATTGATAACAATCGGATTGTACGGATTTAACAACTCATTCGGTATGATATGTACGGCAGGCCTGATGGCTATTTGTTTTTTCATTGTATGATGCTATTTAATGTCAAATGATTGGTCAATAATTCTTTCTGCGGAAATTCCTGATCAGTACCTGCGAGACTACGCCACAATTCAGTTGTGTTGGTTTTCGTACTGTTATTTCCGCTGATGGAATGGCTGAAATTGCTTTCAAAAAAATACTTTTCCCATAATGTTATAAATTCCTCTAAACAGGTTGTTTTGCCGATGTTAATTTGCACCGTCCCCATACAAACCTGCCCGTTACCATAGATATTCAGGAATGGTGCATGACATAACTTGGTGTTAATCGCAGGCCTTCCCTTACCTTTTAGTCCGAATACCGCTAATCGTTCCGCATTGGCTTTCCAGATCATAGCAGGTATTTTAAATTTGCCTGACGGAATAGCTAATCCATCGACGAAAAAAAGATTGACCTCTTTTGGCGGCGTATACCATACGACATAACCATTTGATTGCTGATCGACGTACAAAACGTTAGCAGGAATTAATCCTTTACTTTTCAAGTAGGTACTGCGAACGTCTTGCGATGATTGCATAAGTTGATAAAGCTGTGCCATTTCTTTTATAGAAAAAGGATGCGCATTGACCGGCTTGCCATGCTTGCCGATATCGTAGCTTTCCACATAGATTTGCGTTTCCCGCTCGTTTCGTTGAAACTGGTTAAATTGTTCCTCCTTGTCAAATCGGTAAATCAGCAATGCTTTACAAGGCTCAAACTTATTGTTAAACTGTTCGGTAATATTCTTCATCGTCACAAATGTTTAATAAGTCCCGCAAGCGTTCAATCAATCCAAACAGGCGGTTCTCAAATTCAAAATCTACTCTTTGTTCAGCAGGAATTTCGTCAAAAAAATATAGGGCGGTCGGCTCATCCATCACGGGCAGTTCCTGAAAACTGCAGTTAATCATATCCAGTAATTCGTTTTGAAAACAATCGTTGTCGCTCCAATAGAAACTGGTGTACTGGTCTACGGTAATACGTTCATCTTCGTCGGGATAGATTAAATCTTCGTGCACACAATCGGACAAAGAACGTTTAGGGTATTGGCGGTACAGCTGTAAAAAATCGATGGCCAACAATCCCCATTCCAGTTCATGACTGTTCTGATGTTTAAATTTCATGACCACTTTGTACATCTGTTTTAAGATTTCAGGGTCTTCAATTTTCCGCATAACGTGTCCCCCTGCCTGCCTTAATTCATAGATCGTATCTTCCTGTAACTGCCAATTCTCTTCAGGACTATCGCATTTCGCATCGGATACCCATTGCTCCAACGTGTCATATTGGTAATCCATAAAACTTCCACCCATATAAAAAGGAATGCCTATGATTTGATGCAGGTAGGCAAAAATTGCGGTTGCTAATTCAGCTATTGGTAGGTGAAACGTACTTTTAGTTAAACGCCAATAAGGACGTACCGGAATATAAAAAAGGCAATGCGTCAGGTTATAAGTTTTAACTACCGTCAGCACGGCTTTTTTACCCTTTTCTGCAATAATCATACAATGCTGATTGCTATCAATACCCCTGATCTGTTTTTCTACCTCCTGCCAAGTTTGATAAATATTCTCCGGGAACGGTAAGTCAGTTTCAGGTTTTGGCAATTTATAATAGGTACAGAGATTGGCAAGGGAGCTAAAATACTCCCTTGCGACCTCTTCTTGATTACCCGAAAATCCCCAAAACGGCAAGAAACTGTGCGCTAAAAAACCATCTCCGTTATTCCTGTAGGGGCGCTTCTTATCGGATTGCGTCTGACTTCGTCGGCATCGGGCAGGCGGTCTAAATGCCTGATCAGTTCTCCGAACAATTGCTGAATTTTCCATTGGTCACCTTTCGTATTGATTTTAATTATTCGCTGTTTATTTTTCATACTATCCTTTGGTTCCCATAATGCTGTCAAAACGAAATTGCAGTTCATCGTCTTTGATCTCTGGGCCTGTTACTTTGGCGTTAGTTATAACGGGGTAAGTTCCGGCATAAAAATTCTGAACATCTGCTACGCTAAATCTTGTATCGGGATCAGTCAAACGGATATCCTGCCCGTTAACTTTGTGCAGGAAAATCCTTGGTAATATCATTGCTTTCATCACTTTTGTTAGTCTTTAAATTGTTCAGCTAATTTGTCATACATGGCTTTACTTTGTTCCAAAGCTTTGCGTTTGATCTCAATGGCTTCCGCTTTATCGGGATAATCAGCCACGTCAGGCAGGTTGGCTAATGCCTCGGCATACTTTGTGCTTTGGGCAAGTACTTTAACCTTTTCCATCGCCTCGTCATACAAGCGTTTCTTCTCGGCTTTGGCTTGTTTATCATCCTCCTGTTGGTTAAACAGGTTGTTATCGTCGTCTTTATCGTCATCATCCTCTACATCAGTGGTGTCAGACGTTTTATTAGTTTTGGTTTTGTCGGGCTTAACATTCTTTTTAGCCTTATCAAGTTCCTTTTGATAAGCCTCGATGTTGTTAAACAGGCCGATTGTTTTGGTAACAGGTTCGGCGAGTTTCTCGAAAAACAATTCGTCCAGTTCTTCGGCTTTTCCCTGAAAAAGCATGGGTGGCAGGTCGCTCCCCGCTTTCCCTGCTACGCTCTCCTTTTTCAGCGCAACGGATACAGTTTGCTCTCCTGCTTCATTTTGATTGATGTTCAGCAGGAAGTTGCCTTTAAAGCCTAAATCTGCTATCTGTTGAAAAAAGTTCGTTTTCATAATCTTATTTTTTAGTTTTTTTAATTGTTGTTTTTTGACCCTGTCCAATTCGGACATAGTAGCCATTGCTTTCAATGACTTGTTTAATTAGGTTTTCGGCCGCCCTGATGTCAAAGGCATCATTTGATGTTATTTTCAAATTGGGCAATCGTTCGAAAAACCTAAGCGTGTTCGCCAATAATTTAATGGCTTTCCTTTCAGTTCGGTTTGATAACTGGCTCATTCTACAATTGCTAATTTTTCTAATGCTGACGCTTTATTACCGTCTGTGGTGAATACAAAATCATTACCTTCAATTGCTTCAATAATTGCCTTTTCACTGATTAGATAATCATATTCGTAGCGTAAAATCAATAGATAGTCATACAGTAATGACTTTAAAAATTTATCACCAAATCCGTCCATTTGTTCAGCGTTTTGGTCGTTGACAGGTGCTTTCTTTTCGTGTTCAAGTAATCTATTTAAAAAGAATTTCGCTGTTTGATAGGTTCCCGTTTGGTCACCATGATTACCGACAATTAAATCTGCGGTTGCTTTAGCATCTACTATAAATTCACCGTTGCAATAAGCACCCCGATCTATATCAAACGAGGTGATCTTTAAACCGATTTGTTCCGCATCCTCATAAATAAACCGCCACCAATCCTCCTCTACATTAAAGTAGGCGAACTGTTGAATAGCTTTTGATTTGGCATCCTCCCCTAACTCCGAAAATTCTAACAATGCCAACTGAATCGTTTTCATAATCTTAAAATTTATGGTGGATGATATAAGCAACTGCCAGTAACCTGACACCTGCGATAATTAAAAAAGTGCCTGTAAACATGACCACCGTTTCAAGGACGGATGTAACCATAGCACGGCGGTAACTGCTGTAATGCTGTAACCCGCCAATGCCTCTGCGGTTAAATCTGCGCCTGCTGATATGGTAGCGGACTAATAAGCCGATGGCTATCAGCACTATCCCGCAAGGGATAGTATAGGTTTGATGCGTAGTCATGGCTATGTGAATAAAAAGTGAATGGCCTGCTTGAATTTGATATGGACGGTTTCAGTCTCTGCATATTTTATCAGGACATGTACACAATAAATGGCGGTGTAGCCGTCAAATAACTGGTCAGCAAATACGGGGGAACTGCGGTGCAATTCCTTGCCATACTTATTAGCCCTCTTTTGCACATCTTCCGCTAATCCTAACCAAAATTCAAAGCCGAACATTTCGTCTTTCCATGTGGTAGCCAGTTCCTCTTTATGGTCGATAAACCGTTCCGTATGTTCGTATAGAAAACTGATAAAATCGGGGATTTCCGTTCTTAGTAAGCTATGCAAAAGCCTTGCTTTCTGCACATTGTTCAACATCTCTAAGGGTTGCATAAATTGAATATTAAGCAGGGCGGCAAACCCGCCCTGCGGGTTTGTTAATTGAAGTTTAATACGCCTGCACCGTCCTTGGCAAATCGTTCGCATAGGTCGAACGCGATTTGCGCCCTTTGCTTAGCGGTTCCGTCCATAATGGACTTAAATTTGGCATCGCCATCCTTAAAATTGCGGACGTTTTGATAGTAGCCGGTAATCGCATTGTAGGCACCGAAAACAGTTCCTGCGGTTGTTTCCATTTGCTGGGTAGAGTTACCCATCGCATAGGCAAAAGCATTATCTACGATATTGGTATAAGTGGTCGATAACTGATCGTCCAATCCCAAACGAAGATTGTTGATGACTTCCTTGTTCGGGGCCATTGCCAGTTGTATCAGCTTTTTAACCTCTGCGTCTGCTATACGTATCTTTGTCCAATGGTTGAACACTTCCTCTAATTCCTGCGCTACGGCGTGGGAAATACTCATTAAGGTATGCGCCTGTTTTAAACGGTCGTTGGCACTTGCGGTATGACGGATTTTAATGCCGTTGCTATGATTTCGCATAGCAGCATTTAAGGTATTGTTGCAAACAATACGAACTGGTGTAAATGCGGCCGTGATGCTACCGAAACCATCGTGCGAAGTGGTCAGGAACAAATACTGCTCGATTAAATCCTGCTTGCCCACTTTAATATGATCAGGCAGTTTGGCGGTTATGAATATGCGTTCGCCTTTACCTAAAGCACCTGCCGTCTCGTATTTGATGCCATCGCCACCACCTACGATAGCATCAAAAAACTGAAAAGCATCCGCATTTTGTACCACTTCGTAATCCTTACCGACCACCCCTAAGACAGCGTTGTTATCATTGCGGACGGTAGCGAAATAATTAGGAACGTCGGTCTTAGGAAATACCCCCTCGTCCAATTCCGCTAAATCGTTCACCAACGTATTGGTAAATAACGGTCGCTTTTCTACTTCGTAGTCTAAACCTGCATAGCGGATGGCCTCAGCGCTCGTCGGATAATCCGCTACGATTTGCCCTAAACCGTGCCATGCTTTTTCCTTTACACTAAAAAAACTATGTTTTTCTGTTTGCTCGTTATAATTAAGATTATGTGCCATAACTTGTTATTTTTTTGTTTCAAAATTGGTTACTTGGTTTCCGTGAAGTGAAGTATACCCTCGTATACGAGGGTATACTTTCATCCCATCCTTAGCTTATTCCTGACGTCTTAAAAAACTTTGCGCTCCATCATTGTAAGGTTTTCCGCCTTCCGGTTTTCGGGATGCGCCTAATAAAGTGATCTCGTTGCAGTGAAAATCTAAATCGGCTTTTAGTTCGCCGTCACTGGTTACCCATGCGTGGGTGCTGATGTTTCCGTACACCTGCACCAATAAACCTTTGGTCAGATAGGGTGCCAATGCCGTTGTGCGCCAAAACGAGCAATTAATGTAGGTGGTCTGCTCTTTTTGCTCACCACCCGATTTATACCTGCGGTTGATTGCCACCCTGAAACCTGTTACTTGTTTCTCGTTCTTTGTTGTTCTTACAGTAGCGTCTGCTACTAATCTTCCTGTGATTTCCATTTTTTTGATTTTTTTAATTTTTAACTTTTTGTTTTTTCGTTTTCGGCTCCTTCGGCTATTACCTCATTTGCCTTTGTAAGCGCTAAACCGCACACGCACGAAAGGCAAGGGTCCGTCCTTTAGGATTCACATGCCCTTGCAAAAGCGTGTGCGAAACTGGTGCTGGAAAAGGCGAATGAGGTAATAGCTGATGGCAGTCCCAGATGTGGTATAGTGCGAAAAATGGCTGCCAACCCGGTTTTGGTACCGGGCGGGGCACCCTGCAGGGCTATGCAGGGTTTGCCAGTTTTTCGCAAGCGCGTCCTCACGGAAAAGGCGAAGCTTGTTTAGCGGGTCCCGCGAACAAGCTTGCCACCACTAACTATTGTCCTGATGTTTTTTTGGGAAGGGTATCCGCGGCAGGGATCGCAGCGGCATGTGTGACTTGTTGTCCGTGAGTAAAGTAAGCGGACATTACAAAAATGTTCTTTGTAATAACTGATTATCTGGTGAATGGGAACACCATTCCATCTATTTGAACAGATGAAAAC
>Ga0116227_10000144_pt1 | contig 118189 bp, 57 predicted proteins | sample S1TSphgellanicum_FD_89693 | JGI IMG/M metagenome (GOLD analysis project Ga0116227, IMG submission 89693) | Host-associated microbial communities from peat moss isolated from Minnesota, USA - S1T2_Fb - Sphagnum magellanicum MG | ecosystem: Host-associated > Plants > Peat moss > Unclassified...
ACCAAAAAAAAAAGATAAAAAAAGAAGCAAATACGTAGCCTTAGATTTTTCTGCCCATTTCTTATTTTTTATTTTTTAATCCAAAAAAAAGATAAAAAAAGAAACAAATACGTAGCCTTAGATTTTTCTGAAAAAACAAATCCAAAAAAAAGATAAAAAAAGAAGCAAATACATAGCAGAATCGGTCTCTGCGGCTCATTTCTAGGGGGTTGCAGAATCGGCATCGCAAAGACCGTTAATGAGTCGAAATGCCTTGTCACCGACGGACGGACGAACGGACAGTTGTGTAGAAATAAATGGGTTTCCCGGGGGTGCCAGTTCCAGACGAAAATGCTTTTCCCTATGTTAAAAAATGATTATGCAGCAGAACGTCACGTCACAGACGGGAAGACCAAGTGAATTTATATATAAGATTTGGCAGACCAGTGTTGAAGCAGCCCCTGTACTATGGATTAGGTGACCGGCTAGAGGAGCCAGATTACCAAATATAGTCAAGGCATGAATGTGTCAAGATTATTTCAGTAATCTGGCTCCTCTTGCTGGTTACCGGGTGTAACCAATTTCTGAACTAGGTACATAAAAACTAAAAACTAGAGGAGAGAAGGGAGAAAATTATGTCTTATATCCCCCTTTCCTCTGGACCAATGAGCAAGTGACACATCGGACAACGTAGTCTAAAACTCAGCTAGTTACTATAACCCTTGTCTTTATGCAGACAGGATTACAAATTAGTGATTAAACATTAAACACTTATGTTATTGTGAATTTTGTAGTTCAAGAGTCATGGTGCTCTGCATGTGATTCAAGAGGCATTGAACTCTACATTGTATATCCCCTCCATCAAGAACAAGGAACTTAGGTTACACTTGGCAGCCAATGACCAGACTGCAGGGTAGGTAGGAAATTGCATGTAGGTTACAAGTTACTCTATGTGCAACTTAGATGGTCAAGACATATAAGAAAATGACACGTCATCAAGACCTCTTGATCCATCCAGTGTGATCTAGGTAGACAGACTTACAGCCTATTACCTACTTGGATCCCACCTCTGGTCATTGGGTTCTGGTCCAACATGTAGTATACTGCACATCAAGGGGCTCAAGTACTTTGGACTGGGTAGATGGTGACAGGGTGCTGGTTACCAGACATAGTCAATTGATTGTCTGGGAACCTCATCGAGCATGTTAGTTATGGGATACAGTGGAGGACAAGTCATGGGGTTCCAGCAGAAAGAACATGCAAAAACTGTAAGGGAGGTATGAAAATATTAGAAGGCAGCAGAATACATGATATAACTGGGGAGCTAATATCTTATGGGCATGCTGCCACATAAACAAGATGTTCTCTCTACAATCAACTATGGGACACATCCAGCCCCGTAGCGCAAGATTCTGTTCCATCTGGTGATAATGAGTTCTACATGGGGTCTGTTCCACAGTTTAACTGGTGTTCCCTGGTGTTGATTCACATCACAAGGGGAGCTGGCAGAACTAACTTGGAACCAGCAGATGACCCATCTAGGGAAAAACCTTTTAAGTGTCACAGAATAAGACACCAAGACAGGTTACATCCTTGGAATCCTGCAGCCCAGTTATCACATCACAATAAGAATTGTCCCCATACATACGGCTGAGATGGATTTCTCTGCCAACTACCTTCCTACCAGGCCGTAGGATCTGAACTTCCAATGGATGGTGAATTGTGACCAGAGCCCACTTATTGTTGTCATCTGTCAGCTGGTGTGACAACTCCTCTCTCTCCTCCTTCCCTCCAGAGCACCCTCCTGCTTGGGATTATGTGACCCCGCACCCACCAGTGCAAATCACAAACCCATGATGACTTAGTTCACAACTGAGTTACCAACCTGGAACCTTGGTGACCTATCTCGTAAACTCTCTTATTTCCACCTTATACTGCCTTGGTGTGTGAGCATCACAGTTGAGGAGGTATTTAATGTAAGTGATTACTACAAATGTAGGTAAGTATGTAAGGTACTTGGTGGCTACTAAGTAAGTAGGTGGATGGTTAGTATATAAGACTAATCACTGTGGCTAGCTATGGGACAGGAATACAACATATAAGTAATTCCTGTTCACATATCATCCATCCTGCATGGGTAAACTGGTGGGTACTGGTTCACATGGGCCCTCCTCCTTGCACGATGAGTTGACTCGTGTACTGCATGTGGTAGCCCACGTACTAATGAACTTCCACCCCTATATGTAGGGTCTTATGCAAAGTGAGAATATATGGGTCAGTGGCCACTGTGCATTGTCAAACAAGTAATATTTGGCTGCTTAATCAGCCAGTGGGTTACATTCTGGCTTACTCTCCAGTGCTTTATGCAGATGGAAGCTGGGTCAAAATGAAAAATTCCAGTGACGGTTTCACAACTTGTCATAGGATTTATTGAAACTTGTGTTCAATTCCTCACTAGAGTTTTATGTTCTTAGTTCTTACCAGATGGTTATTGAAAAGATCAGGGATTTTTTTCCCTTTGTTATTTGCTGTCCATTGGCAGAGAGAGGATTCTTCAGGAATCTTAGATCGAGCAAGAAAAATTATAAGTTTCAAAATTTGTCATCTTTCAGGTTGGGAAGAAAAAATTTAAAACATGGAAATAAAAAAGGAAAAGAAATCACAGATTGACAAAGAAAAACCTCAATCTTTAGGCAGGACCTCCACCTGTATTTCAGCCATTCTGTGTTTCTTTATGCCTGGGAACTGGGGCTTCTGTCCAGGAACCTCGAAATGTAGAATGGCCTCAAGACTGGCCCCTCTCATATACATACTGTATAGGGGGACAAAAAAGGACTCCCCAAAGGAAAAAATATTGTAGCAATTCAATCTGAAAACCAGGTGGTCGAGTTGGTCATAGCCACTCAGATTACAAAAGCATTGTTGAAGCCCAAAAAAAAAAAGAAAAGAACAGGGGATTGTTGGTCGGGAAACCAAATGGTCAGTTGGACATGAGCACTCAAAAAAAGAGGCACTCCTCCACCAGGTCTGCTGAGATCCTCTTTCCTTGCTTTCAAGGTGAACATACTTTCCACACCCTTACTTACAGGAAGGCATGCAAGAGTGCCCCAAATAAATCCTGGACAACTTGTTTGCAGAATGCGTTTCTTTAATTTGGGTAAGAACTAAGGTCCCATAATGGGGCCGCTCTGGGAATTAGGGCTTGCTGCAAGGTGACAGCCAACTGCAAGACCCAAATTCCCAGAACTGCCCCAGTTGAGGTCCTTACGTGGTGTAAAGATCTGGAATAATTTTAAATGGATGTGAATTTGTTTGAGAAGGTGAGCACTCAGGAGACACTTTACACGCAAAGATTCTTCATCCACTCTGCATAAGGTTCCTCATAATAATTCGTCAAGGAATCTTGCTCATAAAGTACCATCCTCTATTGAGGCAAAAGTTTTAATGAGGGTAAGATGCCATTCACATACCCTAAAGAAATTGTACCAGCCCTTTCTGCATAGGGCCACCAAGTTTTTGTTGAATAGCAAAATGGCCATTACCACTGGTCACTACTCGTTTCCCACAATATAGCATATTCTCAAAATCGATAGATCCCTGACCCATGGTAATGGGACCATTCTATTTATGGGGGATCAAGTAGTCCATGGTTTTGATAAGTTATGAGGAATATTCTCCAAACCCTAGGCTCCATGACACCTGAGCATAAGAAGATTCCCATCAACAGGGACCAAAATTCATGATAATAGTTGGACCATCATCAACTTGGTCCCTAATGATGGGAACATTTTTATGACCCATGGTTGCAGGAATATACCATACCATGTGAGAATGCCATTTGGTAATGGCCTTTTTGCTATTTCATAGTCTTGACCAGGGTTTTTTTTAATAAAAAGTTTGTGGTATATAAAAAAAAAATGGTGAAAATTTCCAACATGTTAGAGTTTAATTTAAACTAGAAAAAAGTCCAAAACTTCCCAAAATTTATGACCAAAGAATGACAAAATTAGTCAAAAATATTACTGGTCTTGACCGTATTGAACGGCCCATGTCCTTTTCAGACAGTCCCCAACAAGACTAAATGTCTTGATGACAATTTATGTTCTTGTAATCTCCACCACAACATGGAAAATACTCCACTCTTATATCACAGAATGTGATCCTCCATCATAGTGGTTGTTCCCTCATGGTAATACCCCAAAGGTTGATGGTAGAAATAGCAGGTTTGCAGGGGGTTGACCCCTATTGCATGAAAGCTACTTAGTAGCCAGTACTTGGCTATGGCCAAGAGTTACCCATGTTTTTTGGGCTCATCATTCACATAGTCTCTGAAAGCATTTTTTGTGGCAAGCCAATTTAGAGCCTGGTCTGTGAACTTCCTAAACTTCCAGCTGGTCTAGGAAAATCTCATTGTATTCTTGTGACATGGTCTACATGGGAACCAGCAGTACTTTTGTGGTGAAAAGGGGCTGCAACTTTCAATCTCAAGTACATCCATCTCAAGTGTGACCTTTCAATATGCATATTCAGTGATAATTTTATATGAGATCCCGGATGCAAATATCTTATCATGGCAAGTTATTATAGAGATGCTGTTTTTGTGTGAGGTAATTGAGGAGGGATTTGGGGTGTGCTTGGGGCAAGGAACTTGTGTTGCAGCAGCCAGAGTTCTTTTGAGAATCAGGGTTCAATTCTCTCTCAGGTAACTTCAGTTTCAGAATGTGTATGCTCTCATGTGAGTGAGTGAAAGAAATTGTGATCATTTAGATTTTTGAAATTACATAACTTTGTAGGTATGAATTCATATCCACCTTGTGTTAATCCATATGCACCTTAAACATGTTGGTGAGGAATAGCCTACCCTTCAACCGTGGTTGATTACTGGTCTCACTTACAATGGTTTCCACCTTGGTAATTGATCGCTTACACCCTCGTATTCCTCCCTTCCCTTACCTATATGTAAGTGGGCAAGTATGATAGGTAAACAAGGAATGCAAGTGGTTACTCTGTAGGTAAGTAACTAGGCAATGCATTTTGTGACTACTGGGTAGGTAGAGATGCATGTGGATGATTAAGTACATGTTTAATCACGCTGGTTAGCACTGGGACATGAATACAATGGAAAAGTGTTTCCTGTCAACATCTCATTCATCCTTCATGGTGCTCTGGTGCGTGCTGGTTCACTTGATGGGTTCTGGGTTCTTATCTGGAATAGTGTTTCATGTTATTTAAAGCCTGAATTTCATCCAAAAGTCTGAACTTCATCTAAATTTCTCTGCACAAGTCATTTTTACTGATGCTGGTGGACCTGCTGCAAGAGATGACATAGGTAAATGGCAAGTTACCCTCATGTTCTTCAGCATGTCTGTCAAGTTCAGTTGCAGTCAGGCCCACTATGTTAATAGCGTTATCGGTCTTGTTACATGATTTGTTCTAGATTTGGAGGTTGTCCAGTAGTGTTTTGAATGGTCTTCATTGGGCTCCATGGTTTGTATCTTATGATCACCAGACCCCTCAGATGTGGAGCTTTGAAGTTGCACCACAATCTGGACCCAAGGATTGAACCTCAGTCCGTGCTATATTGCATCATCATTGTCCATTATTATGATTAGAAATCTCTCCTGCTGAATCAGAAGGTCTCTGTATCTTTTGCTGTTTCCTTTCTTTGGATCATTGAGCCGGCACTCACTGCATTACGGTATGCTCATGTCATTGCAGTAAGTCAGGACAAACTTGTAGTTTTATTTGTTGTCTTTTGAGTCATAGGAGATAGTTGCATGCAGACATCTCTGAAAACTGACCTTGCATTCTTATCCTGCAGTATTCTTTTGAAGTGTTAATGATCATAGGGAAGAGTGTCAGCAGTCCTTTGACAGTCATGCTTTTCGCAAGTTGCAAAACAACACACCAACCCTCACAGGTACACAATACAGCAAAATTTCGGGCAACCAGCACCCACCAGCGCACCATGAAGGATGGATGGTAAGTGGTCAGGAAACAGTTTTCTGTTGAGTTCAAGTTCCCTAGCTAATCAAGATGGTTAGCTCAATTACTTTTTTTTCCTACCTACCTACTATCAACTCATAACAACCCATAAGCAGGTTGTTAGTAGGTAGTAAAAACAGCCATTACCTATGTATAAATCATCTACTTATCTAGTAGCTACCTATTTCCTTACCTATTTACCTATATATGAGACTTATTTCTTACGAAATTGGTTACCAAGGTGAAACCAAATATTAACTCAGTTGAGGTTCATCCACAACTGAGTAATAACAGGCATCCAGTGGATGGTGCACCGATGAGTGCTGATTCACTGTGGCCTAAATTTTGCATCTATGTGACACTTCTTTTATCATAGTACCTGAATGAGTTCAGCATAAATTAAATTATGTTTTGTTTTGTCGAATTTTTGAAAAATTATTTAATATTTGTGTCAAAATTTCAATAAAATCAAAAGTTTAAGATTAAAAATTGAGAAAGTATGGACACACTAAATTATTCCACAACCTTGAAGAGGGATGGTTTATTATTTTATATAGCCATTACCTGTCAAAATTTTCAAAATTTAAAAACCAAGTGCCAAAATTAAGATTTTATATTTAAATTAATTATTTGACAGTTTGTTGCTGAAATTGTTAGGTACTATGGTATTTTAGTGCTGTCCCAAGATTCTTTCTAAATGCCTTTTAGTTCCTTAAGAGTCTAAGGAGAAAAAGTGGAAGTCATGGTATTTAGACACTGAGTTCTTGGAGGTTGCCAAAACATAGCAGGATTCTAGAAAATGTGTACTATTCTCCTGGACCTGAAGCCAAATTTGGCTCTTTGCTATTGTGGATGGTTGCCACCAAGGCTACATCATAAAATTGCAACCAAAAAAAAACCCCTGGTACAGTAATTACATTCCACCTCAGTAGTGTTCAAATGAGTCTAATACCACCATACCAAAAGAATAGGCAATTAAAAAACAAGTGCACTGATCGTCCATACAGTTTCCAAAATATTTTTCCATCACAGATTAGTACCTTGAAATAGTCCAGCAATATTTTGCAGTACTATTGAGATCCGCTGTTTTTTGTGATAATTTTCACAACCTGCTGAAAAAAAAAAGGACTTATGAGTATTTGGTTGTAGATTCTTAGGAATAATGATTCAATATTTCTTGGAAAAAAATCATTTAATTGCAATTGATTTTTTTAGTAGGGGCCAGTTTGTTGCCAAAATTCTACTTGTTGCAGAAGGTTTAGAATGAATTCTTGTTAACTTGATGCTAAATCCTAATGAGGCTACTCGCTGATTAATGCCACAACAGAAAACTGAATAAAAACATGATTGAGATTGCTTCCTACCACGAGTGGGACTAGCTCTCTCCCTTCTTTGGTTCCTGTCTTTTGGCCCTTTTTCGGCCTTCCCTTTTGTCTTCCTTGTAATGGTTCCTGCCATCAGGTTTTTTTTACTAGAATTTTTTATCATTGAGATGACATTTTGGAATGCATATCTCAGCCATTTTATGAATATCAATGTGTTATGGAAGGGGGAAAACCATTGTTGGGTGGTCATCATAAATGGAACTTGACAAACAGAGGTTCTACGGGCGGTTTCCAAAGATATGTTTAAATGCAGTTCTCAAAAAATCAAATAATTGGTTCTGATATATAATCGTAGTTTAATTTGTTTTGATTCTCAGTTCTGATATATAATCATAGTTCTCAAAAATCTGAGAACAGGTCAAATAACCTTCTATAAAATTGTGTGTTCTTAGCTGGTTGCTTTGTGAAAACTTCTGGTGTGTTTGACACTTTTTGAAAAAAATGGAACTGGAGTTTTCTTGATTTGGAAATATTTTTCAAAAAAGTAGAATGGGCTGTTCTTTGATTTTCCAATTATCTTTACAAATCTGAACCAGAAGTTATTAGAAAAATCAGATAACTACTCAACATTGGAAAAATACTTATATCCATTCAAAAAAACACTTATGCTTGTGACAAAAGATTTCAACAATGTTTCTGAGCATGGAGATGACATTTGAAATGCAAACTATCAGCGTTTTTTGGCCTTGCCTACCAAGGCAAGGATATTGTGTTTAGATTCATTATAGAGTATAGTAGCTTTTACGGGATTTTGGGCCCTAGGTAGTAGGTCTCTTTCTATATGAGGATTTTTGAAAGATGATATTTGGCTTGTGTTGAAACTTGAGATTAGTTATTGAGTTATAATATCTTGAAGGATTTTGGTTTCTTTTTTAGGACTTTTTGAACACTATATTTTTACATGGTGAAATATTTGAGTTTCCATAATTCTTCTTTTGCCTTAAGATACTTTTAAATGTAAATGGCAAGGCCACAGTGTGACACACCTCTTGTTTTTGAGGCGTGAAATTTTGAACTGTTGTGAATTTTTAAAAAAACATGTTTTGTCACAATATTTATTGATTTTGGAAAATAAATCAGCAAAGAAAGAGATATTTTGAGTTAATTAATTTTAATTCTTTTGATAAGTTCTAATAATAGGTCGCCATTTCTTACTAAATCCCTCTCCGGATACTCACAACTGACACTCTAGCCAAAAAGATTTGAGATAAAAAAACACTGCATATCAATCATTTTTATGAATGTTAATATGCTATGGAAAGGGGTTTCTGAGCTGTGGACTACCATAGGACTCAATCAAAAGTATTTGTGCAACTGAGGACTCAAAAGCACGCCTAAAAAGATTCTATTAAATGCTACCCATTAAGTTTAGTAAAGGCTAGGAGTCCTTAAAATTCTCCTCTTGAGGCCTGCATTACTTGCTATTACAAATGTTGTGTGCCAACAAGTGAAATCAGGTGTCAAAAAGTACTGTACTAACCTCCAATTAAAGCCTAAGGTCATTTAATTCTCAATATTGTATATTCATCTTATCTATCTATGAAGGAAGGTTGTTTTGCACATTGAGATCTCACAAATCACCCTGCCTCTCGATGTGCTCTTGGTACCACTGGAAAGCCCTTGATAGGAAAGGGTGCAGCAAGTTGGTTTCATAATGTTTCATGTTTCAACCTATACTGGAGAAGTTAGTCAAGATTGAATAATTTTTTATTGAAAATTCATTTAAATCCAAAAAAAAAACTTATAGGGGGAATTTGGGCACATTCTTGGTATTGTTGGAAAGCCATCAATGAGTGAGTACGAATTAATGAAGGTGATTTGAAAAAAATTCAAAATTGTGTGGGACATATTGAATTTTGAGTAATTTTTTTCATTGGAAAGTTAAATTTTAAAAAACGATTTTGAAAAGAAAATTTAGTTGGGTAACCAGTTCACACTTGGGCCAATGGTACAAGTTACACTAGTGTAAGGTAAAAAGGTCATGATATTACAATCACACCTAATGCTAAGTTGATGTTATTTTCCCAAGAGTTCTCCCCTTCTCACCTATATGGGTGAGCCAAAGGGGCGGTGCTCTATCCTCACATAGAAACTGCTATTTGGGAGGCAGAGCTCCCAAGTTTCAGTTTCTTGGCTATAGGCCAATCAAATGGACCCATTGCAAAGTAAAAGAACAGAACTTGGGAGATAATGAATAGGAGAGGAGAGGCCACTAGGAGAGGTTAATAACCATTGATTCCAAAAACAATTTAAAGCCTGAAAGAACCCGAAGCTTTCATTGAACTAATAAGTGGCTTTGTAGGGCAATTACTTGATTTTCTATTTTAAAATTCCAGAATCACTATTGTACAGGTATCAGAACCATAGTTATGAACTTTCAAACTGCCCAGATAACGGATGGGCAAATTCTAACACCCAAGATTGGTATTGGCCAGATACCACATTTTAAGGTTAAGTACAGAAAATCAATGAGGCATATATTATTGAAAACTAACAGGCACCAGAACCCTGAGTTTGGTCCAAAACCGGGTGAGATTTTTAAAAAAGTACCTTCACCTTATCAAACTTAGAAATGCACCACTTTTTGTGCCAAACTCAGTTTAATCCTCTTTTGACCCCCTCTTTCGTTTTTCCCAGGTGCCTCCACTGCTCCTACATGCAGGACTACTATAATTATCTCGAACCTTGTGCATTAAACGTTGAGTTTCAGCATTTCATACCCAGATTTAATAAAACTTCCTTATCTTGCGGACCTCACTCAACGAGAGAATAGGGGGTGAAAAGAGGCCAAAAGACAGGGTGAAGAGAGGATGACTTTAAGGAAAACTCTAACACCGAAAAATTTCAGCAATTTATTTGTGATAACAAGTTCTCAATGGATGGTGCACTGGTGGGTCACAGACCCTTTAGTCCCAACTGGAGATAACATCATGATAGGATTGTTAACCCTTAGCATCTGAATCATTTGTTTAAATTTCGCACAATTTTCTCCAAAGGATGGTTGCCAGGTTTGGTCAGTTGTCAGTTAAATGGATTGGAATTTTCATACTTCAGTTGTGATGTCACATGAGCTAATGAAAACAATTGTAGACACAAGTTGAAGTGTTCACACAAGTGCGGGGAGTCCCAAATGGGGAACTGACTGACTGACTATTCATACTCTTGCTTATAACATCATTTTGCTTGTCCTCTGGATGGAGATTAAACACTGGAGCCTGGGACCGGGACCAGGAAGAACTGAGCCATAAACTTAGAGTTTCCACCAATGTTATAAATTATAATAGAGGAGTAGAGTGTAGGAATCCTAAAAGCCTGGTAAGAGGTGGGTGCATCCAAAACCCTCATGGATCCAAAGCTTAGTTTATACAAAAGTTATTTGTACTATCTATTCATCAAAAGGAACCACGAAGCATGCCCTGTTTATCATCCCCTACTGACAATCTAATTCTTGATCGAAGATCTTCAACAAGTTGTTTCTACAATTTTTTACACTTAATCAGTTGTACATGACAATGTACACACCATTTAAACTTACAAGCACAACAACATTGCTCTTCTCATGGCTGGCTGTGAGTGTTGCTTGTGTTTATGTGAAGATGAATGTGGATTTGAAACTAGCAAATTTGTGCATCTTCAAGATTTGATAATTAATCACCTAGTTCAGGTTTGTTGAAGGTGAATGACTCAACTCTTATCACCCAATCATGGGAAATCACTTTTGCCCTTTGGGTGACATGTAAAAGTGGGCATTTTGTAGACATGATGGGGAGTGCAATGGGCAGCCATTGGTGGTGTGAATAGTGTGAAATTTTTGAATTTTTTGTCACAAATTCAGTGTTTTTTTTTAAAGGTCAATTTTTAAAAATAAATTGCCACATTTCTATACATGATCCAAGTATCTAACCAAAAAATATAAGGATGTTCAAATTGTTTCCTATCATATTTTGCTAACAGCCAAATTTGGCTAAATTGATTTATGGATAATCACCACCTTGGCTACATCAAAAAATTGAAAAAAGAAACACAAGCAAGGGGTTGTTCAATACTTCGAATCGTTGAAGTGGAAGACAATTGAGTATGTAGGAATATGGGACAAAATTAAACTATATTTAGGCAAAACCCAATTGTAGAAGATTAGAAGTTGCACGAGTAACAAGAATAGTAGAAGCTAATTATGGGAACTTTTACTGGATTGTTTCGGGGTTGAACTTGTGGCTAGGTTTCTTTTTTCTTTTTGTAATTTCTATGTATCATAATTTTTACAATACATAGGGTGGGAACTACAATTTTCTTATTAATAGTTTCATCATCACTTTGGAAAATGATTTCAATGTCTTTATCTCAAAAAGCATTATTTTGTGGTGAGTTTTTTTCCATTCTATGAAAAATATTTTGAAAAAGAAGATGCTATTAAAATTTCACTAAAATTTTTTAATCTTAAAAACGAATTTTAAAAATAAAAATCGCCCAAAATCATTGCAATTGCATACAATATGAATAAGTTTTAAAGATTGTCTACTATCATAATTTGAATACCACCAAATTACGCTGAATATATTTATGGATGATCTCCATTTCAATAACATCACAAAATTAAAATTAAAAAAAAACCAACCGTTGATCTCACTTGAAAAAAAAGTAAGATTTTGCAACTAGCCGTGCAATTGGATTTTCTAATTGAAATGAACAATTGTAACTAATTTTATTTCTCAATGGAAGATGCAATGAACAAGTTGCATTAATTACAACAAACATGACATGGCATATTAGGTATTGACAAGTGTAACCAAAACTTTGCAATTTGATTACAATGAAATGTTTAAGCTAGAAATTTTGATGTCATGTCAAATTGGCAAGAAAAAATAAACTAACTCTATCATGGCACTTATATGGATAACTATTCATTCATACTATGGATGAAATGTAAAAACTATAAAGCAACTAGGTTGTAATTTTTTAAAACACTTGTGATACTAATTTGTAACCATTTGTGATTGGAAATGGAATATTAATTAACACAATATTATTTTGTAGCTAAAATTGTTCATTTGGAGTAGATTTTGAGACTTTTTAGCAACGAGAGATTTAGCAATGGAATGAATATAATATTAATGTAGAATGTGATTTATGTAAAATTATTGTGATATTTTTTATAACTTTGTAGGTATTGTGATGTCATGTCACCATTTTTCACCAACATGTCCAATAAACCTTACATGCACATTATAGTTGTCCAAATTGTGATACAGAATACAAAAATGCATTTGATCACTATTGATAACCAACATGATATTGACTTGAAATTGTATGCATTAACATTCAAAGTTGGAAAATACAATACAAGAACATTTTTTAAATGTTTCAATTAAATAAAATTTGATTATAAATCCATAATGTTCAAGCTACTTATGACAAAGGCTTTCCTCTTCCCATACAAAGGGTCATTACAAAAATGATGGACCAATAATTAAATATTGTGATTTAAAACATTTAGATTGTGTCTCCATTCTCTGAAATGTCTTTTTCTATTTTGTTGGAGCAAATCATTTTTTCTTCATCCCACCTTGTTTGCTTTTGAAAATTTTCATATTTTGATATTCAATGTAACATGTGAAATGAAATCAATGACATATAAATAATCTTGTAGTGCAATAAATATATCAATATCCATACTTTCAACCTAAATAAAATATATTGTAATTACAATGCAACTAATTTCATTAGTGAATGCAAAATACATAAATTGCCATGATTAATTTATCACTAAATTATAATACCCAAACCACAATATGAATGTAATTGGATGCAATCTTAATTATAGCCTACACACAATGGTGGTTTTCAAAACAAGATGCATCAAATACTTGAAGTATCGAAAATAGATTTCATTGTATAACTTGACTTTTTGCCACATTTTTTTTTACTCCAACTTGTCTACTTTTGAAAATTGTCATTTCATGATATGACATCACATGTGAATTGAACGCAATAACATGTAAATAACTTTGCAATCTATAAAAGAAAATGTGTGTTTATAATCTCAAATTATTTTACAATTGTGATGCCACTAACTTTGTTCTAACAAGGAAAATACATAAATCATTGTAATTAATTATTATTAGAATTTAAAATAAATAACACATTGCAATTGGATACAACCTAAACTACAACTTACATTTGCGCACAGTAATGATTTTTAAAACATTGAGATGCATCACATAATTGGATTATCAATATTATGATGCATTCATATTAACAAAAGCTAGCATAGGACACATAATCAATGCTTAATTTTTCATGTATTAATATAAAATAATAATAATAATTTTTAATGTGTCTACATGACGATGTTTTTAATGTATTATTAATACATGTGGTATGATTTGGAATGAATTTAATAATAACAAAATACTCAAAAACATTTAATGAACACTATAACTTTTAATGTTTTGACCATGCAAATACATTTTTGATTTGTGTCAAGCCTTGAGTATGTAATTTTTACAATTAATGAAAAATATTCCAAAAACATTTATGACAATCCAAACTATTATGCTTCCCTTATGATTTTTCATACATATTAAAATGCAATTTTCAAGAAAGTCCATTCACAACTTGGATAGCTCTTTTGATTGTGTTTTTATTTTTAAAGGAAATCATATAATCATTGAAAAAAAAATTCAATAATGTATCAAGTTCCTTGCTTCGTGTTGATATGATTCCTCAAAATGTATTGAAATGGCCATAATTGTTGTTACATATATATATATTTGGGAATGCAAGCTAATTTATTGTAATACTTTTCAAGACCTTTCCAATATGTAGTTTAATGAGTGCCATTTAAAGCAAAATAAAATGAAAATTTTTTTTTTGCATTATTTTCTACTTGAAAAAACATAAAATAATAAAAAGACTCATCATAAAATAATTATATAAATTGGATTTAAATTTGAATGATGAAAGAAAAGATAATTTTGTACTATCACACATTAATTTCCAAATATCACATTGTAAAAGTAAGTTTTTTATTAAATAAAAAAATTGAAAAAAAAATTGTAGTGTGGGTTTGTAGAATATGAATTAAGCAAGTTCTAACAAATAGAAAATTAATTGTATTTTTTATGGTCATTTCAAAAATATAATGGTCGTTACATTTTAATTTCATATAAGTACATATCATTAAGTATTTTGTGTCGAAAGCTTCTTGATGAATTTTTTTCAAATAACTAAAGATACTTTTTGTTTATTTTCAAAAATTATTTTCTTTTGGTTTTTTCAAAATAAATTCTTCTAAACATAACAAAGGGGACATAATGATTTCAATCATATTTCCACCCATTTTAATGCTACTTTATTGTTTTCATATGAAAAATTTGAAACAATAGTGTGTATTGGTAGTTGTTTTGTTTATTTTACCATACTTGCACTTGGGTTCAATTTGGACTTAATGTTGTTCTAAAAATTCAAAACATTTTGGGATTCCAACTCTCAAAATAGGAATTCAATTCAAAGTGTTTGGGCTTGTTCCTTTGCACTTTTTCATAGTTGTGAAAGTGTATTTGAATCAAGGGAAGCCTTACCTCATTCTTGGCCTATTTCACTTGGTTTGTTCAAACTTTGATCACAAGCCCAATGATGGGGTTATGACTATTTTCTTATTTATTCCCTTTTTCAAACAACAAAATTTAAAGTTCAAAACCTCAAGAAAGTTATCTACATATATGCACATGGAATTCTTTCTATTTACTTGATTTTTGTTATATCCCAAAAAAAACAATGCCACACAAAAGTCCCTCATTTTCATCTATCCTTGGCTTACATTTCCTTGTTTTCAAGCTTTCATATTGGTTGTTAAAAACTTACACCTCATGAAGCACCAATCCCCTCACTTAGTTCTTGAGCTTCAGCTTTCAAAAGACGTTCGATGGGTCCCAAAAACAAGAATTCTTTTGCCTCTTCCTTCACAACTTCCACCTCCTCCTTGCTTTCCCCCTAGTTCCACATCATTTGAAGCCTTTAATCATCTCCTTCTAAGACCACCCATCTTCTTCCTTCAAAAGTGGTAAGTTTTCATCATTTCTTCCATTCATCACTATGCCAAAACATGACATCCACAACTAGTCCTATACAACTATAATGACATCCATGATTTGAAAAAAGACAAATATGACATAAATGATGAGGTCAATTTGATTATTAAAAAAAAAAAACCAATTGTAAAAACTATTTGTTGGTGTGGTACATGTTTTTTGAAGACTTCCCTTTTTCATTCACGAGGTGTTCCAAGGTCCTTCCCCATTGCCTCCAGGTTGATTTCCAAGGGCTCAACCTTGCTTGAAATTCAAAAATTTAGGTGTTCCATTCTTTTCACTTCTAAACTTAAGAAGCCTATTTGAGAAGACATGTTTGAACACTTGTTAGTTCACTTAATCCTTTAATGTAAAATGTCTTGCCACTATGTGTGTGTAAACTATCATGTGCCATTAGCTATCCATTGTTTTACATAAGTTAAAACTTTTGACAACTTACACAATAATTTTCACCTCGATTGACAAGGTTTTTTTTGGTTCTAGTCAAAACTTATATAAAGACATTAGCATGAACTAAGGGCCCATACTTCCTTGTATAATATCGTAGGGCATTTTTATATATGTGACAATAGTTTCTATGTTTTGTGTACACTTGTCTATGAATATATCATGTTAATAATGACCCATAATTTGGGCATTTGATCATTTGAAACGATATACAAATTTACCAAAGTTGAATATTGACCCCTAAATCCAAAAAATGTCTAATGAAATTGTGCACTTTTCACTACCTATTTCAATGTTCAATGGTTTGGTGTTATTCAATGATTTTTTTACTAGTGAATTTACACCAAATTATTATTTCAACTCATACAAAAGGATTTTTCATAAAAATCAGGGCCCAAATTTACTGGATTTTGATTTCCCCCTTTGCCCATCACTAATTTTTCATGGTAAGTTCCAATAGGCAATCAAGAACATGTAAGGATTTTTTTTCTCCTACTTTCATATCTAGTGTGTAGCCAAATTTGACTAGCTTACCTATTTTCTAGATGATCGTCACCTTGGCTACATCACAAAATCCTTTAAAAAAACATTGGTGTTATTTCAATGTTGAATTATCCTTCTTTCTTTGGTTAGTTTAAAAATCTAACATCTTTTGATTTATAATTTGAAAGTAAAAATGTTGACAGTAAACACACACATTTATGTCTTGTAATTGTTTACACTAAAACAACATGCAAGCACAGAGCAACAACATGTCACCTTGACCTTTCCAATTTTGTGATACTCCCTTAACACAAAATGGTTCTACATGTATAAGGTTTAGTCCACCTTTGATATTCAAAGCCATTTGGACATAAGCCAAACCCTACCTTTGATATTCAAAGCCATTTGAAGATAAGCCAAACCCTACCTCTGTTGGAGAAGAGGCAAGGTTTAAGGCCTCCAATAAAATAGGTTCTCTGACTTAGGCACTTCGTGATATCGTACTACCTTGGCAACTTTGATGATGTTTGTTGAATAATTAATTAATTTTGAAACTGTCATTTAGACAAATATAATATTTTTAAACAAAAAAATGGTTCTTTGAATTATTTTTTTGGGTGAAAATTTCAACATTTCTGAAAATAATATATTTAGTGTGGAAGCTGCCAAGCTACTATGGTAATCTTTTTCATTTTGATATTTTAAGCACCTCAATGCCACTGCTGCCCTCGCACCTCAACCTTTCCAATTTCAAAATGTGAATGATTAAGGTCCTTTACCTCAGATCTACCTCTCAAGTACAAACGCTCCAACATTAGGTCACATCCTCAAGGTACGAAAGATTTGTCAACATACGGTTTGTTGAGGCCAACTATACATTGATGTCAGCCCAATTCTTAATTTTGTCCCAACCTTAGTCACAAGCCTAAGATTGTTTGTGAATCACTTACCTTCCTTGGTGGCTTGCCAGAGAAAGCTTTTGTAGGCTTTCGCACACACCAAAAATGAAAAAAACACAACACAAAGAAACGCAGAGAAACCACAAAGGGAAGAAAACACCACAAAGAAACAAGACACAGAAGAGGAGCAATGTAAGTCCCCAAAAATATCAGAGCTGATGATGATCAGTGTCAGTAAGTACTTCAAGGATCCTAGTAATGGCAAAGGCATGTTGGTTTACATCATGGTTGATGTCACAAATTCTTTCCCCACACACAATTGCAAGTACTACCTCCATAACTCCACAACTGACTCCCTTTTGTCCACTTGCTCCAAACCGACCTCAGATTTCAATGCCTCATTAAACTCTTAACTTTACTCACATACGTCACACTTGCAAATAGTTTATTTTAATACCACCCTCACTCAGCACCCACCTTCCTTGTGCCCTATATTTGCCTCCCTTTCCCAACACCATTTCTAATCAAATTCTTTTGCTTCTCTATGCTCCCACATTGACAACACATACACACACTCCACTCTTTGCTCATTTCTTTCATTGATTTTGTCATTACTAACGCCTAGACTTCTCTTCTTCTCCTATTCATTTGACTTCAAAAGAGTACTCCACTATTGCTCATTATCATGATTCAAGGTTCTTCATCTTCCCCTTTGTCCTCAACTAAGATTTTCTTTGTTTTTCTATTCTTACCCTCGATCCTTGTATCGCATTGCTTAATCTTGCATTCATTAGTGGGTGTGTGTATGTGAGGTGTCCATTCCTTTTTGGGGCGGGGGGTTGGTCTGTACCTGAGTTTTTGGATGTGGTTGATTTAGAGGCTTTTGCAAGGTTTTGGTGTTGGCTCTTTTTGGCGTTAAATCATTAAGCTTTTGGGTGATTATAGTTTTTGGGCGTTTTTCTGTTGGAGACCTAGTCTTGATCCTTATCTCTTGTCTTGCTTAACCTGCATTCATTTGTATATGTGGGTGTTCTTTCGTTGAGGTCTTTTTGGTGTATACAATTTTTTTTTGAAGTCTTTAATTTAGAGAGCTTTTGATTTTTGCAAGGTTTAGGTGTCTTTTCTTGCGTACTAAATTACTGAACTTTTGGGGTGTTTTTGTTGTTGGGTGGTTGTGTTGTGGAATCGGGTTCGTTTTCAATAGAGCTTTTAGTTTTTGCAAGGTTTTAGTGTTGTCTTTTTTGGGGTACGAAGTTATTAAGCTTTTGGGTTAGCATAGATTTTTGGTTGTTTTCTGTATTGGGGTTGTTGGGCGGTTGTGTTGTGGAATCGGGTTGGTTCTTTCTTTTCTTTTTTTGCAAAGTGAGTGAGTGAGGAGGTTGTTGCTACTTTGTTGGTGTGTTTCTTTTTGGGTTGGGGGGAATTTGTTGAGTGATTTTCTTGGGGGATTCTTGCTTAACTTACTTAGTTTTGGAGCAAACTTTAAGAGTCTTTCTTGGTTGCAGGGTTTCAAAAGGGGAAAAAAACCAATAAAAATTGAGTTTTGTTGGGGATATATGTATCTTCCTACTTAGTCGTGGAGTTGTACTTTTCAATTTTTTTTGTGTCTGTTGGGGTTTGTTCTCAAGTACTTAACATTTGCAGTTGCAAAATTGTCTCTGGATGCATGTTGTCTCACCTCATTGGCTGGGAAGTCTGTTGGGCATCAGTTTTGGCCTACGCTAATGGCAGGGGCATGAATTGTGGGGGACAGAAGTTATATTACAACAATTTTTTTTCCTTCGCGAGTTTTCGCTGGATCGCTTTGGTGCACAGATCTAAGTTCTTCAAAGAAATCTCTTCGTATGTGTTTCTGGAGCGACAACTCCTGCTGCAAATTTCCTTATGCTCTTTGCATTGAAGCAAGTTAGGTTGCGTCTTCGTCTTTGTGTCGTCGTCGTCGTCGTCGTCACTTTTGTTTGTTGTCGTTCTTGCTATTGTCGTCGTCTTTTTTTGCGGCAACAGATCAACAACGGTTTTACTTTTCTCGCTTCTTGAGTACCTCGGGTGGTGGTGGAAGAGAAGAGCTTCAAGCTTTTGTTGCATTTGTTCACGTACATTCTTCATTCATAGCTCTGGCTGGGTAGGTGAGGGACATTGATCATCTTTGCAGTAAGTAATTCGTGTTGTAAGATCTTGACCGAGAAGCAAGCGTTTGGGAAAACAAAAAGAAAGGGTTTCAACTTTCAACTCCCAGGGGAGGAATTGAAGAACCCAGTGTTCAAATCCGCGAAGGAATTGGAATTCGGAATCTATTTGCCATCAGCATCGTGGATCATCGCATGGATCATCATCGCAAGAGTTTCTTGACAATGTCCACATTGTGTTTTATTCTTCTGGTTTCGATGGTGGTGTTGATGGAAGCAGCGCGTCCTTCTCCGCTTCTTCTCTCCATTGTCGATGCTGAAGAAGAAGCTCAAAATACAGGTGGGCGCAAACTCTTCAAGCTCGTCAACAGCAACCAGCTTGTTCTGCCTTACCATAACGGACCACTGCTCACTGGAAGCTCAAGTTTGAATGTCTACCTCATTTGGTATGGTGATTTCAGTCGCGCTCAGAAATCCACCATCGTCGACTTCCTTGCGTCATTCCAACAGACGTCAGAGGAGGTGGTGGAACATCCCTCTGTGAGCAGCTGGTGGAAGATGACTGCAAGCTACAAGGATACGAAGAACGCAGTACCGTTTTCGTCCATCTCGCTAGCTGGCCAGAAAACAGACGCGTACTCGCTGGGAAAGAAACTCAAGAAGCTCGACATCGAAGCTCTGTTGTTGGAAGCTCTTGCACCTGGATCGATGCCGATCCCGTTTCCCGCTGATTCCAGGGCAATCTACTTCGTCCTCACGGCGCACGATGTATTTGTACAAGACTTTTGCATGAATTCATGCGCATCGCACTTCTTCACGTCACCGACGCCTGCCGTAGATAATCTGATGCTTCCCTATGCCTGGGTGGGAAACTCTGGTGAACAGTGTCCGGGTCTGTGTGCTTGGCCGTTTGCGCTTCCACACTTCGGTCCTCTTGGAGCCAAGCCTTTGATCCCTCCTAACGGCGATGTCGGGATCGATGGGATGGTGATCAACATGGCCAGCATGTTGGCAGGCGCTGCGACAAATCCTTTCAACAATGGATACTATCAAGGAGATGCTTCTGCGCCATTGGAAGCAGCGACGGCGTGCACGGGGATCTATGGTCAAGGGGCGTATCCGGGCTTTCCCGGTGAGCTTCTTGTTCAACCTATTTCTGGAGCTAGCTACAACACTGACGGCATCAACGACCGCAAATTCTTGTTGCCTGCTCTCTGGAACCCCACATCACTGGCATGCACACCTCCATCCTGAAACCCAAGAAATTTTTCTTACACAAGCGATCTTGCTTCTTTGACTCGAGTTGTTTTATCATCTTTCTTTCCTCATCATCAGCAACAAATGTTGTCAGCTCTTCTTGTACATATGCCCCCACTGGCAGCAAATTTTCCACGGCATTAGAACTCTGTTCTCAAGTCTCATTTCCAAGTCTCCTCAAACAACAACATGCAAGAACATGAATGCTTTACTTGTGGGACATACCTATCTCTCTCTCAATCTGCCTCCTTAGTTGCTTCACTTGGTATCTGATTTTCTCATTCTCTTGAGTTTTAGCCCACATTTGAGCAATCTTGAAGAAGACTTTGCAAGTTGATGTAGATCTTTTTCTTCTTGTCTCCCTCCCTTGGAATCAATCTTTCATGCAGACCTTGAGTTCTCTCTCTTTGGACATCTCAACAAAATGTGGAAGCGCAAATACCTTAAAAACCTTAACCCATGGGATTGCAATCAAACTCTGAGCATGATGACATATTCTGCTTCCTGATGAAGCTGAGATTCTGGTGACTACTCATGGTGATTTGGACCAGGATGAAGATTGATTGCTTTCCTGGCGTCTTCTTCTTCACTTCTAGTTGTGGAATTCAGAATCTTTTGGCTGAAGATCTTTCAACATATCTTGGCAACATGAAGAAGAATGACAACACTTTTTGTGTGTTTCTTTGCACTCTTGTCAACTCTTCTGTAGGTATTAAGGACTGGCAGCAAATGGTTCTTCACTTTGATGCTTGTACATATGTGTTTCAGCAAGAAGATGGAGAAACAAATGGTTCACTTTGATTCTTGTAGATATGTGTTTCAGCAAAAAAATGGAGAAATCATTCTTGCTACAAATGAGGTTATACTTCTGCTGTGAAATATGGTACTACCTACTAGAGTACTTCTTTAGCTGTTGAGGTTTTCCAGCTCTGCACAATCATGAGCAAGCATGGCAGAGCCTATGAAATATCTGAGAGGTAGATGAGTAGACTGACTGCACAAGTAAGTACTGTCAACTGTATATGCATCCTGTACATAATGTGATCCAGTGGTTTGTGGAGAAGCTTGTCAGTTGTATCACTTGTTGGTTTGTAAGAAGCTTCCCTCGATTTGACCTCAAAGTCTGATGTTGCAAAAACATGTGGACTTGCAGAGATTTTGCATTTGGTCACCACCTCACTCACAATCTGATTAGATTTATTGCCTGATGATACCTATGTCTATGCAGAGTGTCTCACTGGTTAAATGCAGCTTGGGTGGTGTGGTGTTCATGTCTTTGTTGCTATTCCAAATATTAAAACAAGCAGCTCAATCTTTTCTCCAAAAGCTGGAATGCAAGGTGTGATAGTATGAAATTGAAAGATGAAGAAGTTGATACTGAGTGTAGACAGCAGCATTTGGAAGAAGAAGCTAGGCAAGGAGTGAATCTCACAATTTGTAATATGGAGATTGTCGTGATTGTTCAAGTTGTGGTTCAGATCAAGCTGCAAATTCTTCCTTTGATTCACTTGTGCAGATGGTTTTTCTTTCTTTGATGACTCATCTTATGATCTGGTTTGATGTGTGAAAAAACTCTCAGCAATCTGACATTGGTGCATGAGCTTTACATTTGTGCACCATTCTAGTTGTTGTCATACTGAATGATGACTACTCCATTTTCACAACTGGCTTGAATTATGTGGTTGAAGGTTTTGATGGCAGCATTTCAACAAGCAGAAGTGCCATATTACAAGGTGTACAGTTCATGTGTAGCATGGTTCAGATAAAAATTTCAGCAATTTAGGGTTTGGGTTTTCACAATCTGGAAGCATTTCAACAAGCATCCATGCTAATCATTTGATCTTCAAAAGAAGGTGAAAAGTGATGAAGAACTTATAGCTGCAATTGTGTGACCTTTGATTGAGCTCATTCCATTTGTCAAATATAGTTCGTGTCCCGAACTGCCAATCTTACTTCATTATTGAGTGAAATATGAAAGGCCGCATGGACATGTAAAAAGTCCTATGCACCCTCCACTCTAATATGGTACTCTCTTGTGATAAAAAGAATGGTCAGACACCCACACAATAGTTGCAAGTTAAAACTTTATGCCATGTATTCACTATTTGGCAGCATTAAGCTTTGCTCCTTAATTAACCACCAGAAAGTTCAAAAAGAAAATGATCCAAAGAAATCTTAATCAAGCTACCAATATAATTCAAGACTACTGAAAACAACTTTAAAAACACTTTACAAGATGAAAACAACTGACCTCCAGAAGCTTGAGCTTTGCCTTCCTCCAAATAAATTCTTGTGTGCACACACATGAATATTTCTGGTTTTTCAACTATTCACAACTCACGAAGTACTCACATTGACATTTACGTTTTGTGATGTCAGAAGAAGATCAAGCACATAGGCATGCGACAACTCAATCACACTAACAATAGAGCTTGCACAGACTTGTGTGTTTGTTGGGAGCTCGTCGAGTGACAGTGACGATGAAAATGCCCTAGCATAGACTAGGTTGTGCATAGCTAGAAAGGTAGGTTAAGCATGCAAGGGAGAACAACATAATTTGAAATCAAACTTTTCATCCAATCTTTGTTGTCGAGCCCCACTAGTTCAAAAAAGCGAAGCTGTTTCTTATACTGTCAATGAAGAAGAGTTTGGGACCTCTTTGTTGATGACATATACTCAAAAGGTTCTTACCACCTTTGCTTGCAAGCATACACAATAAGGAGACAACAATTGTTGAGGTCTTTTGCCCATCTCTGCTTATGTTCAAATGTTTACAACTGCTTAAGAGCTTCATATGTAATTAAGACAACCATAATCCTACAAATGAAACAAAAAAAAAGTTGAATTTATATATATATATATAAATAAATGTGTCATATATCAGTTGAGGTTCATATGCTTATCGCATTTTCCAACATGGTGCCAGCAGACTGAGCATTGAACCTATTTCCACAAATTGAAACTAAGTGTGACCACTTGGTTGTTTTTGCACAGATTCAGACAGGGTTTTCTTGATAGTTCTGGAATGCAGATTGTTGTTCCTCTTTCATGCTTGAATTTCCCAATCAGAACTGGCTCCAAAAACACTAGGCTCTGATTGATATCCACATGATCTGAATCACACGTCTGAGGGCAAGCCCCATCATCAGCACTCTGCTGGTCACAGAGTATAGAGGTTGGTTTGGAGTTCATCCCCTTTCAGCACACAAACCAGGTGGGGAAGTTTCGGCAAAATTCAGTTCTTAATTGCATCTGAGCACCAACAAAAACACTCCCCATGTTGGGTCAAACCAAAAATTCAGGTACACCTCCAAGACTCTTCTTTACAACTTCTGTTCAGGAAAAAATCCCATATGGATTGGAAAAACAAAATGGGGAAGAAAGTTCAGTGCCTGCTTTTTTGTTTCGTCATTGCCTCGGAGATTTGCATAATGCATAGAACATTTTTAAATGTGGAAAGAAAGACAAAATCAACAGCAGTTAATATTCAGGGAGGCAATAAACTTCTGCGTCTGCCGGGAGTCGAACCCGGGTCTATTGCTTGGAAGGCAATTATCCTAACCGTTGGACTACAAACGCTTTTATGAGAGAAATCTATTTTAGAAATTTTTTAGTCACTAATTTTCCAAAAACTCGAAGGACTTTAATACAGTAATCTGAGACCCCCTTTTAGTTGCCAATTTTGCCATTAACCTCAGGATGAAACAATTTCTAGAAATAATTTTCATGGTTGTAATTTCTACCAGAGTGATCTCTTTTGAAGTGTTGTCTCCTAATGTGTAAATAGTTCACAGGATCTGTTGAATATCAACAGAGATTCTACGAGACAGATTTGAGAGTTCTTACTCACAGGCTGTATGTTTCATATGGACAGATGTGGTTGTTCGGGTTGCAACTTCAATTGAGCAAACAATGCATGCATGTGACACTATCCACCCCCCATTCCTTTGGGGCTATTCAATGAGTGTTTTGAGGGCCTAAAACGAGTGGCTCATTGCCTAATGGCTCTGCCCCTTTATGGCAAATTCAAACCGACAACAATTAGAATATGAAATGTTCCAGGAAGTTCCCAGAAAATGAACTCACAATTCACAATAGCACCAGGTGAACATTCCTCAAAAATGTGGGACCAAATGAAAACTACATTGTTCTGTAGTCTCTCCCAACAAATTTAAACACCCATCCCAAATGTCACAGGATTATTTCACGGCTGTGATACTTCGCCATTATGATTTTCAGCTCCTCCTCACCATCCCGATCAAACCTGAAAGTGTCAGAACCCAAATCTGCCAGAAGTCTATGATTGGAACCTCCATGAAAACACATTGATTTGCATTGCGCAAAGATCAAATCCCCCCCAGGTGAAGCATTCGCCAAACTTCGCCATCGCTGGTTGAAGGCGATATCTCAAAATGAGAAGACATCTTTGTAAAAACCTGTTGAGGAAAAACGGCCATGGTAACTAAGTTTCTGTTTGTCCTGCCTTGAACAGACATCGACCTGATTTCCTGCCAGTACAATCACTGAAATCCTGGGTGCAAAACACTACCAGAGCGCTAAAACCTACATTCACCTCAAATTGTTCTTGTGTTGGACTTGCTTGATTGATTGACATGGTGGATTTTCTGGTCTAAGAATAATTTTTATAGTGCGTAGATGGTGGGTATATAAAGATGGAGGATACATTATTGCACAACAACTGCAAACGTGTGGACACAAAGAAAGTCAGGGGATTGTGGTAATTTCTCAAAATCATCTATACCACGCACCGGGTAGTAGTGATTTCGTTCTGAAATCTCTTCAATCTGCCACCAGCAGGAAAATTTACAAATCTTGGAATCTACGAAGGGCCCAAATATCCGAGTTGTGGAAAGTTTTCTTGGCGGCAGAAGTATGTGGGTAAAACTCCTTCCCTATCGTCGCGTCAAGCTGCTGAAGAGAATGAAGGAATTGTAGAATTGTAGTTCTCGCTCAGACAAAAGACTTGAAGAACGAAGCAGGACCAGAGCAAAGAAGTGGAGCAATCGGTAGCCCCGTGGTTTTATCCCATAGTCTTTGTTCGAAAAGTTTTCATTTGATGCTATTTATTTGTTTTTTCAGCTGCTCAGCACCATCAAGCCGTGTGCTTAGCGCAAAGCGAACTATTCTTTCGCCTTTTACTAAAGAATACCGTGCGCAGGGTACAAATAGCGGCATATCCCAATTTTTTGGCTGCCTCTAAAGAGGCCCACTAATAATGGAAAATGGAATTTGTGGTTGTAGATGTCAATTGATATCTTTAGGTTAGTAGGAAAAGGTCCGAGTGGGTTTGTCTGACTTATTAAGGACCTGGTATGTAGTCAGTGTTGCGCTAGGGAAAATGTTTACTGTTCTTTATCGTGGAAAATGGAACACACTTTTTTCCTGGGAGTTATTGTTTATAGTCAAAGTTGCGATCGTCGAGATGAAAACCAGAGGTATTTTTGGCTACACACTGAAATCCAAATATAGAAACCTGACGGTTTTTCCTATTTTTTCCCACAATTTTCGTGATTGAAAACCTTCAAAATAACTTCATTTTTTAGTATTTAATTTTTTAAATACTCTTTTTGTCGAAGTTTCACCAGTAAAAAAAAAGGATGACTGGGATCTGACACGGTGTTTTTTTTCCGCAGCATAACGATCTCTCATGAGAAGCTCAACCGTCTGATTGGCTGTCAGGTCACAAGTTACACCCCATAACCTCAGTCCAGTGTTGCATTAGTGACCTACTAGGTAGAACAAGGTACTAAGGAATTGTAATTTCTTGCAATAGAAACATAAACACTGGACTCCACGTACACCTCATTTGAGCTCCGCATTGCTGCACAGTACCAGTGACCATCAATTATTTTAATTTCTTTTCATGTTTTCATATATTTATGTCACTGTCTAATTTAATTTAAATTAATATTCATTTCATGGACATGAAAAGACACATGTTAATTTTATTTTTAAATATCCATGTTGGTGGATAGGAAAAAGGAGTGAGGTAGTTATAAGGTGGATGCAGTTTATTAGGAAACGTGGGAGATAGTTATTATGAAAGGTAATAGGAACAGGAAGTAGTTATAAAATAGTTAGGCTTGAAAATGAGATAGTTATTTCTGAATTGTCTTTGGAATGGTCCAGGGACAACCATATGACCAGAATGCTCACGTAGAAGTGACATACAAAACTTTTTGTAAAGAACCCTATATAAACCAGTTCCTATGTCACTGGAATATGTTGGAATCCAATAACAAAATTGGTAATCCAAGAATTCTCCATACTGAGAGGCCATTGATTGACAGAATGAAAAAATGGATTGCTAGAGGAAAAAGCACAATGAGCAAGAAAACAGTGAGAAGATTTTTCCCCATGAGGAAACTGATTGGGCAGAGAAGAACAAGAACAAGAGGAAATAGCATTTATGGGAATGACTATGAAGGCCAACAGAGTCCATGGCTGAAGGGTTTCTGGCTGCAAAATGGACACCTCAATTATGGTGAATTGTCTTCTCTCACCCACTGGGAAGAAATCTACTGGCATGCACCATGGATGTTGATACTTTCTCAGCAGAAAAGAATTGAAAAACTCCAAATATTAATGGAATTTCTAGTCGAAACAAACAACTACAAAACACAATTTCTACACAAAATAGAGTTTGTTGTTATGGTTAGACTTTACACAGAGTGTTGTCACCATCCAGAGCTTTCCCATTTTAGGGTTGCTGAATCAATGTCTTGGTCTCGCTTTTCCTTGTCTTTTTGAAACCAATCACAAATGCGGCCTGCATTTAAATCCTCAATTGCTGCACCTTCTTGCTCTGCTATCACCCTCAATAGGTTCAGAGATGAGACCTGTGCAGGCAGACACCTACCACAACTTAATCACTGCATACACACCCCACTCAGGAACATATGTTTGAAAATTACAATTCTCGATTGAAAGTTCAAGAAAAGAAATCTCCTTAGCAGTGTCACTTCAATCCACAACTGTGATTGCTGTTGAAACATGATTTCTAGAGAATTCAAAACGTCAACGAGAAAGAAGGGGGGTTGTAATGGAAGGGAGATAAGAAATAATTACAGTGAGGCGGCAGAGAAATCGCTCGTGCATGTCCAAGTTTGACATTTCAATAAGCCCAGCTTCCTCCGTTGTTAAAAATGAGCCTGGAGTTCCATCACTACTACTAGCCTTTACAGACATCTGCAGTGACTGTTGTTGCCTTCCGATACCTGTGACATTCAAATCTCCTTCTGGTAAGAAAAAGTACTTGGGAAGTGGAGACCCCCAACATCACGGGAAGGAAGATCGCTGGTGAAGTTTGAACTTATCGTATTTGTGCAGAAGGTACATACATCAAAATGGAATTTACAAAGCAACAACAAATGTGCAAGTCCTTAGTCAATGTTGATCAATGTACCTTCCTACCCTACCAGAAGGCATCCAAAATTTATCATAGAAAAATCAAATAGGAAGTCTGAGAAATCAATCACAGAGGAAAAATGTTACCTGGATTTGCAGACATTTGTGCTGGGACAGAAACCAAAGATTTCACTGAAGTTTGTTGCCAGAGCTGACCCCTTCCTGCTAAATGACCGCATACCCTACAATTTCCTGCCTGCGCTAAGTTCATCATCATCCTATATGATACCTGGAGGAGCGAGCAAGAAAAAATCTCAAAGAAAATCTTACAATCCCTAACTTCTCCTGAACCCTGAAAGAGATGGAGACGGTAGCAGAAGTCGCAAAAAGATCTTAGATTTTGGGATTTGCAAAACTGCTTATGGGGAAAAAAAAGAAAAAACAGGCTTTTGCACCTCTGTCCTCCTCAAAGCAAAAAACGTCAAGAGAACCCTAATCAAGCCTCAGAAAACAAGTTGTTCAGGATTGCCACAAGACTCATGCTTCCGATACTGAGAGATCTCGAGAAAGCTATTTATTTGTGTACCGAATTTGAGTCTGGGAAAAGAAAAAGTTATTTCAGACCATGGACGGTGACGGACTTCACAGTTCACAACTTTGCAATTTGCTGATTGTGGGTGTGTGGAAGAAGGAAAGGAATGAAGGAATTGTGTGATTGGAATGCAGTGGAGAGCCAGCACTGAAGCCGAAAAGCAAAAGCACAAGGCCACTTGCTTGCGACGCAGACCCCACAACGAACAAAAGGCTCTGGATTTGGATAACACATCCAAACAAGGTCCTCTGTCAGATCCCTATTATTTTGGGAACTCCCTCTTCTAGATCCCTACTATCCTTTTGAGACCTCCTCTTGGGCAGTCCTGTTGGAAGGGTACAAGAAATTGCACCAAACCTCCTCCGGTTATCAGTGCGGTTCTTAGGATTCATTGTCGCGATTCTAAAAAATTTCAAGAACCGATTTTCTCACACACCATCACGGTTCTCAAAAGAACTGAAAATGACCGCCTACAGAACCACCAGTTCTTTATCGGTTCGTCCATAAAAAGAATAAGTTCTTTCAAAAATAACCTGAACTTGATATTTTTTTTTTTCCTTTTTTTCGGGTGGTTCCCTTTTCTTGTCACCGGAAAGTTCATTGTAACCTAGGGGATATCTCTAGCAAACTATTTTTTTCAGTTTATCTTGTTGCGAGGCACCAAGCTAGCTAGACGATGAACAACACTGCCATCACCTTAGCTGGACTGCTCACCGATTGTTTTTTCTCTTAAGCAAGAAACTCTTCGATCTTATAATACACGTCTATCGTGCAAAACACCAGCTGCTACTGTAGCAAACAAGATGCAACATCTGCAGGTGTTCAGCTTCCTTGTGTTATCATGGGCATCAGCTAGATTATCTACTCACCTTCTTGATCATGATCTAATTTCAGCTCCTGCTAGAGCTGGGATCCAAAACTGCTGTAACTTGAGAAGAGATGATTACATGATCATTACAGACTTTCCAGGTAGTTTTTGAGTCCAAAGAGGACTTTCCTCAAATGGCCCACTTATAAAGCACACTGGGAAATTGACAACTCTGAATCAAAGATTTATTGCAGGAACACAAAAATTTCAACCCAAATTTATTTTCTGAGGCTTGATTTGGGTTCTCTTGACGTTTTTTGCTTTGAGGACAGAGGTGCAAAAGCCTGTTTTTTTTTTTCCCACAAGCAGTTTTGCAAATCCCAAACTCTAAGATCTTTTTGTGACTTCTGCTACCATCTCCATCTCTTTCAGGGTTCAGGAGAAGTTAGGAATTGTAAGATTTTCTTTGAGATTTTTTCTTGCTCACTCCTCTAGGTATCATATAGGATGATGATGAGCTTAGCGCAGGCAGGAAATTGTAGGGTATGCAGTCATTTAGCAGGAAGGGGTCAGCTCTGGCAACAAACTTCAGTAAAATCTTTGGTTTCTGTCCCAGCACCAATGTCTGCAAATCCGGGTAACATTTTTCCTCTGTGATTGATTTCTCAGACTTCCTATTTGGTTTTTCTATGACAGCATCTGAGGTCAGTATCTCACATTCCACCCAGTTTCCACATTCACTCTGTACATAACAGGAAAGAGACACCAGACCTAAGTGGCATGAATGGTAGAGGCAGGAAATCAAGACAACTGGGAAGCTCCATGGCCACCTTTTCAGAGGTACTGCATCTGAGAACTGTGTTTGACTTTGGCAGTGTCATGATACCATAAGGCATGCTACAAACAAAATGAAATTCATATAGTGATTGAGAAGACAGACTACTGGCATTACTAATAGTTTATGCAATAACAAACACCATCCTCAAAGTGATGAAAGCGATTTGCATCCCTCACCATGATTGTTCTCCCAACTATTTTTGAAATGAACTTTGTGGAAGAGTGGCAATCTTCACAAAACCGCAGATTTTTTCTTATTCAGAGTGGAGTACCAGGGGCTGTGTTGATGAGCCCGAGTGCAATTGCCAGTTTCTCACTATGGTGACACAAATGAAACACTTTTTCTTCTTCCACATCATGCAGGACAAGTTTAGTATGTGGCACATAACCCAGATCACGCATGAGCCATGACAATCTCTTCAGTTCTGCATGAATTTCAATCATCTGAGGATGGTCTTGATCATCTACTACAAACGTATGCACTTGATTGTTCACTTTGATCCAGGTGCGACCCAGGTTTTTCTTCTCACCTCTTTCATTTCTCTGCTGTGCAAGCTTCTCCCAGAGATGCCTGTTTCCGGCTGCAGCTTAGATGTTTGATAGCAGCACATAGCCTGAAGCATTTTCAGGCTCCAATTCAAGAATCTGTTTAGCAACATGCTCTCCCATCTCCACATTACCGTGAATCCTGCAAGTACTGAGCAAAGCCTTCCATGTATTTGCATGTGGTTTATGGGGCATTGCCTTGATCATATTCTCTGCCTCCTGTAGATGGCCAGCACGGCCAAGAAGGTCGATCATGCAGGTGAAATGTTCCAACTTTGCCGAAATCATATAGACTGTGCTCATTGAAGCATAACAGTGCATCCCTTCATCCACCAAACCTGCATGGCTACAAGCTGACAGAAGACAAACAAAAGTGATATCATCTGGCTGTACACCTTCTTCACACATCCATTCAAACTGTTTAAGAACTTCCTTACCATGCCCATGCACGGCACATCCTCCAAGTATGGCATTCCAAGAGACCACGTCACGTGATGCCATATTGTTGAACACTCTCCAAGTGTCCTCCATGCTCCCACATTTTGCATACATGTCAACCAAGCAATTCCCAACTTTGACATATGAGTCCCATCCACTTTGAATGATCTGCTCATGAGCAGTCCTGCCCTCTTCAATTGCAACTACACTGGCGCATGCATTCAGCACTGCCACAAAAGTAAAAGAGTCCGGTGGCACAACTTCCTGTTGCATTTGTCAAAATAGTTCCAATGCCTTCTGCCCTTCCCCACATGTCACATGTCCTGATAACATGGCAGTCCAAGTGACCGGATCACTTGACGACATCTTGTTGAACACTCTGTGAGCATCCTCCATGCTCCCACATTTTGCATACATGTCAACCAAGCTAGTCCCCACAAAGACATTTGAATCCCATCCACTTTGAATGATCTGCTCATGAGCACACCTGGCCTCTTCAAGTGCAACTAGGCTGGCACATGCATTCACCACCCCCACAAAAGTAAAAGAGCTTGGCTGCACACCTTCCTGTTGCATTTGTTGAAAGAGTTCCAGTGCCTTCTGTCCTTGACCACATTTCACATGTCCCAGTATCATGGCAGTCCAAGTGGCTGCATCTCGAGATGGCATCTTGTTGAACACTCTCTGAGCATCCTCTATGCTCCCACATCTGGCATACATGTCAGCCAGGCTACACCCCACAAAGACGTCAGCATCACAACCACTTTGAATTATCTGTTCATGAGCCTGCCTGCCCTCTTCAAGTGCTCCTAAACTAGCACATGCATTTGTAGCATTTCTCGGAAAAGCTCTACTGTCTTCTCATGTTGCCCAGCTTTAACGTATCTTGCAAGCCTTCTATTCCACGAAAAGTTGTCCAATTGTACAGCGCCTGGTGCCATGGAAGCCAGCTTTGCTCCCACCCATGGGGGCTTTCGTCGATCATATAGCCAGAGTGCGTCCTGCGTGTTCTTATTCCTGAAACCCGGATATCTTGGATTCGCCTTCTCCGACCGACAATCCCACCATTGCGAAGGATCCGAAAAGAATTGCCGCCAAAGGGTCTCTATCTGGACTGCTGCTGCTGTTGGTCCACCCTTTCCACCCCAACTTGTTGCCAGCGCTCTGCTGCGGCAAGAAGTGACTGCATGTCCTAACGGACGCGACTCAAGTGTGAGTCGATGGCGCACTGCCATTACCGCGAAGGTTTGATGAAGCGACACAATTGAGGGACCTGGAATTCCCACCAGTGCCTCGACAAAGGCAGCAGTATCACAACCACACAAACGGCTTCAGCAGACTGGTTCAATGCAGAGCTCGCCACAGCCCAAGACCACGAAACGATGGAGAGTTTTGCCTGAAAACAAATCGCAAAATTCAAAACTGTAATCCTCGCGCCAAACTCGAGAGCGTAATAGTACAGTAGGCGTACATAAACAAAGGCCACGCTAAATAATGAAGGGAGAATGAGGTGGGAGAGACACAAGGACTGGCCAGCTTTGAGTGGCCCTCACACGTTGCCCTCCGTGGCCGGGGCGCGGCTGTTGGCCTGGGCACATGCACACCTTTGCCCTAGCTTTGCCCGGTTCGCTCCACCACCCTCCAGACCTTGACATCTTTTTGACCGAACAATGTACGCTTCCAAAAACCATCTCTGGGTTTGAAGCGCTGAAGAACACTTAATCACAAGTGGTAATGGCATCATTGCTACATTTGTATTCAAATGTGTATTGGGACCAAATGGTTCAGGACCCATTGTTGCAAAGTTGAAATATGTAAGTTGGATTGGAAAGATTTTTGAATTAAACTTTGAGGCATTAAATATTGTTGTGTTTTTTTTAATTGGGTGAAAGCAAATTATATTAAAAATAGTGCAACAATCAAAAGAGATGAATACATCTTCACATTTGTGAATTTGAACTCCCTTATTCCCATTCTTGACTAATCCTTTGCTTTCTCAATTTATGTGGAACACGTTTTTTTTTCCAATGATCCAAAGAAAAAAAGATGAAAAATAGTTTTACACAAAGATCCTTGGTGGAGATGAGTGGTAAGAGGTGTTGAATTTGACCCCATTGATTTAAAATATAAGCCTTTAAGGTTAGATTATGGAAGGATGTGATCACTGGTGTATGGTTTAATGGAGAAAATTTAATTTGGAGTTACACAAATGTGTTCATTTTGATTCATCATAAATACCAATTGCATCATGGTATTTGAATAATTCAATATTAACATCTACATTTAGATCATAGTATTTGGTTGAATTTTCAAATTAATATAAACTCCATGATCTTATTGCATTTTTCTATTTTTCAATTGTTGTCCCTATTAAGATTATTTAGTTAATGAAATTATAATGCATAACAATTTAAAACAATTGGTTTATATCATCTTGTCATTTGTTTTCATACTTAAGTTCAAATAATAATAATATCATTTTTCAAATGTATAATATTGGCACATCATTAAAAAAAAAACATTATAATTAGATGTGTAATATTTTGATTACTAATTTTAGTCATGTTAATCATATCAATCAAAATAGACAACTCCATGTGGGCATCAACGTTGCCACGTGTGAAACATGTTGTTTGATTTGATTATAATGCTACACTTTTTAGTCATAATGAACACTGTTACTTTTGATATTAGTCATAATAAACACAATTAGTCACTTAGAATATATGGTTTTGTCTAGAGTTTGATCTTATAATCATCATATAGTCATGATGTTAATAGAAAAAAATCATACTTTTGTAGTAAGGAGTGAGATGAACAAAAATGTAGATTTTAATATCAAACCTTTGCGGATATTTGGGCGTGAGCTGTGCTAAATGAATAACCATTTTCATTTTAATAAACCAAAGACATCGGTTTCCATAAATGTTTTATGGATTTCTTTGATAAAGTTTTGAGTATGCACATTAGAAAGACCATATTTATAGACCATAGACCATAATCTAATTAGGACGATGATAAACACAATAGATAATGTCATGATTATTGAAAAATGGAATTGTTATGTAAAGGTTTTTCCAAATTACTTGATGGGGGTAGTCTTCATGTATTTGGAGGCTCTTCATTCCATAGGAGAATATATGTTTAGAGTTGTGTAGTCTAATAATTTTGGTAGGACATAGCAGATCATTTTAATAAATATTGAATTTTCAAGGATTTGAAATCCTTATAATGATGGTTATAATGGTATTTTGTACAATGAGATTAATGATTGTATGTCCATGATTTAAATGAAACTTTTGAATTTTATAATACGATATCAAATAATATGTTTGAAGATACCTAATTTCTATTATAAATGTTGTATGAAATGGCTACTTTGTTAAGCACTTGGAAACAATCGGGAGCAAATTGGGGTTTTCCTCCAATCTTCCAAAATAGTAGACTAGATGTTGTGCTTTAGAAATAGTCATTTCCTCCCTATAAAGCCTAAGAAGTATATTTCCATAAAAACCTAGACAATTTGTTCTATATGTTTCCTAATATGATTTTTGAAAATACATTGTTCATAGAGTGACATGCCTTAGAAGAATATGTTTAATCCTCCTCTTAGTGTCATCTTCCCTAATACATTTTATAGGTCTAACACAAATGGTAATCATTTGTTTGCAATTGTTTTCCCTTATTGGAATCCTTGTATTCATTTAGAATGTAGGCTTATAAATTTGTAGAATTGAATCCTTTTAGTACTACTACACATGTTCTTTTTGGCAACCCTCAATATGCAAAATTGAATGCATGTTACTCTTCCAAATGTGGTGACAATTTTTGTAAAAAAGTGAAATCAAGATTTGTAAATAAAAAGAAATGAAATATTTTATTTAATTATTTATGAATAATGATGCATGGATGGTTTGACATGATTATTTGTTCTTTAATTTTGATTTGAATTCAGTGTGATCCATTGTTCCCTGGTGGCCACCAAACACACCAAGGGTTCTAATTTGAAAATTATGGATTTGATAACGATATTGTCAAACATAATCTATTGTTTTAATTTTATACATATGGCTTGGTGGCCATTAGGTGCCTCTTGCAAACACTTTAGGATTTTCATTGTAATTCAATGACTTGTTTGAAATATCGTAATTGCGCTTGGTCGTTGCTGAATGTTTGTTGAAAATAATAATTGATTTTCATGGTGACTTAATGTCTTGTATAAGATTTCAAAATTAATTATTGATAGAATATCAACAAAATTGATTTTTTAAGTTATGGATAGCACATTATGTGTCATGTTTTTATACCATGTTTCAGTGACACATTTTGTTATTATTTTAGTTCAATGTTTCTTTCAAGCCAACTACACTAATCAAAGGCACTTCAATGAGTTCATGTTTATGTTCATGGCCTGTTGGATTTTCAAAAATATTGATTTTTAGCGTCAATGGCATGTTGTGTTATTTCTTGCATTTTATTGTTTAGCATCACAATTTGGTCTTGTATGAAACTTAAGGATGTGTGGAAGTTCTTTTAATGTTCATGCCATATTCAAATTTCTTAGATCAATTATTTCAATGTTCATGTCCTTTTCATTTGGGGATGTAAATAATGGTCCAAGACATGCAGTGAAATTACATCCGGGTCCTATTATTATATAAATAATTTGAAAAATGTGTATTATGTTTGTCACATGTTACCTTGTGGGAAGGAAGATCAAACATTACTTATTGACAATGAACCCAATAAGGTGCTTTGAAATCCAAAGTGCCATGGTTTTTTTCTTAAGTCTTTTAAGGGAGAGATGTTGTAAAAAAATAAGGTGTAAAGTTAGACTTAACATTTTGTTTGTGACCAACCTTGGTTGACTTGCCATTTGTGAAGATTATTGTAACCCTAACATTGGGTTCACAACAAAGTGTGAAGTGCAAGGGCCCATGAGGCCAAGAGTGTGTTGAGGTGCGAATGGGAATTTGACTCCCGACCACAAATCCTTTAAAAGCAAGGGTCAAATGAGGTTCAATTGAAACGTGTTATACACCATTGGAAAGATATTTTTAAGGGCTATAAGATATTGTCTTTGCACTTTCAAAATAAACTTGATTTAAGAAAAATATGAACGTCCAAAGTTTTGGGACAACAAGAATCTAAGTTTTGGGACTCCCACTTGGAAGTCCTGAGGAAAAGTGACATTGGGATGTCGTCCCTGTGGAGAGGCACAAAATATACTGTAGGGAGGGGAGTGGTGTCTCTTCCCAAAGGTTGTGGGCCATGTGAGGTTTGTGTTTGAGGTTGTCCCTACTAAGTCCGTCGCACCACTTCCATTCAACTTGCACTAACCGCCATCTTTTCTTGGTTGTGCAAGTTGATATCATCTTGAATTTTCGCTTGTGAATTTGTCCTATTCCTAAACCATAGCTCTAGCACACCCTCCTACCCCCAAAGTGTTGCGATTTAAACAACATGCCCCAACTCTATTACTCTTTCATTGTTTCATTATGGGACCCACCTTTGGGTCCCTTAAGGAGTTTGGGGATGCATCAAAAATGGTTCGAATTCATTATGATGTTATGGTTGAATATTCTAAACCTTATTTAAGTTCCTTTTTCTGAATTATTTTTGGTTCATGCAACTTATGTGAATAATAATAATGGTGATATTTGCAATAACTAACCCCCTTTAGGTATGCACTTTGAATCATTTCATTTGTTTCCATTTTTTCATTTTCATGCCATTGTTTATGTTATGACTTTAATACATGATTAATATATGTTTTCATATGTCCTTTTTTTGTATTGACTTTTGTTTATAGTTGGTTTGGATTGTTGTTCCCGTATTGCACAACATTGTTTATAGTTTTAAAAGGGAAAAAATGATGTTGGCCACTTGGTTTTTTATTTCGAAATGGCTTTGATATAATTGCATATATGACTATGGACAATCACAAAACTTCTAATACTAGATGGATTTGATGTTATTTTTAAAGTTTACACAATCATTTAGGGTTTCTAAATTTTTTTTATAAAAATAGTGGATTATTCAATTATGATAGGTTTATTAGTTTTTAATTTTGTATGAAAATTCTTGGTGAAATCCTTATGGTGTTTTAACAACTTAATGGCCACCAAATTCAATTTGTATTAGAAACATTTAATAAAGTTTCTTTACATGTTATGTAATTTGGATTTTGTGAATATTTCAACTTTTTTTGCTTTCATTAACAACTTAGTTGCCACCACACCTCAAGGTTCAATTTGTATTTAAAATTAATGGCCACAAGGTTTAATTTCTACAAATGAAGTAAGATGTTAAGTTTTCAAGATATTTTTGTTGTGGTAACAATTGGATGGCCACCGTGTCATATTTATAATTGAAAATGCTCTTGTTTGAATATTTGAACATTGTAAATTGCTTTTTCAAATTTTTGAATTTTTGTAAGTTCAAATTAAGTTAAATGTGTTTTGATGCATTCAAACATTATCAAAGTTTAGCCCTGTAACACAAGAATAACAAAAGTCATCATAAATGCACAATAATAACATGTGTGCTTAATAACTTTCTTTAATATATGCAATGAAAATTCATAAAATATAAATCACAAACCTTGAACCTTGAAAAATAAGAAATTTTTTCAATGTCCGAAAACAAAAACAAAAACTTTCAATCTCCAAAAGGAAAAACAAGAAACCTTCAACCTACAAGTTTGCTAAATAAATAGACTTGTAAAAACCTTTCAACTTTATTACTTTAAAATTTTAAAAATTAAAAATTTAATTTCTAACACATGATATGATAATTGCATCACGAAAAGACTAAAAAATGTACAAAATGTTTCGAGAAAAGACCTCATTTTTTGTTCACCTTGAGTATTTTGACAATAGCCATAGGTGCAAGAAGGTTATTAGTGTAAAGGAAGAGATTTGTTGATTTACTACCATGTGTCATTTGCTTAAGGGTTTCCTACCCAAATTTCATATTTACAAATTCTAAATCAAAATCTAATTGCATATTAGTTGTCCACATGTTGGTTTGGTTGATTTAGTTACTTTGGTTTACATGTTTATTAGATGTTAGTTGTTAGAAGGAAAAAATTATCCTTTGTAATTCATCTTGAATTTATTTATAATAGGCATAGGCCAATGATTGGTTTGAACAAATTGACTTTTGTTAATGAAATGATTAAATGTTTAGGGTATAAGAATAAGGGATATAAAGGTAGATCCACATGTAAACCTTAATTGAATTTGTAATACAATATACACATTGCTTTTAATTTAATTTCAAAACCAAACTTTCACCTTTAATAAAGTCTATGGTTTGACAAGTCTATAAGGTGACATGATGCTATGAGTTGCAATGTAGTGGAAAATTAGTAATAAAACAATTGAACAATAGTTGCAAAATAGTGTAAATGTAATACTTATATAATGACAACCTAGTGGCACAACTAGTTGCAAACAAGTTGAAAGTGTCATACCTCTTGGGTGGTGAAAACACATACATGTGGCATGATCAAATGTGACAAGGTTATACACTAATTGCAAAATAGTCATTGATTGGGTGCTACATTTGCTTTGGTTGTAATGTAGTATTATCACATGTTATTGAAATGCAAATTGTTAACCAAGTTAAACATGCTTGACTATAGTCATATTTATAACGTGTAAATTATATTGTATAGATGTCCATCTTGCAATTATAGTACAATCCCTAATTTTTTAACATGACATATTATTTATTAATTCCTCGTATTTCCATGGGATAATTATAATGTAGTTGTATATTAGTTGTTTTGGAATTCTAGTTGCAAGGCAATTTAATTATTACAAACATTATTTCTCATAATGTTAATATTTCTTTCTTTTTGTTTGTGACATGTTTCAATGATATGACTTGTTATACCATAACTAATACAAACCAATGATGACTTGGTTGAGATACAATTAACAATTGTTTTGATTATTGTATTAGTTTTTGGTGTAGTTAATGTGTCATTATAGCTTTTTGAAATTGGTTCACTTTCCTTGCAAACTATTACAACTTCTTTATGTTTTATTAAAGTGTCCTTCATACCTATGGTTGTTAAACATAGATATGGCAACAAACCTATCTTAAAAGCAATGGTAAGGAAAATGTATATTGTTCTAACTTATAAGAAATTTATTAATTTGAATGCTCATAATAAACCTGTCATAGGCACAAAAAACTACAAAAACAAGAAGTAAACCAAAGACACAACAAGGAAAACAAATCACAAGAATTGCAAACCTAACCCTAATCCAAAATTAAAAACATAAAAACACAAGGCAAAAACATGATACATGCTAGAAGATGATTCAAACATAACTTTATTCTAATAACATATAAAAACAAAGGTTATAATGAGAAAGTGTACCCAAAATTGGTGTTGAATAGATTGAAGGTAATAGAAGGTCCTACCCTCATTTATACCCCATTTGGGGACCTAGTTCAACGAAGCTTCCATAAAGGCTTCCATGTGTGCATTGACCAAAAAATCTCCTTGAGAAGCTTCTAAACTAATAGTGAACTAAAAATCATTTAAATTTAACTAATAATTAACTAAGAGTTGTTTGAAGGTTAATTTGAACTTAACTAGGAATTAATTAAAACTTAACTAAGAGTTAAATAGGATTTAACTAAAAGTTAATTGAAAGTTAATTAAAGTTAATTAGGATTTAACTGCAATTTAATTAATATTTAATTGAAAATAAACTGAGATTTAACTAAGACTTAATTAAAAATGAACTAGGAGTTAACTCAGAATGAACGATGATGCAAATGATGATGTAGGCGATTATGTTAGTGTAAGCAATGATGTAAGCGATAGGTGATGGTGGTGTCTTTGACAAAACCTCCACACATTCAATAATTTGTCATTGAATGTTTCTTAGTTTCATATAGACCTCATCTACATTCTTCATGATTCATAACTATTTATGAAAAACTTGTTCCATTTCTTCAAACTTGCAACTTGGATGATTTTGAACAAATTTTTCACTTCATTCAAAAATATTATCTTTGAAAGTGAAACCAAATAGGTTGATGATGTCAACTTCCACAATTTCACCATTAGTTTTAATAGCCTTTTTGAAGATTTTAATGTGAACATTAGGATTAATGTCTTTAATATAAATTGGGTATTGCAACTTTTTGTAAGGCAACTTGTTCATTTACTTTGGTATAGATTGTGCAACAATTGGTAGATACCATGGTGGCATAAACATGTGTGGATTAAGCACTAACCATCCAAATGATTCAACATGTGGATTAAATGATGTTCCTTCAGATGGATCTCCTTTGGGTGAACCTATTTTAAGGACCAAATGAATCTCCAAATGGTCCTCCATTTAATAGATGACAAGAAAAAACTCTTTTTAAAATATGTGTTGGCAAACCATCACTAATTCAATGCATCTTGGTAATAATTAGCAGGTGGTTGCACACTAAGGTGGATTAAAAATGGGAGGTTTTGGAGTCCATAGTTTTCATTTTTCATAATTTTTAATGTGAATATTTGATGTTTTGGGAATGCAAATTTATCCATTTGAAAATAGGAGATAAGAAGAATACCTAAACCCTAAACTTACAAGTTTTCAAATTATGATATCATGTGCTTTGATTTGATTAGCTAGGGGAAAAGTTAAAAGCAAAAACATGGGTTTTTTGACATTTTATAATTGAAAAATGTTATGTTGGGTAGTAATGTCATTTTTACAAAACAACATTGATTAAATTTTCCATTTTAATAAATTATGAAATTTCTAAACTATTGGTAATCTTGTAGAATCCTAATAAATTAAAATATTAAATTTGATTGGAAACCTTTATTTTAAAATTACAATTAGGCTCACAATCATATTTTTTTAAAAATCAACAACTAAAATGTTTATCATGTAATAAAAATCCATAACACTTTTTATGGACTATGATCATCACATCTTATATCACTTGAAAAGTCCACCTTGTAATGAAATGATAACATTTTATTTTCAATTTTGAAAATTTGATTCTTCAAGTGTTATATTTTAATTAAATGAGACCCTTCCAAAATTTTCAATCAAATCTCAACATATATTATACTAAATTTAAAGGTACCCCCATAAAAATTGCCCTTGCGAGACCAAAAATGGTCTGTTTACTTTGCAATTGCCCTACTACATTGGTTGTTATTGAAATTATCACTTGCTGTGGAATAGGTTTGATGTCGTTGTTGATGACTATTTGAACCACTCTAGTAATTTGGATACCAACAATATGTGGGGTTTATATTGGTGGTATGATAGGTCATTTTGGTACCGAATGAGCATATTTAGGTACATAAGCTATGATACTCCTAAAAATCAGGAGGTCAAATAATTTGGTTTTAATATTATATGATAATACATTTTAAGATCTAAAAGAATGTAAGGTGTAATGACATTTTACCACATTGGGTATGTAGATGTAGGAAAAACATTAGTTTAATTTGGTACAAAGGATGTAATAGGTGGTTGTTAAATCAATTGATATTAATTGGTATTATTTTGTTACCAAGGCCTAGATACATGATTGTTTGAGTTCTTTGCACAAGTATATTTGGTTGTGGTATTTGGGCCAATAGATTGATGAACATTGATCACCTCATCCTTTAATTTATCATCAATAAAGGGCAATGTTTGAATTCATGTTCCACATGTTGATAATATGCATAGGTTACATTTTCAACATTAGGATTCCTTCTCGGAATTGGTGTGCTCCGATGAACATGTAAACTTTCACTATCACGAGGACAAAAACAACCAAGACTACAAGATTTTCTAACCAAAACGAAGATAAGGGCAAGCCTAGTTCCAAATCATGAAATAAGAAAATCAAGAATAAGAACAAAACAAGTGCAAACAATAATCTAATAAAATTTTATTGCAAAAAAGAAATAGAACAAGGTTATGACAAGATAACGTACCCAAAACTGTTGTTGAATAGACTAAAGGTAATGGGGAATTTTACCTCTATTTATACCCCTTAAGCACTTAGTTTAAGGAAGTTTTTCAAAAAACTTCCAATCTACATGTGGCGCATGTTCATCCATGTGCGTTAATGTGCACCCATGTGTGAACCATGAGTAAACTAAAACTCAACCAAGAGTGAACTTAAACTTAATTAAAAGTGATTCAAGGGTTAACTAGAAATGAACTAGGATTTAATTATAGTGAATTAAAAATTAACTAGAATTAAATTAGGACTTAACTAAGAGTGAATTAAAAGTCAACTAGAAGTGAACAATGAGCCAAGTGAAAGTGATTTAAAATTTAACTTGAAGCCAACTAAGAATGAACTGAAACTAAATTAAAAGTTTAATACATATTTATTACAAGTTATGGATGAACATTCAAATGAATGAACCCCATGGCATTGGCATCCATGACATTCACCTTGACCAAAATTTGGTTTAATTGGCTAAGTAGTGTTTTGATGTATTGGCCCTTGTCGAATAATGATTGGTACTACTCGAGCCTTTATTAGTTCCAAATGTAGTATTGAAACTAATTGGTTAGATGGCCTTCAATTGATGTGATGAAGTTTTTCTAGTTGGCTTATAAGTTGGGGGCATTCTATTTTGAAATCTATTGTCATTAAATCAACATCAGGATCTTGTTTAATATCTTGTAACTTAGCATAGATTGTAGTTTGTGTTGGTGCATGAGTTTTGGGTATGAAATAAATAGGGGTTGTAGATTGCCATTGTTGTCGTGCTAAAATGGTTTCATCAATATTTTGAATAATTTTGTTAACATTGCCACCATTGTGAAGACTCATTCCACATTGTTGGGATGACATTTGTGGAATCAAATGGTTAATAATCGAGGGTGTAGTTGGTTCCTTCTATACACATTCTTCTAAAATTTGATGTTTAACATTAGTTTACCCACTATGTTGTCTCCATGTTTGGTGCATTCATAGGTTCATTTCCCATAGATTTCACTTGTTGTCTTTTTTGCATATGTACAATTTTAGTTGTAGGTTGGTGGATAACATGTTCTAGTTATTTCCTAAGATTTTTTATAATTACTCTTAACATTTCATGAAATTAATAGGTTTTAGGACAACTATTGCATTGTTTTTTCACTTAGTAGACTGAGATCAAGAATTGATTTCCTTTACAGATAGGATGTTTAGATTTTAAAAAAAATACTTTACACTAGTTTGAACCTTTCCTTTAGTGTTTCAAGATATAACAAAAACAACAATTTAAACTTTTAAGAAACTAAAACCATAACTAAAATTAAAATTACACACAAAATAAATCAAATTATTTAAACAAACTTAATTCAAACTTAATCCTAGGTTTGATCCCCAACATGGTCGCCAAATGTTAACAAGGTTTTTTTATTCATCACGTTCATTTTTAAGTTTAAGACATATTTTTTGTAGAAATTATGATAATAAGTTCTTTAAAACAATTTTCAAGTTCTAATTACAACCACCATGCTATCAAACAACTTTGAACGAAGGGCATTTTGATATCCAACAACAAGTTTACCATGGCAAACCTCACCTTGTTGATCAGTTCATTGGTTCACAAAGAAAATAAGGTAATGACTAACATCATCATTCTTAATTTGATTCATATAGATTAAGTTTTGTGAATAGCTATTTTTAAAAGACGATTGCAACCATTGTGGCACATGCTAAGGATGGACTATATTGGGATGAATATTTTGAGAATTTGTTTTTCCTTTTTGGTATAAAGATATTTGGGTGTTTACAACAATAAGGCAATAATATTCTTATTGATGTTTGAACATGGTGTGGTTAGTCAAGGATTCAAAAAGCTTTCTTATGTTGATTTTGCATTCATTCTATACACAAAGCATGTCACTAGTTCTATAGAGATTTTATACTACTTTTATATTGAACGAATATTTGTTGCGAGGGAAGTCTTTTAGGGCTAGGTGTTATCTCATTTCTCTCTCATTCCTTTGTTTGATCCACTTTATGCTATATGTGAAATGTTTAGGACATAGTTACTCATTCCCCCGCCCCCCCAGCTCTTTTTTTTGTCCCTCCTTGGTGAGTTTGTGCCTTTGGTGTTGTCTTTTGATTGGATGTTGGTCCTTTCTTGTTCCTTCCTTTCCCTTGCCTTATGGGTGCTTTAATAATAACTTTTTTCTGTACATGGTGAGAGCAATGTTTTTAAAAAAAATTCCCTGTCGAAGGATTAGGTGACTAGCATCTCTAACTAGAGTTAAAATTTATAGGCGATAGTCCAAATTTTTTTCCAAACATTAGCAAAGTGACAGACTTTAAGGGACAGTCCAAAAGTGACAACATTTCTTTAAAAAAAAAAAAAACATTTCCACAGTTCTTGGGCAAACTTTTTGTAAAAAAACCAAGCATGTACGACAGAATATTTCGGTTCTGTTTCTCTTTCAGTGACAGTGCAAAAATACTCTTGGGTAGGAGGATTCTATTCCATGTTTTAACCTTTATATGATGGATCGCTACAGCGGGCTTTATGCGTTCAGGTGGATGTTTAGCATTTTTCCTTATTTACGAACGCACCATCTTTTAACCATTTCATTGCAATTGGAGTCCATCTTCCATGAATCTCCAAAGACCAACAAATGGAATTTGTCTTTCCATGGGTAGGAGCTCTTCTGTGAATCTCCAAAGAACTCCTCATGGAATTTGACTTCCACGCATCACCTCCCAAGATGCATAGCAACAATGGAATTTCTTTTGAGAATATGGGATTTTGGGGAATATCATGGAATTCCCAAGAGCAATGCATCCAGTTCATGGAAATCGCTGCTTACTTTGATTGACATTATTGGAAGGAGTGTCACATTTTTTCCCCCTTGCATAAAAGTGGAAGAACCCCTTTTGCGGCAATTGCATCAGGAAGCAGGAGAGTGGAAAGTAGTGTGTGTCCAATAGTGAAAGGATCAAATTCGAACTGCAAAATAACACTGCAAACCTGCTACCGTAGCTCCACCCACAACAAGCAGGAGCCGTTGGTGACCAAGACGTGGCGCTCCGACTGACTGCAAGGATGTGTTTTCACATGACGGTCGATGCATCGTGGCCGTCATCATCCATCGTCTGACGGCTAAAATTACTTCACACGGTTACCGACGTCCCGGACAGTTCGGGTGGAGCTGCCTTTTGGAGCTCCAATACGCCGGCGCCGCCCCGTCACGCCCATCCCACCGGGCGCCCGACCTGTACTATGTAGCAACTTTTAGCCTATGTTCTCTTCTTCTTTATCACCATCCAGTTCAGTAACTTCCGGGCACGAAAACTGAAAGAAAAAGACAAAAGAGAAACCCATTGTCGGCCGTACCTACTCATTCCACGGCCCGGGTGCTCACGGCAGGAGTTTTACGGACCCGGTGCACTTCTCGTTGGCACCCTTCCCGGCCTGCAAGAATCGCAGCTGGATTTGGCGGGAAGCAAGGAGGCCGGGTTTGCCGCAGGTAGGACGTCCTTCCTTGCTGGCGCTTGTTTGCGTGCTCAGGAATCGAGCTTTGTCGTTTGGGAAGGAGCCAGACTTTCGGAATCCGAATCCTCACACGCCGTTGTTTTTTCAATACGAAAAGAATTTTAATTTTTGCGTAAGCAAATTGCACAACTGTTGCGCTCTCTCTCTCTCTCTCTCTCTCTCAGTCTCGTCACTCTTATTCACGACACTTCAACGAAGTGCGCAGCCAGCGTAATATTGTCGTTTCTTTATTGTTTAGACTTTGTTCCATTCCTTGAAGATTCACAAGAGAAGAACAACAAGAAAAAGAATTATCTTTCTTGGTTATAAGGTTCAAGATTGCTTGAGAGGCGAGGACGCGATTCTTTTGTCCGTTGTTGAATCGACAAAAAGAGATCTTGTGCAAGGAGATTCTAAGTTCGAAGTCGTTGCGAGCCGGTGGTTAACCTCTTACATCAATTTTATTTTGTGGGGGTGTCGAAGTGAAGAAAAAAAAGAAGAAGAACATGAGTGCCGAAAGGTACTTCGGCGTAGCGCTTGACTACTCTCCAAGTAGCAAGTATGCATTGAAGTGGGCCATAGAAAATGTTGTCAAGGAGGGAGACCATTTGATCCTCGTGGTTGTGCACAAAGAGGTGCTGGAAGGTGGACAAGTGCACCTGTGGGGAAAAACTGGCTCCCGTAAGGCTCGCTCACCACCACCACCAACGTTCGAGTCTTTTCGTCAGATGTCATAGTTTTTTCTTTGCGCATACTTTTCTCTTTAGATCTTCTGCAGTAATGAGGGGGCGTGTGTGTTGAGAAGGAAGTTGTTATCTGTACTTCACGAGACAAGGTACTAGACTGATGTGCAAAAAGTTGTAATTCATGTGCAGCTCTTGTTCCTTATGAGAGTCTAACAGACCCTAGCATTCAGAAGGCATACCAGTTGAAATGGGACGAGGAAGTTCTTCATTCCTTGAAGGAGGCCGTGACAGTGAAGAAGGTGAGTTGTTCACAGAGTGTCATGTGTCTTCTTCGAATTCCCCTTTATCTGCAAAATAATTTGAGTCATGCCTGTTATTGTCAGGTCGAAATAAAATAGAAGAGCACATCCACATTCCAACATGCACTTTTCTTCCCTGTGTATATCTTAGACTTCCAAGGTTCAATTTTGGTCACCTTATGATCATTCTTGAATGTGCATGGAAGCTATGTAAGATCTATTCCAATTTTTTCAATCCATTCACTCCTACATATCTAACAAGCAGAGCATGGTTGAGGTGGTATTTTGGCACAGCTACTTCAAAGCAGTTTGAATAGAATTGGGAATTCTAGCAGCCCAGAGACTACGTTTTGTTACTAATTAAGTTGAAGGGAATGCACTGGTAATCACTTTGGTAGGAAACCTTGAATAATGAATATCCAGGGGTCCAGTGTTATCAGAACAAAAGGAGGTTTGAAACAATTTGAGAACCTTGAGATGGTACATTTGAGAGTCTTGCCACCAAGTTGACTTCACATGGTTTTCCAGTTCTCTGAAATGGATATGAATTAGAAATCTTCTTTTCAGGTTTCCAAGGTAAGGAGTAAGCTGCAGGGAGTTTGTAAAAAACATTCTGTGGGTAATTCTCTGATGTCACTGCCGTGTAGAGAATTGTGATGTGAGTGTTTGTGAGTCTTGGGCAACTGTCTTGGTGGCCATTCTTAGGACGTAGGTTCTTGGATGTGCAGCTGACAGTGGTAGCTAAGGTGTACTGGGGAGATGCTAAGGAGAAGATCTGTGATGCTGTTACAGAGATTCCCCTTGATGCACTCATAATGGGAAGTCGAGGCTTTGGGACTTTCAAGAGGTATACCTCAACCTTGCTGCTCTGTGATGGTAGAAGTCTGATATGCAAGGCTAATAATCTTAGCAGCTGGTTTCTTTTGCAGTTTATGGTTATCTGATATCTTTCTCAGATCACACTGACCTGTATACATTACCGTATTTGCTTTTCCCTTTTCTACTGGTATGGCATTGAAATGGCCATCTGTAAAGAGAGTGGTTTCCAGATTTTGATTTTGGGTTTAGTGAAATCTCAGGCCATATTGTGACATGCAGGCTTGGACATCCTGCCCTACTATATTCTTGTCTAAGAGTATGAAGGCTGTTATGGTTGGACCCTCAAGTCCTTGTCCTCAACTTGATTATGTTGAGGGAAGTTTCTTCTCTGATGTTGGAGACTTGAGTTGTGTGCTGTACATTGGTTGGGCTTGCCTCAAAGATGATGAGGTCTTTGAAGATATGTGTCATTGATATTTCTCCCTTCAAAGTTTGGTTCATATCTTGTTGAGCTTTAAGGGAGGATGATATCAGACAGATGTAGCATATTAGAAGAGGGCAATAACCTCATCTTCAGTACTAAACGTTGGGATGGACTCTAGGGCAGATGACTGCTTGGAATTTCTTTCCACACTCAACCACTTGCAGATAGGCCTCCTGATGTGATGACTCAATTCCTTTTAGTTCCCAGGAGAACTCACCTCTCCACTTGACTGCTGTACCTTGTACCCTAGCACTAAATACGACCACGACAGTCTTACTGATATTTGCTGATTTCCCCATTTCAAAGTTCCTTTATGAGGGTGAGAAAAAAAATCTATATCTATATATAGAGAGAGAGATGATGCTTACCATAGTACTGTCGAAGTTACTTTTATGAGCTCCTGATGGTGGGATGTGATGTCTCTTGAATCCACAAAGGCTTGTGTGAACTGTGCAATAATGGTAGGTTTCACCCACCTTCTCTGTGCATGGAAAATTTGACTCTTTTGATTTTGTTCATGTCATACAGGACCATTCTGGGGAGTGTGAGCAATCATGTGCTGAACAGTGTACCCTGCCCAGTCACAGTAGTGAAACTGCCACCCAGTTTAGGTTTCTAAGAATGCCATCAACACTTCAACCTCTCTCCGTCAACGTGAAAAAGGATGAAGGTATTACATGTTTCAATGTACTATGTGGCTCGTGGGAGATTTCTCAATGTTTTTACAGTTCATCATTACAGGCAGATAAGTGAATAGCCTACATCCCATGTGCTATGTGTGACATACTGTTGGATTCTTTGTCAGTGTGAGGTTCAGTCCATTCAATGGTCATCTATGAGGAGGGGAACAACTGTAGAGACTTCTCCCATGTTGTGGAATCTTTCCCACATCTATGGGCTTATTTCCAAGTTATACCGAACTAGTTGTCATTTATAAAGAGAAGTAACAATCCTGCACTTCTCTGTTGTGTAGACTTATACCAGCTTTGGATGCAATCATGTCATGTAAATTCTGTTGTTTTTCTTGTGAAATTGGACTAAACATCCAGAATCTCTTTTTCTCCTTTTATTGCACTCAGTGTAGATTGTTGATCATTTAATGATAATGTGGAGAAGAAGAATAGTGCCATCTCTGCCGACTTCTTGTTTTTGTAACCATAGCACAATGACTTCATTGTTAACCATGGACACCAATGCCACCACAGAAATGTCATTCTTCCAAAAACAAATCAAGGCTCCCTCTAACGTTCTCATTGACTGCATAGGCTTATACTCAGGCACAAACTTATTCCACCGACCCCATATGTTTGTGTAGTTTTTTACACTAAAATAATATAAACCTTGTTTGTATACATACATGGTTAATAAAAATGCCAAGGAATGTGCCAGAAACCCATCTCTTATTCTGAGGAGGTTGCAAGGTTGAATTGTACATATAATTGCTAGGGCTTGTGCACCTTGAGTAAAGTCTTAGAGGAAAATCAGAAAATCATATGTTAAAAGTTCCAAATTCTAGTTATCAAAAGCTCCTTGCAATTTGCATGTCTTTTGCATGCAACATTTAATTACTAGTTCACTAATGCAAGTCTGAGAAACCATTAAGGCATTGATTTGAACAATCTCATTGGCCACATTTTTTGTTTGCACCTAGTCACAAGCCTATGAGACTATTACAATAATTGAGTGCCAGTTTCCTTAAGTCTTCAAAACAGTTCAAGACCCTCATTCTTAAAATCTCATTCGGCATATAGCCTTTTTTTCACCCCTATATAGTATACACAAGCTTATTCCACAACTGTACATTTGTTCTTACACTAAGGCTCACTTTACACCGGGAGTCAACGCCAAGTTTCAACTCAAATCAAGCATTCCTATTGGTGCAAAAGTTGAAATCAGCCCCAAGGGCTTTAGACTAGGAAATAGAATGTTTATTTTTCAATCTGCCCCAAGTTACTAATAAATGCTGAATGTTATGCTGATTTTTCACTTCTCTGTTTGTCTTGTAGCTGGATTTGGCCAAATCCTATTGTGGCTGATCATCGCTTTTGCAGCGAGAAAATTGGATAAAAAAAACACTGGTCTGGTCCACTTGGTATTGGGTCCAAAACATAATTTTCAGTGGTGTCAAGGCAAGTACATACCTGGAATTACACCCTGTATAAAACTGGTGGAAGGCTAGTATTACCTCAAGTCCCTACTCCCTACCAGGCTGATGGAGTAAGGTTGGGATTGCCTCAGCTCATAACAAACGGGTATTAATGTGAATACCAATGTTGGATATCAATGTTCAGTACCAGTGTGGATACCAATGTTCATACCACGCTGGTACTCTTATAAGCCTGCTATTAGCTCACCTTATACCAGAATGGTAGCGTAGTTGCTTTCATGAGTAATTTCCAACATATCATAAGATTCCCGTTCCTGAAAATCGGCACTTTTCCAAATCCAAAACATAGACGGAATTTCAATGCTCTCCACCAAATAATAGCGCTGTTCATACAATGCGCAGGATAATATACCACACCAACGCTTGTACAGACTACAGACCTTTAAGTAATCATGGGAAACCTGTCGGTTTATGCCGTCGTACCCGTCTCCTCCTTCATGGCACCCCAGTGCTTCCTCAATTTGAACAAATTGTTGCGAGAGCATCGCATCACCTGGAAAGAAGAGGTTGCGTCGAGGATCGCATGGAAGAATCATGGCATGAAATTCTGGTTGATATTCCTGACTGAAGTGAAGCTCCGGATTTCTACACGATGATTTTGTGCAGAATAATGAGGAGTATGACTGAATAGATTCAAGTATCATCAACGAGGGAGATTTTGGGACGAATGCTGCGTCTGGCGTGGTCTATACCAGAATTCGTGTCTAGAGAGACGTGTTTCTCTCTGTCTTTCTGTTTTGGAGGCCGTGAATTCGGAAAAGAATTTGACTTTTTTATGCTTCTTCCGCAAGGCGTAGGGGAAAGACTCTGGATGAAGAATCTGAGGACCTGCAAAAGTTTTGTTTTTTGAGCCGGGTGTTATGTTGGCGTGTTTGTTTTTGTTGGGAGAAGTTTGGTAATCTTTTGTGCGGGAGGTTTTTTTGTGTGGAAAAGGCCGATGGACGAAGAGGAGATGGACTCCGATCTCCTTCTGGGTGCCTTGGAAGCAACGAAACACGGAGGAATGAGTGGCGTAATGAGGATGCTTTTAGAAAGGTGGAAAGTGCAAGAGGAGAAGCTACGAGCGTTCGAGGAAAGTTTGAAGGAAGCGAACAACTTCGGAATTCCCACGAACATTAGCGAGAGAATTGACAGGAGCGTTTTACCTCATCCATTTCATGTTGCTATAGCACCCATTACGCTCACGAATATTCAGAGAACTTACTGCGACCGAGACGAGGTTTCAAATGGCTTGACCCACAATGCGTCTGGCAAAATCTCTGCACCCGACAAGAAATTAGGGTTTGAATCTCCGGAGCTTGAAGTTAGCCTGGATCCTCATGATGATCCTGAAGAAGAGAGCTTGGAAGAGTTCGAAAAGAGAATATGGGAAGGCTTGTTCAAGGAACAGGACTTTATGTTGGAACAGGATGCAGCAGGCCACGAGGGTGGTCGTGCTCAGGAAGCTTGCTACGTGCAGACGCCAGAGGGATGCGATCTTGGGGTTGAACGTGCAAGGTATGAATCTGAAAAGCTTGAAACTGACAAGCAATTGGGGGTGTTATCTGAACCTGAGCACAAATTTACGGCACGAATGCCGTCGTCTCAGGATCTCGACAGAAGTCTAGCTCCAAGATTTCATATTGCAGGTACATTCGGCAGTTTTGCTCCTGAAACTTCACAAGCTCAGCAACGACAAGCTCAAATTGTGAAGCTTGCGGATCAGACGATTCTCACAGGAGGTAAGCTTGAGGGAAAACTGTGGGGGAAATTGTGGGAGGAATGGGGAGGTGCAACAACTCCTGAGACTACAAAAGATGGACCTCCATCACCTAAATTTCCTGAAGAAGAGCAACAATTGAAACATGAGAGAGAAGCTGAATCTTGTCAAGCACCAATGCTTGATGATTCACTGGATGGTTGTGCATTCCAGAAAATTTCAGCAGCTTGTTTGGAAGACAAATTGCTTGTAAAGCCACATGGAGACAGGATGCTTGTTGATAACTTTGCTTGCAAGAAGAAGAAGAAGAAGAAGAATTTCATTGAGGACAGAAATAACCATATAGTACTGCGGCCACTGTGTGGCTCGCAGAACCGTAACCTGACTGACAGTAACCTTCAAGGAGAAGACAAAGTGGGTTGTGATGACAATATCAATTGCAGGAGTTTCTCTTGCAAATTGAGCGACAAAGCTCAAATTGCCAATCTTGTTTGCAAGCCTGAGGAGTATTCAGAAGATGACTTTGCGAGCAGAAATTTGACAAGGTTGACGGTCTGTCCAGGAGCTCCAGGGTTGACAACTCCTTTTCATTCTGGGCACAAGAAGTTCCAAGTTGATACAGACATTATGGAAGAACTCCAAATTGGTGATGATGATGACACAATTTCTGATCAAAGATCTTTTGTAAAGGATGATGACAACCTGAGTCTGTTAACAAGACAGAGGGCAAAGTTGTTTGAGGATTTCATGGCAGCTGAGACTGAAAGAATGAAAAAGAGAGAGAGAGATCAGGTTCTCAAGAATGAGGAAGTTGTACGATGCAGTGCGCTTGCTGCCAAAGCACAAGAACATCTTTATGTATGTATGTATGTTGATCTACATTTTGTCGTGTTATTGAAATTCAGTTACATAGCACCTTTTTTGGTGTTGAAATCATGCTGATCTTCAACCCTGAATATGGTCCTACAACATTGAACTGTTTTCACAGCAAACACATTGATCATAGGACATGTATGCTTGAAGTCAAGTTCTGATTGGAAATATGTAGGGACTGTAGAATCAACTACAAATTGAGCATCAAGAGAAGCTTGCCGCCCTTGATCAAGAGCAACAAATTAAAGCAGAGTAAGGTTTTAAATTTGTGAATTTCCTCAAAATCTCATGGCCAAGTCTTTCACCAATCTTAAACAGTGTTGTTACAGTAAGCAATCTCAGAGTCTCATATGCATAATGATTTTGGTGAAACTCTCAAAAATTCTTTCAATCAGTGCAAAACCTGTAGCCTGGACTAGAACCCTATTGAAACCATTTCTCAGTGAAAGGAATGGATGGTAGTCATCATCTATGTTTGCAAAATGTGATCACAAAATTTTTCGTGGCTGTCCCCATCAAAATTTGGATGAAGTCTACTAATTAGTGCCAGTGTGTGTTTGTCTTCTTCAGAAGGGTTTAGGTATGTTTATTTGGCAAAGCTCTTGTGAGGGTGGAGAGCAGGTTATATGAGAAACAACAGAAGATGGAAGAGGTTCACCTTCAATTAGAGTCAAGCTCAATTGCTCTCAAGGAGCTGACAAATAGCTGGAAGCACCTTGAAGAAGAGATGGTAAAACTCATTCAATACTGTGAGATGACTTCTCAATATGAAATGGGTGTTCATCAGCTCTATTGACTGATTACTTGCATGCAAAGAGACTACTCTTCCTCCTTGAAATTAAATTCAAACAATAAAAATCATACCCATTTATCACTACTGCAGCAGGTCACAGCTGACATCAAGAAGACATTTGTAGTCTTTAGGTCTAAAATTCTCAACTTGTATGTTCATCATCATCACTTTTGTAATGGTGGCTAGTGAAATGCTTCTTGGAAGATTTCAATTTTCTCACAATTGTCATTTTATGTTAGGAACTGCAAAGGATGATTGAGAGACAAGAACATGCAAAAGAAGAACTTGAAAAGGTATACATTCTTTGGTTTCTATAGAGATAGACTATTGCACAATGAATGGAAAATATGCCCAAATCATTGTTAATAGGGTTTATAATCATATGTCATTATAATGAACAAGTTTCTTGCAGACTCCTTGCTTGTAGAGTTTTTGCAAGTTGTGTCTTTGGTTACATTGTTGCAAGGGAGTCACATTATGGGATGAAGAGCAAGCCTTGCAAGTTTCATTTCTTCATCTCTTTTTAGACATGAGCCTATCTTTTGCCTGTGACAGTAATTTTTGTGAGGGAGGGAGCAGATGAGAAATACTGCTGCACAAAAAATAGCTCAAGCTTTCAGAAAATACAAGTGCAGGGTCATTAAAAAATATTGCACAGTGATACAAGGAATGGTGCGAGGGTTCCTCGCTCGACGAAAAGTCCAAAAGCTCAAAGGTCAGAAATGCAAGGTAGTCAATTGTATAATGGAATTCTTGATTACAATCATCATCAATCACATGTGCACATTGTTTGTCCATCTTCATCTCTTTCTCCTAGCATCTTCATGAACATCTTACTAAGCCAAAATGCCTAACGCTTCTAAACTTGTATGTGGGTGTTGACATGTTCCAGTTCATCAACATTCAGTGAAATAAATCTGATTATTTTGTGAAAATAAATCCTAATACTCTGATTCAATGGCAGGTTGCAGAACTTTTAGCTTTGGCTGTTGAGGAGAGCAACTTCCCAAAGCTTCAAGAAGTCATAGTGGAAGCCAAGAAAGTAGGCCTTTCCAAAGAAATTGACACATGCAAAATTGAGTTTGAACACCAAAAAGAAAACTTCCTTTGCAAGGTGGAATTGGCAGCCAAATCTCAAACACCATCTCATGTGGAAGCTTTGCTCCTCAAAGCCCAATCCATGGGCATTGATGAGGGTTTACTTGAGGTATATTGATTGAATTGCAATGACCATCATGTAAAGCAACATGGTGAGCTCAATAATTTTCAATGGGAGTAGCAATGCACTAGTTAACACATTTCAAAGATGCATGTGAGTCAATTTAACAGATACAATACCTGAATGAAATGTGCAGTTCAGTCCAAGAATCTGATGGCTTAGTCTCTAGATCTTGACAACCCATGTATTGTTGCACTTTCTAAAGAGAATAGCAAAGAGAAACAAAATGTGTATAATAGTCACAAGCTTGGGTGTCACTAAATTTTTTCAAGTGATTTGTTATGTGACAATGCATTTGCTTTTTCTCCAGAGTATCCGAATTGCATTGAAGGAAAAATGTAAATTGGCAGTGATTGGAGACTTGAAGAGTGCTGCCAATTCAGGAAATATAGAGGAGTACAAAGCATGTTTGGAGGAGGCCAAAACACTGGGTGGTATGGATGAAGAAACAAGTTTGATTGAAGAAACTTGGAATGCTACAAGAGCAGGAGTGAATGATTGGTTGGTACAAATTACTGAGGGTTGGGAAGCAGGAAGGCAAGAGATCGTGACAAAAATCAAGGAGGCCAAATGCTTGGGGTTGAATACAGTAGCAGTTGCTGCAGAGACAATGGTAGCAACACGAGAGAAAGACCTGATGGAGAGGTGAGATTTTCAAGTTTTTTTTGATGAATCATAGAAAAATCTGAACCCTGAATGTTGTTTCCACAGCTGAACTCCAAATTGTGAATCTTGAGGACAAGTAGAAGATGAAGTTTCTTGAGGTTGTAGTAGGAGATCACTCTTTTCCCATCTTGAATACTTGTTGCATTTAAAGTGTATTATTTTGCTTCCTAATTTTAAATGAGATGGATGTAAATATCTACCTCTTATTTATTGATAAAGAAGATAAATCTTGGAAATTGCTCAATAATTTTTTATTTGAATGAAGAATATAACATATAAATATATTTTCCAACGCATTTTGTCTTATAAATATTTTTGAGATTTCTTGTGGTCTTATTTTAATTTCTATTTAAAGAAAATTACATCCAAAATAGTAAAAATGTATATCTTATTTTAAAACTGACATCATTTTTATACAAATGTAAATGACCCCTTCCCTTCCTGTTTGGCTAGCTACAAAGAGATTGAAGACATATATGCAGTCCAAAGAATCATTTAAAAAACTTAATTTTGATCTATTATAGCAACAACACATTGAATGCATATATGCACATCAAAGTAATAAACAAAAACTTATTTTGATCTGTCAGAGCAACAATAATTTGAATCTACATACATGCATTTCGAAGTTATAAAACAAATATCTTATTTGAATTGACGTCCCTCTTATATCTCTTATATAGATGTAAGTGACCTTGCATGTATGCTTGGCTTGGCTCCAACAATAAATTGAAGACATATGTGCAGTTTGAAGTAATAATCAAATACCGTATTTTGAACTAACATTATTTTTATAGAAATGTAAGTAACTTTACATGCGTGTTTGGCGTGGATACAACAACAAAATAGGTTGAAGACAATTGTGCACATTGGTTCACAAGATGCATTCAATCGATGTTTGTTGAAGGCTAGAAGGTTTGGAATGGAAGAGGATGTTGTGGTGATGTCTCGGCAAGCTTTCCAACAAAGGAGAGCAAGAGTTCAAAAGCAACTACAAGAGATCACCACCATCAAAGAAGCTCCAAAAGAACAAGAAGAAGGAGAAGAAGAAGGAGAAGAAAACAAGTATAACTACCGAGCTCTCTTGGCCGAAGGACATTCTTTATGCTTGGATGCAGAAGTTGCACATGCAAAAACATATGTGAAGAATCAAGTGCTTCAGTATGTTGCAAAAATTTGGAGACTTGCACAAAAGATCATGTCCTACTACGTCAACAACAATGATGATGGTGGTGGTGGTGGTGGTGGTGGTGATGAGCTTTGTTGTCGTCGTCTTGAAGAAAATCGTGAATGGAACTCGATCAAAGCAGAGGGTGGTGCAAAATTCGGGCTTCGAACTCAAACTTTTGATGCTCTCAAGTTGTCTATTTCCAGGAGTGTTGCGTTGGACAACACGAAGCTTGAACGTGCAATTGTTTCCATGCTTTTCAAATGTGATGATGAGCTTGGTAACCCTGTGAAGCAACTTGGTAATGAGAGAGAAGAAGAAGCTTTTGCTCAGCAGGTTCTTGTTGATGCTCCAAGACGCTTCACATTGTGCACACCTCCATTGCAAAGGTTGCAAGACATCTCAAGTTCCTGTTTGATTAGTGATCAAGCTTTTGTTCTCTCAGACGACACCACAATTGCAGTCGACTCCCCCAGTCTCTTCCTCCCTCTACAGTGGATCTCTCACAACTACCAAGATCTGGAATTTCTGCGAACCAAATGGCAACAAGACTTTCGTGGTCTTGGAAGTCTTCAAGAAGTGACATGCATATCGAAGAAGAAATCAATAGATGTTGTGGTGCACTGTGGAGCAGGTTTGTGCGACTCTCGCAAACAATTCGAACTTTCTGATAGGATAACAGACTTGGAATCCGAAGAAGAAGAAGACGATGGTGATGAACAACAGGAGGATCTCGAGGAGGATGATGCAGAAGATGACGACGACGACGAACAAGAAGAAGTGTGGGAGAGTCATGAACAAGTAATGCAAGTTGGAGAAAATGCATGCAGTGTTGACCGTGAACTTTCAAGGGAGCTCCTCGTGCAGATGGGAAACTGTACTAGGGATCAAGCTGCGTTATGTCATATGCTGACATTGGATTTGACGCAGAAGGGTTTAACATCACTTGGAGATCGGAGCTTCAGTTGCTGGTGCCCACGAATTCATGCCTTGATATTGGACAAAAACAGATTGACGACTCTGGAGAATGCATTTCATGGTTGCCAAGAATTTCTGGAACACATCTCTGCGAAAGACAACTTCCTTACGGATTTTGCAGGGCTAGAAACCTTGCACAATCTACAAGTGTTGTCTCTTGAGGGTAATGCCATCTCTCAAATCTTAGCATGCACCAAAGAACCATGCTGGGATGATGATCACGATAATGATGCAAACCATAGACCTCTTTTTCTTCATCGTCGTCGTGGATTACAATTCGAATCCCAGCAGTGCTCGCGCTGTGTAGACAATGTAGGTAGAGTTTTGCTTCAGTCTTGGTGGCCAAATCTGAAGAATCTATCGCTTGGTCGAAATCGGGTCACCGAGATCTTCAACCTAGGATTCGTCTGTCCAAATCTCGAGATTCTTGACTTGAGTGCGAATCAACTCGTCTCACTCGGCGGAGATGCAAAGGGAAGAGGATTAACCAACTTGCGAAATCTTCGAGTACTCGACGTGGGACAAAATCGACTCAAAGGAAGGAGTCTATGGGAAGCATTGAACCATTGCCCTCTACTGGTATCATTGGTAGCCTCAAGAAACCGTCTCACGGAACTTCCAACACACTCAGGCAATGCTTTGTTGCAGGAGCTGTGGCTCAATGGAAACTCCATTCGCTATTTCTCTTGTAAAGCATGGCTACCAAATCTTCAACGTCTTTACTTGCAGGACAACAACATCGACATTTTGGTACCTACATGGGGATGCCCATCTCTCGAGGCAAGCAAACAACCTAAATCTTCTTCTTCATCCCCATCTTCTTCTCCAGACCGGAATTTGTGGTGTTGACAAACAAGATGAAATTTTCTGCAGCTAATTCTGTTCAGTTTGTGCAATAGACGTCGAAATTGTGCTCAAGATTTCTTGGAGCACCAGCACCATTTGCAATCACCTGCTCCCAAATTCCGTTGCTTCACAGCAATGACAGAAATCTCTGTTGTTGTTGTTGAGTACCTTACTGAAATTGTTGATGCAAACTTAAACAAATTCTCATGACTCTTCTTCTACTTCTTCTTCCAGGTGTTGGACCTGTCCTTCAACAATATTTCAGATCAATCTCAATTGTGTCACTTGGCATGCCTCCATCATCTGCGATCTTTGCAGATAAATGATAACCCAATTTCTGCTCAAGAAGGTCACTTTGACAAGGTTTTGGAAGCTGTTCCATGGCTGATTGAATTCGACAACGAACCTGTGAAGGAAATTTGTAGAAACAAAGCAATCAAATCTGTGCTTGCAAAAGTCATGGGGGTTGTTGGAGTGCAATTTTTGCAGGAGAAAGCAGCAAGGGGTGAGAATCCTTTTAGAAACCTTGCAAATCCTCAAGAGGTACGAAGGCAATGGTTTCCTGACTGCAGTGAAACAAATGACTTGAATCCTCGTGCCACCAGAAGACCTCATGCATCCTGTGAATCAAGGAATGACATCGTTGATGGGCATTGCTGGAATGATAGGAGTATCAAAGAAGAGAATTCTGTTTTATGTGCTCGAATAATGGAAGCAACTCAAATGGTGCTCACAAGTTCAACAACATTAAGGGCTCAGCTACTAAGCGAAGAAGAACAGAAGAACTTCTTCAGTTGTCCTGATTGGGGGGCACAAGTGGAACAACATTGGAGTTTTCTTGCCTTTCAAGAGATGTGTGAAGGCCATAGGAAGAAGCTTCTTCTTTCAATTAGAGACAAAAATTCAAGAAAGTTTACTACAGTTGCTCCAACATTGCAACAAGTTGTAACTGGACCTGTTATTAATCATCAGATTGTGAGGGAGCCTGGTCATTTGAAGAAAGACAGAGGTGGAAGTGGCAACATGGACTGGGGCATTTTGGATCATTTGCAGTACCAAGAATGTAAATACAAGGATGTGTATCTCAGGAACAATGACTACCAAATGGAGGTTGAGCTTCATGAGAAAAGGGTTACAGTACTGCAAGCTTTGGCAAGGGGTTTCCTAGCCAGGTTGAAATGTAAATGTCTAAGGTTGGATTTGGAGACAGAAAAAACCATGAAAGAAATCCACTTTCAAGAACAACTGAAGAAGGAAAATGCAATGCTCAAAATCCAGGCAAGTAGAAGAGAGGTCACTGCCATCTGTTTTTTGTTTTGTACCTAGCTTGAGATTTAATCATATTTTCCTCAATCCAACTCTTTTTCATGGATGCATTTCTAATCCTGTGTTGCAGGCCTTGTGGAGAGGATGGAAAATTAGAAACTCCAAGCTTCTTGAGCATCTACAAAAGGATTCATTTGAGAGCCGATTATTGTTGACCTGTAAAGATGTGGTGCCCATGATTAGAAAATTACAAGGTTTGTGGCGGGGTGTTGCAGCTAGAAAACGGTTCCGTAAGGCCTTAGATCATGGGTTACATTATGCAGATAATGATGATTATGAGTATGTTGCTGTTGATGAGAATGAGTTTGCAGTTGACAGCTTTGTATTTGAAGACAATTATCTCTTGCCAAAAACATATGAATTCCAAAGTGATACAAGCTTTCTGTCTCCTCCTTCACTAAGTATGGTCTTGCCTGGTGAGAAGCCCCTTGAAGCAAAAGAGGTCAGCTTCTCATTGTCCATAAAAAACCCACAAGAAAGTCAACCAGAAATTGGAAATAACATTGGTTACGATATTGACAAAATCCTCTTGAACTCAGTTTCACCCCACCACTATTCAGAAAAACCCAACATGGATGATGAGGTTTTGGACATTATTCATGATGAGTATGAGACAAGTGGCACCATGCTATTGACGGATTCAAAAATGACAACCGATTTGGACATGATTCATGAGAAGAAAAATTGTCCTGATTCATGGACAAATTTCCATTTCAATCCAGTGGTTGACAAGAGAGAGCCATTTGCATCAAAGAAAAATGGTTGTGATTCTCAAACAAATTTGCATTTGAACACAGTGATCAACAACAGAGAGTCATTTGCATCAAAGCAAAATGGTCATGATTCTATGACAAATTTGCACTTTAATTCAATGATCAACAAAAGAGAGTCTCCATTTGCATTGAAGGTGATTCGCTCTCTAGAAACATATGTTGAAGTTGTATCGATGACACTTGTGCAATATTTGTCACAGAAACCCCAAAAACATACACTCCATGAAATCAATCACCCAGAAGGAAAGGTGGAAATACTATGAATCTCTCATATTTTGAGGCACTACAAGCAACTCAAGAGTTCTTCAAATTCTATGAAGATTCTGCCAGTATATTATTGTTTCTACTCAGTCTTGGGCTTGGATTGGGTTTCTGTACATCAAGCAATAAGTAGTGGCCCAATTTAAATTACAATTTTTGAATTGTTCTGATTTTTCTGAAGTTGCTTGATTGTGTGTTAAGGTTTTTGAGGATAGGAAGGAAGGACATGCATCTGAAATTCGGAAGAAGGCAACCATTGCTGAAATTTCAAAAGAATGGTCTTTTTCTCTGCAAGAACCATCAAGTTTTCCCTTGCATTTGTGATTCAAGGACATGTGAAAAATCAATGTCATTTGCTCATTGTGGACTTTAATTTCTTTTGTTACAAGACAGATAAGTATGTTGTTACTTCATTCTACTTTCTCTTAGAAGGTTGCAGTCCAAAGCTACTATTCAACTACAAAATTCCAATAAACACAACATTGGGTTTTTTTTTTGCCAATGTCACAGGGAGTCTAATTCTGACAACAAAATTAGTGTCATAGATGCTGATTGACATGGTGTGTTTGGTTTTGGGCTCATGGCTGATAAAGGGGATTTAAGGATGAAAGAACAGCTGCTTCATGTATGAAGGCCCGTGCCAAGATCTTACGCAAAACTACTGAAACAATCAAATCTCATCAACAAGGTATGAAAGAAAATTTAGACACTTAAATGACCCAGTTCAGAAAAAAACCACAGATTACAATTGTTTATTCAATCTTGTTTTGGAGAATAGATGCATAGGTTATAGGGAGCAAAGCAATTAACAACTGTAAGCCTTTATATTCACACTTTTGGACCTACTCGTAAGACATTTTGGCTGCTTTAAATATGGTGTACATAGCCATTGTGGTTTCCACTTACAAAGAGTGTCTGTGTTCCAGAGCCATATGATCAGTAGCTCTAAAACAGATTGGTTGAATGAATGCAATATTAATGTGGAGAGGTGTTGGTTTTTCTTCTCACAGATTCTCAAAGCCGACTCAAAATGTTCAAGGCAAGAACTGGGGATTTCAGCCACTCTACACCCACATACATTCCTGTCAAACAACTTGTTCGACAACAACTCCTTCCCATCAAAATCATTACTAACTGACAAGCAAATCATTTGGAGATGACAAGAATCAATCAAGCAATTTTGTTCATCCCAGATTTTCAGGCCATAGAATTTTAGATAGAATGTGTAACATGCTTTTCTTTACCACTGCTGGTTCTTCATTTGGTTGTGACCCAATTTTGAGTTTTTCAGAAGGCAGGAAACTTTTTGATCTTTTTTCTCTGAACCCATCTTCAAGTCTGAAATTTGCTACATCTCAACATAGATAATTCTCATGATTTTGTGAGAATGTTTATTTTGGTTGTGAGAGTGATCAGATGTATTTGAGGCCCCTAAGGAGCTCAATAACATCAAATGAAGCACCTGTTTGATGTGAAGAAGATGTTTTCAAATTACATATATCCCTTGAGTAATCCTGTCAGCTCCTCACACATGTCAGTGTTGTGGTAACTTGGCACAAAAGCACAAGGCATGATCATGACTTGAGAACAATCAAGCTCTTTACAAAATTTCCTCTATTATGAATCTTCACTATTTGATCTATCTCTAGATTTGCAAACTTTGGAATGCATGGATCTTAAGTTTCATGATCAATTAGTTCACCCAGCAAATCTGTACTAGAATTCTCCAGATTAGAATCCAATCTGCAACTGTGAGGAGATGAAAGGAGTGAATAGTATTGGAATTCATTGCACATGTCCAAGAATGGATGGCCTAATTATAATCCTTACCCAGTTTTGCAACAGTAATGGAGTAGCTGAACCCTCAGCTAGAAGGATCAGTTCAACTCTGGGATGATTTTCAAGTTCCCTGAAAAATGTGGATGTTCTTTCCTCTAATGACTGACAAGGTTGCTGTAGAGAGCTCTGTAATGTACTCAATTGGATTTAGTCAGTACAGGAGGCTTTGAACATGTGGAATTAGAGGCTTTGCCAATGAAAATTTGAAAGTTTTGAATTATTTACTACTGCTCATCTATTAGTCTAAATTGGAGATTAGAATCTCTCTACTCTTTACAGAGGAGGAAAATTTGATGATGCCCATGATCAGCAGCCATTGTTGAGCTATACACCTTCCAACTACACGGTGACAATCCCAGACATACAGAGTTCAGTGTATAAATTTGATTTAAAGTCAGCAAACATCATGATGAGGTCTAATGTTTTGTGAGCTTGATTGGTTGGAGTATTATGAAGAATTTTTTTTCTTGAGACTTGGAGGAAAGGGGGTGTTGGGAGCTTGAGGAGGGCACAGTTGGTGGGGTGGACGTGAACTTGCCCTTGATCATATTCATTGGCACAAAAGATATCTCTTGCAGCATTGAAAACAATTGAGTTTGAGGATACGAAATCCAAACACCAACAGTTTAGAGCTGAATAGAGAACCCATCACGAGTGGCATTTAACTCCATAATAACTCAATGGGCTTTGTCAAGAAATGTTTGACAACAATGTTTTGACACCTCGATAGAGCAGAATACAAAAGCTTCAACTTGCCAATGGATTTCACTTCCTAGTAAACTGAATATCTTGAAATGTGATGTACAATCATGAAACATCAAACAATTGTGACACTGTCAGTTTCCATTGTTCTTTGCGTTCTCCTCTCCAGACAAATTAAGAGGAGTATACTCAAATAGACAGACAATGGAAACTGTATCTTTTTGTCATTATAAGCTCCAATTCGCCAAATTGAATTTGTCATCTTTGCAGCCAAGCAATATTGCAACACAGGTTCCAAGATATTGCTTGATGAGATCAGAGAAACTTTGACAATTGTATAGTAAATACATTGTTATAGAGTGGCAGATGGGTAGCTCAAACATCCACGGATGTACCAGATTGAGTTGCATTGTTCCCATATCACCACTTGCTTTCCTTCCTCCACAACATTACCCTGTCATCCCGAATCCCATAATGGACCTCCATGTCAAATCAGATCCATCAGTCATTGAAATCTGATGTTCAATCTCTCATGGATCTATCAGATCTTAAACACTTGAGAAAGTTTGATCCTTCCATGGTAGCAAAAATGTTATTCTTTGATTGTAGAAATGGACAGATTTGTTGATACATGATTCTAGAGCTTCCAATCATCATATTGCAGTTGTGAATTTGATGAATCTCTCTTTCATGGGGTTTATCAGATCTTAGATAAAGAAAATTTGATCCAAGTTTTACAGTCCTACTACATGGTACAAAGTTCTTCTAGATAATAGATGCACACATTTCTTGCTATTGTGTAGGGTTTAGGGTTTAGGTTTTTAAGAGCTTTTGATCATCATGCAATTTCAATTGCTAGAAGTGATCTTTCACAAAAAAGTTCTTCACAAAATGGAATTCCATCAACAACTGTGTCACATTTTGGCTGAGCTTGATTCATGATCTTTGTGCTGAAAAGAAATAAGCTACATGATGCGCACCTTGTGGTCACAGAGTGTGTACCAATCTTCCTCAAGGACACAAGGCTGCTGCTGCTGTGAGCTCGGGCTGAAAATGTCTGCATGACTCTCAATCTGCCGTGTTTTAATGTCTTGAAGAAGAACCTCGAGAGCAAGGTTTGCCATTGCTGAATCATAAGGTTGTAGCTGTGTCCAACTTCCATAGCTGTCGATGGTGAATCCCATGGCACCTGAAGGTCCTAACTGGGTGACTGTATCTATGAAAACTTCCATGGAAAGCTTCCGGTCTATGAGGGATTGTAAGACATCTACCAGTCGTGCTTCTTTCTGCACTGTTCCTCTGTTGTAGCACCTCCATCTCCCTTTATCTGCAAAGGATTCGTTCAAGATTGGCGCGCACCGCTGCACCGTCAGCAGCATAAAACTATATTTTATACTATTTTCAATTATATTGTGACTCTGAGTTTCGAGATTTTTCATGAGAGATCATGCAGGATGGAAAGTTAACAATTACCTGCACAAACTGCAAGCATGGCGTCAAGGTCGCCAAATTTGGAAAGCGCTTCGTTGAAGAGTTGCCACCTGACTTCTAGATGTCGCAGCACTGCCTAAGATAACAAACCACCTTACGTCCGTCATGATGAGAACCATGTCATACTCTATCTAGAAGTTTAGCAGAATATTCTTAAATCTCTTCAACAGATCTTATCCGTCTTCAGATTTGTTTGGTCAGTTAGATAGTTTCCAGTTTGCTAGGAAGTCATGATGTCCGTGTGATAGATCTGCAGAAACAATTCGCAGGAGTGAACCTAAATATTCAAGAGCAACAAACACTAGAGGACTGAGTCGCACGTCAGGACTGACTTGCATCTGCGTTCTGAGTCTGGAATCTTCGCCGGTGTAGCTCACGTTCCTTCCTTCGCCTGCAGAACCGTCTGCAGCTGCATTCTCGTTGTGGAGAACAACGAGAATGGGCGAATCTTCACCGTCGAGGTCGATGGAAAGTTGTTGCTGATGATGGAAGCAATGAGTAGAGCAGTTAAGAAGCTGGCGAAAAGCACCCATCGGCCCCCGTCCTCCTCCTGCTCCTCCTTTGGGCTTCGTCGACAGCTGTATGCCTTGCATCGGAATATCCGCCGGTGTTATATAGTCAGATTCCTGCTCTAATCCTGTTGCAGCAACAGCTCGCGGAAGGCTATACGTCGTGAAATTGGAGCTTGGACTCATGGGCCGCACACTAGTGCCCATTGAAGCCGGACTCATGGTCGATCTCACTCCCATTGAGAAAGTCTTACAAATTAAAATGAAAAGCAGAAAAATACAGATGGTCCCCCCTTCTTCTCTCTCAAAATCCCTTTTATACTTCCTTAATTCAACATCTGAAAACTCAATTATTCCACCTCTACAAGAGACAACCGTGGACGGCTAGTCTAGACTTCCAACGAACCTGCTGGATTTAACTAGCTCGAGTCTTCTTCTATCACAGAATCAGTCCAAGATGCATCAGCTCCGCATAGTCAGCAATCTTAAAACTCATGACCACAACAAAATCACAAATGAATTAAAAATGCCGGCGAATTGTTTGTTCCGAATCTCTATTCAATTTGCGATGAATATAAGAACTCCAGGAAGTCGACGAGCCGCGAGCTGCTAAAGCACAAGCTTCAGACTGGAGCAAGATAGAGATAAAAAAAACAAGCTTGAGCATTGGAAGACGAAAGAACGCAACAAAGCATTGAGCAAGGTGACAAACTGACGATGATTCCCTGCCACAAAAACAATGAACGGAAGGGCAGAAACGAGGAGAGACCACACAAGGGAACTACTACTTTTAATTTCATAGTATGTCATAAGAAGCGCAACAACGACAACCAGAGCGGCTCATAACTACTATCACATGTTTGCCATTTATGCTCCTGACCACTTTGGAATTCAATACGCCTCCTCTTAGCTCTACCAACCCCCCTCCTTCCCTCCCAAATGCTATTTACAATCATGCAACCCAGCATTATAAGAGCAGGTCCACCCAAGGGCCACATCCCCTGTTTGGGCCTTTAACAGTATTTATCATAGCGAACAATAGAGTGTTAATTGATCTCCTAGCAGCAGCCCCAACCAATGACCATAGACATGCAAAATTAGACACCATAGCACATTTCCACCAGCACACTATGGCCGAGGTTGCGCCTGACAGGCTCACTACAATAGTTTTGGCTCAGCATTTGTACTTAATTTGCAAAAGCCACACTGCATATTTTAACACCTGATTGACCAGATGTATTGATTGGTCCAGATAGCCTGGTATTAGTAGGTCTGACCTTTCCCAGTTTCAATTTCATGGACATGGGTGAGGCTTAGAAACAATAATTAATTAATCTTGAATGTGAGTAATATCATTGTGGAGGTCAAAATCAGTGTTTTTATAAAAAATTATGATGTTGCTCAAGTGGTGATAGTACATAAATATATTTAGTCAAATTTGACGATATTCAAAATATGAAAGTATAAAAATTTAAGCAACCTTTCATATTATAGGCAATTATGGTGATTTTTTGGATTTTTTAAAAATTCCAAAAAACAGGGAATTTGTGACAGAATTTCTTTTCTGAAAATATTTTTCTCAAAGTGACGAAAACCCACGACAAAAAAATCTTTGGGTCAAATGCCCATTATGGGTCGAGCTGCTCTAAGGTGAGAGGCAATTTAAATGTTGTCACCAGATGAGGCCAGTCAGTCAGAACGAATTAGTATTTTTTTTTCACTTGCCCTTATCCATATCATTGTGTGGTATCTACATATACAGGTCCAAACCCATCTTCCGGCTATTTGAAAGCAGGACTTCATTCAAAGTACAGTGAACAGGTCATTTATCGGCTGTAGGCGAACCTTCTCTAGGAATCCAAGACACTCAACATCGTCAAGAAAAAAACAAAAAAAGTATATATAAGGTCAGTTGAGCCCAACCTTGAAAAGATAATATCTGATTCTTAAGTATGAGGCCGCCATTTCCAAAGAGAACTGAGCTAACTTTTCCTGGAGGATGAAATCATATTTGTAGATTCTCTCCATTTTCATAATTTCTGGTTTAGGGGATCAGTAATTATCATACAGAAATATTTGGGTTAAAAGAGGATAACCTTGATACCCTGTTTGAAAGAGGATTGCTTGAAAGAGGGTGGTCCTAACTGATATATTAGGGTATTGGTAATTGCCATCCAGATCGGCAATTTTTTATTTTGGTGAATACTCGCCGTTTTGTGAAATAAAATTGCCCAGCAACATTATATTATAGATATACCATACAGATTTATCCCTCTTCCAAATATCAATTTCTATATTTGTTTTATAATGTTGTCGTGTATTGTGCATAGTTGGTATAACAGGAAGATAGCGCCAACATTTATGGAAACATTCAACGCCAACACTATTGTCGACATAAGATTGTACTGATTAATTTAATTTTTTTTCAAAGTGATAAATTTGGATGTTTCCCTTCGAGTTGTATCTTTGTTTTTGCATCCTCAGTTTTTGCAAACATTATTTAATTGATAATGGTAGTCATTGTTCTGAGTTCATGGGTCAATGTGTGATTTAATACACTGATGATAAAATTCATTGTTCCCAAACACAATAAATATCTCTCAAACCTTGTAGAAAATTTAAAAATAATGAGAAAAAATGATGTTTTGGATATAAAATATTATTTACATTTCAAAACTTTAATTTTGGGGGAGATTGTACCCAATCAAAAGAAGCCAATTTAGTTTCAAACGTAAACCCATTGTACATTTCAGATGGCTGCCACTTTGTATGGAACTTTGTATGCTAGATATCCCTTATCAAGACTAAGATGAAACATCTTAATTGGATTCATGAGTCTTCAATACATCTTTCATCTATACTGAAAGTGGTAGCTTGCAGAATGAAAACATTTAACTTGGACTCACAAGTGCTCACAACAATCACTTTTCCTTTGTTCAAAGTTGGCTGTGCAATCATGGGAGGTAGGGAATTATAGTCGCATGAAGGAAATAGGAAAATTTAAAGGTCTTTGGATCACAAATTTTTTTATTTTAAGATCCATTACATCTCCTTGAACATAATTCTCTAGAAACATGCTTTGTAAAAACACATTGTTTGCTTCTAAATTTATTCATAGAGACATACAAAGCTTGATTAAAAAATAATACTTATAATTTGTTATCATCTTCGTGTCCTAAACAATCTTGCAATCCATAAGATCTGCATGCAACAAGTTTACTAGCAAATCCTCTCATTGGAATTAGAACTATTAAATGGATTGTGGAAAAGCAAAAACCTTTGTACTCAACATTGGAGATCTTTTGAGAAAAATTTCTCACATCACAACACTCGGAGGATGTTTTAGGGGAAAAAATAGATCTTCATCTAAAATAGCTTGAGTTGAAATTTCTCTCTAATTCATGCCACTGAAGGCACATTTTCTTCCTTCACTTTTTGTGCACAGAAGACAAATCTCTAATTCATGCCACTGAAGGCACATTTTCTTTCTTCACTCTTTGTACACAGAAGACAAATCTCTAATTCATGCCACTGAAGGCACATTTTCTTCCTTCACTTTTGTGCACAGAAGACAGATGAGGGAAGACGAGCCCTGGAGTTTCCAAAGGGGGGAAAATGGTGGCAAGCTTTGTGACCTTTAAAATGATCAAATTTATCAAAGTTTGCATGTTTTAACAGTTTTTTAATTTCATTTTTTGATTCTTTTGTTTTACATGGTGTGTAAGTGTAAAAAGTTTTACATTTAAACATCTTTACATGGCCAAAAATTATTTATAAGGCCTTACACTTGCACTTACACGTTTTGTGATCCTACACTTACATTTACATGTAATGTAAGTCCTAAATTATATACACACACAACATTGGTTGAAATTGGAAGTTTTTTGAAGATTATTTCTAGGGGTTTAATAATGCTTGTCTTTCTAAATATTTAGAAGATTGATAGGGCACTTTCCCATCCCCAAACACCCAAATTTTTAAAAAAGTACAAAATTAGAACATTTGGTGTGCCAAACAAAATTGACTAAGTTCATTCATAAATGTGGATAAGTAGCCATGTCAACATTGGAGTTCAATTGATGTATAAAAATACCATCATTAATTTTAGGGTTCATTTTTTAAAAGTGAACAGTTTGGGAGAACATAATGGAGAAATTTATAAAGTGACCCTATCTTTGGGTCCTCCTCAACGTTTGTTTTACTAATGAATTTTGGCCAATTCTTTCCTATGGCAAGGGTTGCCACCTCTAAGCTTGAAAAGAAACATAATTTGAAAAAAAGTTCATTCAAATCCAATCTTCTTTGATCAGCATTCACAAAAAAAGGTGTCTACAACTACACTTGTCACCATTGAATGGCACTAAGTTGCACAATCAACATGCTAGATTCCTCCATCTTAGGTTTAGAGTTTGCCATTGTGACCATTTCCAAAATGTCATTTTCATTGGATTTTAAACACACCTAGGAGAAGGTTGTTGTTGACTTTGCTAATCACCCCTAACACATTTATTAGTTTTCTCTACATGCGATGGCAAGCCATTGCCATTGATTTATACAATGTGTTTTCAAAAAAAACTTTTTAAATTTGAGGAGCTACAAGCTACAAGCTTATAACTTGTCAACTTTAAGTTTTGTGTTTGAAAATTTGTCATCTTAGACTCCAAATCTCAAATACATTCACATTTGAAATTTCAACTTCAAGGTCAATTGGTGCTACAAAGCCATTCAACTTTTCAAGAACCAAATAGCAAAATACGTGACAACCCACTTTATGAAGTGATGGGAAGTTTGATACTCATCACTTGTGTTTAATTTTTAATTGTCGAAATATATCTATTATGGGCATTGTTGCAACAATGTAATGTAACAACTATGTTGGGTAAATCAAACATCATAGTAATAGTATGCACCAAGTTCATAGTCCATGGGTGTTGTTGTAGTGATGCAACATAGTAACCTACATTGGGTAAATTATGAACAATAGTAGTAATACACATTGAGTTCATGGGCCGTGGGCATTGTTGCAGTGATGCAACGTGGCAACCTGCATTGGGTAGATCAATTATCATAACATTGGTAGATCATTAATAATATGTATTTTTTGGTTATAACTCATTGTAGCAATGTAGCTCATGCCTTAGATGTGCATTACATTTCAATGTATAAAATCTATATTCACTATTACAAATCATGGTCTTTTTTACTAGGGAAATTGGTAAAAAAGGACCCAAAAGTGACATTGGTTGATTTGACATTTTGAACAAGTTGATTTCAATAATGTCTATTTTGACCAGTGGCCTTTTTTACTAACTATACCTTGTCATTTTGATTAGTAGAATGATTGACAAAATGACTGACTATTTGATTGGTAAACATTGGACCATTTGATTAAGTCAATTTTATACCTAAATTAAAATCTTTTTTTAGATTATTATTTTTAAAATTAATAAATACGTAGGTAGGTGTTAGCCTAGCCTAGCCTAGCCAACTTAACCTAACCTAACCTTAACCTTAACCTAGTAAATAGATAGATGAATAAATAGGAGGTACATATATAGGGTAATAGACAATGTTGTATTTAATTAAAGATCATTGGTTATTTTGATTAAATGTTCAACTTGACTAAAGACCATTAGTCATTTTGACTAAAGATCATTAATCATGTTGATTGATTATTCAACTTGACTAAAGACCATTGGCCATTTTGACTAAGGTTGCACAACTTGATTATATGTATTTAGTCAAATAAACTACTATAATCAAGTTGATTAATCAATAAATATATGTGTTATTCAAACCCCTAGCCTTTAGTCAAATGCACATGTCCAATAATGAAAAATGACAAGTTAATCAATTTGAACCTTTTAAAAAACCATGATTTGTAATAGTGTCTATAGACAGGTTTATTCACAATTGAGGTTTTAGGAAAAGAAAAAGGGTTTTAAAACTTTTGTGGGGTTACTTTTTGCAAATGACATTCATTTGAAACAAATTTAAGTGAGAAAAATTAAATAGTCCAATTTAAAATCATTCATGTGATAGTGGTGAGTTTTCACATTGACACATAATTGTGTAGCAATATATTAGTTTATAACCATAAACACAAAAAATCTCAAAAAATCCCAAAATGAGTTTGAATGGACAACCAAACATGTTTTTTGGCAAGATTATTTCCTACACATATGATTTGCATTATTTAAACATTTTGAACCCTTTCAACATAATTTTTTTGTCAAATGGTTTGAAAAATGAATCCTCTGCCTTACAGCCCTTTCCTTGAAAATTTCAAGTTTAACAAATCATGTCAAATTTCCTGTCTATCAAATCATACATTTCCTGTCTTCTAGTGTTGTTTTTGCATTATGTGCAAGTTGGCATCAATCATCACTTTTAATGGTTCTTTAATCCAATTCCATCATATTTCCAAACTCCAAAAGCGATGAATATTTCAAATCTCCAGAATTAATGGTGCATTAATTTTTTTAGTTTTCCTAGATGCCTAAACATGATCCCCAAGGGAACATGTTTTGGTCAATCCAAAAGATGAACCTTCCATTGTTGATGTCATAAACCTTTTATACTTTACACTGTGCAAATTTCAAACCATGTTCCTATGGGCCTTCCCTTATTTTCAGGCCTAGACCTTTTAGTTACCACCTTACATTAAAAGAAATTTGGAAATAAATGATTACAAATTTAGTTGCAAATGACAAAATTTTAGTTGTAATGGACACATGCGACTACAAACCCTATAGTCACCTTGGACAAGTGGCAAAAGATAACTAGTCACAAAAAAATTCCACGTGGCATGTACAGTTGCCCTTGTAGTTGCATATTGCTTATGACTATAAGGATTTTTCATACATTAACTAATCATAGGATTATACAACTATAGATACGACTCCATAAAATATTGGGCAACATTGTCAAAATTAATTAAATTTAAATGATTTAATATATTTTTAAATCACATATAGTAAATACATTATTTATATTTATATAAATAATAAAATATATTAATTCATATTATTGGTAATTTTATAAAATTTCAGCCTATGAGTTATTGACACGTGTCACTACCTAAGTTATGCTAAAAACCTAATTTAGGTAGTTAGGTAGGCCACCTAGTCTAAGTACCTAGATGGGCTTAAGTAAGCACCTAGGTTAAGTAGCCTAATTATGTAAGGTACATTCAATCAACACATCATTGTTAACCATAACTATGTAACTTATGAAGTTTGATCTTTAGACCCCAAGGATGGATATCAAATCCTTTGCCATCAAACCACCCCACTTGATGTGCAAATATAATGGAATGCATTCTATTTAACCAATACTTGATTTTAAACAATGCACAAACATTAATTTCAATCTTTCATACTTCATTGATATTTTTCTAAATGGAAAAAATTTAAGTTGATTCTTAATTAAGTACTTTCAATCACGTACATGATTAATCATATTTTTTTTCCAAAAATGTAAAATACTTTGAATAATTTTTTTCTGAATTTTGTTAATTTGAATTACATTTTGATGATGATTTGTTGGAATTTGTTTTCAAGCACATGATTTATAAATGAAAAATATTTTACAACCAATATTTGATAGTAAATAAATAAATAATTTATCTCCCACATATTAATCCTTCATTTCATAAAAATAAATTATACAATGTGATTGTAATATATCATAATTTTAATTAATTCACATATAGTTTTTATAAATGGATAATATATCTATCACATTTCAATTTTATTTTATTTTTTAAAATACCAGTTATAGTATTTATGATGTATAATATATTTTTATATTTTACATTTTAATCTAAGTCACATTTAGTAATGTTAGATAATTAATGAATTTGATGGAATTTTAAGTTTTATATTTTTTGCAAATATAATATATAAAATTTATCTAAAATTATGGTAAAAGTCTTGTGATGAAATAAATGATATATTTTTCAGACATTTAAAACCTTTATTTGATTAAAAAAAAATCATACCTAATTAGGATTATAATAAGTTGTAATTTTACCAATAAAATTTAATTTACATGTATAATATATAATTAAATAATCATCATATATAAGATTTATAAATAGATCACAAACTCAAATTATTTAATAAAAATATAAGAATTTGTACTATCAATGTCAATAAACAATAAAAAATATTAATAAATAGTTAGACACAAGTTGATTATCAAACAAATATGTTTTAATCATGAAAATGTTGTAAATGGAAAGAATATTGGCCCTAGTTGCCAAAACAATTATGACCAAATGCAAAAACAACTAATTTTTCATCCATCCAAAGATCCATTCACAATATTGGATGAAAATGTGCATTTTCATTTTACTTTTTCATCCAAACATGTAATAATCACAAATTATAGTCGCATTTGCGACTTCATTTGATTATGTCAACACTATAGTTGCATATGTGAGTACAATAGCCGCATATATGACTACACACATTTATGACCAAAATGACACATAGGAATAACCCAATTGTAGTTGTAAAAGTAATCAATTTGGACACTAATCATATCTATAGTTGTAACCATATGGTTGGAATGGACAAGATTTCTTCTAGTGTTGGGAGGTTGCAATCTTCAAATTCAATGAAGCCTAGAACAAATTTTTCCCCTCAAATTGTTGGCAGTTGTTAGCTTGCCAAGATCCTATGTTGGGCACCTAGTATAAACTTCATATTGCTCATGGGGTAGAAATCTAACTTGAGGTAATATAAATGGGTATCAATAATATGTTATGTTGGATGGGTAGGAATATAATACCATTTGTACTAAAGATATTCCAAATTGATATTGAAAATTTGATATGCTAGATATGATTTTTTTTTAAAAAAATTCAACATCTAGTTGGTGGGTATGTGCTCAAGTATTACCCAATGCATTTTAGTTTTAGTTTTCGGCCAATTCTTGTTTTGCTTCCCTATCTAATTACCAAGATGGTTTGTGGGTCAAATTTTTAGGATCAAGATTCAACAATTTTTCAAGATTTCCATCAAATTTCATGAATTTTGATTCCCAAGTAAGTTGGCTATAATAGTGGTGCAACTTCACAATTTAGACTCCAATTAAAAGGGTAAGCATGTTGTTTGTTTCTTTGCTGGTTTTTTCATGTGCATTAGATTCATTTATAAGGGTGATTTAAACTTGTAATGGATTGTGATTTTGATAAGACTTGTAGTGTTTATGAACTTGTGAATGTGTTTAATACTTGTAGTTGATGTGTTGTAAACTTGCTGTTAATTTATTTCAATCCAAATTTCTTGTAGGTTGTAAATTTATATGCACATTCTAGAATCTAGACCATGATGCTTGCAGCTTGAGTGTGTGGCTTGTTTTGTGTGCACTCTCTTCCAAAAAACATTGCAATTATTTTGTAATTGTGTGCATTTGTCACTTACTTTGTCTTATATCAATTGCAATCTTGTCACTCATGTATCACATCCATCAAGTTTGTTTGGGCCTAGAAGCTTTGGCCAATATTGCCATTAAGTCTTCCCAAGGATTTTAGGCACAAGCCTTTTGTTTTTTATTGTGTTCCCTTTCCATTTCTTACACTTGGTGCTACTCCCAACCAAGGCCATAGGGTTCTTGATGTTGATTGTGTTATTCTTTATATAGCCCAAATATAAGCTAATTTTGAGAACAATAAAAAATAGAAAAAATAATATGAAATGAACCATCGCTTCCAAGACACATGGGCCACAAAATTGCCTTACGTAAAATTTGTGGTAGGTGTTGATGGGAAGGTGCATCATGTTAAATGCAAAGTTTGTAGTAAAATTGAGGGGTGTAATAAACTTTTGGTGCTGGTTAGATTCTTTGTGGAAACATACTAATCATAGGAAGGTAGTTCTTCCAATTGCAAATATGGTAGCAAGGGAATATTATTTTTTGAAAATGAATTAACATGTGGTCAATGAGTGCTTGTGTGTATTCAAAGGTAGGGATTTTATGGTACAATACACTAGAAGGAATTTTGTCCTTTCAATTTTGCAACCAAGAAATCTATGATTACAAGTCTTAAATGGGTGAAATCATGGTCAAAGGAGCTAGGGGTGCAACATTAAAAGTCATTTTCCAAGGATTGCACATGATACATGTCATTTTTATGTTAATTTATAACTTAAAATTTTGTACTTTGAATACACCATTTAACATTGCATTTTAGATATAAATACATTTTGATTACAAATTGATTTTATATCATGCATATTATGCATTTGTGCCCTCTATCATATATATATATATGAATTTTTTTTTATTAAAGCCACATTTTCAAAATCCATAACTTTTAGGGTCAAAAACACTTTTGAGCCGAATGTGTTCAAATGGGTTATGAAAACAATTTTCATCAGTTCAAGTCCTTTTGCCCTTCTAATCATCAATGTTAAAATCCTCTTCAATTTCAAAAGGAATGGTGCACATATGGTAGAAGAAAAAGAATGTTTGAAAAAAACAAGGACTATCCATTTTTGAGGTTTGAATGCTTTGAACATGTAAAAACAAGGGTTAAAAAAAACATTTCTTGTGTTAATCTCAATGAACATGACTGATGCATTAAGATGGATGCCGATGTGATGCCCGACACAAAAGGGTTGCATGATGTCAATTTTGATAACCATTGCAATAAATATGATGTTCCCCAAAAAAATTTAAAAAAACATTATTACAAAAACATTCACTCCTTATTCAAATGTAACATTGCACTTATATATATAATTCACATCTTAGATTATCAAACTTAGGATATTGGTATTATGCTTTAGGTTAATTTTATAAAAAAGTTAATGTCAAAATTATATATTTGATTATTTTTGCAAGTATTTTGGTTCATAATTTCCTTGTGAATATGAAAGTTGATACTATGAAAAAAATTCAATGATTCATTCTCAATGATTTTTAATAAAAGTATTTCCATCAAATCCGTATTAAATTAAGGTATTTTTTCCCTTCCAACACTTAAACTATAAATGATTGAAGTTTTTTACATGGACATTGTTAAAGTAATTTCAAATAAAGATTTTTTTTTCCCTATTTACATATGATTTTCAATAATACAATTTTGCATATACTTGGGATACTTTTGTGTATAAGTTACCGTGCTTAAACCCTATAACATCAAAAAATGTTCAATTTTGGACAAGTTTTTTATAATATCACATGTTTATTTCACCTCATTACAAGATTATGACATCTAAGTAACATGCAAATTATAGGATGATAGGTAAGAAGTAAGTAGCTTGTAAAAGATAGGAAATAAGGGGTATGCAAATAATCAAACAAGTTGAAAAATTAGGTATGTGGGTGAGTGGCATTACTAGAAAACATGGTACTTTTTGACGGAAAATTTAGTAAAAAATTACAAAATTTGAACATGCGTAAAAAAGACCACTCCATCATTTTGGACAAGTCGATTTCAACATGTCCATTGTGACTAAATTGGTATTTTTGATTAGCAGAATATGAACCATTTGACTAGTCATTTTTGACCGATCAAATTCCTACCCGTATGAAAAAAAATTGTGGCAAGTAGGTAGGTAGGTAAATGGTAGCGTACCCTAGCCTACCTTATCCTACTTGACCTATTTAAACCTAGCTTAGTATATCCTACTTAGCCTACCCTACCTACCTTAGCCTTTTAAGCATGTACATAAGTTATAATGTTAAGAATTGAACCCTTGACCTCCCAATGATAAACCAAATTCTTAACCAATGGACCACACCATCAAAAGGTGTTCAATTTTTGTCAATTTTTTTATTTCACATGTTCATTTCGACATTTTGCTATAAGATTATGAGGTATGAACACAAGTAGGTTATAAGAGATAGGTGGGTGTGTGGGTAGGTAACTAGGTAGTATGTAGATAAGTGAGTGGATGGTTGGGTAAGTAGGTATTACATATTTAAGTGGGTGGGGGTGAGTGGGTGGGTTGATAGGTAGGTACTACATTTAAGTAGGTGGTGGGTTGGTTAGTAAATAGATAGGTTGTAAGATAATAAGTGAAAGGTAAGAAATATATATGTATTAAACATAAAATGTCCCATTTCACTAAAGAACATTGATCATTTTGACTAATGGTGTTTATTTCTTATGTTCAATTTGACTAGATGTCCCATTTGATTAAAACCCATTGGCCATTTTGACTAAGGTTGTCTAACTTGACTAAATGTACTAGTCAAATAAATCATTTTAGTTTACTTGATTGGTCAAAAAAACATGTTTTGGGCCTTTAGTCAAAATGGATATGTCCATTAATAAAAAAAAATCAATTAATCAACTATTTGAAAAGTCATGTTTTGTAATAATGTGAATAAGTGGGTAGGTAGGCAGGTGGGTGGGTTGGCATTTAAATAGTAGGGTGAAATTTTTTAAAGGTGTACCACATAGGACAAAAAGGGCTTAATCTTTATTGCAATCCTTTTCTACCCTATATTTGATCCCCATAAAAAATAATGAATCAGAAGTTGTCAAAATTTTCAAAAGGAGTATATTTTAAACCATTACAATTATAGATTCCATCATAATCATCCATAAATGTGTCTTTACATGATAAAAAAGGATTAGGTTGGAAAGACAGAAAAAAATGACGTTGTAACAAGATTTTGGTACATCTTAACAAATTTGGACCCGATAGGTAAATAGGTGGATAAGTGGGTGGGTTGGTGGGTAAATAAGTTGGTAAGTGGGTGGGTAGATAAATAGGTAGATGGGTTTAGAGGTGGGTAAGTAAATAATTAAATAAGTAAATAGATGGGAATAAAGTTGTTTATGTTCATATCAATTAATTTGTAATTATTTTTTAATCATTATAAATGACAATTGAATATCCACATCACTTTGTCATTAGTTGTAAATATTATACAAATAAAATAAAAATAATAAAAACTAACATCTTACATTTTATTATCACCTCATCATCTACTAGTCACATGTCCCACCAATATATGACTATAAATCTTTACACATAAAATTTAAATAATAATTTATGACTACAAATTATACATATAATCATTTAGAACTTATAATCATAAATTTCTTGGTTGAAAAAAATAAAATTGCATCTAGTTATGGAAAACAACTAGGTCTCTTTGGTCACCATTTTTGGCCTAGCTTAATACCAGTTCATAACAATGTGGGCGTTAAGCACTGGCCTACCTCCTCCCCAAAGGGATCAACTAATTACAATTATTGCCTCCATAACTAATAAGGTGCGTCCATACCTAGAGGGCTGGGACCACCTTGTGATCTATGTAGCCATCATTGATTCTTAGTCTACTAATGTTCAATTCATGATAGGTATTGTTTTTTTCATGGAAAACCTTTTGTCCAGGTCAAAATTTGGTAAAATTTAGGCCAAAATGAAAAAACACTGATTCATTCCAGTCCAGGGAAAGCATCTTCCTTTTTCAAAGAAGAATATTATGTTAAAAAATGTTCATCTGCATGAAACATAAGGTTTCTTCCTGTTTTAGTTCAGTACTTTACATATATGGTAATGCCCATGGTCCAGGGCTTTGCCAGAATGAGTACTACTGGAGGGGGTGCCTACAGTGTAAACATCTGGTAGAATTTTTGTAGTGTGTTTGGAGGGTGGAGTTTATCCTCAATAAAATTTCTCCTTCACCAGAGGAGCCATTATGCGACGAGCCCCTTATTTACTTTTGCCCGGGAAAAAATGGGGACCCGCAGCTTCACTGGCAGGAAGTTGCAGACTTTTGCAGACTTGCGCTTCTGGAGCTTAAAGAAAAAGCTGCCATGGAGCTAGTCTACATTGTCTCCTAAAATTATAAGCGTTCTTCTTTATTTAGAAACCAAAAAAAAGAGAAAGAGAAAAAGGAAAGTCGTGCTTGTGTGGGGACACCACGACGGAGGATGTGATCGACAAAGCATCCTCAATCGCAGGTGCCGTCGACTTTATCCTGGCTTTTTTCTCGCTCTTCTTATTAGACTCATCTCAAGAAACTTGCAGCCGTTGGAAGTACTTGGCGAGTTGTTGCAACGGACTTCAGCAGTTTTCCCCCGTGCTTCAAGTTCCTCAATCTGCTGTGGTTTTGAGGTGGTGGTGGTATGTGAAGAGCTGACGATTAGTTCCTGTAGTATGATCTTCTAACGATCTCCTTTCGATCAGCGCCTTCGTCGTCTCTACGTAGCTCATTGATGCACCAAGCAAAGAAATTCGAAAATGTTTTATCATGGTCATATAATTTGTAGATCAGCAGCAGGCGCTGGCATTCGATGAGTTGTTCAAAAAAATTGTAACATCATCATCATCTTCTTCTTCTTCTAATTCCCATCTTCATCTGTCGACCGACGTACGCCTCATAATGAGTTTCGGTCTTCTTCTCTCATTAGATGCAGCTGGCAAACATATTCCCAAAGTTTTCCATGCTTGATTTGTAGATCAGCTTGGCATTAATTCGAGTTGAACAGAATTGCATGATCTTCTAAAGTTCTCGCATTTGACGCTCATAATTTCGGTCCTCGTGGACTCTCCTTAGAAGTATTTCGTAAAATTAGAAGCTAACTTGTTGGAGTTCAAGCTGAGAACCTAGCTGTAGAAGATCAAGCTAATAAGATAGCTTATAGAAGATCAAGCTGAGATCACGGAGAGATATGGAGGTCGAGGTCACGTTGCATTCGTATTAATCAAGGTGCGAAGTTGATGCTACATCTTGCGCAGAAAAAGACAAACTAGATTAAGTCGTGAGAGACTTAAATTTCCCCTATGCAAACATGAAATGGTATGTCTGACAATGGGAAAATACAATGATCCCCCTATTTCATAATGGGAAAATTCAAATAAAACATTGAAATAATTGTCCACAATTCCCTTGTAGAGTTTTCCCGGTGAAGGAAATTATGGTGCAAATCCACTGCCTAAAGATAGGGGGTTTGCCACCATCTCCCCACGGGGGAGCTTGTAACTAATTGCCAAAGAAAGGCACTGCGGGTCTTACTAGGCCGTCACCGCGGGTCGTATTAGCGTTCCTGTAGCAATGGAATAGCTGTACATGTGATATTGAACCTTTTGTGTTTTCTAGTGCACTAGCGGGATTGTGGAAAACGTGTTCACTTGCAGTACCTCATTACCAGCAGCATTAGCTGGTCGGTAGCTTGTAGTATTGGATTGGCGAGCCGCGTGCAATGTCTGAAATCATTGTACAGAGAATTGCAATATTATTGCAGCATGACCGTGTGCATCAGGATGTTTCAGTCCACAAGCAGTTCTCAGATGATTCCCTTGCGGGAAAATTGTGTAACTTTAACTTCAAGAATAGACTAAAAACGAATTGTGCAACACAGGGAGTTTTCCAGCATTCCCAGGGAGACTCACAGGGAAAGTTCAATTATGCCATCTAGGAAGGTACAGTGAATCAATGTCAAAGGGGACGTTGGTAATTTTTACATGGTTGAAAAGCACAACTGGGGGAAACGAATTTTCCCTTTGACATTGGTTCTGAGAGCGATTTCTAACAGGGATATATGAGAGCTTTCCCACATTGCACACACAGGGAGTTAAACGAAAACTCCTTGTGGACGTGTGTTCGCCGACAAGACTTATATATTATTTCGAGGTCTTTAATCCATTATTCAACTGCCTTCTGTCAAGAGCGAAATTGGGCTCGTGGGAGCAGGAACTTCGTGGTGCGTTCCTTGCTCTTTGGACTGCAATTGCCTAATTTCTCGACCATTTGAGACAGCTAGTTGAGAGTCGACTTTAAGTCTTGCATGTCGCCATGAGAAAGACATGAAGTTCAGCAGGAAATTCATTGTCTAGAGATTCCATTCACAATCGTCACTAAAAGAGGAATTCCTGATTTGAAGATTAAGTTCAATTTCTTCGTACAATAACGATCACGGATCGATCTTTTCGTACTTCCCATCCTTCGAAAACATCAATGCAACGCTAATATTCCACCAGCTCATTTCCGCGTATTTCAAATCTCCTGTGCAAGGGCGAGCGTGAGTCGAAGAACCTCGATCTGGCGTGTGAAAGAAGCTCTATCAAGTCTGGTATTGCAAAAATACTAGAAGATCGATCATACAATAGTAACTACCCCTAGCTGCTGCATGCATGATCGTGCAAATGCAAAGCCCTAGTACACATGTATCGATCGAACTCAGAAGATATAACATCCAGCACTACGGCAATGAAGAGAGCACAGGTGGCGGAAATACTGCGCAGAGAATGTGAAGTCCCAGCTGTGTGTACTACTGTAAGAGCTAGCTAGCACTGCCGCGCGTTCAACTCATCATATGAGCATGGATCTCGAGAACAGCTAATACGAACTCTTGAAGGTCTTGAATTCATCAATGGAGCAGCGAATTCATCGCATAAATTAGAGCTGCACAAATGAGATGTAGAATTGAAATGGATCGACTGCATGGATCATCTACCGAATGATCTCCATTTACATGGCAAGTTAAGAGTACTAACATTAAGAAGTACCTGCTGCACTTGGAGCCTATAAATTAGGGTCTCCCGACGGCTCAGGTCCTCCTCTTAGATCAGCTGGTAACGACTGATGAACCTGTCTGACATAAGCGTATGATCATAGGAGAACTATTCTTCGAAGAGCTGGAAAAAGATTTAACTATCTAGACATGAGTTTGTTCGCGCAGTTAATATCTAAACCTAGAATGAAGAAAATGCACATGAGATCATCAGGTAGCTCTTCTGTGAGCTGCAGTCTCTAAGATTCAGTTACCGCGTGACATGCTATAAGCTTGAGCTACCAGCCGTAGGATCGGAAGAAGCTTGTCGCCGCCTCGATCCTTCTTCAAGCCAGAAATGAGACCCAGCGGCTAGTATGTACATTTATGAGTACGTAGGACATACTATATATGTGGCCTGCAAAAATGATGGAAACGGTGAAGCTCCTGTGATTCAGATCAGCTGGAGCAAACCAGACGTCAAACGACGTAATATTTACATGTCTGATGGAAAAGAGGATGGGCGCGTTTATATATACAAAGGAGATGTTGATCGGCCAGCTGATGATTAGTCTCTGAAAGACTCACTCTCGCTGCAGCTCCGCGGACTGTACCCACCATGTTTCGTGATTATAGAACGGTGTGAGAATAGGCGTGTGTTTGGTGCTGCATCATCAGCTGGATTGGACTATGGAAGGGAAATTGATGGCCAAAACTTTTGTCAGGGGAGGTTAGCATCTTAACTTGGTGATCGATCACTGCGTGGCAGTCGCCGGGAGGACATGATGAGGAGCAGTACTACCCGTGACGTTATCCATCGCTGCATCTGATTGAGGAGGAAGGCGCTTGCGTTTCTTCTTCTCGTAAGCTATTCCTCTTGCCTTGGCTTGTGATTCTCTCACCTCGCGCAGATAAAGCCTGACAGCTCGAGCTCCGAAAGGATTCGACTCCGGCCTCCCTCCATTCTCCTCGAAAGCGGCTCGCAGTCTTCCGATAAGAGCATCCAGAGATCCCCAAGCTTGTCTTAACGGACATGTACATGGTTGTGGAGGATGAGGAAGGCCGAAGAAGGGACATGCCGGCAAGTGAACTTTGGTTTTCCCGAACTGATCCAGGTATCGCACGAAGTCGAGAACGTGCTGTCCAGTGCATCGTCCGAGAGCTAGAGGAGGACGATGATTCCGCAGGTATTGACCAAACGTGTTCCAATCTCTTCTCTTTTGAGCTTCATAGCGACTGGGCGCTCTGGAACCCTGATCCTGCTGTTGTTGTTGGACCAGAATATCGTTGTTATTTCCCGCGTCAACTGATCCAATGCTCAAACCATTCATCATGAGTCCTGACCCTGGCCCTCCTCCCGGTCCCATCATCATCAAGGCCGCGGACGGCCCAGCTGCAGCACCTGCATGATCCAGTACCGATCCACCTGCTCCCTGGCCACTCATGAGTGACCAATCCCTCTCCAGTTCGAACTCCAGCTCGACCAAACTAGTGGAACTCGCACGCAATGTCTTCTTGATGGATACCACGGAATATAAGGATTTGGCCGGAACTGCACCCTCGTCCCGGCGATCTACTCTTTCCTCAAAAGATTTCTTGTCTCTGCGCCGCTGTAGTCTTGAAGCTGGGCATTAAAAAGCCTGCGACGGAGACGGATTTTGCTTCGCGACCTGCATGATCAAATAGGTAGACCAATTTTCGCTCAAGCTCTACCCAGGACTATTAACCCTATTTAGTGCTTGATTGCACTGTACGTGCTGAACTTCCAAGTATTCCTGTAAAGGCGCGATGAGCATTTAGAGCTCGAATCTTAGTTTCTACACACCACAGAGCACGCCTCGCGCGCAGAGAATTGAGCTCAAAAGGTTGCAGGTGTCCGCGACAGCGTCTATATAAATAACTCGTCAGCAGTATGCAACCGAAAGCTATCTCGCAATGAAAGCTGATATACGGAGGCAAGCTAAAGGCAGGTGAACTAGCTAGCTGTACTCACGAAAGCCTCGACGGCGAAACTTCTTCTAGTATTATAACCAAGCAAACTTAGTTTACTGGTTAGGAGACCAGCAAACTTAGTAAGTTCAGACGACCAACATAGGAATTGAGTACGACACTGTCGCGACGACTGTAAGCTGCAACGAAGATGACGGAAAAAAGCTGTGACCCCACAATATTCTGTTGGCAACTAGTGCACAAGGAAAAGGAGGAAGCTCTGCTAACTGGAAATTGCTGCAGTACAGCAATCATCTGTACAAACGATGTGTGACAATTATTACAAGCACAGATGGAAAGAGAGGGATCTCGGTTCTCGAGAGAGAGTGAGTCTAGAGCGGCGCGATCATCAGCTGAATCGATGACATGAGTACTAAGTATAAGTCCAGGTCGCGAGATGAAATGGTGTTAAAAGGAATGTGTAACAGAAGCAGCAGCAGCAGCAATACTTCTAGAACAGTGGAAAACTGAAAAAAGCATCTAGAGTGAGATAGAGAGACGTCGCATGATCCAGACACACAGACGTCCCAAAAGGATGGATCGATTCTTCACGCCTGCTGCTGCTGCTGCATGCAGGAGGTACGATCAGTTTGCATCTGATTCAGACTACCTAGCTAATTATGACACAAATGGTATCATCAGATGCAGCAGCAGGAGGCCGGTTCATGATCAGCGCCGCACCCGGCCCCCCTATAAGTCCTACTCATGAGTCATCCTAAATCCTAGCAGCCAATCGATCATGCGAGAACGAATGACAATCGGCCGAGTCGCAGGAAAGTCCGATGATACTCATGGTGGAAAACTAGACAGTGAAACCATAACTAGAAAACAAGGCAAGGCAGGCACAGACACAGAGAGACGGAGAGAGAGAGAGAGAGAGAGAAAAGAGGGAGAGAGAGTTCAGGTAGGTCCCATACGGGGGGGGCTGCCTTGTCATCAGTGCTCGACTACTTCCCTCGACCCTCCATCTCTTCTGCCGTTTCCCAAGAGCGTCGAATCTCAGCGAGCAGTCAGCTGGGGCCCTATGCACGTGCAGCGGGACCCATGAGTTCAGACACCTGCAGACGTTGTGCGCAAGCGTGACAACTGCTCCAGCAGCTCGACCAAAGTCTTTGTTCTAGTAGCAGGTACAACAGACTCTAGCAACTCTTTCGATATCAAATCTAATCACAAGAAACTTTTGGCATTCCCTGTAAGGAAAAGAGTGGAGACCTCTGACAAATTAAAGTTGAATTAACAAAACATCTAGAGAAAGCACTCAAGGGAATTGTTAGAGGGACTAATTATATTTCAGTGTTTTATTCTAATTTTACCATTGTGAAACAAAACATTTCATGTTTGCACAGGGGAAATTCAAGTTCTCCTTGATGGTCCCACAAGGCGTCCTAAAAAAGTTTCTTGTTAATGCAGTCTAGCTACCTCGACCTCGCAGTTATAACTTAAGTACTCTACAGTAATTTCAACATCATGCATCATGGGATTGACCTCTCGAGGTGCATTCCAATTTCAGCAGCAGCAGCTATAATAATCACTCCTCTGAATCATCTGCAGAGCTGCTCTCCTTGAACTTTCTTCCCTCCAACTAACTCCTAAAGCTTCTGAGTGTTCGAAGTTCTTCCTCTTCTTCGAAGTTCTTCTCCTCCAGCTCCTCTTGACCGGCTCGACCTTTCCCGGACTGCTACTGCTCTGGCAACATCATGGAACAAACTTTTTCTGACAAAATTCATGTGCTTTTTGAAAAACATGGTAACAATAAGTGTAGTGTAAAGACTGAGAAGGGGGCTGTTTTAGGAGAGGGCCCTGCCCGAGGCTGGAGTAGAGCAAGCTTGGTGGGACCTGAATTAATTTTCAAAACTGCCCCCCATGGAGGTCCTTAGTCCTTATGTCCTTACCTGGATTAAAGATCTGGTAGAATGTTCAACACAGTGTACTAAAGATTTGGTGGAATTTTAGACGGTTGTGATTCATTTGAGGAGGAATGGGTGGCACCTTATGTGTAACGTTCCTCAAAATGAACCTTATGCACCTGGTAAATGCATTGTGAGATCGAACCTTAAACAGCTGTGATTCATTGGGGAAGGAAAGGATGGCACCTCCTGTGCAGGGTAAATGAGGAACATACCAATGTTGGCAGGTACCTGATTTGGTTAGAACAAGAAGTTCTGGTCTTGGTTAGTAAGAACCAAACTGGAATCAGGTCTGATTTTCATTTTCAGAACAGAAACCAGAATTTTAAAGAACCAGACCCAAAACCAGGTTCTCAGTTTTCTCTAGGTTTGGAACCAGAACCAAGACTTTTGGAAAAAAAGTGATCATAACACTATTTATTTTTTTGGTCCAAATTTTCATCACTAGGTAACAAATTAAAAAGGGACTGTAAATCTTACAAAGGAGTTCTTTATTTCAATGACAAAATCTCCATATTCCAATGAGAAAAAAGCTGAATTCACCAGATTTAGACTGTAATGTTTAGGATGTCCCAAAAATATTAGCAAGGTTCCCAAAGATTTCTACTTTGCTCTCTGGCCTGTATCCGAATTTGGCCAATTCCTCTTCTGGAGGATCGATCACCTACCTCCCAAATTTGAAAGAAAGAGAACCCAGGATTAGAACCAGACGTTAATCACTGGTTCTGATCTGGGTTAGTAAGAATTAGACCAGAATAGAGTCTGAATTTTGGAACTGGAACCAGAATCAGAATTTTTAAGAAAAAAACCAGACTCAAAACTGTATTTGTAGCTTCATTTATGTGTGACACCCAAACCAGAACCACTCTAATTTATATTTTAGAACCAAAAACTGGAACCCACCTTACAGCACATTAGGTGCCATCCTCAATCTGTTGAGGTAGAAATTTAATGGAAAGTAAGGTGCCCTTCACATACACTACAAAAAATCTGCCAGTTCAGCTTTACAATTTGGAATTATTGGTACGACATGACATGATTCCACAACCTTTTTTTTCTTCCTTCATTTTAAAGTTTTGAAGAAGAAATTATTGTGGGTGGACCCCATACGCCTCATCAAGAGGTTGTGGTTTGATCATGTTATTTATGCCAGTTCCTCATTGTAGCGTTGACCCAGTAATTTGTGCACCTCTTTGATTAGTAATAGTTTTTGCTCATTGACCGCCATGACACGCACAGAGCAGTAAATAGACTGTAACATGTAGCCAAGAAGACAAACACTTCTTGATTCTTAGGTATTATTCTCAAAGTGTTATAAAGCTACTCCCCCTTCACAGATTATACTAAAGCTATTTATGTCTACTACTGCTCTCCATGCTCTTCCTCCAGACTCCTGTTGTTTCTGCTTGCTGACAACATCATGTCAAGATGATTTGCCTGCTGCCTGCGCCTCCACCCACACTACTTTACCTTCTCCTGATCTCGCGCCACTAATCGCGCTTCAAGGTTCTCCATGTTTAGAGCATCCCCATTCCCCACCTCACAGCAATAAAATGGCCTGCTCTGGGGACAGTAATATTATATTAAATTTAGTGGAGAACAGTAAAATCCTATATTAATTTAATGTAAAGGCCATTTTACTGTTTTGTTGTAAAGATGCTCATTCTATTAATTTAGTGTAAAGGTCATTCCTCCTTGTGTAGGGCAGATGCTCTCATTAGCTGACAATCTAATGAGCCAGAGATCAGAGACTTTGTCACATCTTCGGTCACTGCACATTTGATGATCACCTAGATCCTCTGTTCTTTTCTTTTCTTTTTATTTTTGCAAAATTGGGAAATTTGAGGTTTTTTGAAATTTCGACTTGCAGCCTTTGAAAAAAACAGGATACTTTCTCAACATGCTCTTTTTTTAATTTAAATTAAAAAATCTGAACAACATTTGTCAAATTTTTGAGAAAATAATAATATTTTTTGGGGAAACTTTTGTCACCTTTGGCACACTGTTTACAGTTTTTTTCTACAACCTTTCCACGGATTTGTCTTGGGACAATCACTACCCATGCTACATCAGAAGAAAGGAAAAGTTCACCATGTACATCATGTTACCAAGGTGATCAGAAGCTCAGGTTTGGCACACCAGGACAAATGTTAGGTTCCATATAAAGAGGTCTCCACACTATGACAAATGCTAGGTTCCATATAGAGGGGTTTCCAACCATGACAAATGCCATATTCTAGTTGAAGGGTGGGTTTTCCACACAAAGGCTAATATTGTCCTAGTTGAAGTACAGGTTTTTCACACAAGGGCTAATATGTTTTATTTGAAGAGTGGGTATTCCACACATGGGGTAATGCTATTTTCTAGTTGAAGGGTGGGTTTTCTCCATCAGGGATGAATGCAATCTTCAAATAGTTGAGACTTGCAGTGATTTGATTGGTGGCTCATTTTTGCTACTCAATGCTGAAAACATCAGAAAAACTTGGGAAAGAAGGTTGTTTTCCAATGTGAATTTTGTTTTTCAGATCAAGTGAGTCACTTTGGCTTGATCAAAAAATGAGAGCAAAATACAGGTAATTCGGAGATGAGTCTTTTGCAGTGATAGTATAACTGTTGTTTTTGCACCAAATGGTGATTCTTTTCAAAATGGCAAAAAATTAGAAATTTTTTGGGTTAGCTGTTGATTTTTTTGAAGAAATCTCCTGATTCTATATTCTGTTCCACAACATAGTCAAAAGTATAGAAGGATACTTAAATATTTTTAATTTCTATTTTGTTCCAGCCAAGTCATCTTATGGATGACCCTCACTTCAGCTACATCACAAAATTGGGAAAAAAAACAGTGGACAGTATTGCATTATTAGGTGTGGATTGAGCCAAGTGGTTCCAGAGCACAGTTTTTCAAAGTATATGTTCATCTATTGAGCATATAGGTCATATAAGATGCTACTTGGATTATTCAAAGTGGATTAGATTCGATCTTCAGCAAGTGGCAAATCGGTGGCTGTCAATTTGACAATGTCTTTCCATCAAAAGATCAGTGGTTGCACCAACATATTGAAAACATTGTTGGTGGGGCCTCAGCTAACTTTAGATTAGTACATTAGGAGCACATCAATGCAATACATGGACCTACTTTAAGAGATAAGAAAAGAAGCAATTCATTGGGAAACCTTTCCCTTGTTTCTAATTGACCCACATGCCCAGTATTCTTGCAATGGGTAATTGTTAGGGGTAGGTATTGTTTGTTCCTTGTGTGCCAGTTTTCTTTTTCTTTTTCATGAAATTTTTTTAATAGATGGCCAATGCTGCCCTTTTCGCAAGTGAAACTGAGTCATGGACTATTTTGCCTTTTGACCATAGAACTTCCCCATGAGCCTCACAAAATTATTAAAGAATTGTTTCTTTAGGTTCAAGCCTTCCAGAAATGATTTGTTGGTTTTTGGATGTGATATTTGCATAGATCTTTCATTGGCTCAAATCTTGCAAGATTTTTAGCCAGATTTGAACACTGTATTGGGCATCCTTACGGTACAGTGCCTCAACTAGGGTTTGAATATTTTGGCAGCCGTATCTTTTAATCAAAGGACATGTCCAATCCAATAGCCTATTGGCCAGATGTTGAAGATTGAATCTAATCTACCTTTGATCTATCTACTAGCATTTTATCACTATTGTAAGTGCATGAGAGTGCAGTGTGCCAAACCAATTAGTTCATCCCACTAAAGACACCCCAAGGATCCCACACTAGGAAGCGGTGTGCTTGGCACATATTCTTGTCTTGAACTCCCTACAACCCATCATGGAGAAACGCTGAATACGCCTCCCCCCATGAGCTCTGTCCAGCGCCCTTTCTGGGCCTGACAGTGCAGGCCTGCGGAGAACTGGATGGTTCTACCGCAGGTTTTGACTTTTTGACTCTGGGAGTTATTTGAATACAAAACAAATCACACTTCACCCAGCGCGTGAATCTGTACCAGTGGATAGTATCATATTCTATGTTTGGGTGGTTCAGATTTTAGAATGCTGGGCGGCAGCAAAACAAAAAGTAATTCAAGCAGCACAAAGAACATTGTGACAACTTCTTTTGCTGAACAGAAAAGAACATGTAGAACTGTGCTTACTTACTTACTTACTTACAATTTAGCGTCATTAAGTGGGCCAAACATTAAGTGCTGCGTGGTTCTATGCAGAACCACGCAGGGCTGAAAAACATGTGCAAGAAGACAAGAGAAACATGCACTGGACAGAGCTTGAAGGTGGGGGCGGGGGGACGGGGGGTTGATATTTAGTTTCTCGCCCCATCATGAGTGTTTTGAAATTTATTGTCATGGGTATCAGATTTAATCATTGATGCCAATTCACAGGAAGCAAGAATTTTGGCAAATGGGCATTCTTGAAATTTATCATCATGGTTGTCAATTTTCATCAAACGCTAAATTCATAAGCAGCATAAAACTTTCTGAAAAGTGGCCACCAAATTTTTGACAAATGGGCATTCTTAACTTTCCCTACTTTCCCCAATCACTTACTTTTCCACACACACTAAGCTTTCCTAATTGCATGTTCCATCATGCCTTGACAGTGGCTCCAACCATAAGCTTCGGGAGGATTGACACTCCAATTTTTAGGGCTAGTGTTGAGGTCCAAATGGGCACCAACTCAGCCAAGTATTCAGATATGCATTTTACAAGCTAAATTACGATCAGATCCTCAAGCAAACTATGGCCACAAGGGCAACCCCCTTCAAGTCCTTCATATTTTAAATGTATCCTTTCATTCACCTCCATATTTTAAAGGTACCTAATTGAATTGGAGAAAATGTAACTAAGGCTGATGATGACCTGCAACACAAGTGTCAGGAGTATACTGGAGAGGAAGGGTATTATTTCTTTGAGGACTGGGATGGTCAAAAGGTGATTAAAAGGTACACACATGTTCACTTTTAATTCAGAGCCATTTGAAAATTTGTTAAATCTTACAGACATCAAAGAGCCTTGGGTTGTAACTTTAAAATATACTCAATTATAGTGGGTAAGCTTGGGCCTTAAAAAAATTTGAAAAAAAACTGTTGGAGTTTGTGAATGACCACCACCAAGATCCGATGCTCTTGTGGAATCATGCATTACTTAGGGGATTGATCCATAGTGATTTCTAGTGAACGACTTTTAATGGTGTGGCCCATAAAATATTGATATTATAAGTATTGGAATCCTGACTTACATGCATCTCCCACCATTGCCCGCCATTGAATGTTTGACCCAATGCAATGGCACTAACTTTACCTCTTGGTGGTAAGAACTTTTTTTGCTGCATATTGGACCCATTCCAGAGGTACAATTTGTCATATTCGAGATGGCTACAGTAGTGTTATCATGTTGGGTTGTCAGGGTTGAGAACTTGAGACCCTACTTGCTGCATTACACTTTTGCCTTTTGTGAAGTGAGCCAGGATCATCAAAAAGGAGTTGCACTTGCCACTTCCCAAAGAAAGTAGGAATGAGTCCATGAGCATGAAACAAGATACTGAAGCCAACCTAGTACGACCAAAGGCTTTTAAGTCACATTTTTCTTATGCCAACACTCAACTGTCAACCTGACTGAATAACAGCCTTTTTTTTGGCTGGCTACATATAGCCAGAAAGCTATTAAAATCTAAAAGTGATAAAAACAAGTATTTTTTGAGATATTGACTAGCCAGAACTTGACCAATTTTATTTTTTTAATCATGGGATTTCTATACATAGTTCAAGTATATAACCCAAAAAAAGAAGGATGCTTTTTTTTAATTCCTTTCATATTTAGCTTGTAGCCAAATCTGGCTAAATCTTCTTGTGGATCATGGTCACTTTGGCTCCATCACAAAATTGACTCAAAAAAGAATACTGAATGAGGAATCTTGTGATTGAGCAGCAAAGTTAAAGGAGCAGGAGAGTTTCATTTTGACACGTGCTGAATGGGACTCCTTTCTAAAGTAAAAAATTGCACATTTGAATAGTATAATGACCAAAGACTCAACTTGGAAGAGGTACTATTGTCCTGTAGACAGTGCCTATTTTCAGGTCCTCTTTTTAATAGTTGCCCACACTCTTTGGAAGCGGTAATAGGTTTTAGCCCAACCCAAGTTTCAAATGGTGATGACAAACAGTTTTATGAAGGAAAGTTTCTCACAGCCAATGACACGACTCGACTCTCAACATGCACCCAGAAGGGTACTAACAAAAACAAAAGTGAGGGAACAACTAATAATGTTCTCTTTAGAAAACATTAAAATAATAGTTCAATTTTGCGGCTGAGGAACTGCCAAAACTTTGGTAAATGGTGTGGAGATTTGATCACTCTGTCGATTCATTTCCCCCCTTAATTCATGGATACTTGAAGTGATCAAGAACCCTCCTTTTAAGTCCTTTCTTCATACATGATAAAGAGCTTAGCCAAAATTCATGACAACCACGAATATTTTTTGTTATGGGCTTTCAGTCTTCTATGTGGGTTTCCTTATAGACATTGAGAATCATTGAGTTGTTTGTGGGTTGGTGGGTTAATTGATTGATTGTACAATGGATTTTTCCAAGAAACTCCTCCAACAACATTTTTAAACACAAATGTCCAAATGGGTTGGTAACTAAAGGACCCATTTTTCAGCTCTTTTTCAGTTTCCTTGGAGTGTGGAGCCAAACCATGATAGGATGGGAGGAGGTCAAGACACTTACACAAATAAGGCAAAAATATAGTCAACCATATATTTTATTAAGAATTCATTGGCATTGTACAAGAATTTTGCTTTGCTCTAGGGAATGATGAGTTCAAAAGTAACTGTTCAAAACAAAAATCTCCATCCATCAAAAGAAAGAACCTAAGAATATATATATATATATATATTGGAATTTGCTACAGAGTGGGTTGCAATGTGCAAAGTGGGGACAAATTGTAGGCGTCATGTGAAATGTTCAACAATTCCCGTCCTGCAGTCCATGCCAAGTTTTCTGCTAAGGATACTAATATATGCCAAGTATACATATATCATCGATTTATAGGATATATGCCAAGGATGTATCTTCTTTATGATTTTTACTTTCCTTTAGTTCCTTTTCCATATTCATGTAACATGCAAGATAAGTGCTCAAAACAGCTTTGGTCTCAAGCTTAAATTCAATAAAACTTCTGGTGAATTATTTGTCATCTTGTAGAAATATTCAGTAGGACAATGGGCATGGCTGATTGAGAGTTAAAGCTAGCTTGTTTCAATTTGTGAACTATGTATGTTCAAGATTGAAGCACCTACCAGTTTGACAAAAAGAACTATTTATTCCTATTTTCCTTGACAAGGTTAGGTTTTTCACCATCCTTCAAAAGTAATCTTCAACACATTATAGATAACTTTGAAATCCAACAAAATGCAAACATTCATCTATGGTTAATTCAATCACCAAGAAGACAACATACAATGATAGGAAGCCAAATAGATGAAGAGTAGTACAATAGCAAGGAGAGATCAAGACAACCTTTCTCAAGACACAAACACTAGACCAAAGAGAGAAAATGTGATAGAAAAGATGGAGTGTTAACCAACTGGACAAAATTGAAAGCCTATCCACCTTAAGGCTTTTGGAAGTCTTCATATAGAGATTGAGACCATATTTAAACTATGCAAATTCTTACCCTTGCAAATTTTTTTGAAACAATCCCATCAAATTGTTAATAATTTATGTTGATACAATGATAGAAACATGAAAGAACTCATTGACCCACTACTTTCATTTTGTTGAATGACATACTAAAAGCATGCTTAACAATGATATTACACAACATCAAAATGTGTCTTTCATGATTAAGACATTTTACAACTATGTCCTAGTTTTAATCATTTAATTTGAAACTATTATGTGATTACAATGCAATTATATTGCAATTTACATGATTACATGTCAACTTGCAATTACATGATTACTTGTTATCTACTATTTATGAATTAAACATTGATTATGCAACTTTTTCTCATGATTGCATGTTACCCCTTATTTATGAATTAAATATTGATTATGCACCTTTTTTTATTCTAATTTAGAGTAAAGGAATTGCTTTATTTTCTATTTGAAAATCTCTATATATAACTTTGACAACATAATTATTGCAAATGTAATACCTTGCCAATCTTGTTACATATTATACAAAAATATTTTATGACATGTCTACATTTTACAGATTGATGATACAATATATTAAGAAAAATTCACATTAAGAAAATTTTCAAATTTTTTTTAAAATTTAAAATTTTCAAAAAATAATATAATTAGTTTCCAAAAAATCATTATGAGAAATCATGTCTACAACAATTAACTACCCTACAACTAAAGCTCCAAAACAACTAATATACAACTATGTTACAATTGTCACATGGAAATATAGAAAATTAATGTATAAAATGTCATAAAAAAAAATCAAGGAGTTATATTATAATTGTGAATCAATTGCAAAATGAACATTTATATAGTAAAATGTACACAACATAGATATAATTGTAGTCAACCATGTTTGACTTTGTTAACAAATTTGACTTTAGTAGCATGTGACAACTACATTACATTTAAGGTAAATGTAACATCCAATAAACTACTATTTTACAATTAATGTATGGCCTTGACACATATGATCATGCCACATGTATAAATTTTCATCATCCATTAAATATGACACTTTCAAGTTGTTTGCAATTGTTTGTCAACTATGATTCTCATTGATACAAAGTTAGTTGTGCCATTAAATTGTCACTATGTAAGTACTACTTTCTCATTATTTTGTGATTATTTTTCAGTTATTTTATTATTAATTTTCCATTACACTGCAACTCACAACATCACGTTGCCCTACAAACTTATCAAAACCATGGAATTCATCAAAGGTGAAAGTTTAGTTTTGAAGTAAAATTAAAAATAATCATGTGTATATTGTATTTCTAAATTCAATTAGGGTGTACGTATAAATCTACCTTTATATACCTCAATGTCTTACACTCTAAACATCTAATTACTTCATCGACAAAGGCCAATTTTTTCAACCTAATCGTGGGCCTATGCCCATTATAAGATGAACTACAAAGGATTTTGCTTTTTTTTAACAATTAATATCTAGTAAACATGTAAGCCAAAGTAATTAAATCAACCAAACCAACATGTGAGCAATTAATATGCAACTAAATTTAAACTTGGAATTTGAAATTTGAAAATATGAAATTTGCCTAAAAAACCCTTAAACAAGTGACACACAATATTGAATCAATAGACCTCCACCATTGTATCAACAACCTCATGCACCTATGCTTATTGTCAAAAAATTCAAAATAAATAAAAAAAGATAAGGTCTTTTTCTCTAAGCATTTTGCGCATTTTTTAGTCTTTTGTTGATATCATATCAATGATGTGCTAAATAACTAAGATTTTTTTTTCCCAATTTAAAAGTAAAGTAGAAAAATTGTTACAAGTTTATTTGTTTGTTTATTTAGAAAACTTAGAAGTTGTAGGTTTTTGTTTTTGTTCTTGGAAATTGAAAATTCTTGTTTTTGTTTTTGGAGAATGCAGGTTTTTGTTTTTATTCTTGTAAGTTGGAAGTTTTTATTTTTTTTCTTCAAAATTGAATGTTTTTATTTCTATTTTTGGAGGTTGAAGGTTCATGATTTATGTTTTATGAAATATTCATTTGCATTATAATTTTTAAATCCATCAAAATTAAATTTGTCCATATAAGGTAAGGTTTTTTCAAAAATAAAATGGTGATTTTGTTTTAAACATATAGTCTTAAGTAAAAGAACATGCACATGTGATGTTGTATAATTTGGTTAGGTTTGCTAATAGCTATGCCATTTAATGTGTTGTTGTTTGTTGTGTAATAATCCACACCAATACAATGTTCAAGAAGACAAATTCCAAAACAACAAAGGTATGGTGAATTCCAACCTCAATATTCCAAGTACATTGTGATGTATTTTATTTTCAAAACCACCATTGTATGCAAATGTGATTAATTGTAATTTAATTTGTATTAATGTTATGTACACTACTACAAAAATAGGTTATTTTGACTAGAGAATCTAGTCAAGAAGGACCCCATTTGTACAAGCATCAAAAAAACTATCTTGTCAATTAGGACAAATCAATTTGGATTTATTTCACATAACTAGGGTGGTCTTTTTTTATTGGCAAACTATTGGACCATTTGATAGGTCATTTTGACTATTGGATAATGGATTGTTTGTCTAGTCAATTCTTTACCAATTTTTTTTTCTAGATTATTATTCAAAAACTAATTTGTGTAAGTTAGCTTAAGTAAGTAGTATATATATAAGTTTAGCTAGGTCATAAGAAAGCAAATAAATAGGTGTTTTAACCTAGCTTAACCTACCCTACCTACCTTAACCCTTTAAGCATGTATATAGATTACAAGTATTAGGAATTGAACCCCTCACCTCCCCAATGATAAATTAAGTCCTTACCAATGGAGTATACTTTCCAAATTTAACAAAACTTGTCAAGTTTATTATTTCACTTATTTATTTCACATCCTTAGTTATGTAGGTAAGTAAGAAAGTTAGGTAATTAGTAGGTAGGTTGCATGATGCTTGGTAGGTAGACATGTAGGTAAATAGGTAGCTTGTAATCCATAGGAGGTAGGTAGTTAGGTAGGTAAGTGAATAAATAGATAGGGATTTTGGATGGTAGGTGGGGAGTAGGAGGTAGGTGGGTATGTAAAGATGTAGGATGGTAGGTGGGAAATAAAAGGTAAATAGGTAGGTATGTATGATGGTAGGTGAAAAGCAAAAGGTAGGTAGGTAGGTATGATGGTAAGTGAAAAGTAAGACATACATATGTACGTACGTATGATGGTAGGTGAGAAGTAGGATTGAAGTAGGTAGGTAGGTATGGTGGTAAGTGAAAAGCAAGATGTATGTAGGTATGTAAGTAGGTACATGTAAATAGGTAGGTGGGAAGTAGGAAGTAAGTAGGTTGGTAGGCTTGTAAAATGGTAGGTGGGTAGGTATGTAGGTAAGTAAATTGGTATGTAGGTAGGCCTAGGTTATTGCCTAACCTAGTTAATAACTATTTGACCAATTAAGTAACATAAGATGTCCCATTTGACTAAAACACCATTGTCCATCTTGAATAAAGATGTCATTTTGCTTTGTCCAACTTAACTAGATGTCCTAGTTAAGTAAAAGCCATTAGTCATTTTGACCAAGGTGGTCATTTTTTTTTCCAACTTGATTAGATGTTTAATTTAACATACAATCAAATAGGTCATTAATCAAATTTATTAATAAAAAATACACAAGTCATTCAAACCCTAGGACTGTAGTCAAAATGTACATGTCCATTAATAAATAAAAAATTGTTAATCAACCTTTTGAAAAACCATAAATTGTAGTAGTGATATATTGCATTTTAATGATAAATAAGTTTTGTTAACAATTTTAAATTATTTTATTTAAGTTGAAAGGATGGGCATTTAAATATCTTTTATATTATAATGTTATGTATATGTTATTAATCTTGTTTCACATGTGACATTGAATATCATGTTTTAATTATGCCAAAAAACATTAATTTATAAAAATAATGTTTTAAGTTACAATATTTGATTTTTTTGGTTCATCATATTTGTGATGATATTCTGTTTATGTAGAGGAAAAGTTTTACAAATAGCTTGGGCAATATATTTATATTTATTGTCAAATGCTCTTGTAATGGATTTTCCAACCTTGAATGTCAATGCATACAATTTTGAATCCATTTCATATTTATAAATAATGATGGAATGCAATTTTGTATTATTTATCATAATTTGGACAATGATAATGTGTGTGCAAGGTTTGCACATTTGCATTGTAAGTTACAATTTAATTGTCTAGTATTACAAATATCAACTACCATACAATTACATTGAAACCCATAATTAGACACCTAATTGCAAATGACATCAACAAACTTCATTTGTTAATGAATGAATGAAAAATCATGCAACATTAAATTTGTCAATGGATGAGTAAAAAATTACACAAACATTAGGTTCATTAATGGATGAATTTATCTAATAGTCATTCCATAATATTCAACTAATTGCCATGTGCAAACTAGGTACGTTGCAATAACACACAAGTATTACCTTGTGCTAACATGAATTATCACATAGTTACTAATTAGTTGCAACAATTAATGTGTTTCCATTACACCCCCAATTACATTAAAGGACTTACAACATCGGAAATAAATAGGATCCATCATTGATGGATGGATGGAAAACAACATTGACATGATGTTACAAATGGTAGTTCAAATTGGTTGCATTGGATTTGCACAATAATTGTTCCTACATAGTTACAACTACATTGCACAAATTACATATATGTATATGATTCCACTTATATATCATGAATTGTGTCATTGTAACTCATGAGATTCATCAAATAACATTCATTTTATAGAAATACATTAAGTTGCAATGAAGTTGCAAATTGTCATTGTAATTTGAAAATTCAGTTGCAAGGCTACTTGCAAATCACCTTATTTTTCATAATGGGTTGCCAATATTTAACAATAAATTTTCATTCATGAGATTTGGCCTAGAAAAATTAAAAATTAAATTTTCTAACATGAATTGATTTTAGAAGGTTTCTGAATGTGAAAGTAACAAAAATAATATAAATTACCAAATTGTTATAATTATTTTTAAGTGTGTAACCATTATTACAAAAGGTTAATTAATTAATTTATAATTCATATTTAATTTATAACTAGATTTAGCTATATGTTTTTAAGGATAATTTTTATTTTCAACTACATAAATAAAACCTACAAAATACATTGTTGCCAATGTTGAATAAATTGAAAACTATGAGTTTTTTACAAAAATGTAGTTATGGATGCAAGCATGAAAAACACATTTTGGCATTATATTTAATACATGTGGTTTGTAAATATTGTTTGAAGCATTACTTGTAGGGCACAATTAGAACATAACACACTATGATTGTAATGAAAAACATCACACATTGAAAAACTTACAACCTTGCCTTATATCCTTGAATTTAACTAATCACCATAACCATTATCTCCCAATTGTTGTTCCAAACAATGCACAAACATAGCTTCAAACACATGCTCACACACACAAAACTTTAGGCATAACACATGCACAACTTTCATTCCAACCAATGCACATTGAACTTCCACTTTTAACCTTGATCATTAAGCTTCCACCTTAAAGAACACAAAGTCTTTTGAAAATGGAAGCTTGAAAATTGGAAAACATAGATCCATATTATGGAATTTGAGGATGATGAATGTAAGGAGATTATATTCAAAATACTCATAAATGAATTGAATGAAACACTCAATTCATAAGTGCAAAAGAATCAACCAAAGAACACAAGTGTTATCCATTCCCCAGGAGTGAGATCCTTCCATATGACAATGCAAAGTTGTTGTTCCTCCTTCGCACAAAAGGTTTTCCACTTACATTGTTTTCCCCATACTCCTACTTTTGATTAAAATTGTCATTACTATGTTCCTACCTTCAATCAAAACCATTGTTGCCTCTTGGAAGGTGGGATTATTTCATGGTAATAATCCTTCCTTTAGCCATAGCCACTAGTCTTGCCTTTTATCAAAGCCATCATTATCGTTTATTATAATGAACAAAGCAAAATTTGAAGCCTAATCCACTTTGCACATTTTTGTTAACTCCTTTCAAAATCTTAAAGTCGAGGCTATTCATGCATTCACTAAATTGGCCTAAGGTTTGGGCATGTTATGACCCTACCACTACTACATAGTCATGTTTTTATGTTGGTTTCTATGATTTAAATTTCAATCAAATTAAACATAGGACAAGTCTAGTCTAAAAATTAAATAGACCAATTGTTTTTGCCATAATGTTGACTAAGCTTTGAGGATTAAGAATGATTGAAATGAATTTTGTCTAATATAATTTTTAAAATCAAGTCTACTTGATTTCTTATGTGGCAAGATTTAATTATTTAATTAAAAATGTAAATAATATTTTTTTTTCCAGCAACACTATTGATGAATCATCTTTGCTTGAAATAGTTTGATCAATGACCTAGAACAATAAACGTTGTTTTTGGCCAAACCATCTACTAATAAGACTTGTGTCTAGGCTATGGATAGGTGTTTCTTACAATTTTATATAATATGTTCTTGTAACACATGTTAATTTTTTAACAAATGCCACAAAAATGAATTGAACCACCAACCACCTTAATCATACAACAAGGTCTTTATTATTAAACCACACCATCATGTGATGATATGATAGGGCATTCAATTGTATATAAACATTAAATAGAATTTTTGTGTGCATTAAAAACTTGAAAAGTAATATTTTTAAAAAAAATCCAAGTATAAGTTCAAGTCAAGGTTGTCACAATGTCCACGCGATTCTTAGGAAGTAACGCGTTTGTTTGGACACTAACATAGCCTTTCATCACATCTGAATAGGTTTAACTTCAATTAATTTACAATCAACCTAGGTCAAAGCAAGGTCAAGTTCCCCAGGGGATAATTAAAGGTGATCGAAAATCACATCATTCAATTGTCATGAACCCTATGGTGATCGAAAAATTTCTTATTAGTGATTGAAAAAAAAATTGGGTTGCGGCAAAACAATTTTCAAGTAATGATCAAAAGTTTTTTCGATAACAAATTAAAAATTTCAATCACTAGTTCAACGATGCAAATTGAACCATCATCCATTGGACAATTGGCAATTTTTGAGCAACGATAAAAACTTTTCTAAACAATGCTTGCCAAATTTTTCATCACCTAGGCTAGTGACCAAAAATAGGTGACCCAATTTTTTGGGACTACCATACAACATTCCGTGCAACAACCAATTTTTTTCAAGAACGACCAGAATTTTTCAATTATTGTATGAATGGTGGAAATTGAATCACTCTAGAGTAGACGATTAAATTTTTTTAAGCAATGCCCAAAAATTATTCGGGCAATGACTGACATGTTTCAAACAAAAAATGCAAAATTTCAATTACCCAATTTGGAAACTAAATTTTTTTGGTTGCCCATTGTGGTGACCAAAGTTGGCAATTGCAAACTTTTTGTCACCTAGTTTAATGATGCCAAAATTGGGTGAATGAAAATTTTTGACTGCTAGAATCAATTTAACCAAAACAATTTGGTTGCCAAAAGAAATGGTTAATGTCCATCCTAAAAAATGAAACTAACACAGTTAAATGAATAGCAATGTGACAATGAATGCAATTTGAACATGTTACGTCAATTTTGACAACCTTAATTCGAGTGTAATGTCTTTATCGATGCTTAATATTCAATTTTTTAATATTTAAATTTCATTTGTCAAAAGATCAATTTTAAAATTTTAAATATTTTGACACATGGGCCAAAATTTTGAAAATAATATTTTTATTTTATCTTACTTGATATCATAATTGCATATAATTGAATATGTTACCATTAATTTCAAATGTCAATTAATTTGGATTTTTTTTTTAATTTCAATTTTTTTAATATTAAATTTTGTAAAATTTGAATTTCATAATGAAATTAATTTCACATTTGAACATATTTAAATGAATTATTACACCATTCCACATGACTTTAATTTCATAACTATGTTGAATTTTTAAATGTCATTTGTTTCTTAATGTAACTTTTATGTCTGTGTGATACTAAAACAAAATTTAATTAATAAATGATAATTAGTAATACATTTAATTTAATATTCAAATGACATGTGGCATGTGGCATGTAAAGTAATAATAATGACAATTTTCAATTTAATGTGACACATAAAAATCCACATCATATATGTGCATGACATTTTTTTGGTTGTTATAATTAAATTAGTTGAAGTTAATCAAACGAAATATGTGCCATGTAAGCATTAAATAGTCCGTATGAACTTGACAACATTTGTCCAAATAATCCAAACAAGGGTTGTACAAATCCCCATACACAACCTATGAATTTTGTCAGATCCATAGATTATGCATGTGGCCCTTATTTAACTTTTTCAACCGAAATTCAGTCGCATGCTAGATTTGGGTCCTTTTAGCTATGGCCCCTAGGTGAGAATGAGCTCAAAGGAACCAAAATTGATGTCAAAACATTAACTTTTCTACAATTTCATCTATGTCCATGTGGTGCCACTTTGATGGCATGTGAATCATGGAAAGTTGTGTTTATTGAATAATATGGATATTGAAAACTCTAAAATGAATCAAACAAAATTCCAAAATCAAAGTTTGGTTTGAATAAAAGATGTTTGACAATTTCATTCAATGACACAACTTTCATAAAGGGCCCCTTAATTTTCATAATACAATTTATTTCAGCTTCAATTTTTTTATAATAATAGGGTATTATTAAACACATCTAAAAAGCACTCAAATTTTCATATTTTTTTATTTTTGTGTTTATCAAAAATTAAGGTTTAAAAAAGTTCATGAGTTCTTTTTAACATGTAAATGTGATGCAATGTATATGTCGTTTTAAAAAAACTTGTAGCTTGTAATATAAAAAATTAAACTTGAAAGTGTTAACATGTTTTGGTATGATTTGAAATTATGACAAATTTTCAAGACAAAATAGAAAATTTTGGCAAAATTTGTGCACTTTCAAAAATGCTTATTTCTCCAAATTTGATTGTAAATATTGGGGCAACTATAAATAAAATATATAAATAGTTTCAAAACATTTTATTTGAAAATTCCTCTTTAAGAAAACATGTTTTTTGGGAAAAAGGACCCCAAAAAGCAAAATAGTCTTAAATGCAAAGTAAACACATTAGCTTTTTATATGCGTTTGGACCCCCCTATCTAACTTATGGTCAAAATTTGGTCACAAGTTGGATATATGTCCTTTTTGCTATGGGTTTTTTTTGCTACAACCCTTATCCAAATTGCACCAAAATTTGATCACAAGCTAGACTTGGGTTCTTTTGGCATGGCCATTATCCAAATTGCACTAAAATTCAGTCACAAGCTAGACTTGGGTCCTTTTGGTGACAACCCTTGTCCAGTTTAGGATTGGAATTTGATCACATGATGAAATAAGTCCTCTAGGGATCATTGGAATTTTGGTCATAATTTGGTCAATGGGTCTTTTAAAAATCACATAAATTTTAATTGCACCTTGGACCTTGGTCCTTTAGCCATAGCCCTTGTCCAATTAACAATCAAAATTTGGTCATATTTTGGACCTATGTCTTTTTTGGCTAATGCCTTTGGCTAGCATCTGATGCGCCCAAAACTTGGTCATAGGCTAATGGACCTATGCCAAGTTGTCCAAATTGTGAAAGAATTTTGGTTGCATGTTGGACTTTCATATTTTTGATTGGGACCCCTATTTTATTTATGGTTAAATTTGCAACCCTTAGCATTTTGTGAAACAGATGCAAGTTTTTTGTGTTGGTGCAATGAAAGTGGCAAGGTGCAAAACCAAAAGCATAATAAACTAGATTATAAGAAAATTTGAGGTGCTTAGAAGAGAATAAAATTGGACATAGAAAAAGGTTGGCAATTGGTGTGCATAATTCATTATAAAGTAATGAATTTAGACACAAATGAAAATTTCCAATTCTTTTTAATTTTTCATATAGAAAGATGGAAATTGATGATAGGAAAAAATGAAAACCAATTCAACAAAAAAATTGGGCATATGGAAAAATGATCTGTATAACCATACAACGTGGATAGTGGTGATTAAATAACCCTAAACTCATCTAGGTGCAACCTTAATCTGAATCTTATTTCTAATGTCCAATGATCATTCATTTTTATTGCCCCTACTACTACCTTCCCCCCATTGCATAACTAATCTTTGTGAAGCATTACAAGTTGTGGTTTCAAAAAATTTGGTTAAAATCTTTTATGAATCATTGAACGACATTAACCCTTGGAAGAGCTGGAACATATGTAGGGCAATGTAGTTGAATAAACAATTTCATGTCGCCTTGTACAAGGGTTGATCATGGAATTGGAAGTCCTTTTTAATTCAATCACACAAAACCTTGAGCAATTCTTCCATATTGAAAATATTCCTATAAACCTCCCTTTGTGAGTTGAACCAATTGCCATTGAGATGCATTTTGATCCCAATATTACTCTTGCACTTGATCCCAACATCCCTTTGCCATTTAACAAAAAAATTCTTGACATGAATTGTAATGACCACAATGAGGTCTTTTCCAAAGTTGACAAAGGTCACTACAAAATCTAACACGCACAAAATGTTGCCATTCCATACAAGGTCAATCCCCACTTCCTTTCATAGGTGAGTACATTTTCAATATCATTAAAAGAAATTTGAAAATAAACAACCTCAATTTTAGTTGCAAAAGACAAAATTTTGATCATAATCGACACATGCAACTACAAACCTTGTAGTTGCCTTAAACAAGTGGCAAAAAAAGCTAGTCACAAAAAACTGCATGTGACATGTACAATCACACTAATAGTCACATATTGTTTACAATTACAAGGATTTTTCATCCATAGACTAATCGTAGGACTATGTGACAAAACATACGACTACATAAAATATTAGGCAACATTAAAAGAAAAAAAAAAGTTTAAATGATTTAGTATAATATTTTAAAATCACATTCATTAAATAAATTATCTATAATTATAGAAATAATGTTATATAATAATTCATATTATTGATAGTTTTATAATTTTTTATTTTATGAATTTTTGACATGTGTCACTACTTAAGTTAAGCTAAAGACACTACTACAAATCATGGATTTTTAAAAGGTTCAAATTGACTAACTTGTCAGTTTTGACTAATGGACAAGTGCATTTGACTAAAGGCTAGGGGTTTGAATGACACATGTATGTGTTGACTAATCAACTTGACTATATTGGTTTATTTGACTACATACACATACTCAAATTGTACAACTTTAATCAGAATGACTAATGGTCTTTAATCAAGTTGAATATTTAATCAAAATAATCAAGGATCCTTAATCAAATACAACATGGTTTACTACCCTATATATCTACTTCCTATTTATTTATTTAACTAGTTATTTACCTACCTACCTATCTACTTATACCTTCTTATTTATCTATTTATATATTTACATACCTACCCACCTACCTAAATATTATCTACTTATTTATCCAATCACTTATCTACCTAATTTTAACCATTACATGTATCCATTCGATTTAATCACTATGTTTAACCATTAGATTTGACCATTAAATTTACCGAAAAATTTACCAAGTTTTAGCCATTACTCTTAATTAAATTTTAATCATTATGTTTAACCACTATATTTGACATTAAATTTGGCCATTATTTTAAGTCATGAAGTTTAACCATTAAGTTTAACCATTATTTTAGGTCACAAAGTTTAGCCATTAATTTTAACCATTATTTTAAGTCATTAAATTTAACCACTAAGTTTCGCCATTACTTTAAGTCACTAAGTTTAACCATTAGGTTTATCCATTACTTTAGGTCATTAATTTTAACCATTAGGTTTAGCCATTATTTTAAGTCACTAAATTTAACCATTACTTTAAGTCATTAGGTTTAATCATTATGTTTAGCCATTAATTTAAGTCATTATGTTTAGTCATTATGTTTAGCCATTACTTTAAGTCATTAAATTTAGTCATTAGGTTTAGCCATTATATTTAACCATTAATTTTAAATCATTAAATTTAGCGAAAGTCACTATGTTTAGCCATTATGTTTAAAAATTATTTTAAATCATTAAGTTTAAACATTAGGTTTAGCCATTATATTTAGTCATTACTTTAAATCACTAAGTTTAATTGTTATGTTTAACCATTAATTTTAAGTCACTATGTTTAGCCATTATGTTTAGTTATTACCTTAAGTCACTAAGTTTAACCATTATGTTAAACCATTATATTAAATCATTAAATTTAACCATTAGTTTTAAATCACTTGGTTTAACCATTATGTTTAGTCGTTATATTAAATCATTAAGTTTATCCATTAATTCTTAATCACTTGGTTTAGCCATTATGTTTACTTATTATTTTAAATCATTGAGTTTAGCCACTAGGTTTAGCCATTATTTTAAGTCAATAAATTTAACCATTAAATTTACCCATTACTTTAAATCATTAAGTTTACTCATAAAGTTTAACCATTATTTTAAGTCATTAAGTTTAGATCTTAGGTTTAACCATTAATTATCACCTGAATTTTGTCATTATGTTTACTGATGTGAAATAAACATATGAAATTAAAAACTTGATAAAAGTTGAACACCTTTAATGGTGTAAATTCATTGGTATGGACTTAGTTTATCATTGTGAAAATTTAGGGTTCAATTCCTTATAGTTGCAACTTATGAACATGTTTAAAAAGTTAAGGTAAATAAATTATATTATAGCTCAATGAAGTTAGATTAGGTTAGGTCAGGTTGGTTAGGTTAAGTTAGGCTAGGTTAGCACCTACCTATTTAGTGCTTTTTTTTTAACCTACTTATACCTATTTACTATCAACCTACCTACCTACTTACATTTTTTTTATAATAATAAATTAAAAAATGATTTTAATTTAAGTATAAAATTGACCCAATCAAATGGTCCACTATCTATCAATGAAATTGTCAATTAATTTGTCAATCACTTTGCTAGTCAAAATGACAAGGTATAATTAGTCAAAAAGGCCATCGATCAAAATAGACTATTGTCGAAATTGACTTGTACAAAATGGCACTTCAATCAAGTCAATTAGTGTCACTTTTGGGTCCTTTCTCACCAACTTCGCTAATAAAAAATAACATGATTTGTAGTAATGAAACCTAATTTAGGTAGGCTAAATCAGCTCCTTATCTAAGTATCTCGGTGGGTTTAAGTACCTACACCTAAGTTAAATAACCTAACTATTTAAGGTATATATGGTCAACATACCATTGTTGACCACAATTATGTTGCTCGTGAGGTTTAATCCTTAGACCCCAAGCATGGATATCAACTACTTTGCCATCAAACCATCTCACTTAATGTAAAAATTTAGTAGGATGCATTTTATTTACCCCATACTTGATTTTAAACATTTCATAAACATCAGTTTTGATATTTCAGATCTTATTAATTTTTATCCAAATGAAAAAAATAAAAGTACTTTCAATGATGTACACAATTAAATATATTTTTCTTCTAAAAATATACATTAATTAGAATAATTTTTTTGAATTCTATTAAATTGAATTACATTTCAATGACTATTTATTGGGAAAAAAATTCAAACACATGATTTTTAAATTGAAAATATTTTACAACTAATTTTTAATAATAAATAAATGAATAATTTATCTCCCACATTTTATTTCATTTTATTAAAAAATATATACAATGTGTTTTAATATAACATAATTTTAATTAATTCACATATAATTATAAATGGATAATATATCAATCACATTTCCAAAAAATATTATTATTTTTTAAGTGTCAATTATACTATTTATGATGCATAATATAAAATTAAATAATCATCATATATAATTTATATAAATATATCATAACTCAAATATATTTAATAAAAATATAATATTTTTACTATTAATGTTAATAAACATTACAAAATACCAATAAACAATTAAACACAAATTGGTTATCAAGAAAATATTGTAATTCCAAATATGCCACATATTTTTTAATCATCAAGGTATTGTAAATGGAAATTTTATTAGGCCCTAATTGCCAAAATAACTATGACTAGTTGCAAAAGCAACAAAATTTTCATCCATCCAGGATCCATTCAATAAATTGGATGAAAAATGTGCACTTTCATTTTACTTTTCCATTCAAACAAACTATAGTTGTAAAATTAGTTCATTTGAACACTAGTTACATCTATAATCATAACCATATGGTTGGAATGGACAAGATTTCTTCTAGTGCAATATATTCTCAATGTGACAATGTGGTGGCATACAATTGCTTATGGAATGGTGTTGGAGACAACACACCATTTGCATTACACCATGAAGGGAATGAAACATTGAAGATGGTACATTTGGGCACATGTGCCATAAATGCATGCCCCTTTTGACCCATAAACATTGAGGTAGATTAAGCAAGCGGTGCCAACATATGTGAAGGCTTGTGTGGTGGATCAAAAAAACCCACTTGAACTGTGTGGGTTGGAGTAACTTATATTCCCATTCTAAGTGTACATGGTTACGCCAATCTATTTTATTGTTCATATTGCCATGTTTAGGTAGGTCTTGAAAAAACAATTTTACAATCTTTGCCCAAGATAGTTCATGAGTAGCATGGATCAAATAAATTTTTTAGCAAAAGGTTTAACGTTTCATAGTCTTGAAGCATTTCAATAAGCATAAGTGCCATATTACAAGACCTATGTAGTTCATGAACAGCATGGATCAAATAAAAATTTCACCAAAAGTTTAAAGTTTCACAGTCAAATCATTTCAACTTGAGTGCCATATTGTAAAATCTATTTAATTCATGAATAACATGAATCAAATAAGAATTTTAGCAAATGGTTTAAGGGTTCATAACCAAAGCATTTCAACAAGCAAAAGTGCCATATTACAAGGTGTGTAGTTCATGTGTAACATGGATCAAATAAAAATTTCAGCAAGTTCAGGTTTAGGTTTTCACAATCTTGAAGCATTTCAACAAGCATCCATGCTAATCGTTTGATGTTCAAAAGAAGGTGAGAAATGGTGAAGAACTTATAGTTACAATTGCGTGACCTTTGATCAAGTTCATTCCATTCGTCAAACGTAGTTTGTGTCCCAAACTGTTGAACTTACTTCACTATTGACTGAAATACGAAAGGCCGCATGAACAAGTAAAAGGTCCTATGCACCTTCCACTCTAATATGGTACTCTCTTGTGATAAAAATAATGGTCAAACACCCACACAATAGTTACAAGTTAAAACTTTATGCCATGTATTCACTGTTCGACACTATTAAGCTTTGTTCCTTAATTATCAACCAGAAAGTTCAAAAAAAAAATGATCCAAAGAAATCTTAATTAGGCTACCTATATAATTCAAGACTATTAAAAACAACTTTGAAAACATTTTGCAAGATGAAAACAACTTACCTCCAAAAGCTTGAACTTTGCCTTCCTCCAAATAAATTCTTGTGTGCACACACATGAATATTTCTAGTTTTTCAACTATTTGCAACTCATGAAGTACTCACATTGACATTTTTTTTTTGTGATGTGAGAAGAAGATCAAGCACACATGCATGCAACAACTCAATCACACTAACAATAGAACTTACACAAACTTGCGCATTTGTTGGGAGCTTGTCAAATGATAGTGATGACAAAAATGCCTAGCATAGATTAGGTCATGGATAGTTAGAAAGGTAGGTTAGGCATGTGAAGGAAAACAACATGATTTGAAATCGAACTTTTTCATCCAATCTTTGTTGTCAGGCCCCACTAGTCCAAGAGGGCCATGTGTTAGCTATGCCAAGGCCTTGTGTTTAGAAAATGACAAAGCCCCTAGCAAGGTTGGCTCCTTTTGTTGTGATTGCACCCAATGTTTTAAAATATATCACAAGGTGCACTAAAAACATGAAAAACACACAAAAAACATTTAAATTGAATCACCATTTGGGATGAGTTGATAACATTATAAGAAATTGGATTTATGATTGATTTTTGGTCACAAATGACACATGTGACTTGTTATAGTGTCTAGTTGGTTTGGAGAAATCGTGTCCAATTTCAATTGCAAAAGATAATATGTGGCACCTACTCAAAAAGATAATCATATCAATATGCAACTAACTCCAACTTTTAATCCATCCAATGTGGCATGGTTCTTTGCAACTATTTTTTACAACTAAAATGTGTAGTCACATATGATAAAGAATTAGGGTGTATACAAGTGGCAAAATTTTGTCCATTGGACTAGAATAAAAAATGTTCATTCAATACACAGAAATGCATATTAGTTCATTTTGGGTTTCACTATATTTTGAATGAATTTGAAAATTTTTACCATGGTGAAACTAGTCAACCCCTTCATGAATAGCGACCACTTATTATGAATAATGAATTGTTCCATTAGTTACTAATGAAATACAAATTTACTAAATTATTTCACTTGTTCATTAATTAACTAGGCAGCATGGAAATCAATTAATTTAAATTAGTTAATATTTAATATGATTGATAATTTCATGATTTTCAACCTACGAATTATTGACACATGTCATTACTTATGCTAGATTAAAAACCTAACCTAGGTACATAAGCCAAGTAATTAACCTAAATAGGCACCTATTTTAAAAAATTACATAAAAGAATATTTGGTCAACTTTTCACTATTGAACACAAACACAACATTTGTGAGGTTTGATCCTTTGACCTTTAGGATGGAGGTAGACACCCCTACCATCAAGCAGCCACACTTATTGTAATAATATGTTACATTGCATTCTATTTATTAAATACTTCATTTTAAACATTACAAAAACATAAATTTTGTAATTTCATAGTTTATTAAGATTTTGTCCAAATGAAATGATTAAAGTTTAATTTAAAAGTTTTTTTCAATAATGCACATAATTACATTTATTTCCTTTCGAAAATGTAAAATCATTTGAACAAATTTTTTTTGAATATCACTATTCAATAACATTCAATTACTATTTTTTTGAAAAAGAAAATGTTTAATAAATGGATAAATTTTTTGATAATATAATAATATTACATATGTCAGGCTACTTTTAACTATTCTAGGGCTACTTTTCATTATTTTAATTTATTTCACCCTACATTATTTACGGCTATTTTATGGTTATTTTTAGTTATTTTTTTGCTATTGAAAGTTATTTCACCTTATGTTATTATTGGTTATTATAGGTTATATTACCATAGGCTATTTGTGTTTATTTTATTGGTGGCTATTATTTTGGTGGTTATTAATGGTTATTTTATTAGTTTTTATTAATGGTTATTGGTGGTTATTCTATTAATGGTTATTAGTAATTATTCTATTGATGGTTATTAATGGTTATTGGTGGAGCTATTTTATTATGACTCTTAATGGATATTCTATTGGTGGATATTATTGGTTATTTTAGGCTAAATTAACATGGGCTATTAATGGTTATTTTATTAATGGCTATTTTATTATACGTTATTATTGAATATTCCAAGGTATATTATCATAGGTTATTTGTAATTATTTTATTATAGGCTATTTTAAATTATTTTAAATTGTTATACTTAAGATAAAATAAATTATAATAACATAAAATAAAATGACCTTCAATAACCTAAAGTATAATTTGAAATAACATATATTAACCTAAGGTATAGACTAAGGTTAATTGAATGATTTAATTTAAATAATTTAAAATAAAAAGCTTATAATAAGTTAGTTAGGATATTTTAAGATAAAATACATTTAATAATTTAAGATATAATAATTTATGATAGCCTATAATAATTTATAATAACTTAAATTATATGTTAAAATAACTAAAGTAACCTAAAATAATATAAGGTATATCATAAAGTAGCATAAGGTATTTAAAACAACAACATAAAAATAAACTTATTTATCACAATAATTTATAATAATGAATTATGTCAATTAATAGTGAAACAAAATGTTTACATAATGATATTATAATGAAATAAGTTTAAACTAATGAACTACACCCCATTTTTGTATTAGTGACTAGATCATTTACATGTGGCAATAAATAATAATTCTTATTTTTATAATAAAAATAGTATAATCATGACAACTACTTAATTTAAATTAAGTTAAATCCAGGTAAGTAACTATACTAATATAGGTTGGATTAAAATAGACAACATAACATCAACTATGCATGTAGATATATAGATAGGTAGGTAGGTAGGTAGATAAGTAATTAGGTTTAGGATATATATGTGGGTGTAGATAGGTTTAAGTAAGTAGGTAGAATCTTAGATTTATTTCATTGGTACACACCTTCTTAATTAGCTCATTTTATATGGTTCATGCATTTTGAATGTTTAAAATGAAACCATGAGTAGTCCACTCTTTCACCTAACTATATATTTGACAAAATTGAATTTTTTAACAAATGATATGGGATAAATCCTAATGAAAAAAACCACAACATTATGTAATTCTAAGGTATACAAACCTAGTATTGTACATTAAAAAAATTAAAAGAGGTTGAATCCTAACACATCGTTCCTCTGCTTTTGTTGTTGAAAAATCATTTGTAGCCTTTCACCTATCTTCCAATGATGCAAACAATACTCAATTTGGTCGAAGAATGAAGAAGATATGAGTTGTTTCATGTAAGGGGTTATTTTCTATGGTAGGTTTCATAAAATAGTTTTGGATTTCATGATTAAATTATCTTTTTGTTATTTTATTTCCTTTGGAGAAAAAGAAGTTTTGTAGATCCTTAATTGGTGCACCCAAAAGTTTTTATATCACTCAAAATGGACTAAAAATGAAGAAGATATGGGGTTTGAAACTAGAAAAGGTCTTTAAAAAATTTCAAAACAAAATATCATAGTCCTCTTCCTTATCTCCTTGTGTTTTCTTCCTTGTTCCTTTGCTTTTGATGCTTATAGAACATTTGTAGACCTCTAATTTACATTTCCAATGACATAAAAATTGTTCAATTTGGTTAAAGGATGAAAACAATATTTGAAAATGTTGTGTGTAGGCTTGTGTTGAATGTTGGGTGGTTTTATCATCACATCATTTATCTAATGCAAAAAAGCATTATAACATATAAACAATAAAATGCCTACTATTTAACCTACTTACTAACTAACTAACTACTATTTATGCATATTTAATAAATTAATTACATGACCTACTTAAAATTAAATAGTAATTAATATTAAAACACTATCACATATCAACACATTAAAATGTTTATTACATATATAATCCTCTTAGGTACTACTTACTATTTGTCCTACTTATTAAATAATTTATAACCTATTACTTAGCCTACTGAATTAATTAATCAATTAACCTACTACCTAACCTATTTAATAAATAAATTGCATTGCCAAATGCACTAGAATAGTGAATTTGTTCGAGTCTAATATTCTAACAACCATCATTAGAACCAACTTTTTTTTCTTGACTTTATATATGTGACCCCTAGTTAAATTAAAATTTGAAATTGTTAATGTCATAGTTTTGGGAAATTTTCAATATCTAGAATTTGACTGAAATAAAAAAAGTCATGGTTCAAATAGGTAGCCAAAAATATAAAAGGGTGTTTAGAAAAATTTACTTTCATTTTTTCTTCTAACCAAATTTAGCTAAATCTTTTTGTGAATCAATGGCAATTTAGCTTCAACACAAAATTAATAACTTGAAACAAAGTGCATTTTCAAGTACTGTGTTAAAACCCTATCCAACTTAAATAGAAATTATAATGAATTGTTTAAATTCACGCAAAATAACTTTTAAAATTTTCAAATCACCCATCCAACAATCTCAATTAATGTCTAGAAAAAAAACATGTTCATACTTACACAAAACCATATTATGCTAGAAATTGCAAATAATGATCTATTTCCACCATTTCGACTCATTTTCTGAAAATTTCACTACCCTATTACACATCTAACACTTAGTTCATTCAACAACACTAAAGCAAAAAAATTAGACCACTAAATTTTGCAATTTCATTTGTCAACTCATATTTTTTTCAGATTTAGTCACATGTATATTTGCAACTAGGATCTATAATTGTAATTCAAGTTGAGTAAATTGCCATGTGATGTCTAATGGCCCATGAACCACATCATGAGTAGCAAAAACAAGTACATTTTCATCCATTTTTGCCCAACCAACCACTAGGAAGAAGGAAGGCTTGGTGTCTTCAAAAGATCCCTTGAATGAACTTGGCCACCTCTCATCCATTTTCAACCTCCAATTCTATATTTAAAACAGAAAAGAGAATCCAAAAAATACTCTTTCTTGTGCTCTCTAGTCTCCTCTCTGCTGCACTCTTTGTGCTCTCTGTCCTCTTGTGCTCTCTGGAGTCGCTAGAGTTTGTGGTCTCTATGATTCCTGTAGCAGCAAGAGCTTTATGTAGACATGTGTTTTACTTCGGTACAAAATTAAAGGTTGGTGTAAATTTGTTTTCACCATGTACATTAGCTTAGTGACAATGCAGATTGTTTGCTTGTGGGCACCATGCTAATGGCAAAGGAGAGAGCACAAATGCCCCTTTTCAACACATATACACCCCACATTCATCACATGTGCCCCAGGTATATCTAGTAATGCCCTCATCATTTAAGGGCCTGAGCTTACACAGAAAGAATTGGTATAATTCTTCTATTGTCTGTGAAGGGCACTTTACCCTTTTCTGCTCCAAGAGACAAGAAAGGAAGCACCTTATGTGCCTTATCCAAAATTTTACTGGATCTTTACAATGGATAAGGACCTCAAAGAGGGAATTCTGGGCCTTCAGGTCCCATCCTCAGTTCTCACCTCTTGCTCAGCCCTTATTCCCAGAACAGCCCCCTTCTTGGTCCTTATCCTAGACATAAGAGGATTCTGGATGGATAGTGCAATGGTGGATGTTGGTTTACTATGGCAACCATAGTATCATGTTGTTAGTTCTAGCAAGAATGCAGTGCTCTCTGGTGCTGGCAGATCTCTCATAGACAGACCCTGGATATGCAACTACATGTTAAATTCACTCCACAAATTTGACACTTTCATTTTCCCTCTAAATCCGCTACTTTGTCACTGGTGGCCAAGTTGGTTTGTTCATTCAATGTTTTAACACTCTGGCTTAACCTTCATCTCCACAAGGCTGGATTATGTGACCTAACACCCATCAGTGCACCATCCATTGGAGACCCTAAAAAGAACCATTGGAATTTTTCCACCATAATGTGGAGGGCACCTTACCAAAATAAAGTTCTGCCTCAAACACATTCCATTCTCTACCCAAATAAAATCACAGCAGTCCACGAAAAATGCTACTGGTTCTTTGGGTAAGAACTAAGGACCTCAAAGGGGGGTCGTTTGGGGAATTAGCGTCCCATGCTCAGCTCTGGCCTTGTGCTATGCCCTCATTCCTATGAAGGCCTCGTTCTCTGACCTTACCTGTGTTTGGAAATTGGTTGTTCTCACAATTTTGTGAGAACTATGAGTTCAAGTTCTTGAGGTGATTGCTAAGGATCACCTAATGTCATTTTTGTTTTTCTCATTTCACATTCTAGAAAATCAGGCTTTTTCACATTTTAGAGAACCAGTCAGATATAGGTTCTTTGATCTTTTGACTGACTGAGCTGTTGAAGTAGGTAGGTAAGTGAGTGGATGGGTTGGTAGGTGCGTATGTGGGTAGGTAGGTATGTAAGTCAATGGGTGGGTGAGTGACTAGATGGATGCTAGATATATGGTTCATAGATAAGTAAGTATGTATTTAAATATGTAAATAGGTAGGCAAATGTGTAGGTAAGTAAGTAGCTAAGTATTTGGATAGGTAGATACATTGCTTTGGAGAATAGTGCTCCAAAAATTGGATTGAAGAATGGGCATGAGAGGAGTAGGTGGGGGTCCTCATATGCCAAATTCAGAGCACTTCACAAGTTCCAAGCACTCTAAATTTGGCAAACCTAGTCCAAAAACTCTGCTTTTTGGATGATTTTTTTCAAAAAGTTCCTAAAAAATGCATTTGTAAGGGTGCTAGCCCCAAAAAAAGTTTTTGCATTTGAGTGAAATTTTGTACAAAACAATTTGGCTGGTCCCAACTAGTTCCTATGAATTTTCATGGTTCTTATTGCCTATCCTAATTGAAATCCTTCAAAAAAATAGTCTAGGGTTGGACATATGAATCCAGTAAATCTCTTTGGTGCTAAAGTCTAGATTTAATATTGACTATTTTCACATAAGGATTACATAGGATAAAGATGAACACGATGACAATGGTAAGGACATAAAAAATGGGGATCAATAGGATATCTATTGGTCCTTTTGTGAAAGCAAGTAATCTAAACGTTTCAATTCATTGTCATGGATAGGTTTTGAAAACTACATGAATGCCAACAAGCAAAGGTCTCGTGCTCATGGACAAATTTGGTCACAACATGCTGAAATTCAAAATTCAACGGAGGGTTTCAAGATGATGGAACAAATCAATGCTCTAGTTCTCACAAACTTCTATCTTCCTTTTGTGCTACATCTTTTGTCCCCTCAAAAAGGTGGAAAATGTTCTTGACTATCAATCTCACAGCTGTGCACATCCTTCATTTGTTCATGGTTATCCAGTAGACTATGTGTACAAGCATTTATTTTCATTCTACATTCGTTCCCAATGTGTTCAATTCAAGCTCTTGAACTAGATATCCAATCCAGAAATAACATCAAGTCCTGCATGCAAAAGACATCCAAATTGGAAAAATGTCTCTCTAAGCTTGTTGATTGAGATCGAGCCTAAAGCCATATTATACTTAAATGAATGGAAGAGACATACAAGATATGCCATCTAAAATACTAAAAGAAAAATATGCCAAATGTAATGGATCAAGCTCACAAACTTCCTCATCTGAATTGAATACATTCCAAAAATCTACCCCATTTGACATCATTTTTGGAGAAAGGAGTGTGTTGGCCCATTTAGTGTGAAGGCAAAGTGCAAACAATATATCCACCGCAAGACAAAGAAATGAGGGAAGGACACAGATGATGCCAATAGAACAAGATTGTTAGCAAATTGTCACCAAATTGTGAACTTCACGTTTTAGTCAACACAACACTCTACCTTCAAAAAAGTCAGTGAGCCCACTTGCCTCAACAGGAGGATACTGATGATGTCTGAAGAACAAGCCCTGTAGATGGGAGGCTGCTGGGATCAACAACACACCAACACTATATACACCAGTGAAATACAAATGTCCATGCATTTAACTGCAGCAGCTGCTCTTGCCCCCACTAGACAGCTGCTACAAATGCTTTGGAGGTGCCTGACAACAAAGGCAAGAGGTAAATCAAAGCCCCAAGACCCCTTGAAGACTAACAAGGATATCAGAGTCAGACTAGGGGGAAGACTGGGTTGCAGCTTGAATGAGGATACCAATTACTTTTTATTAACTATTAATGATGATATCAAGATGGAGTCTTTCCGGTTGCTTTCACAGATTGCATCAATCTTATTCTTCAAAGAGCATGTCTGGTAGGCTCCCATCAATTGGTTTAAAATGCACCAACCCTGCAGGACTATCAACTACATTGAAAAATGCCACCAAATGCAGAATTCAGTGTTGAACACTTACTACCAAAACCTTTGTCACCCCTGCAGGAGTGCCCCTGTTCCATGATCCACACTTCTGAAACAGCCTTCAGGTTGACCAAAGACCCTGAGCAGCCTGCTTATCACTAAGCCATACAAAGGGGCATACAAACCAACAATGGATAAGAGAGTCACAGTGTCTGGTGATTAAGTGAAATCTTCTACATAAACCACAAATGCAAAATATTTCTGACTACTTGCCAGAAGTCATAAGTATAGAACAGTTTCAAAAAATACATACCACTTGTACTCTGGATCTGGATTCCACAGCATAGTGAAGTGGCCAAATAATGGTGACTGACATACACCAGATCTAGTTCTTATCCATAAAAATGTCTTTAGCACATCTTTACAGGTAAATTGACAGCTCCATTCAAGAACAACAATATGAAGTGAGGAATCTGAATGAGGGTGATCACCAACCGAGCCTGGAAGATGAGAACAGGCGGTGTGGGGACCTCAGAAATACCTGATCATGCTTTTCCATCATCAGCCCCTGCTTTTCAACTCAGCTAATCTGCGACTCAAATCATCTTCAGAAACAGTGGATGCAGTCTCACTGACTGGCACATGAGAGGCTGCTTGTGGGAGTCCCACGGAGACCTCCAAACCATAGTCATCTGCCACCTGGTGCATAAGGGAATTGACTTCATCCTCCGGAGTTGAAAGGCTGGTGCTGCCAGCCATGGCTGTTTCAACGAACTCTGACTGCACCTCCATGTTAACAAATGTCTTCTCAAATTGGTCCATGGTTTGCGAGATCTTTTGCATGTTTCCAACTGCTAAGGCGCTATCCAGGGCTTTGACGATGCTGCCCATGGATTTGCTTATGGTCTGCATTTTGCTTTGAGTACCAAGACGAGCGACAACGGCGTCCAGCCTTGATGACAGCCGCATGTAGTTCAGTTGCTCATTATGCTTGCGGATCGCATTCTGCGCATAGATTCGAGCACCGTCCATGTTCCCCTTCTCAATAGCCTTCTTCACCTTCAATTTCTCGCTCTTCTCCTCATTCTCACATTTCTTCGCTTGCCTGACCAAGCTCTTTGCCGTATACTTCAACTGGAATATCTGGTCCAACAATTTCTCCTGGCTGCCGCCCCCCATGATCGTACCGAACCCCAAATCCCAAGACTCCAAGAAACACAGAAAGTCTTGTAATATCTGACGCAAG
>Ga0116227_10000146_pt1 | contig 117775 bp, 90 predicted proteins | sample S1TSphgellanicum_FD_89693 | JGI IMG/M metagenome (GOLD analysis project Ga0116227, IMG submission 89693) | Host-associated microbial communities from peat moss isolated from Minnesota, USA - S1T2_Fb - Sphagnum magellanicum MG | ecosystem: Host-associated > Plants > Peat moss > Unclassified...
AATTTTGAATATTATTATTTGAATCTGAAAATTGACATTTCAATTCTGAAATTTGTTATTTAACTTCAAAAAACTTATTTGATCTAAAAATTGATATTTGAATTCTGAATTACTATTTTGGAATCTTAAATTAATATTTTAATTCAAAAAATTATTGATTGAGTTTCAAGGGTTTTTTCTACTAGTGTTATCCATAAAAAAATCACTTTTATAACTAATTATAAATGATTATGTTTATTAAATCTAAGTGATACTAAATAATTATTAGTATAACATAGATTTTTATATTATATAATTTATATTCTTATATTAAAAGAAATTAATATGACATTATTTTTAAATCATTGTAATTACTTCAAATAAGAATTAATTAGTATGTGCATAATTATTTTCTAATTGAACATAATTATTCACATTCTTTAATTTATAACTTCAAACCTGAATTAAAAATTTGGAAAAATTATAGTGTAGTTAAAATATTTTTTTTATTGATTTTAATTTCACGAATTATTATATAATAATATCATCTTTAAAAAATTTGTGATTAATCATCTATGATAAATATTTTATAGTAATTTTACAGTAATTATGAAAATTAATGTTATGTTTAACAAATTATTGTATTTATAGTTAATAATTATTAAGAGAAAAACATTACTTGACCTATAATATTTTTTACAATAATAAATGGAACTATATAGTAAGTAATGCAATTAGTTGAATAATTATTTTTAAAAATTCGTGTAAGAATTTACTTTTTAATAAAAATTGTTAATTCATTATTTATAAATTTAAAATAAATATTTAAAATATTTAAAATCTAAATTATAGTCATTAAATTAGTTTTACATTAATTATATTATATATAATTCGATCAAATTTTATAAAGTAATTTTTTTAATATTTCATTTATTTAATTATTTATGAGTTATGTATTAATAACTTGTGAGTAACTAGATAGCTAGTTTGTTAAATATTAAGAAGTTATTGCTTATTTAAGTAATTAATAATGAATACTGAATATTTGTAGTGTATAGTTTATAATTTAAATATATGTAAATTTAATCATTATTAATCAAGTGATTATCTAATTATTTAGTACTTGAATTGTTTAAAAATCTAAAAATTATGAAAGTAAGGCATGAAAAAAGTTTTGGAATTACAACTTAATTTGTAAGGAAGTTGCAATTTCAAAACTTATCCCATATTGTTTGTTCTTCATTTCTATTTTGAACATTATATAAACAAGGGGGGTGTGGCCATCCAATTTCACATTAAGAAATTTGTGCACATGGGATATGAGCTAATCAAAAGGCTCAACCCAAAACAAAAAAACAAATAATGCACAATTTTAAAGTACTCACCTCCCCAACCTACTTATCCATTTAACTAAATAGGTACCTAGTTTGATCTACCCATTTAGGTCAACCTATGTACCTACCTACCTAAGTACCTATCTATATGAGTAGGTATTTAGCTTAGGAAGGTAAAACCTACCTACTTAATTTTTTACCTAAGTAGGTAGGTAGGTAAGTAGGTAGGTAAGTAGGTAAAGATTATAGGCACCTATTTATGTACCTACCAACCTAATATTAGTATTTTTATTATTTTTTTCAACATAATGCCACATGGCACATTTACATTGGACCACATGTCATAATATAAAATCATCAAAGTATTTGAATTGAACGTCCTAGATTATTTCAAAATTATAATTATAATAATAATTTAAATAATCAAATATTAAGACACGTGGCAACACATGATTTGCCTTCAATTGTGACCAAAATAGTTGCATCTTAGTCGCATGTGACAATACGTAAACAATGTCAAAGGATGAAATGTATTTGTTGACTTTTTCTTTCATACAATACCCTTTGTCATTTGTGACTAGTTTATCACATGCGACTTGTCTTAGGCCACTAAAAGAACTTTAGTTGCAAAATGTTTCTTACAATTAAAATTTAGTCATAAAGAATAGTCGAAAATACATGTTTTTCTTCTAATGATTTCACCCATCCAAAATCATCAGAAATAACCTTGTTGGAAAGCTAAGAATTAGGCGCTTCTACTCACTACTTGTTTCAACCTTTGCACCATAGTGGTGATTGGAACATCTAACCCCCAAGTTACTAAATCTAAATTGAATTCACAATAGACCCCCTTTACTTCCAACAATTATATATCTCTAATAGAAAGTTCAATGAAGTTGAATTTTTGTGTGAAGATGTTGTCAATATTAATCTAACACTATGTCAATTTCTAAACTAATCCATTGCTGCAATCAAGAGATCTTGAATTTAAAACAAAAAGTTCAAAGACTACTTTCAAGGAAAAGAAAATTTGTTCTATTGTAACATTTCCTTCTCATGTTCAATCTAGCACCTCCTTCTTGCCAAAATTCCTTTCCAAATCATAAGTCCTTCTCCTTCAACATACGTAAAAGATCATATGTTCAAGGAACCACCCATAAGACCCCTCCTCTAGCTTGTTTTCCCTTGGCCAATGAAAGCTTGTGAAAATCTTTCCTTCTAATCAATGGCCTCCTTTCCTTTCATGAACCAATGGGACTTGAGGATGATTCCATTATCCAATGATGATTATGATAAAAATCTTTGTACCCAATGAGAATATTATAAAGGTTTATATCCTCCATTCAAAATAAGATAATAATCCTCATGACCAATGAACTTGGAAGATCCATCATTTTCCTTACCTTGGTTATCTTGATGGGCCTTGAGCTTGATCATTGCCAATTCTATTTGCTTGGCCCCAACATCCTAATTCTTCATCCTAATCCTTTTAAAATAACTAACCTTTAGGATAATTTACCAATAATAAAAAACAAACATCTTTTGGTTCTTCTTTGGCTAAGTCAACTATAACAATATTAACCTTCTTTCCAACCATGTATTATTCACTTATTTAATACACACTACTATTATCTCCCATGTACTACTTATTTATGTAATACATAGTCAAGTTAGGAGATAGGTTTCCTACCATAATATTTCCATTGCACCCAATCTATCGTTCAATTTAAGTTTTTCATCAATTTTGTCAGAACTAGGCATTTTGCTTCATTACCATTGTTGTGGCCGTCAACCAAACCTCCTAACCCTAACGACAATTATATTGAAAGGAATAATATTTCATGGAATAATTAGTTTATTAGCATGGTGAGCAATTTCAAAGGGCATGAACCTTGACCTACGTCATCAAATGACAAAAGGCATGAATTGCCTCTTGATTTGAATTTGACACAATTGGTTCAGCACAAAGAATCAGTCAATAGAAGAACACGCCTTCGACTAAAGTGTGAGTGCATCACCAAATCGTGGCACTAGAGGTTGGGTGCCAATGCATGCTCCTTAGTTTTGGTGTTAGAAGTCAAACTTGCTAGAGATGGCAAACTAGAAATTTTGTATGAAGGCATCTACTAAAGGGATAAAGCTGTTGTTCTAGTGTGGTCCACAAAACATGGATTACGCCACTATTGATGGTTGCATGGTCCATTGTTCTAAATTTTGACTAATTGTAAAGCAAAATTGTTCACATGCACAATCCGTCGTATCTTGAGGTTCTTGCAAATAAAATGAATATTTGCTAGGCTATGTTTTAAGGACATGATGGTCATGGCATTGTATCCCTTGTAGAAATTTGTAATAACATGCGAAGAAGCTCATGTTACCTATCTATTTGCTTGAACATTCTATCCAACTATGATTCATGCATTATCAAATAAACCTATTCTTGAGTTCCCTTCAAGGCTTTTGCCATCTTGATGATGACCCATAGAACTAACTAGTCCACTAATTTTCTCATTTTACCTATCATGCCTAGAACATGCCTATGTTTCGATTTTTATGTTTCAATTAAATCACAGGCTTGAACCATTGGAATTCTGCTTCAAAATGCCAACACTAAAAGTTAATACCCATAAACATACACAATATTATAATGTTCAACTTTCAAAGTGAATGACCCATGTAGTAACTAATTCAACTTCATTGATTCAAGGCTTAATTAAGTTTGAGCAATGCGAACATGTGTGAATGAACTTAAAGATGCAAAATGATGGAACACCCTACACCCTATACTATAATTAAAGCTATCCAACTCTAAAATTACATAATTATCAAAAGTTGAATTAATAAGCTTTGACCAACTTGAAAAGCTTATATGGGCTAAAATTTCTTAAATGCAACCCTTACTTATCTTAAACTATTAATAATTGGGAAAATAACCAATAATGAAGCCTTGGATAATGATGGCGGTGAACAAGGGCTTACACAATGCAAAGGAGTTAGCCAAATTTCATTAACTTGGATGATTTGTTGCAATTGAACCAAGGTAATCAATGTTATAATTTTGTGAGTCTTGCAAACACTCCATCAACACATGCAAGCAATCCAATAGCTTTAATAGCTCTTGGAAACACAAGCGTAATGCTCAAATGGTCAAATGTTTTTTCCCGGGTGCTTGAAATTGTAGACAAGAACAACAAAATCATAGTTGACACTATGAAATGCATGAGTTCACTCAATTGAAGATTGAGAAGCATTGCAACAAATTCCATCATCAAACTACTAAAGAAAAATTACAATACTTGAAGAGCATAAACATAAAAGTGCATTGCACAAATAAGAATTTGGTTAATGTTTTCATGACTATGAATGCAGCATTATGTCATGTTTTCATGAATGACAAAGTTGTTGAAAAGTTTACATTGGTGGAACTATTGTTATCATATTCAAATGTAGCAAATCCAAATGTAAATATAACTGATGATGTAGCAAGTCCAAATGTAAACATAAATGATAATGATGATGAACAAAACTAAAAAAATGAAAGGAATAATTTAATGATGTAAATGAAGAAGATTTTGAAACTCTGAAATCAAACTTGATTATTTTCAATTTGAAAATGTTGAAATAACTTGCTTGCATGTGCATTCTAACGAACAATAGAACATGGCATTGCTCAATGCTTTCGAATTTGAAACCTATGATTTTTGAGATATTGTTATAGTTGAATTATTTGTGCAATTTCAGACATTTCATTGCTTTGTAAAGGTACATATTTAGTTTCAACTTTAGTGCCTACCTATGATTCATCTCTCATCCTTGCACCTAATTGATCATTTTCAAACTCAATTGGGCCATTAGAATATTTATATCCTCATCCTTACCATTCATTATCAAATTATGTAACATGTAGCAATAAATGACAACATTAAACAAAAAAAGGATATCTAGGCTCGTCTTGAGCAATAGTTCCATGAACATTTGCTTCAAAATCCCAAAAAAAATCACCACAAGGTTTTTGCCACAAAACAAATGTTGATTTAACAATGCTTCAAGAACCGTGTGCCTAACATTGATTTGCTTATGAGACACCATCAACCAAGGCAAAATGGGATATCTCTTGTCACCAAGGATGTATGTCTTGGTCCCTTCTTATCTATGTTCAATTGCAAACAAGTTTCCATCAGTTTCCCAATGATACATAGAAGAAATCTACAAGATTCAAGCGTTATTCACCAAGTTGGGAATGTTAACAAAAATGTCGTGAAACCTCCTATGGTGATCGACCACTACTTGCATCTAAATGTTGTAACCTTTAGATTTGAATGAATAATAATCATCTTCAACAAAATTTTCACACCCCGACTTTTGCAAATGGATCAATGTTGCATTGATAGCGTTATGGATTAATGGCAAGCCACAAAGTTCTTTGAATTTGGCCATATCTTCAATGAAATCACTCCCCTCATGCCATTTGATTTGAAGTTTCAACACTACATTCATAATATAAATAAATTCATACAACACCAAATGCATAATAGATTTTTTAATAACGAAAAGCTCAGAATAATGTAGGTATTGAAATGCATGAGCTACAAGCCACATGAATATTCATAGGCACCAAAAATCGAAACTTCATATTCTACTTTTCCATCATCAACTTTAATTTCAATGTTGGATGTTGTACCAACCTTCTATTCACATGAAAATGTTTGATCCAACGATGATCATCATATTGCATCATAAAAAAAAGGGAATATTAGGTGGTCGTTTTGGCCTTAACCTAGTTGCCAAGTTCCCAACTCCCCAAGAATTCATAGACACATGACATTTAAAACAAATGAAGAATCAAATCATTATGCATTATTCTTTTTTAATGCACATTATCATCTAGAAAAAGAGAGTCATGAAGTTCAACTTTTGTGCCATAGCCATGCTTGATCTAATCTTGCACCTACATAACCAATTGAAAGAACAACAACAAAATAAATGACCTCAAATGATGCATTGCAACAAAACCAAAAGTAAAGTTCTATAATCTTAAAGGTCAAAACAAGAAATGCAAGTGAAGCTTGCCCCCTTCTACAATGATTGCGTGAATACAATTCAAGAACAAGAGTGTGCATACATAGTGATGATGAAACATTTGGGCTTTGGTGCTTTTGTGCATGCAATTTCATCATTAGCCACTATTTTCTTTTTGGCAAAACTTTTAAATAAACTTGTGATTTTGGAGGTTTTCAATCATTAGAAGTGAAAAAATAAAAATTTGAAAAATGGTGAGATTAAATTTTATTGGTTTTCAAAATGTAACCAAATATATTGAAAGATAATCGTCAATGTGTACTTCTTATCTAATTAATAGCCATATTCAACTAAATCTTTTGCATCATTAAAAAAATCCTAAATAAAAATTCTATAATGTTGGTTGGATTTTAGAAAGCAACACATTATACATAGTGACAGATAATAGGCTTAACTTTTTGATGCCACCTTGAACAACTATAAAACTTTTCATAGTGATAACGCTACTTACCTAAATTGGAGCACCTTATGTGAACATGAATAGTAAACAAACAAATAAATAATAGGTTAATGGAGTTAGTAAATTTTGGAATTTATTAATTAATTAACATTTTCCCTTGTTATTGATAGCATATCAACAAGTGTGAATTGGCCTTAAGTACAATACATTTGCTTTAGTTCTACTCTTTGAATCTTGGGAATGTCTCCACTTTAGTTTTTTGTGATTGACCTTCAAGAACACCCATCACAACAATCAAATAGATGGTTCTAATTTAAGTACATACACACATATGTTTTTGGTAGGGATCGATACATACAAAACACTACTAGGGATATTCTTAATGAGCAAACTAAAAGCTTGCACTAAGTGGGGATTCCCTTTTTAGTGTCAAGGATCTCTCTATCTAAGGCTCTAGGTAAGGAATTTCTTTTGATTTGCCTCGTCCAAGAAAAAAAAAAAACATTGCCTCAAAAATTTAGTAGGGACTCTTTCAATTTCCTCATAAATGTGCTTGCACTAAACATCTAATGTTACCTATATTCACATTAATCCAACAACCATGAGTTCTTGTCTTCTTGTCAGGGAAAGTTTGTGCACCAACACTTATAACAATAAGTTAAATTAACATCTAGTAATAAGAATTGCAAGCCTTGGATTATATTTTTTAGCCTATATATATATATATATATGTTGTCACAGTCACATATGTGAAATTCTACACGGTATTATAGTTGTGCAATTGAATTAAATGAAAATGGACAACTAGAATTACATTAACATCCTTGTTGCATAAGCATTATACGGGAAGGAATGGGAAGCATTTCAAGTTTAATGTTGTGACTGTGATGTAGCTGCATGAGTTGTAGATGGTCATTCTTGATATATGTGGGTAGTTACAAGCAAATACTTAAATTGGACTCCACAATTCTGTGATCTTTTCTACACAAGACTCAAGATGGTCCCATAAATGGCATTGCTATAAGGAAAATAATATTTTAAAAACATCTTGTTTCCATTTCTTCATAGTATGCATCAGTGCTTTTGTTTTTTCTAAAAAACAAATTTGTCTTTTTTTCTTTTAATTTTATTGGAAAAATATTAACCAAAAAATTTATATCAAAAGCTTGAAATAAAACCTTGGTTTGCATGAGCTATGTGTAATTTCATATTTGATTCCCTTTTGATGCAAATCATTGTCCTAACCATTGTTTGGGTTGCCTAATGTGAAAACCTAAATTGAAAACATGTACATTACACGTTTTTCATCCATTTTTAATTTATTTATTTTCAGTTACACATTTTTAATTCATTTTCACCAATTTATTTTTTATTGCACCTTTTAAATTATTTTTCCTTCAATCACATTGTAATTCATTTTTAAAGATAAACTTTTAATTGCACATTTGTGGAAACTAACACTCACCCAAATGCACATTCATAGCTATTATGAACATAGATGTATATTACTTTGTAACTTATACATGTACTATACTTAATGGTCATCATTTTCCTCACGATGGTAATAGACACACCCTCTTCTATACTTATCTAGATTTCAAAAGCTTCCAAATTTTAAGTTAGTTGGAAGACTTGAAGAGTTTGTAACATGCCACCCCAAATCTTGGAACATTCCATAACTTCTAGTAGTCATCTACTTGTCAAGCCAATGCATATTCCATCTCTAAGACTTTGATGCTAACTAAACAAATAGTTATGGCAACTAAAAACATCTTCCTTACAAGTATATTGCAATTATTGTCCCTTATATCATGTGGGCCTTATGTGTTGGGAGCACCAAAAATCTTAATTTTTCATCCATTCCAATGATTTTTCAATCCAAAATGTTTAGAAAGATTAACCTAGGATATCACATAGGTATACCATAACTAGAATCTTGAGTTAGAAGCTCTTCTTGCATGCAATAGTAATCAACAATACACCAAGGTCATTTTGGAAATCAATGGCAAATGTTTTTTTAATATCAATAAAAGCATGCCAAAGTATCAATACAATGCATTTTAAAGTTGTTGTGTGTTCTTTATTCATGGTGCATATGCAGTGGGTAATTAAGGTTAATATCAAATAGTGAATGTTGATATAGAAGAAAAATATTGTCATTTAAAGACAATGACATAAGATGTACTAAATAATGGGATGGAAATAGATAAATATGAATAAGTTAGTTACCTCGTCCAAAATGAAAAAAAGTCAACACAGATGTTAAGGGTGAATGTTTTTATAATTGTAATAACATTTGTATCTATTGTCATTTGCAAAATCACTATGGACAATGTAGATAGCAAGTCCACACAAAACATGAAAAATAACCTTATCACTGGTGTCCTTGTGAATGGATTCAAACCAACAAATTAAATACCAAAAACCTCCTAATAACAATCCACTAGATTATTGGTGGTTATTGATGGGTAAGTTTCCTAGTCTATGTAATTAACTTGGAGGCCTATTAATGACTTATCTAGTTACTAATGGTATGTGTAGACTTATTATCTCCAAGTTACTAAGGGATGAAGTTACTAGATTAATTATTTCTTGATAATAAGATGATTCACAAATGGCAAATCATTATCTAAGAACTTGTGAAGGAGAATTGAACAAGCTCCTTATTTTGTAAGAGAAAATGAAGTGCCCTTGCATGTAACTAATGGGTGGTAAGGAACTTAATTCCTTCATTATCTCTTGTTGAATTCTTGGACTTGGAGTGAAGTTGGTAAGGGGATTATGTACTTTGGTGATTGGAATGCAAAAGAAGAACAGTTTAAGTCTAAAATAAAGTCTAAAATAATGATTATACTTGAAAACCCTCCCCGAATGTGGATTGGGGATTATTGAGTTCATGAATATACATTTGACAACCATATCATAGATCTTATTCCGAAAACTTTGATTAGAAATGTTTGGTGTTATTTGGGTTTAAATGACATATTGTAGTTAGTTAGTTATTCATGTCAACTAGCATCACATGGTCTATAGAAGTGTGTTGTTCCATTACCGAAAAGACATACCTCTTAAGCCACATACATAGTTTTTAATGGTGCCTTTTCCTTGGATATATATTTTTAAAAAAATATTCATTATACATGAAATATATCTTCATATGTCATGATTTAATATGGTATCAGAACATGGTTTCATAGAGGCCTAAAAATATGAATGCTATATTAGTGTTTCATTTTAGAAGGATGTTAAGGCCAAAATTGTTCTAAAAATGTTCCATCACCATTCCACATAGTGGACATATTATATTGTCAATATTATACAAAGCCAATATAAGGAAATGTCATTATAGGATAGAGTGGCAACATAGGGCTAAGTGATTAAGATTGGTTGATAATTTGAATTCATGATGGCAAGAAATCATCTGGACTTATGGGAAGAGTTATGAGTTTGTGATCATTACAACATTTGAATAGTTTTTTAGGAAGAATAGAAACTCATGATAGGAGCTAGAGATGAGTTTTGATAAAAAAAAACATTAGTTTACTAAATTTTATTTGTTTGTTTTTGTTTTTGGTTTTTTAGTTCCATATAGTCTAAATCTATTTTTAGATTATTATAAATGTTGCATTGTTGTATATATGGATGCGAGAAGGAATTTTGTTTGGACTTATCCTTTGATTTTTTGTAGTTGGTTAACACTAAATATTCTGAAAATCTACATGATAATATGTTGAACCACAAAACTAAAGAATAAACCAATGAAAAAATATTAATATTTACCATTTGGCAACCATCCCCAATAATGAATCTAGGGTAAAGAATTCAAGATTCCATGAATTATTATTTTTGAATTTTTTTCTTTATAAACATAGAAAGTTATTATGTAATTTATTATTATTATTATTATTATTATTATTATTATTAACTGTTTTTACAAATTCAATATTGGTTAAGAAGTTGTCAGGATTCAAATATGAGTAAAATGGTTGTTGTAAGGATTTAAATATGTAGCAAAAATAAATACCAAAAAGAAAAATAGAATGTGGATGAACATGAATCACATGGTGACTTGAAGCTTATACATACAATTAGATCAAGTTGCAATTTGATAGGATGAAAGAAAAAACGTAAAAGAAATGGAATTGTAGATGTTGAATGAAGCAACATAGTTTCATACTCAAGAAAAAATACAATGCATTGTGTCAAGAATACCTAAGATAGAAGAGTGACCTACAAGGTATAAAACATTGTCAATAGTAATTATGGAACTTCATGAAACATTTACTAATAGGGCAATGAGGCAACCCAATATTTGACAAAGGTTGTCATTGAAGGCAATATCTTTAAAAGTTGAATTGGAAGGATGGGGAGATAATGCATTAAAGGTTACCCTTGCAAACATAAATTTTGATTTCTAGAAATTCATTTTGGATGAGCTTGGGGATATGCCCATGTGAACTTGTCAAAAACAATGCACAACATATGGATTCAAGAATTGGGGAAAAAGGAAACTTGCTTATATGCTACAACATTTTATGATTATGTTGGAACTTTTAAGCAAATGACATTATATTATCATTTGAAGAATTATGGCCAATCTAGAAAAAGGCCTCATAGGGATGAACTTCTCTTGCATAAAACAACACAATTTGGTGACTTAAAACAACTTGAAAACACATATCTAAAATATGCCTTAGGCTCATCCTTCAAAGTCAGAATTGCACACATGGAAGGTGAAGAGATCTTTCACTCCTACAAACGAAAGGTAAACTTGCCTTTTAATCAAAACAAGATTCACATAAACATGATTATGTCAATTATTTCAAGTGCATGTCAACATCCAAATTGGCAAATCACATGTGCAAATTAAATGGATTTTTGATAATGCTAATCCTTATAAAATATGGAGCTTTTGAGGTTTTGGAAGCTCCATGTGGAGATGAAGTATGGCATAGAAAATGACATCCCCTTACATTGCACATTTAATGTTCATCATTGCAAAAAACCACCAACCATTTTTGTGTTGCAAGGATAATTACCAAGTTGATTGCCATTGGTGTTCCCACCTTCATTTGTTTTGGTTTATGGTCTCAATTCCCAAATGCACCTCTCAAAATTCACAAAATTTAATTATATGTAGATGACATGTAAATTAGGGGGGTTCAAAATAGGGTTGTCATAGCCTCCTAATGTTTATTAGGATGTGACATGTCCATTTGGATGTGGATGTTGATGCTTCCAAACATCACATTAGAATAATGTCAACATAGGTCAATGCCCAAATTGGGTTGCTTGGGGTAAGGTTTAATGTGACCATAATTTGCGTTGTTTTGTTGCACTAAAGACTATGGCAATCAAAATGGCGTTTGATTGCCATAAGCACCTAATGATTGAAATAGTTTTAGTTGCCACAAATAGTTGATGATTGAAATCATTTCGATCACCATAGGTAGACGACAACCAAACCTATTTTGATCACAAAAAAACTTGGTCACCACATAAGAACTAACAACCAAACTATGACAATTGAAAATGCAAATTTTCAATGTTTTATGGGCGAATTTCTTTTTTTTTAGATAGAAAAGTTGGGGAAATCAAGGAAAACTTTAGGTTTTGAGTGTAAATTCAACCACATTTCTTATATTTTGGTTAAATTTCACAAAAAATTTGACACCAATTTTTTAAAAAAAGACTATGGAAGGTTTTCATTTGCATAAACAATGTTGTTTGAAATTAATATTTATTAATTATATTCCATTATTTGATGTGTATGACCTTTTATTGGAACATTTTATATTTAAACATGGACACATGGATTTTCCAGCATGTCAACATATTAGCAAGGAAATAGTTTGGGGACATGAAATGATGGGATGTATGCTATTATTTATAGTGATGCACCCCTAAACTCCTTAAGGGACCCAAATGTAGGTCACAAAGTGAAACAACAAAAAAAGAAAAAAGCAGGGGCACGCTCCTTAGATTGCAACACTTTGGGGGCATGAGGGCGTGTTAGAGCTCTAAGATGGGACTAGGATGAACTCATAAAAAAGAGTTCAAGATGAAATCAACCTGCACAACCAAAAAAAAAGGACGGTTAGTGCAAGTTGAATGTAAGTGGTGCGACGAACTCAGTAAGGACAACTTCAAACACAAGCTTTACATGGCCCATAACCTTTGGGAGGAGGCACCACTCCCCTCCCTATAGTACATTCTATGCTTCTCCACAAGGACTACATCCAAATGGCATATTTCCTGAGAGTCCCAAAATTGGGACCCTTGTTGTCATGAAACATTGAATGCTCGTATCTTTCTCAAATCAACTATGTTTTGAACATATGAGGGCAATATCTTATAGCCCTTATAAAAATATTTCCAATGGTGTATCTTAAACTCCAATCAAAGATTATTTAACCCCTATTCTAAGGGGATTTGTGGTTGGGAGTAAAATTCTTAATTTGATTCCCAACCTTTTTCTTGGTCATAACTCATGCATTTTAGGTCTAAATGAATAATGCAAGGGCACTTTAGGCTTTTAAACTTCAAGACCTTTTGAATTGTATTTTGAGGGCCCAATTGAGTGCTTGGTTGCCTTTTCAACCAAGCTTTGAACATTTGAGACTATTACACAAGTGTAATTCCCAAAGTGGGAGTGCATTTAAGAGTCATTGGATTCCATTTTTTGCACTCTCCCCATTTGTGAGAGTGTGTTTCATGCCTGAACACACTATTTTGATCCATGGGCCCTTACACTCTACATTTTATCGCGAACCTAATGTTAAGGTTGCGACATATAACTTTAACATGTGCACAAGGAGAATTGTGTAATACTAATGAAAGTGAACCAAAACTCGTGAAATTCTAATCATGTTGAATGAAAAGCCTACTATTACTCAAATTTCAAAAATAATCACACTTGACATCATGACCCTTTGACAAAACTTCATTTTATTAAATCAAAAGTCCAAAACACATCACTTTTGATAATTCATATATGCAACAATTACAAACAACTTATGGTTGCATCTAGTAACATTCCTTAGGTGGAGTTTAGTTACATGGAGACCCCAACAGCATGCGCATGGCATGTTGGACATTTTTTTGAGCCTTTGGATTAACTTTGTACATATCATGAATCACTTTAATAAATGACATCTTAGTTGAATTGTCCAAGAAGTAATATGCATCCCAATATTCACCCCACATCACATTTGATGGCTTGCCCACCAAATATGCCTTAGACCTTAGAGTTGTTTGGTGTTGATTTGCCATACGTTAAGGGCCCATTAAAGTAACTACTTTAATAACACTCATCCACAAACCGGGAAATTCATAATTCCCAACTTGTTATGAATGAAAAACAGTTTTGGGCCACCCACCATCATGTTTTTTGGAGAACTCCATACATAAATGGAGTCACCTTTTGCAAACATTCAACTTCACCCCAATTGTAAACGCCAACATACACAAGATTTAAGTTGTCAAGTGGAGAATGCGACATAATGTTGTCCTTTAACAAGTCATTATGCAAAATCCCACAATGATGTCATTATGAGAAATCATGCCATTTTCCAAAAATAATATCCAATAAATCAACTTTTGGGAACTTATGAGCCTTCCTCAAGCATTGATTCCACTGTTTGAGCCACAAAACCTTCTTCTCATTACTCACTTAAAAGGACACAAGAACTTGCAACTTCTCCATCATTATTTCAAGATCGGGATTCATATTATTATGAACATGTACTTGTTGAAAAAACTTTGGACCAAGTGATGGGTCATAGATAAAAAGTCTTTTATGGAATGTTGTCATGTGCTCCTTTCAGACATTCTCCAAGGTTGTTAAAATCGATGTGATGCAACCATTTTGCATTAGGCGTCACATCGACACCCATCAATATGGACATAAGAAAAAAATTGTTAACATTTGGATTGCCCCCGTTACAATTAGTGACCGAAAACGGATTTTGATCACCAATTCTACAACGATCAAAATTTTTTGGTCACTAAGCTTTGGTGATTGAAACATTTTGGTTGCCAAGCCTGTGATGACCAAAAACTTTTGATCGCCCTCTTTTCAATGTCACATTGTGGCCTTGCCATTTACATTAAAGATTATTTTAAGGCAAAATAAGAATTATGCAAATTCCAATATTTCACCATGCAAAACTATAATCTTTAAAAAAATCCTTTAAAAGAAACCAAATTCCTTCAAAATATCACAACTCTATCATTAATCCCAAGTTTCAACACAAGCCAAAATATCATCCTTGTATTTGCATTAAGAAATGTTGCTTCAAATGAATTTTTATTGATTCTTTTTCATTACTTGATGTCTATCAATTATATGAGAACATTCATCGGAACAAATTATCAATAGTAAGTCCAATCATCCATAATTCAAATATATAATAAATAGGTGGGCAGTATTTGTGTAAAACTATAGATGATCATTGTATTTTATGTTTACAAAAAACCCATCATCACTATAAAACATGGATCCAAACACAAATTTCAAATGTAAAGAGGATGGATTCACAAATTTCAAATTTGATTACACATGAAAACATGATTCACTTACAAAATTGGGTTTTATAAAATCCATAAGTCCAAAACATGTCATTTTTGAAAGATCATGCAAATTGCACCATATTATATATGTAGCAACTACAAATTATCTTTGGTTGCCTTTGATAACATTCATCAAATGCAGTCCAATTGTATCGAGGCCCCATCAATGTGTGCATGATGTCTTGAACAATTCTTTGTGCCTTTGGATCTGTGTCATACATGTCATGGATCAATTTCTCAAATGAAATCTTGGTTGAATTGTCCACAAAATATTTTGCATCCCAATTTTCACCCCATATGACATTTGGTAACCTTCCCATTGAATATGCTTCATACTTCAAAGTTGTGGTGTGTTGTTCGGCCACTCATCGAAGGCAATTTGTAGTTCCCAACTCATTGTAAACAAAAAACAATTATAGGGTAACCCACCAACGTATTTTCTTTGTGTTGGTGGCATCTTGCTCCTTTGCAAACCCATACAATGATGGTATCACCTTTTGTAAACTCTTGATTTCACTTTAATCGCACACACCTATGTACACAACATCTAATTTATCTTGTGAAAAATGTAACATAATGTTGTCCTTGGTCAAGTTGTGCAAAATTCCACAATGATGTATTGCATTCATAATGTTTATGAATGCCCATGCCAACTTCACACGATTTTGCCTAAAGGCAATAAGTCGTGTTCGCCTTTCCATATTTGGCCCCCCTTGTCACAATAAGGTATGATTATCCATAGCGGGGGAGTACTTCATGTTGTAATTCAACATTTCTTGAATAGTTCCCCATTCCACCATAATGTGTATGCCTCCATGGTCTTTGTGTGGATGGCAAGGAATTTGATGACACCTGGATGTTTCAAAGGCATGCCAAAGCTTTCACTAATCATTGTTTTATGTGCTTCCCGCTTATCATCCATCTTGGGTGTTTTTTTGGTTAATTTAATTGTGTTTGGGATGTGATCAATTTGCACCATGTGCACAATACCATAACCACCTTGATTGTCTCCACCTGACAATGGATCACATTGTTGTGTTTGGAATTGATAACACACCACAACTTCCAATTTGGGCTAGAAGGTTTTGATTGCCTTCTTCCATCCATGGTGCAAGTCTCACCTTTTTCTTCAACCAATTCTTCGAAATTTTGGCCCACCATGAAATTTTCTCCCATAAGTTCGCCACCTCCATGGTCTAATGTACCTTATCCTTTTATGGATAAAAAACATCAACCATTGTAATAAATTTGTGGCTACATCTGAAATTTTACATTCAAACCATTCCAGAAACCCCTCAAAATTTCAAAGCCCGATGTATTCTAGGGTACCATCTAATTTTGTTAAAAACTTATACTCCATGATTTACTTATACTTCTTCGGGCCAATTCTTTGCTTGCTCACAAAAGCACTATCAAAGTATGCCATTGTGTGTTCCATGAAAAATGTCATGACAATTTCTTGGTATCATCGTGTGTCAATTTGTTTAAGGTCATTATCTTCAAGCCTTTGATGTTTTTAGGATTGTGTCGATGAAATGTTTTCCCTGGTTGAAATTTCTATAGCCCCTCACTTATGCATGGTTGAAGGTGGGTTGCTCAAAGGTATAAGGGGATAAATATTAGATGATGTGTGGGATAACTTGTTTAAAAGGTTTTGGTCAAATTGTCTACCCAATGGTTGTATGTTTAGTTGTCTATTTGATGACATCATTGAAATCTTGGATGACAAAAGACCCAAAACTTTCCATGCATTAATTGTCAATACATTAGAGTCTCAAAAAGTCAAGGGTTAATGTGTTCCAGAATTTTCACAAAATGCAAAAAAAATTGGCCTTTGATAAGGATTTGATCACTTCAACTCACCTAGGGTTCCATGCAATGGTTGTAAGTGGGCAACCAAAGACACAAAACCAAAATAAAAATAAAGGTGTTCAAAAATGAAATAAGAGTTGCATTTGAAAACTTATATACCCTCAAAGACCTCTTCGAAAATTGGTTTCCATTAGACGGCGCAAAAAAATTCAATTTCCATCTAATAGTTCTTAGATGGTGATTGAAAATAAACTTGATCCATCTTGGGCAATTGAAAATCATAACCATCATTCAATGGCAACTAAATGTAATCATTGTCGTTGGATGGCAACTGAATCCAATTTCCATCAAATTGTGGCAATTGAAAACCTTTCGATTATTAGGCCCATGTGGCAATTGAAAAACCTTTCAATCTCAAAGCCCTTATATATGGTGACCAAAAAACTTTCGGTCACCACGCCCCTATGGTAATCAAAAACCTTATGGCGATTGAAAGGTTTTCAATTGCCACATGTGGTAATAAAAAAACTTTCAATCACCATGCCCCTATGGTAACTAAAAACCTTTTAATTGCCATAATTTCTTTCCCTTCCCCCCCACCCCCCAATTTTTTTTCTTCACTTCCCCCCCTAATGGTGATTAAAACCTTTTCGATCGCCATGTTGTGTGATCCCCTTTTATAAAACAAGGGGTGCTTATTCTATTTCATATTAATTAGTTGGGGGTATTTTACATGTCCAACTTTTGTTTTTTTGCAATGAGCCAATTTGATTGGCCCATTACAAAAAAAAGGTGAAACTATGGAAACTCCCCAAAATAGAAGATTATATCAAAAAATGGAGTGCCTCCCCATTTGGCCCACCTATATAGGCGAGAAGGGAAGGACTTTGGGCAAAACATATGGGATTAAAGCAAGGTATTATTTGGGAACACCCTTGGGGAACACATTGGGAACTTAAGGAACGTATTGGGAATTTGAAGGAAACATGTTGCGAACAAATGGAAAAATGGAAAATAATCTTTCCTTATTGGGAACAAAATTTGACACAATTTTGTAACATATCTTTTTAGTGGGGGCTAAAAAAAAGGAGCGCTTAGCTATAATTATTGTAGTAAAAAAAGAATGAGAAATTACAAAAAGAATTTTAAAAAAATTTATTCAAATTGAATTGGTTGCAATATTTATAAAAAAATGAAACTTAGATAATACACTATTAAAATGGTATTTCCAATAATTTTTAGAAAGAACTTCACATGGCAAAGATGTTTGTTCCTTTTTTTTCATGAATTCAACTGAAAATTAACAAATGTCATATTGTAGCAACCCTAACCTTAGGCTCGCGACTAAGGCAAGGGCTTGCAAGGGTGCGGGTTAAAACTAAGCTTGAGAGTCGCATTTCATGCTCCCAGGAGTGCAAAAGAGTGTGAGGGAAAGAACCCTCACACTCCCAAGTGAACTCCCATGTTGAGAGTTGGAGTCCAAGTGAACTTTTGAATCTTCAGAGGGCAATTGCAGGGTTCAAAACCCAATGGATTAAGGAGTTCTTTATATTATTGAAAAGCTATTGAAACGTAGATGTTTAAAATGGGCTCGCATGACCCATTTCGACATTTAAAACACAAGTTATGGCCAAAAGAAAGGCCAGGAGTCAAATTGACAATTTGATTATCGACCACTAAAAGTTGGGAATCGACTCAATTTCCTTGTGTGAAGGTGGCGTGTGACATACCGTTAGAAAGATCTTGATGAAGGCTACAACTTTGCTTCAAACCTCATTTCAATCAGAGGTTTGCACATAAAGTTATGGGGCCCCAAAGTCACGGAAGTCCCAACTTTGAAAATTTCGAGACTCCCATTTGGGACTCTCGGGACAAAATGCCATTTGGATGTGGGCCTCGTGGAGAGGCACAAAGTATACTATAAGGGGGAAGGTGGTGGCTTCCCCCAAGTTCGGGCTATGGTGAGTCTTGTGAATTCGAATTTGCCCATGATTTGTCCTAACACCAAAAATGTTCAAACTATGCACTAACTAACTTGTTGTTTGGTTTGTGCAGGTTCGTGTGAATAATTGATGTTTGTCACTCTTCCTAGTCCCCATTTTGGAGTTCTAGCACACCCCTCTACCCCCAAAATGTTGTCAACCAGGGAGCGTGCCCTAACTCCTTACTCTTCTAATGTTTTCACTTCAAACGCACGTTTGAATCTGTAAAGGAGGTTGGGAGTGCATCACATATTGTGTTAAAATAGTCATGTGTGTCGTAAACATGAAACTTTGTCAAGATGTCCTTATACAATAAATCCTTAGGCAAATTTGAAACATTTAAAACACAGACTCCCTTCGAATGCACATGGAAGATATTTAAAATTGGTGCCATTGTGATCCCATGCAATGAACACATTCTCCATATATATTACATTCTCAATTCTGACATATAATGTTAATGGTATGTCCTTGTAAAATAAATCTTCAAGTAATTGAAAATTATTCACATCATATTTGCCTTCTTCTTGGCTTGGGAAATATATGACATTTGCCCCCTCATAGTCCCAAGTCACAATGGTGTGGTCGTCCCATTCGTAAACCTGTGTGATTATTTTTCCCTTAATTTGAATGCTTAACATATTTCATTTTGCAAAAAAAATTGAAACCACAAAAATAATAAAAAATAATGCATGGACTTGTGCACCAATTGTCCCAAACAATTAAAGTTCAACACATTGAAAAGAAAGTGAGGAAATTTAAAATGCAAAGATATTTATATAGGTTAAATTAAGGATACCCCCAAAACTAATGGCTCCCAAAAAATTTGGCAATTGAGAAAAATTCAATCACCATCTTATGGTATTCCCTTGCAACAACCGCACATGGTTGTCAAATGTTGTTAGATGGTGATTGAGTTTTTTTGGTTGCCAACCGGCCGTTTAAACAATCAATGATCGAAAAAATTTAGTTGCTAATCTTAAAGGCTAAAGTCAATTGAATTTTTTTGGTTACTAACTAGTTAATTATATAGTTGAAAGCCAAAGGCAACTGAAATTTTGGTTGCCATGTGCCTAATGGTGATCAAACTTGTTTTGGTCACCTTTAGTCATCATCTAAGACAAACATTTAGTGGCAACCGAACCACTTTTGATCACCATCCGACACCCTATGTCCATGATTTATGTAGGTTGTCGAATGGTGACCAAATTTTTAGTTGTGAGGAAATTTGGGCTATGACTGAAAGCGAATGAATTTGGCTTGGGCGTGAGCTTGGGCCTTTAGGCTTATGTGGGTCCATTATAAGACCCACACTTTTATCATTCCATGTACGCTACTAGAAATCTTATCATTTGCAACCAGTCACTATGCAAGCGGCATTCAATTGGTTATCATTTATAACTATCTTGGTCATGTTTGCAACTACAAATTTGGTATTCTATAATTTTTGGGCCATGCGGTTATGTCTGCAACTAACATGCAACTAAATGTGTATAACATGGACATGTGTCATAAAAATAGTGGCCTAAATTTATACATATTTAAATACTATACTTAATATATCTACATAGGCTATATATAATAGTATTATGTATCTTTAGTACTAAGGTTAACCCCATGCTAACTTAGGCTAGCCTAAACTAACCTAGGTTAAATAAATTAAAAAGTTAAACTAACCATGGCTAAATTAAGTTAGGATAAATTAATTATGGTTAACTTAAATTAAACTATATTAAATCAAGTTAAATTAAGCTAAATTAAACTCATTATGGTTAAAATAAAATAAAATAAACTAAACTAACAATAGTTAAATTAAGTTAGGCTAAAATAATTATGCCTAAATTCAATTAGGTTAAAATTAACCATGGCTAAATTTATTAGATTAAACCGATTATGGCTAAACTAAATTTTTAAAAATTAACTATGGCTAAATTAAGTTAGGCTAAACTAATTATGGCTAAATCAAGTTAGGCTAAATTAAATTAAATTATATTAATTATGGCTAAACTTAATTAAGCTAAATTAAACTAGGTTAAAATAAATATGGTTAAATTAAATTAGGCCAAACTAATTATGGTTAAATTCAGTTAGGCTATAATATTTATGGTGAAACTAAATTAGACTATATTTATTGTGCATAAAATAAAATAAAATAAAATAAATTAGGATAAAATAAATTATGCAAAAATATTTATGGTTAAACTAAATTAGGTTAAAATTGACAATGGTTAATTTAAATTAGGTTAAATTAATTATTGCTAAACTAAATTATGTTAAATTAAGTTAAACAAAACCATGGTTTAAATGTGTTTAACTTTATTTTATTTCGGAATATTTTTTCAGAAAATGTACATTTGATCAAACAAAAAATTATTCAAAATTAATTAATATGATAATATTATAAATTTATTATAAATAATCATAATTATTAATTAAATTTTTTTAAATAATTATAGTGATAATCAATTATATATATTATAATAATAGGTATTATATATTTAAATTTTATAATTTATGTTAAAATATGAATGTAAATAGGCTACACTAATTAACCTACAAATATACAAATGTCCTAAATAATTATTAATTTAAACTATATAAAATATTAAAATCATACTTTCATTAAGTAATCATAATTACTAAATATCTTATAATCACCTTTGAAGTGCAAAAGAAAAGGAGTAATGAAAAACTAATAAGAAGGAAAATAAGCTTTCCAAGTTATAAAACGTTTTGTTTTTTATTTTTTTCTTAGGACCCCTCCTACTTTCAAAGCTCATAACTTTCTTATTTCTTATTCATTTTAAACGATTTAAAATGTTGTAGGAGCGCCATTTGAAGTCCTACAAATCACATTGGAACTCTAATAGCAAAAAAAAAACACAAAATGAACTTTTTGGGTGTTTAAGAACCGGTCTCAATAGTTTCTTTTTTGAGTTTTTTGACCCCCTTTACTTTGGGGGGCCATAACTTTTCATTTTTAATTTGTTTTCAACAACTCTTAGTGTGTTAGATGCGCCAAAACGAGGGCTTCAAGTTTTGTTTAGACACCAAAAACAATAGAACCCTCCCCTAGCTATTATACTTTAATATAGTAGTTGCATCTAATGTGCAACTAGGTTGGTTCATGAGGTATGCAATGGAATGTTTTAACCCATATCCTTTGGCTTCCAATTCTATTTGGCTCAGTATATAAGTAGTTATGTTGAAACCAAATGCCAAGTGCCATTGGGGATGAATGAATGAAAAAAGTTTGACCTTTATGAAAAGGTCAAACCTAAAAATTAAATCGGATTACTCTAAACCTACTTATATAACCTAAGCCTAGCTATTTTTCAACCTATTTACATACATAAATAAACCTACTTACTTAATAGGGTTTAATTATTATTTTCTTACCTAGGCACCACGTGTCAACATTTTATTAGCCATAAATTGGATGAATTATATTTCATTAATTAATATTTTAAAATTAAAAATAGGTGGTCTTTGACACGCTCCCAAGTCCCAAATTAGCCCCAAGTCGGGGCTAGGTTACTCAAATTGCGAAATTTCTGGGACTCGGGGCACGCTCCCAATTTCTAGCACTAAAAGGGGGTGAAAGAGGCGTGCTGAAAGCTCTAGGATAGACTAGGATGAGGGACAAACTTACTCAATTATACGGTCCTGCATCCAAATCCAACCACAAGTTGGTTAGAATTCATTCTGCACCCTTTTGGTGTTGGGACAAGCCACGGGCTATTTTGGACTCACTTGACTCACCACGGCTTGGACTCGAGGGAAGCCATCACCTTCCCCCATATAGTATTCTCTATAGTTCTCCGCCGCACTTGCATCCAAATGGCTCTTTTTCCCGGGACTCCCAAAGTGGAGTCCCGAAATTGTCCCGGTTTGGACTCCCAGGATTTTGGACGCGCATAACTTCTTGCCCCAAACTCGGATCGTGACAAGGTCTGAACCAAAGTTGTAGCTCTCCTCGAGATCTTTCAACGATGAGTCGCACTTCACTTGCACACACCAGAATCGGGTCGATTCTCGACTTTTAGTGGTCGGGAGTTAAACTGCCAATTTGATTCCCGACCTTTCTTTCGACCATAACTTCTGCTACAAATGTCCAAATGGCTCATGTGAGGCCATTTTGGGCATCTACACTTTAAGACCTTTCGAATGGTATAAAGAACGCTTCAACATGAGGTGTTTTGACCCCTGCAATCGCACTCTGAGTTTTTGGGAGTCCCATTTTCAGGAGTGTGAGTGGCGACCTCACACTTCCTTCAAAATGGGGTTGCGACAGGCTTTGATTGCCAGGTGTCACCATATAATTGGTGTTAAAATATTGAACACGTGTCAAATGGTCAATGAACGTTCCATGGTGTGCCACGTGTCATCATCCTAGTGGCAAAAACTTTAATGATTGAAATTAATCCAATGAATTTTTAATTTTGAAAACACAAAAAAATAAAATAATGACATGTGTCCACAAGCTAGTTGTCTAATTTTTAAACATGTGTCATATTTTGATTAGTCACATGTAGTTACAAGGAAAGTTGAACACAAGGTGCAACCACATTGGATTGGTATGTATGTATGAACATGTATACTAACACCACATGTTGCATACATAGTGTTGCATGCAACTGCATGTCATATGCAACTTGTCTTAGGCAACTACACAATTTTGTAGTTGCATGTGTCGCATGCAACTGAATTCTAGTTGCAAACGGCAATTGCAAAACCCAAAATTTCTAGTAGTGGTACTTTCTTCCATGATGTGTGAGGGCTCTACTTGCTTTGAGCAATCAATGCCATACACTTGGAAGAAAATGGGAATCCTTTGGAAGGCTTTAAAGTTCACAACACCAATTTTGAAATTTTTTGTGTGTTAGACTTTAAGGTTGAACCTCTTAGAACACCCCTTGTTAAAGGCAAGGCAACTATAATGTAATAATTAGACCAAATAAGCATAGGGAGTAGGTATTATAATGTCTATTTTGAGGCAGGTTGGACAAAGCAAGTTCAATAGTTACAAGGTAGGTGAGATTAGGATTGTTAAGGTGGAATTCAAATTTGTTTAAGGTAGGAGAGTTGAGCATTAAAAAGGTTCTAGAGATTTTTGGGGGAATTTTTTTTTAAGTAGTTAATACCAATGTGGGAGTATAGAGAAAAGGGAGAATATAATAGTAGTTATGAAGATAGAATAATTTTGAAGATGTACACAAAGTGGTTGAACCATGAACTTTTATTTTAAATGTTTTTTTGTATTTTTTCCAAGATCTATTGTTTCTTTCCAATATATTAGTATGAAAAACAAAATTGATGGCAAGATTATGACAGACTCATAAATGTGCAAATACTTGGGTTGTGGGAAATGTGGTTGTTGAAACATTTTAAATTATATATGGATTTCTACTACAAATTTTTCATAATTGAAATTGAACATGCACAAAAACAAAAACTACAATTGAACTAGTGTTAGAATATTAGGATTTACCAATTGATAACCATCTCGAGATGAATTTAGGGTTAGAATTTAGCGTTGTATGAATTGTTTTTGTTTTATTATGTGGCAATAGGTACAAAAAGATTATTGCAAATGATTTTGTTCATTGTCTAAACTACATATTCAGAATTGGCGAAGAAAGTTTGCAAGGAATTAAATATGAACAAACAACTATTGTAAGGATTTGAATCTATGGCAAAAAAAAAAAATCCAAGGAAAAATAGTAGAATGGCGACAAACATAAATCAAGTAGTAACCTAAAATTTGCATAGATAATTAGACTAGGTAGCCATGTAGCATAATGAAGAAGATAATGTAGTAGAAGAATAATTGCAATTTGTAAGTGATATAGTGTAGTTTCATATTCCATAAATAGTATAATATACCATGACAAGAATACCTAGGATAGAGAAGTGACTTGTAAGGTACAAAACACCATCTACAACAATTATGGAACCTTGGGAAACATTCATTGATAGAGCAATGAAGTGACCCAATGTTCGAATGAGGATGTCGATAAGGGCAACCACACCAAACCCCTTGGAAACTATGATTGAATACACCTTAATAGCAAACATATTAGATAAAATATGCAAAATGATAAAAACACCTTTGGAATATCCAAAAGATCCCACCCTGCTAAACCCCTTCAAGCATTTGTTAGAAATTAGAACATTGGGAACAAAATGGAAAAGAGAAAATTATGTGTGGCAAAGGACTTTTAAAGTTTTAAAATTTTGGATCAATTTTGGAATCAATTTTGAATTTTTAAAATTTTAGAATTCCACATATTTTAAGGTATGATTTTTTATAATGTAATTAATAGGTCTTTATCTTCTTAATTTTTTTCCATTAAATGTGTTTTTATTATATTAGTCCTTTGCAAAATTGACTCCTATCTAAAGCATTGTTGTTCACTTTTAAAGCACTAAATCGAAACTTAAACTTAAAATTTCATCAAATGGATTTTTGGTTTGAATTCCTTAACATTCATATGAATGAAAAAACAATAACTTGCCATGATTACCATGGCTTTAAATGGCAAAAGATACATATTTATCTAATTTTGACTATTTTTCTTTATGGTTTGACACCCTTTTTGTTTCGTTGGATTGTGATTGTAACTAATAGATGACTTTATGCAACTCTAGGTAGGTGAGCCTAGGTGCCATAAGATTTAAGAAACCAAGTGTTAAAACAACTTGTGAATCGTTGAATCATAGGCCCAACCTTAAAACCACCAAATGTTTATGATAGTAAGAAAAAAGACGTCCCAACCAATGAAGGAGAAAACAAAACACCATTCTTTGTAATAATTTGTGGTTCAAAGGACGTTTTAATGAATTAAGGTTGAAGTTGAACATAGAAGTTGCTCCTTGAAAAATCTATTGTGAATATTGAAAAAAAAATCACTAAAAATATGACAAATAGTCAATGAAAACAATAACAATGAACATTAGATTTGGATATGTAATCATTTGTTGAAAAAAAATGATGAAGAATTTGACTAGAGAAATCTAGCTAGAGATTGGATATTGAGGGTCTTTTAATCTAGTAATGTGGGACAATGACCAAAGTGTTTATCCAAGAGTTTTAAGGAAGATTACCATAACCAATTGTAGAAAATCCATTGTGAAAAGGCCAACATATTGCCAAAAAAAAAAAAATCAATTTTAGAAAAGAAATGCCCAAAGAATAATTTGTGTGTAGGGGATTATTCATATGAAACACTAGTCCTTATTGACAGTAGGGAAATGGACCAGCCATGGATGGCATGTAAATAAAAAACCTAACCCAAAATGGCATGTTAACAAGAAACCTAACACAAAATGGCAATCACCAACATTGGATTTAAAGGGTGGCCAAACATTGATAAATATTGCATCAACCATATAATGCATGACAAGATTTGGAAACATATTTCTTAGCTCTGAAAAATTTCTAGTTATTCTGCCATTTGCAAATGTTATAAGATTGCCAATCCCATGAAAATAATCCAATAGAAATGAAACAACTTTAAAGAGGCCATTAAATGCAAAAATTGAATAATAACAATATAAAACTTTATCCTATGGGAAATGATTTTAGCATTTTATCTCATTGAACGATTGGAATTTAGATTCTTTTAGTGATCACTTTAGATGATGTTTTGATATCCATATCCAAAATACTTTTGATGAATGCCCAAAGACTTGGACTTGTACTTGTTAATAGATAGTAGATAGCTCAAGAATATAGATGTAAAGTTCCAGGCAAGGGTTGGGTATCAGGCTTCTTCTAACCACTTGCAGCATTACAATATATACAGGACAATGATAAAAATGTTTAACCTAGAGTTTTTATAAACAACTTGTGACAACTTCCAAGAAACAACCCATGGCTAACAAATTCGACGAATCAAACTTATAGAACGTGATTTCAACGACAATGTGATTACCTGGTTGGGTTTCAAGCTAATTCTAGAATCAGCAAATCACTCCTAGTAAAAAAATAACCAAGGAATGCTTCTGACGCTGAAGACAATGTATATGAAACACCAACACTTGCTTATAGCATAAATGTGGATTAATTAATGTCGACTAATTATAATATCACAACCGAGGTGGAAGAGGAAAGCTCAATACCATATGCAAAAGATGTAATAATGAATTCAAATGAATAGAACACAAATTCGAAGGACACCACGTCGACAATTACACCACATTCTGAAATGGGTTCCAACAAAGTGACCGACCAACCAATGGCGGCCAATTCAATTTAGTATGTTTGCAAGCAAATATGGTGATGCCTTTGAAATTATTATTTGCGATTTAATTGCAAAACATGTCAAGAGAAGAGTTGATAGTAATATGGATAACAATAGACAACTACTTAAAGACATAGAGTTTCCTAGCTTTGATGCATAGAAAGACCAATTTTGTGTCATTACAATATAAGGGGAGAAAAACAATTATCAAACAATCCATCGAATATTATAGTATGAGGATAGTGGTATGAAAATATGCGTCACATTGTGACATAAGGGACACTCAAAATATTTCCTATTTCATCATTAATTATTGAATATGCACTTGAAATCAATGGCCTTGTTACATGTGTGGCACAAAAAGTGATAAATCAATGATAAATAACAAAAGAGCTTAAAATGATGAGCCAACAACAAAAATGATAATGAATGTAATAAACAAATTACAAGGCTAGACAGGTACATAACAAGAATTGAAAATGCAGTTTATTAAATTTTGAAGTATAAAGTATGTTCAATGAAATAATAAACATGCTCTTATTCAAGAGAATAGTCATGTCTCATTTGAATTCTTGAACTTTGTGAAAGCTTGAAATAAAAAATATTCACCAATGTTATCCTTGGAACAAGAAAGAAGATAATATTTTTAAAAAATCCTATATTGAGTGTGGAATAGTTTAAGTCAAGTTTTGCTATGTAATCAATTGTATTAAATGATAATAAAATTGAATGGCAATAGTTGTTGCAGTCGAGAAAAACTCAATTGAACAATAGTTGATATTCAAAGAAAATTAAGAATGCATTGAGAAATAAATGAAATTGTTGGAAACTCAAAACAAAAGGGTTAGTAACTTGTGGAATAATAAGGAACTTAAATCTTCTAAAATGTATAAATAAATGTGACCATTGATAGGCTTGTAAATAGTATATATGGAAGACACTAAACAATAAAATAAACAACTAAAAGGGCTCAATTATGAAAACACACAGAACAATCACAAGATGTTTAGGAAGTAGTGGAGATGGTAATGATGATAGTGGTTTCCATTGAGAGGAAGAACAACATGTGATGAGTGGAACTGTAATAAGTAGGAAGGAATTGGAAGGTCATTGTTTAATCATCGATTTATTTGGAGATCATATTTTCACCTTTCTAAACATATGTACACTAATCCAGTCAACAATTGCATCATCTTCCATAGGTATTTGAAATCCTGGAATCAAGGGATTGATATTTTTTTCTTAATTTCAAATTTCCAATCATTTGACATCCATATGTGATTATATCCACATAATTGAAAAATGATTTACTAGAGTTCAACTAAAAATGAATTTTTTTAGAAAAGTGGATCACCTCATGTTAATAGGATAGTGATGGGGCAAACAACAAATAAGGAGGAAAAAGACAAGTATTTCATTCCACCATAGAGCATGTAGTGGAAAGAAGTTTGTGGGCTAGAAATGCATAAGGAGGATGAGAATTCACCATTGAATATTATGTGCTTTGAGCAATCAAGTATCATAAAGGTATTAAAGGAAGAGTTTGCAAAAAACTTGTATCTAATCCAATCAAAGAGTGGTCAAGAAAAATATGACAAGGAATATAGTTGATCAAATGATTCAAGTTGATGAGGAATCACAAGGTTACATGGAGACCTATGAGGAGGATGCTCTCATTGTTATAAATACTGATATAACATAATTCAAGGATCGCTTAAAAGTGTATTGAAGCTTGGTACTCATATTAATTGAGAACAAACATGAAAGCTGGAATTCTGAAAACGAAAAGCCTTTATGAATTCAAATAGAAAAGCAACAAGCAATTGAAAATATTCTTTCAACAAATGGAATTTTTTTATGTAATTGTAATCTCATTTCACTTTTGAGACAAAATTGTGATTTCAACCTTAGATTCAAGTTAACCTTGAGACTAATTAAAGTTGAACTTGTAGGATCCATTGAATTGTATTTTTCCTAGGGCATTGTTTACTTGAATGAAAATTAGAAAAATGGAAGCCAAATTGAAACAAATATCAAAGTAAGTGTAAAAGCATAAACAAAAATCAAACCCAAAATCCATAGTGTCAAAAAGACAAAGTCTTGAAAACATCCTAAGGGCTAGGTGTTTCCCTAACTTCATTGCCTATATATCTTTGCACATCTACATGGCAACAAGTCCTAGTTATGGAGATGGACGTTGAAAGCCTAGGTGTGTTAATGCAAGTGCAAGGGACATAACATATGATGGCAAAACAAAGCTACAAAAAGCACTCAATAGGAAATCATGATGGGCAAAGAAGGGGATGCTTCAAATATTTGTTCCACTTACATTTTTGCAGACTGAAATCTAAATGTTAGAAACATGAAAAATTGGAAAAATCATTTAGGTGTAAAAGTCACAGAATGTGTCACAACTTACTTTTAATTGAGGTTGATCTAGGGTCTTTTCTTGATCAATGAGTCTACATTAAGACTACAAATAAGGGCAATAGTGGCCAAAGGAATTATTCAAAGATCTTTAAATCACCCTCAAATCCTAGGATAGACCTCCCAAGACTATAACAAGCATGAATGTTATTCCCTACATCAATAAAAAAATTAGAGCTTAAAACAATGTGAAATAGAAAAATAAAGTAGAATTTGAGAGAGGATTACACTAACCAATCCCATAATTAAAGTTAACTATTGTAGAATTTAGTGTCAAACAAACATCAATAAGGGCTTACAATGTGATTAGATGCACTACTAGAAATTTTGTCTTTTGCAACTTGTCTCATCCAACTAAAAAATGTCGCATGCAACTCCAAAATAGTTGCATGTGAGATGTTTTAGTTGCATAAGACAAGTTGCAAAAGACAAAATTTCTAGTAGTGATGGAACTCCTTTGTCACATGAAAGGCCTTTCTAGTTTCGAATCATGCCATAAAGGTTGCATCAATGTAGTTGTATAGAACGTCCTTAGCCTTAGGATGAATTCCTTTATTGATGAGCTTAGCAGAAGGGGCAAATAATTAAAACTTCAATGAGAACATGGCACTAGGTGCTACTTCCTTCACAAAAAAGGTGATTCAATTGATAAGAGTCTACAATAAAATAAAATTAAGTCAAGACATGAAAGATTTCAAAGAAGATTATGTTTGTAAGAGATTGAAATAAATGTCTTCAACTCGTACCTGAGAAGACAGATCCTTGGTACTATATTGAAAAATATAATTGATGATAATCCACTTCATCCAAACCTTTAGATGGTAGTTGTCAAGGAAAGATTGAATCTCCTTTGAAAGCTACATGTCATTGATATGCATGATAAGAACTACCTTTCTATCATATAAAAATTTGTTAGCAAAAACAACAATGTATTTGATCATATTATCCATGTGCATCGTTAGGAAATCCAAATGGTAACTCCAGGACATGTGGAACAAGAAGATTGGTTAGCACATTTGCCAAAACAAGGTTAACTTTGTTTAGAAGAGATGCATACAAAATGAAAATAAAAGCAAGATGGATTAAACCAAATGATAGAAAAGTACATGTTGATGAAACAAAAAAAAAAAAATTCAAACCAATGTAACATAGTGGCAAACAATTTTGGTCTCAATAGTTAGTGTTGATAGTTGAAGAGGTAGAGCACAATGCAAGAGGCCTTCAACTTTTGACATCAAAAGTTGAAGGCCAAGACAAAAATGCCCCCGACCTTGAACTTTTTGTGCCAAAAGCTGAAAACCGAGATCTATATTCCATCGACCTTCAACTTTTAGCATTGAAAGTTGAATATCGAAAGTAATATGGACTCGGCCTTCATCATTCAATGCCAAAGGTTGAAATGTGAGAATTTTTGGGCTTATAGTTTCTCAATCGAAGATGGAGTAGTGCATTCAATTTGAATTCAATTGTTGTCTAGAAATCCAAGCTACTCTGTGGGTTAAGAAATACTTCCTTCATGAAGTTTGATATCACAGAGTACTCCATTAGCCACATTTGAGTTTTGATCTGCAATGCCACTGACGCACCTTCAAGCTCCTCAATAGACTCAACTTCGAATTTAAGGTGAAAATAATGAAAGGACAAGGAATTAAGGTATGATCCTTGGCTCGTAGCACTTCAGAGGTAGAGGGGTGTGTTAGAACTCTGTAATGAGGATTAGGACAAGTGACAAGCGGGTTAATTATTCACATGGATCTGCAAAAACCAAACGACAAGTTGGTTAGTGCACAGTTGGAGCACCTTTGGTGCACGGATAAGCCACGGGCAAACATGGACTCACAAGACTCATCAGAGCTCGAACTTGGGGGAAGCCACCACCTTCCCCCGTATAATATTCTTTGTGCTTGGACACGAGGTTAACACCCAAATATCATTTTGTCCTAGGACTCCCAAGTTGAGAGTCCTGAAATTCTTGAAATTAGGACTCTCGCGACTTTGGAAGCCCATAATTTTTTTGGCATACCTCTGATTGATGTGAGGTTTAAAGCAAGGTTGTAGACCTCGTCAAGAGCTTTCTAACGATATGTGACATGCCACCTGCACGCAAGTAAATTAGGGCAATTCTCAGCCCTTCTTTTGGCCATAACTTGTGTTTAAAGTATCCAAATGGGTCGTGCGAACCCATTTTAGACATCTAAGTTTCAAGAGTTTTACAATGGTATAAGGAACTCTTCAATCCAATGAGTTTTGACCCCTGCAATCACCTTATGAAGATTCAGGAGTCCATGAAAATTCCAACTCCCAAAGTGGAAGCCCACTTGGGAATGTGGGGTTCATTCCCTCACACTTTCCTACACTCTTGGGAGCATGAAATGTGACTCCTGGGCTTCACTCTTGGTTTACACCTTTGTAAGTCTTTACTTTCGTTGTGAGCCTAAGGCTAGGGTTGTGAGAGCCAGAATGGAAGCCTAAGAAAAATTTAATAATTTCATAATGGATGAGTTATCCACACAACTCGAAATTTAAACATGAATGAACGATGGAATCATCTTCCATACTCTTGAAGCTTTCACGTTAAGGGTATTTTCATGCTAACACATGGTTTATCGACACTCTTGTCATGGAGACCAAAAGTCTTCGAAATCTTTAGTGGCATTGTCCACCTAGTTTAGGATTTTATGAATGGAAGTCATCGGAACTTCCACAACATATGCTAATGCCAACTCAAGTTCTACATCCTTTTAGGATTATGTGGTAAGATCTTCCTTTTTTTGAAACTTAACTCCAGACTCAAGAAGCTTACTTTTTCCCCTCCTCTTGCTCCTTTCCAATCTATTTTTGTTTGGGGTCTCCTTCTTTGAAACTCCAAGGCGCTCAACAAATCTTGGTTCATACTTCTCCTAGATCCCATTTCATATTGGAGAGTGTTGTCCTTCAGACAATCGAGATATCAAGGACACTCCAAGAGATGTGAAGATGTCTAATATTTTAACAAGTCTTTCATGTACATCGTGTTGCCAGTCTTAGGATCCTTCCATATTTCCAAGAATCACAACAACACATTTTGGGTTTTTTGACTAACCTTTACAACTACATACTAGTTAGAAAGGACTTAGTTAATTAAAGACTAGTGAGTTGTTAAACCCATGTTGTTTCACCCATTTAGTTACAAGGGACGTTTAGTTACAAAGCCCAGTTGTTTTAATGACTAAGATTTTAATTTTTTTTTATAATAATGAAATTTCATGTCATCATTAACCTTGGTATTACGTGTAAAATTCATTCATCTCAACTTAGTTGTTTTATTCAACCATTACTACAAAATGTGGGTGCAGTTCATTAGTTCCCCTTTGCTAGACTAGTGAATTCACTACTTTCCAAGTAGTCCCCGATTACTAAGACTAGTGAATTCACTCAAAATCTAGTGAAATCACCTAACATATAGGGACACCTTTTTTTGCAATGGATTAAATGTTACAAAAGACACCTTAATGGATGACATGTGTCAAAAATTTATAAACAAGTTATGAATCATTGCACATGACCAAAAGTCAACCTAAATTAACCAATAATCAACCTAGCTTAACTTAGTTTGGTCAACTGCCTATGTTAAGCAACCTAGTTTACTTAAGGTTTAAGCTAGGTGGCCTAGATTAAAAACAAACGTTGGATTCCTAGCCCAAGAAGCTTAGACTAAGCTACCTAACCTAAGCCAAGTGGCCTAAATATCATAGGTTGCAAAAGTGAGGACTTGAACCCCTCACCCTCATTTTGGGATTCAAGTCGTCATCCATTGCATTACCATATTTTTTTATACTAATTATATTTAACACAAAGTTATAAAGTTCAAAAAAATTTGCCTTGAATTAACCATGGCCATCCTAGGTTGACTTAGGTCACCTAACTACTACCTACCAACCTAGTTTAAACCTAGACCTCCCAAGTTGATTTAAGATGAACTAATTTGTAAATCTATTTATAAACCTAACCTAGGTTAACCTAGGCATTCTTAGGTTTTAAAAAAAAACTTAAGATAATTATGTCGCATCTAATTGCATATAATTAATCGCATCATAGTTGCATCATAATTGTATCTAGTTGCACAAACTTGAGGTGCTTACAAACTTGATAAAATATATTGTAATGAAGCTACTTAAGTTGACTTGGCAAAAAAACTAAAACTAAAAATCTAGGTTAACCTATTAATAAGGTAACAAATTCTAGGTATATTCACTACACCAAAATGCGTCTTAATTCATTATGGGTTACACTAAATTTTGAGTGAATTTGGACATTTTTACCATGGTGAAACTAGTCAACCCCTAGCGAACAAGGACTAGTTATTACGAATAGTGAATTGATCCATTAGTCCTTAATGAAACAAGGTCACTTTCGAGTGAAATATAAATTTATCAAACCATTTCACTTGCTAATTAATTAATTAGGTAGCATGGAAATCAATTAAATTTAAATTATTTAATATTATTGATAATTTCATGATTTTTAGCCTATGAATTATTAACATGTGTCATTACCTACCTAGCCTAAGTACATAGGTCATATAATCAACCAAAGTAAACATCTACTCTAAGGAATTACATAGAAGAATATTCGGTCAACTTATCACTGTTGACCACAAACACCCCATTTGTGAGGTTTGATCCCTTGACCTTTAGGATGGAGGCAAACACCCCTACCATCAAACCACCACACTTCTTGTGATAATGTGTTACATTATATTCTATTTATCAAATGCTTCATTTTAAACATTACAAAAACATAAAATTTGAAAATTCATATCTTATTGAGATTTTGTCCAAATGAAATGATTAAAGTTTAATTAAATTTTTTTTCAATAATGTACACAATTACATTTATTTATTTTTTAAAGTGTAAAATCATTTGAACAATTTTTTTTTGAATATCACTATTCAATAAGATTTTATTGACCATTCTTTTGAAAAAAAAAAGGTTTAATAAATGGATAGTTCTTTTGTTAATATAATAATACTACCTATGTTAAGCTACTTTTAACTATTCTAAGGTTATATTTCATTGTTCTAAGTTATTTCACCCTACATTATTTACGATTATTTATGGCTATTTTTAGTTATTTCACCCTAGGTTACATTCGGTCATTCTAAATTATTTTTGGTTATTGTAGGTTATTTCACTTTAGATTATTTATAACTATTATAAGTTTTTTTTGCTATTCTAAATTATTTCATCTTAGGCTATTTTTGACTATGTGAGGTTATTTTTGGTTATTTCACTTTATGTTATTATTAATTAGTATAGGTTATATTATCATAAATTATTTGTGGCTATTCTATTGGTGACTATTGTTGGTTATTTTATTTGTGGCTATTGGTTGTTATTTTATTGGTGGTTATTAATGAATATTTTATTAATGGCTATTTTATTAGTGGCTATTAGTGCCTATTTTATTAATGGCCATTAGTGGCTATTCTATTAATGGATGTTATTAAATATTTTATTAGTGGTTATTGGTAATTATTTTGGGCTAAATTATCATAGGCTATTAATGGCTATTGGTGAATATTTTAATGGTGGATATTGGTGATTATTTTAGGTTAAAATATCATAAGCTATTGGTGATTGATAGTGGATATTATATTAGTGAATATTGGTGGTTATTTTATTATAAACTATTATTGGATATTTTAGGTTATATTATCATAGGCTATTAGTAGTTATTTTATTGTAAGTTATTCTAAATTATTTGTCATATGCTATTATCGGCTATTCTAAGTTATTTTACTTCAAATCATTATATTTTATTTTAGATTATTTTAGATTATTATATATATTTAAGATAAAATAATTTATAATAACAGAAAGTAAAATGACCTTGAATAACCTAAAGTATAACTTGAAATAACATATATTAACTTAAAATAAAATAACCTAAGGTATAGCCTAAGGTTAGTTGAATAATTTAATTTAAAATAACTTAAAATAAAAAGCATATAATAACCTAATTATGATACTTTAATGTAGAATAACGTAAAATAGTTAAGGTAATAAAAAATAGTATAAGGTATATCATAAAGTAACATGGGGTATTTAAAACAACAACATAAAAATAAACCTATTTACCACAGTAAATTATAATAGTGAATTATGTCAATTAATAGTGAAACACGATGTTTACATAATGATATTATAGTGAAATAACTTTAACCAAGGTGAAATCATTAAAATGTAATGAACTTATTTCACTTTAAAGGTCCCACAGTGATTGAGGCTAATGAATTACACCCCACTTTTGTACTAATGATTTAAACATACTAGATGTAGTAAATTTTTTATGTCTAGTCAATAACTTACAAGGTAATCTATATTACAAAGTAGGTTTTTACTAAATAGCCTACATACATAGGTTAATTTAATAGGTATGTTAACCTAAGCTACTATGTTAAATAGTTAAAAAGTTATGGAATTATGTGTCACCTTTTTCAAAATGACTATTAATATTGTCGTTATAATTACAAGTTAACAATAGATTGTTTAATACACATACACATGCATGTGGATTCATAACTTCAAAAACCTCATGGCACACAAAAAATTATGGCATGCCATGACAAATATTGGTGCTATAAATTCAAAACACACAAAAACTTATGGTGTCACAAAAAATCATGGATTGCCATGAAAATTTGTGACACCTTGTTGCCAAATGGCATGCCATGTCATTGTCACATGGAAAATCAAATCGTTATTAATCGCAAAGGGGTGAAAGCATGGTAAAATATGCCAAAAATATAATCACACATGAAATCACAGTCACATTTATGGCATAATCATGAAAAAACTTATTGAAAACTTCTTTAACTTTCATTATGAAGCAATGGTGCACTCCATTGAGTTTAAAGTAAGCTACACATAAAATGTGAGGAATTTTCATGGAAGAAAAATGAGTGAAAAATATGTTTTAAACTAGTTGGGTTTTCAAAATTTCCAACATACTTTTATATGAGAACTTTGATAAATTATGACTATGATATGAAACTTTTTAAAACATATTGATACATATTAGTGCTCTATCCATTTGAAAGTACAAAAAATTCAATTATAATTGTACTTTCATCATACTTTCATATACTTGAAATAGGAGTGTCACACCTACTTTCTTGTACTTGTATTTGTAAAAATGTACTTAAATGCATATTAAAACATGTAGTTATTCAATACTATGCAATGAAGTAAAAAAATCTTCCTCTTATTGATCATTAAACTAAAACAATTCATGAGTTCAATGTATTAAGTCTTAGTTTATGGATACTTTCCACCAAAAAAAAAAAATACCCTCATTGGCATACTTTACCATGCTTTCACCCAAAGGACAATAATATTTTCAACTAGTTAATAAATGAGATTAATTCATCAAATCAATGACATGAATCATGATCTGAAATTAGTGTCACAAGTCATGAGGTGTTGCGACTACTAGTCAACCTCATTGCCATGTGACATGCCACATCAACATCACACAACCATAAATTGTTATTATTCACCAAAAGTTGCAAGAATCAATGGAATCTTGTTATTACCTAATTTTTTATGATTAAAATAAATTTAAAATACATTTTTGAAAGTTTGATATTTGTGTAAAAACCATTAAGTTGTGATATCAAATATAATCATAAAACCATAATGCCATATGGCACCACAATGTCCTTTACAACTACACAATCATAAACATGAACTTGTAGTTACAATTGTAGTAAAAAAAGACAATAGTCATTTTATTAACTAGTTGTAAAACCTAAGATGTGTTGTTGCAAGTCTTAATATTTCAAAGATGGCCCCCCTTGCAAAAGCACAAAATGGAAATACCTACATCCAAAATAAAACCAAAACTATTATAAGGGGAACTATTCAAAGTCTTTCAAATGAAAATACTATAGAAATTGCAATAAATCAAAGAAAGTTTGATTCGGGATTACCTATAAAAAACATGTTTGAAAGTTTTGATCCCACCAATCTACCATTCCCACAATTTACTTTTTCGAATGGTGTCCTTTGACTTGAATTCATGAAAGAAAAATGTCCCCCAAAGGGACAATCTCCATTCATGAATATATTGTGACAAGGAAGGGACATTTTCACACTCCATGAATTGAAGGTTGAGATTTGTGACAATCGTAGAAAATCATTTTTACGCCTCAACATCCAACTTCAACAATCTTGATGTTAATTTGGATTAGTTGTAAGCACAGTTAAATTCAAAGACTGGAATTGGATAGTTTTGTACTTGGGACCAAAAAGTAGCTTTGTGTAGCCATTTATTGAATGTGCCATCCAAAAACCCATGCTTTGGCAACTTCACATCCTCCTTCAAAACCTCGGATCGGTTCCAGAGCTTCAACCAGAAAACCTTCTACTCATTTGTCACTTGTGTGCAAAATTTATCATTTGTAGCTTCTTGGTTAGCATTTTCAGGTCATATTTCATATCATAATGGAGTTGAATTTGTTTTAAGAATTCTAGACCAAACATAAGGTTTCACAATGGAAAATGTTTCATGAAGGTAGAGGTATGATCTTTTCACACCTATTCCATCACCTTATCCATCAATGCTTTGGTTCTAGATGATGATCTCAAATTTTCATCTAACACTTCTTCATAATAGAGCTTTACAACAATGTCCACGGTTGTCAAAAGCTCATGTTGCACAAAAAAAAACAACTTCTTGTCATTCAAATGATTCAAACTCACATAATGGAAGATTGAAAGAAAAAGATTATGAAAGTTTCTAATCGTATACATGTAATCAAACAAATTTTAGTGAATCAGAGAATACCAAGTCTTCTAAGACTTGTTCTTGCATTTCTTGTATACATCATAATTAATGACATCCGAGTCAAAACTTATAACTAGGAGCCAGATGAATTACGTTGGAAAAGGACTGCACATCTTTTTTCCTAAAAATTTTTTTATATGCAAATGAATTTTTGAATAAGTTTTTTGTAACTTGTTCTAAAACATATTTAAATGTTCCCCAATGCATCACAATTTTTTTTGTTATTCATTATTGAATAAATATGAATTTTGAAAATGTGCAAATTCCTTATAGATTCAATGTTTCATCTTGAAAAATGATAAAAATTTGAAATCATCACTAAAAATTAAATTTTCACATTCTTTAGTTTTATTTTATTGTAAGCTAAAAATTTTCTTCATACATCATGTACATTATAACCCATTGTCATCACACCTTTGGAGTTGACAAAATAAAGTTCAACGAAAAAGTTTGGAAATGTCTACATTGGAGATTAGTTGCATTTTGTATATATAGCCCACATCACTATGGATGTGTGCTCATTTGATTGGAATAGGTCATGATAATCCCCACTTGTTTTCATAAAAGCTCGAGGAAATGAATAATTTTTGTAAAATATATTATTATTATTATTTATTAGTTCCATGTTCACCCAAATATGTTGGGACATGATAATTTATGTTTGTCATGTGTGTCATCTCCAAATTGCCAATTCTTGTATAATTACATGAAAAATCAGAATGTGAACTTTAGACATCTAGTGAGTGCCATATGTACTATTTTCAAGTCTTGAAACATTACTACAAATTGTGGGGGTCCAAATTCTTTAAGGAGTACCAAAATATTGTCATGGTTTTATATTCCAGTACATAGTCCTATTTGACCATGTAAAGACACAAAATGGCTGAGATTAATGGAATTTTAAATTGTAATGGTCTAAAATATGGTACTTATAAAATATTTGACACATTTTGACTAATTAATGTTGACGGGGATCAAAATATAGGACAAAAAAGGATTCTATTAAGGACTAGGTCATTTTTGTCCATAGTGATACACCTTAAAAAGTTTGGACCTATGGGTGCAGTTCATTAGTCCTTGTTTAATAGACAAGTGAATTCACTACTTTCCAACTAATCCCCATTTACTATGATTGGTGAATTCACTCAAAATCTAATGAAATCATTTAATGTATAGGGACACATTTTGTTGTAATGAAACATTTTCCATATTCACACATGGTTCATTTACAAATTGTTTTAGCAAATATGCATATATCATAAACACCTTAATATGTTCCAACTTCATACATCTCAAATGCATATTTCCTTGATGTATTTTGTTGGTGCTTAAATATTAATCACACATACATTAAGTACATGTTTATGGCACATGCAAACGGTAGTTTTGTATGGAGCATTCACATGTCTAGTATATACACATATGTGAAATGTACATTTACACCACATCCAAATTCAAAATATTTCATATTTAGATGCACAAAACTAGGTGTTCATGTACATCTATCATATTGTTTGGACTATGATTCCCTTGATGCTTTTAAAGTCACACCATTTAATCTTTTGATTTAGTTGATTGCAATAATTATTAATTTATGTTCATTGTATTTAGGACGAAAGTATTATCTCTTATATAAAATACCCTTCAACAGGAAGTCTACTATTTACAATTATCTTTTGTAACCATCCATAATTATTTCACTATGGGGGATATATGTGAGACTACCTTTAAAACATATTTGTTTTTATAGATTATATACATATAAACAATTATTCTTCAATTCTGCCACATCCTATTATTTTGTGATCTTTAGTTGATTTTCAGGAAAAGATTTGTGATTATTTGTGTATAATTCGCACGATTGCACCTAATGTCTTTTTATTAGTTGTTATATGCTATTTTTATTTATTGTTGTTTGTCTTCTTTTTTACCCCTTTCCCCTCTCAACAAGTATGTCAACAATCCCAGTAGATTCCACCCACCATGTTCTATAGGAAGTATGTTATATGCATATTGTCCATTTCTTATGGATATTTTTAGGAGAAACCCATGCCTTCTCCATTTTTTTCCTTGACTTTTAAAAGTTGCGTGGCTGTTGATGACCTCAGTCATCAATAAATGTTTTGTAAATGTTTTTTTTTTTTTCTTCCAAGGTTGGTCTATCGAAGGTTTTCTCAAAGGTTGATCACATAAAGTATTTATTTTATATTTAATTTTTTGCATTATTGTTTTTTCTTATTTTGTGTAACTTCCTACAACATTATTTGACATGTGTATTTTTTGTGCTTTTGATATGAAATACATTTACATAGTTTAGCAAACTTTGCTGCCTTCTTCATGCTTTTTTTTTTGGGCTAGTAGCTACCGTCATGGCTAATGCTTTTTAACAATTTGATTCAATTTTCTCCTAGACTAAATCAAAATGCCTTGGGACCATTTTAATGCTTTCATGAATAGGATTACATGATTCCATTGGACTTGGTCTTGGGACAATGGTCTAAAGTGGCCATTTTCGGGTTTGTATTAATGGAGGCATACTACCATTTCTTTGGCTCCGAATCGTTCCAATCATACTTCCCACCACATATCTGGGATTCCGATTTAGTCATTAGGATTATCGAAAGATGAATTGGACAAATTTATGTGCATTTTCAATGCCATTCTTTGTGCAATGTTGGGATTGTTGTAAAAAAAATTTAATGTTTTATATATGGTAATTTTTATTTCTTTTTTTGTTGCCAATAGTATTCTTGTTATTGCATTGTTAATTGTATCTTTAGATTTTATGCAAGAGGAAAAATATATCCATTTCACCAATTAAATTTTTTCTAGTCCTTTCACATTGTTCCTTATGATTAGAGATTACCTTTTTCACCCTATTGTTACTTGTCCTTGCATTTTAATAATAATATGCTTCTATATTTCTATATTTCTATCTTTCATGTTGAATTTTTTATTTTTAGTTCCTCATCTTGCCTTCAAATAAAGTTCTTGATGTAGCGACATCTTTTGTTATCTAATTGTGAAACTGATGTTAGATTTATCTTATTGACTACCTTCTTTTTTAATCTCAATGGTTACTTTCCATGTTGTAGCAAAGCTAGATCTTACCATCTTGGTTGTTGATTTTAGAGTTGTGCAAATGATTGAGAACGTTTTTTATGCAATGTTTGTGTTTCAGCGAAGATCTATGCATATTTCTAAGGAAGCTTCTCACATGGAAGACAATGTTTTAAGTAATGTTTACTAGGTTTCGAATGTGAACGTTAGAGGGATGTTTTAGATTGTCACCAAGGGCAAGTATTAGATCATTGACAAAAATGTGCTTAACAATTCTCAAGATATTGTTTTAACACCAGGCAGATTTGCATCATTGGTTAACATTGTTGCACAAGGAGTCATGATGAAGGAAAAACCCAATGCAAATCCTCACGAATCAAAGTTCTATGTATTGATTGCAGAGTCATCATTTATTGACCTTTGTGATTTTTTGATGAAGACAAACATTCCTTTCTTGATGTTGTTGTCCTTATCTTCATGAATTTGTGCGTTGTCAAAAAGTAGTTTTTGCGAATAGATGTGCCACAAACAATTTTTTTTCCAACATTATTGAATCATTAAAAGCAATGTCCCTGACCCCACATGTTTGTTATGAATTGAAGCCTCTTGACTATGGTGCCATCATAATTGAGTTTGTGAATTGTCTTCCCACAAAATTTAATGGTGAGATATTATTTGAACTTTCTCCTATTCATCATCCATTGGGACATTCCGGACATTTCGGACAATTACAAGGTATGGACAAAATGGTCATGCTTGGTGCAAGTTGTAAACCGCTAACATCAAGAATTTGTTGAATGACAAAATGTCACGGACATTTGTGTTGTCAAAATGATTTTTGTCTTGTTCTTCTACACGCAATGAAGTTATTTGCAATGGTGATTATTTGTAACTTCCAATATTTAGACAATGTCTCGTGAAATCCCTGATTCGTACCACCAATTGTAAGTTTTGCAATTTTTCACCCACTTACAAACTTGCAATTGCAAAATGTATTATGTTGTTTACAAATTTTTAAATCTTTCAAAAGCTGCGATCCACCTGGGCACCCATGCCCATCCAGTTGTAGATAACAAGTGTTAAAAATCCTTCTAAAAGATGAAGAACATGGTTATAGATGAGGTTTGTTGCACACCAACTACTACCACTTTGGCTATTGCTTTGTTTACAAATTAGAAATATCTTTTTCATCACTTGTTCAACGAAGATGGAGAAGGTCCTATGGAGTTTCTCAAAGGTGAAAAACTAGATCAAACATTGTTAAAATTCATTCCTTTGTGCTTTCCTAACATATGCAACCTAATTGCTTTAGTAAAGCATTGTTTTGGTAATTCGGGCTCCATTGACTATATCTTAACATTGAAGGCATTGTCTGGTTATGACTATATTCAAGACAATTGTTTTCCTAGTCAATAGGTTGGGTAGAAGGTTTATTTGTTCAAGATGTCTGTTGATAAAGTTGCGTTCAAATTTGATTTGGTCCAGCAAATGCATTCGAGTGATGATTTGCAAAATGTGTGAATGATGTTTGATCACGTAAAACATGTTCAAGGATGGATGACCATGGTTTGCAATGTTTATGACCCAATCTATTGTTAAGTCATGACAATTGTGATTTGTGACATGCACCCTGAGGACACATAAGCTCAATGCATTCTATCGAAGAAACTGAACGTAGTTATTGAGAAGAAAGGGTTCAGTATGCTCGTCTTCAAAAGGTTCATGGCAGATAATGTGTAAGCAAATTGGAATGTTGTTCAAATTATTTATGGGATTGGAGATCCTACGATCAAGATGGTTGACAAATAGCAAATGTGTTTTTTTCCATTAAACTTAGCTTTTGACAAACACACCAAGTAGTTGATCGCACCAAAATTCCATGATCAACACAAAGCCCTTTGTTATGGGTACAAAAAAACCACATCCTTGGAAGAAGTTAACCTTTGATATGCTACCATTCAATCTTGGTGGTATTCATCTGGAGCTGCCAACAAAGGCACCATTCACGAGTTCAACAATTGGTTCGGCTTCTAACACTTTCGTGTGCAACAATGGGGAGGCTTCATGTTGGATGTAAGTTCTTTTAAAATATTTTATTCAAATTTGATGTTCCATATGTCTTTCCTAAATTCTAACTTCATTCCTTTTATGTGATTATAGAAATTCTCTTTGGAGGAGGAAGTTAATATGTTGACTTGTAACTTATTTGAGATAGTCCATAACATTTGGCTCCAACAATTTGACAAAAGGGGTATTTACCTCTTTGTTGCAATGTTTGATGATTACGTGCAAACATTCAGGCAGTTTTCATTGTATTATTTTTTTTACAAGGAGGTGCATTTGGGACCAATTTGAACAATAATGAAAATAATGTTTGCATAAGGTTAGTTAATCCGGGGACCTAGTCCAAATTGTTGTTGTAGTTATCAAATACACTTCAAGCTATAGTCTTTTTGTTAAAATACCTTATTTGGAAGGTGAGGAAGTGTTTGGATCAACCAAATACAAGGCAAACCTTCCACCTAGGTCAGAAGAAAATTCACACCAGCATGATTGGGTGAACTTTTCTTGTCTGAAAGTGGCCAATGCAATGGCTCCAATGAACTAGTCATCAACTACGGATGTGGGGGAGACTAGCGGCCCTATTCTTATTATCACCCACAATGGTGTGCAGGTCCTTGAGTGTTTTTTTGGGGACGTCATTTGGTGAATTGAACATTGCCTTTCAAAGGCGAACATTTTTTGTTCAATGTTGCAAAAAAATACTAAACACTACTGCAAAGCCAAAATAATTTCAAAACAAACAAATCATGGTATTCCTACTCCATGTTATGTTGGTTATTAATTTGCAACCAAAGGTGTATCAATTGAACTACATAAGTTTCAATTTTGTCATGATGACCTTATTTGTTGTGTGGGAGGGATGAACAGGAAATATGCACTTGATAGGCTAGCCTTGCCTTCATTTTGACCTTTACAAGCAGGGACAAATCCCATTCAAATTGAGGTGGTGGCATTGGAAGAGGCTGGTTTTCTTGCTCTCGGAAAAGTTAAAATGTCCCATCATCAATCATGTTAGGGATGATAGATCTGCACTCATAAACCAACCATTTGCATGTGCCCTTCAGAATATCTTTGGTAATGGTACTTTAGCCCATGTCTATAAGCCATTGGATCTAAATGTTAGGCTGAAATCAAGGAATGGGAAGAAGATTTGTCATCCCAACACATTCAAACTATCCATTTTGCAAGAAAACAAGTGGGAGGTGGGACGAATTCTTGAAGCCACACTATTAACTCCCTCAAACATTCCTCCTCCGAAATATGGATGGATTTACCACCTCCTTTAAGGACTATTAGAAAACCATAAGCAATATGAGATAACCATTAGTGATTACGCGGCTTGCAGTTGCATGGATTTTTCTTCCATGATGTTTGCATCCCTCAACAAGTGAGGGCCGTGGGTGCAATGTAAACACTTGTATTACATTTTACAATGTGCCATGTATTATGGGATTAGATAACCATTCATCCATTATCCATCCTAGAGTTGGAATGAAGTTCATAAATTATTAGCTCATGTTAAAGTCATGGAGGCAAATTAAGTTGCAATGTCATTAGATAATTGTTAAATAGGACTATTATGGGTTTTATTGTTTTGGAATGCATTTTGTTGTAGAAATAAAAATATTTTTCAACATGATGTGTGTGGTGCAATATTCACTAATTTTTTAAGCATTTTCCCATTCTATCATTATGTGGATTCCCTATCCTTGATTTATTGTGTGATTTAACTTAATTTACACAAGTTATTGTTTCACCTTATTACATTGTAATGTAGTTCTTTTGAGTTTCACCTTTGACACCTTTTTTCACATATGAAGTTTGACATGAAAATTAAGTAAGTTTAGTAATTTGCATGTGTCATAATTATTTTGGAATTACTTTCATCCATACATTCAACCAGTTAGAATTATCATCCAAAAAATTCTTTTACTTCCAATTATCATCCAAAAGTTCATTCATGTTCCACATTCATCAAAATATTTCATCCATTTTGTAACTTTCATCCATGTACATGTGGTTTTCATCCAACATAACTGTTTTGGAATTAGTTTCATTCATACATTTCAACATGTCAAATCTTTCATCCAAGTAATTCATTTACTTGTAATTATCATCCAAAAAATTCATTGATGTTCAATTTTCATCCATTTTGTGAGTTTCATCCATGTACACGTGGAAAAATATTTTTCATGTCATTCCTACATGGCATAGGGAGATATTAAAAATCTTTTATCCCCATCATTAAAATATTCCAAATATGTTGGTTCCTGCTCATAAGTTCATGCTCATAGGCTTACGTGTTCACTTCGTAGCACCATTGCCCATATCATGCCTCTAGTTGTTACATATATATGTGCCATTATAGGGCCACAATATTGGCATTGTTTTTCAACTGGATGGCCATTATAGTGCCACTATTTGGCCATTAATAAAATATTATCAATTTACTATCCACGTATAAAGTGTGAATTTGTAAACTTTAAATTGGATTCCCTGCTACATAAACTATATTTTAAAAATATATATTGGAGATACATCAAGGTATTCAAGTTTATACACCTAGAATTTTTCTAGGCTACATGAGCAACCTCTAGTAAAAAACTCCCCTTTTTTAACCAAGAACTTTTCAACTAAACATGAATTGCAACTATGTTGCAATTGGAATTTTTAATTTCTAGATATAATAATGGAAATTACCAATTAAGTTGACTCATCAACTAAATTGGTATGTAATTGAAAGTAGTTTTCAACTAGGTGGTATTTTGTTGAATATTTCATTGAATATTCTTGGCATTAACAATGTCTCCAAGTTGAAATGTTTATTATGTTAGTAAATAGTGAAAAACATGTTTTGACTAAAGAATCTCTAATTGGCACATAGTCAATACATTAACTAACGTTCAATTATTTTGGTGACACCATCTATTCACATGTATGGATGATAAAATATATTAATGGATGGATGAAATGCAATTTCATTTGCAACTTTGTTGCAATTATCTTTCAACTTAACTAAACAACTAATAGGTGACTTTGTTTTTATACATATGATATATATTAATATTTATGTTAAATTACGATAACATTAAATTACATGTAAAATTTATGTGTATAAATGAATAGTTATGTGTGATGTAATTTTTGTAATGTATATAAAATTTGAATAAATTTTTAAAATATAAATCAATAACTTAATCTTGTATATGTTCATACATGTAATATTTTATTTTTATGTAGACCAAATTTAGTTTATGACATATCAAGTAATGATATATAATTATTGATTAAATTGTGGAATTGTAATGTCTATTTTTTTTTTCATGTAATAGCTCAAAAGTTGAATTGCAACTAGATATAGTAAACATCTTGTTTACCTAGGGGGTTATACCTACCTTAGGTTAGGGACCTACTTAATGTGCCCACCTACCTACTTGCCTACCTAAGTTATCCACCTTCCTACCTAGATTGTTAACCTACTATCCAACATACCCTCCTACCTAGGTTGTATCAACCTACCTTCCTACCTAGGTTGTGCCAACTCACCTATCGATTAACTTGCCCACCTAGGTTTTTAACCTTTCTACTTAGGCTCCCAACCTACCTACTTACTTACCCACCTACTTAGGCTAGCTACTTTCTTAGGTCACCAACCTACTTACATAGGTTAAATAGGCTATACCTAGTTACTTACATAAACTAGAGAGGTGACCTAGTTATCATGTGAGCCCATTTGGGTATCCCATGGGACCAAGGGCATTTTGTTGGAAAGTTTTGAAAAATGAGCCCAATGGGCATCCAATGAAAGAAATTCCAATAAGGTCTCCAAGAGACCATTAGACCAAGGCCCATTATTCTCAAAGACCCTCTTTGAATCTTAGCCCTTGGTAGGTCCTTACCTAACCCCATCGGTAAGTTATATTTAGCATTTTGAATAGTCTTTAAATACCCCATAACCTAAGTAGGTCTTTAGGTGTCTCTTTAGGTAGTCTTTCAGTAGCACTTGATAGGTCTTATTTGGCCCCTTAAATAGTTCTTAGGTATCCAATAACTTAAGTAGGTCATTAAGTGTCTCCCTACCTAGTCCTCTAGGTAATCGTTTTGATAACCCCTACCTCAAGTAGTCCCTTAGTTAGATCTGCGTAGTCCCCTCTTGCATACTGAATAAGCTTTAGGTAATCCTTAAGTATCTTTTAACTTAGAAAATTCCTACTAACCTTTTAGAAAGGTTAATCATCTAAGTAGCTCTTTGGTATCCCATAACCTAGGTCGGCATTTAGGTAGTAGTAGACACATGCAAAATACAAGAGATATAGGTGGAAACTCCAGTCATCCTAGTTTGAGATACCTTCCAAACTGACCACTTCCTCATAGTGACAGACAGGGTTGTGGCACGAGACTTGTGCAATTTGTTCAGTTGATCCTATGTACTGATTTACCTTGTTGTGACAATCGAGGGTTAGTACATATTCCAGTGGTTCTAAACACTGAACTTGTACCCTAACTGGCCAAAACTAAACAGGGAAGTTGACTTCATTTTTGGAGTAGTTGTGAGCTAGGTACTGATACTAACCTCTTATTGGCTCTGCCAGTAAGGGGGGAGAGACTACGGAAGGATGCAGAGTTTCATTTGGTCCCACATTTTGAGGAATGTTCACAAGGTGTACTTGTGAACTGTGAGTTCATTTCTTTGGGAGCTTTATGGAACTTTTTCTCATTTAAACAATTGCTGTTTGAACTTTTGCCATAAAGGGGCATAACCAGGGTAAACCACTCACATTTGAGGTTTGAATTTCTGATGAAAAAGTTAAAAAACAGATAGTTATATGATTACTTACATTTGACCAGGATACTACATGCCATTTGTGCATATGTGCAAATGAACAAACATAGAATGAAGAAGCCGGAGCCGGCCAAAATGCATTCAAACAAACAAACCAATGGACACAGCATTGGAACGTCCTAGGGTGACTTAACCCAAGGAGGCTTAACAATGAGACAAAGGGCGAGTACCTAGTAGGTACACATTGCACACTATGAACACGCATTGGACTGACCTAGGGCAACTCAACCCAAGGAGGCTTGCAAATGAGACCAAGAGGGTGTACGTAGTAGGTACACATTGTACACTAAGCTCACTGCCATATCAAGAGAAAGGATAGAGAAAGACAAAGACTTCTCAGCTGCAAAGGGGTCCAGGTTCCTCACCAATTTTAGGACCCCACCCTATTGCACCAGGTTGCAGGTCCAAGTTTTTTCTTGCACTACAATTTTTTTGCCTTTTGTCTCCAAGGTCTTGGAGCTAGCTAGCTTAGCCTTCAACAAACCCAAGCTTCTTCATGTCATGTTCATGGGACTTTGTAACAGTTGCATTGTGTAACAGCTGTGCCGTTTGCTGTAGCAATCAATAAAGAGAGAGAGTTTCCGAGATGTTGAGCATCAAATGCAACAAGGATGGGGGAATGGGTGCGTGAGGTGTATTTGTCCTACCAAGTACCCCAATGCCAAAGATTGTCAGGGACAATTCAAATCGATAGTGATCTTTTGGATTTGCAAAGGGATTGGGACGCGAGGACTAGAAACGATCACTTCGTATGTGAAGAGCTGCTTTCAGCGTAAGCTTCCAAATACAAGCATTCGATGTTTCGACACGTCGAAAATATAGAATCAAGTTTGTGATTCGAGGACCCATACTAAGATGGTACCAAGTACGGAACCTCTCAAAACCAATTTGGTTACAAAAAATGAAAAATTAAAGCTTCTTGAAGCTTCAATGTTTCCAAACAAGAACATGTTTAACAAATTGCATTGATGCATGCATGATGCAAGGGATCAATTAGGTATACACAATTTTGAGACTATTTTGAAATCCTTTGTTCAGACTAGGTTCACTTCATTTGTGGGCAAAGAAGGCACCTCTAACATACATTGATCCTAGGCATGTGCTGGGGGTGGGTAAAAGAGAACAATGCTCATGCACCTAAGTCATTATTATCATCCCAAGGTCTTTCAAAGGGGGTTGTCACAATACCTGTTGCACCATAGTCCATGCCAGACTCTCTTGGATTTCATAAATGTGGGGATCCATGTGGGGCACCTGATGGGTATACATAAAATACATGGGGGAAGGGGGCCGGGGGGTGATTCAGCCCTCTATGGCCTCAATGGGAGCCAGAATCAGCCCCTCCCCCTTGCTTTTGTCACTTACTTTTCTTTCTTCTTAAAAAACCTACCTTCTTTCTATTAAGGCCACCAATTTTGTCTTGGGGACCTTGCTCCTTTTAACGGCAGTGAACAGGCCATAGAAGGTCAATTCTGCCCATTCTCTAGTTGCACAGAGGGCCTGCACACATCCACAGGAAAGCATCCACCCGGCGGCGAAAAGGCCCTCTGACAGATGGGCGTCACTTGGGCTGAAGTGTAGGCCGACTTGCATATCCACTCTGCTCACCAAGTCCCCTCCGTGAAGAACAAAATAATATATTGGTAAGAGGGGCACTATACAAGTCGTTGGAGGACAAAAATAGTCGGCTCAGAGGTGAAGGCACAATGGCAACCTTGCACGTAAACCCTGTCACACAGCCTCCACATAAGTCACTGGCCTGAGAGCTTTGTGGCTGGCCCTGGCTATAACTTGTGTGCATCCTTAGAGGCACTTAGGTATGGCCGGAGTGAACCTACAGTCACCCATGCAGCATGAGGGATGGGTTGATGGTGAGCAGACAAGAAACATTTTTCCTTTGGATTTCAATTCCCTAGCTAACAACAGTGGTTAGCTCATCTATGTTGCAGTGTTTACTACCTGCCTATTGACAGCCCACCAGCACTTATCTACTTACTAACCATCTACATGCATCTATTACCGAGTAGCCACCTATTTTCCGACCTACATGACCAATTTTGTTAAGAGATAGGGTAACGAACCTCATGTCAACTCAGTCTGGGTTCCTCCACAACTGGGTCATGGTTTACTCTGGCCATTATCTGTCCCTTAGCATCCATGGTTCCAAGTTTCAACCTCCTCTAATGTGATGTCCCATGGGTCACAATTTCCAATTACTCCATCCATCCGTTTATCTAGGTGTTTCATCCATCCATCTATGTATGTTCTATCCATTGATTCATCTTGATCCATTCAAACTGAATTAACTACACATTAAAAAAAACAAACTTTTGGGGGAAAGCATCCCCATGAGTATTTTGTTTTTGGAACCTCTGAACCCTATCTAAGGCAAAGAACATCCATTCATCTCCTTGGTTGTCATAAAGGGGAAGGCACTGCAACCCACCCGGGACCTCATGGTCTCTGCCCATGGTTCATGGGGGTGGGAGGTAGTGACAGCAGTGTCCCACTATACAAAGACCTCCTCCGATTTTTGTAGTAACTGGCAGGCATGTTAGCCAGTGTATTTTTCCTCCACTATTTGCATTGCATTTCAAAACCAAATGCCCCACTCCAGTGAGCATTTCAAAGGAGGAAAATATTAAAAAATGGAGACGGTCTTTCCACTGGGTAAAGCCCTGGGATTCTGGCTTCTATGGGCGCCTACACTTTAATGGCAAATCAATTATTTTATTTCCATTTGAAGGCCAATGTAAGGAATATTTGACCACCTCTTTTTTCATTTGCCAGAGTGCCCATTAATAAAATGATAAAAACCGGTCAAAGGTAGAAACTAATCAACCAAAAAGAGATGCACGCACATATATATACAATGCACAAGAGGAGGCTAAGAGGAAATTCTCATGTATCCCCCCCAGACCTGAGCCGGGAAAAGCGTGGCATGGTTCGAGTAGAAATCAAGGTACTACAGGAGAACATGATGAACAATATCAAATGTTAGCAGGAATTTGAATGAGCTCTGGTTTGAGGTAGAATAGATGGTATCCACCATAATAATAATTGCAAAGTAGCATTTGATTAGCATCGTCTGTCCTTTGACATACCTGACATGGATAATCAAGGGGAGGAATCCAAGTTGACGTGATGATAGGAGGATCCAAGTTCGGCAAGTGACAGGGTGCACAATTTTTGAAGTGATCCCAAATTGTGTGTCTATCAATTCCTTGCAATTCCAACACACTTGAAGGCCTGATCACCTTAATCCTCAAGATAGTGCGATTGGAAAAAGTGTCTAGAGTATCATTAAGTTGTTGTTGGAGATACACAAAGTCACCAACATCAAATTGTCTCACCTTAGGTTTATAACTGTCACGTCGTGTGTGTGCATACCGTAAGGTGTCTCGATGCTATGCAATGGACAAGTTCTTCATGGCCATGGGCATAACCCTCTAGAATAGAACACCCTCTCTGCGATGACCCTAACCCAAGTGGTTAGGGTGTCCAAATCCACAACCTAATCCATTTGAGCAACAATGGAAGAGGGTGGAATGGGATGTCTCCCAAAAAGTAGAAAGTAAAGAACGAAATGAGACAAAGAGGTGTGTTTGGACATCGTATAACCCATGGCGATGTAAGGTAGGGCGAGGTTTCAATCCTCTTTGTTCCCAGTGAGGCAAATTTTCCGAAGTCCCTTTTTGCATGTCTGAACCATCCTTTTTATAAGGCCATCAGCTTGGGGATGATCCCTTGAAGTCCAGCGATGGTCAATGAGAACATGATCGAGTAGGTCTAGGAATTTTCCTCTGAATTCTGATCCTTGATCAGTAAGGCACTCAGCATAAGCCCCAAACCTACTTAGGACCTATTGTGAGAAAACTTGGTTGGTGCTGTGTGATGACTTGTCCAGTAGCGCAAGCTCGACCCACTTCAAAAAATGTTCAATCATAATCATGATGTAAACATTACCCTTGGAGGTTTGTGGTAATTATCCAGCTAAATCACATGACCAGCGATAGAACATGCCCTTAATAGGAAGTGAAAAAAACATGAGCTGTCGAAAGGAGAAGGAAGTTTTCATTCTATCACATTTTTCACACCTAGCAATGATGTCTTAGACTTGAACATACATATTTCTTCAATGGTAATGAGGAGTGAGAAGGCTATAAGTATGCTTAATTCCAAAGTGTCCAAGCTCTGAGTGTACCTTTTGAATAAAACCAGGTCATTCATGTGGTGGAAGAACCACTCTGTCGCCTTGTGGTAAGCATCGGACAAAGTGATTGTCTTTCCATGAATAACATTTGGACCGATGTTGTATGCGATCTTGTTGAATTGATGTAACTTGGGGAAGGTACTCCCCATGCTAAAGAAACCTCAAAGTGTCCAAGTCCTCCCATATATCCACAATGGGATGCTCAACCAACTTACATTGTACTAGTGCAAGATAACTCGATGCATAAGATACATGCATTGTTGGAATCTGGTCGAAGTCTTACCTGGTTTCTAAGAAATCTTCAGAGGTAGTGAAGGGTTTTTATGACATGGTATTCATGTTCTGATGTGTAAAACCAAGTCGGTGAATAACCTTGAATTCATATTCTTGAAGTATAAGCGCCCAATAAACTAATTTACTAGTAAGCTTGTTATTGGTCATTAACCACTTGATAGGTTGATGGTCGATATACAAAGTGAATTTGGTGTTATAAAGATATGGCCTGAAATGTATGATGGCCCATAGAATAGCAAGACATTCCCCCTCGTATGAAAAGTAGTTGCTCTCAACCTTGTTGTTACTTTGGGATGCATAGACAATAACATATTATTTGCCTTCCTCATTAAGAATAACACTAATACCAAGAGCACTCCAGTCAGTGTGTAGAATGAAGACCTTGCTGAAATTAGGTTTTCTTAGAATGAGGAACTCTAAAAGTTTTTCCTTAAGTGTGTTGAAAGCTTCCTGAGCCTTTTCACTCCATGTCCAAGCAACATCCTTCTTTAACAATGCATAGAGAGGACGAACAATAGTACTGAAGTCTTGGACATAAATCTTATAATAATTACATAGTCCGATGAAGTTCCTCAAAATGTGAACATCAGTAAGATTGGGCATCTCCAAAAGGGCTACTACTTTGGCCCAATGAACCATAATACCATTTGGCAAAATTTTATATCTAAGATAGACTACTGAGGTGATAGTAAACACAAATTTTTTAGGATGGATCTTCATATTAACTTCATGGAGCTTCTTGAATAACTCTTCAAGATGAGCCAAGTGCTGCAAGAATCCCTTGCTATGCACTAGGACGTCATTTATGTAGCATTTCAGGAAATATGCCCCTTCGAAAACTTGGTCCATGATTCGCTGAAAGAAGACAGGTGCATTCTTTAATCCAAAAGGCATCACAAGCCATTCCCATAACTTGTTGCTTCCATGGAATGTCATTTTTTTGTGATCCTTCGTAACGAACACAATTTGGTTAAAGCTTTGCTTCAAATCCACAATTGTGAAGATGTTTAAGTCTCCAATGCTATCAAACAATTTTTCAGGGATGGGCATGGGGTACCTGTCTTGAGGTGTAACTAGGTTCAAAAGTTTATAATCCCCGCACATCCTTTTTTCAATCCATAATCCAGCTGAATCCTTCTTTGCTAGCATTACTGTAGCGGCTGCGAAATCAGAACTTGATGGCTGAATGAAACCAGCCTCATGGAGTTCTTTGCATCTTTCATCTACTAGTTCCCACTCATGCTTACTTAACCTATGCTTCATCTAATAGATGGGTGTCTCATTTGTAAGGTCTATAGAGAACTGCATGGTCTTACACCTACTAAAGTCTTTCATTGAGAATATGAACACATTTTCATACTTAATTATCAAGTCTGTGACCTCGTTTTTTTTTTTTTTTAATGAGCTAGTTCCCCATAACAAAAGGGTAGTTGGAAACACATGGAATGGAGTTGAAAAGTGTGTTTGAAGAACTTGGTGTATTGGGTTCTCCACTATTTAACTGTGCAGATTCATAGAAGGTTGTAATTGTTTCTCCAAAAATTGATGTATTTCTAGAAACAACTTGAGTCAAATTACATGGTACCTCCTCCCCCCAACACTAATAGTGAAGTTTAAAGCGTTGAAGATAAGCGAGTGTACTTGGTCGGGGTGCCATGTAGTCGCATCACAAAAACTACAAGCTGATTGAATCAATGTTGGTGTTGTGTACATTTGAAAAAATGCACAAGTTACCAACAAACATGTAAGGGAGTTCAAGTCCATGCCTCTCCCAAGTAGAGCATTACGTTCCAATCTAATCACCTTGGTGTGACTGGTAGTGCCAATTTGGAACCCCATAACCCTTTTTCTTTCTTTTGGGTTTGGTTCATTCCAAGTGGCTGAAGCATGATGATACACCAGGCCTGGTCCATTTCCTTGAAAGGCGTGTGCTGCTTGGAAGGAGATAAAGGTGGGCCAAACACCTCTTGGTTTTCCTATTGTGTTCGTAGGAAACCAAGGAGGTTTTTCTTACCTTGTAATTGGTTGGTAGGAGCTTTGATCATCCAATATGTGAGAAACCTACAGGTTGGGGTATCTGATGGTGTATCTCATAGCCAACTACAGAATTGAGAGTGGTGCAAGGTTGGTCCACTAGTTGCGCAGCTGGTGCGCATAGGAATTGCATTGTGTCGCATCAAATAGGAGCAGCTCTCCAAAGTAATGCTTGACCAACATGTAATGCTCCTGGACTTTCTCCTTCTGGTCAAACTGAGAAGGGGTGTTTTTGATTACATAACCAACTGTAGGAGAAATGGATTGAGCCCAGGTGATCAATCGTACCATGTCCGTGAAGAGACCGGATCTTGTGTCAGTCAAGCTTTCTCCAAATCTAGCCGCTGAAAATCCTTAACATTCCCAATTTGAAATGATGAAGTCCACGGGACCAAGTAATTCCATATGCTTATTCTAAATTAGTTGTATGTTAAAAGGTAAAAAAGTGAAACTGGCCTTCCATGCGATGGTTGTAAACTGTCATGGAAATTTGGTTATGAGCCCCATCATTCTCGATGTTGCCACTTGCCTTACAATAGGATCAATGTTTATGTAAAAATACCTACGAACTACCATCCTTAACTATAGTAGGGCTTTGATACCTATACTAATATCACTAAAGAATTCTAGTAATGTAATCCCCTCTTTAGGCAATGTCTAGGTGATTAGCTAACAAAGTATTGGCTTAATCGGTTCGCCATGGCTCTCCATGTTCTCAAAATTAAACAATGTTTTCCAAGGGCTTGTGGGCTGCTTTGAACCTTTGGTCTATGTTGAATGTTAGTAGGAACCACCTTCAAGCTTTTAGTAGCTTGGGCGTAAGTTGTCTCTTCTTCATCTCCCTTTATCCACTTGTGGTTAGCTTGTTAGATGTAGGAAATAATGTATGCTTCCTTGAGTATATAATGGTGAGCCATAGGACTATGGTTCCCATGTAAATCAAGGGTTATATGTATCCCAGGTGGTGGCCATTAGTCTCCCAATCCATTTGGTAATACGCATGCTAGAACTAGTTGTCAAATCCACTTGGTAGTACGCATGCTGGAATTAGTTGTCAAATTCACTTAGTAGTACGCATGCTGGAACTAGTTGTCAATTCCACTTGGTAGTACACATGCTGGAACTAGTTGTCAATTTCACTTGGTAATACGCATGCTAGAACTAGTTGTTAATTGTGAAACCTAGTGGAAATAGGGCCTCTTGCCCAATGAACACATCGTAACTAATGGCATTGGTGACTAAACATTTGGCCTGTAGGCAAAGCTCCTAATCTATACCTTCATTGAAGGTAAGTGCAATCAAATTCGAGTTTTCCCCAAGTACCTCTCCTACGCTCCCACTAGCGGTGTGAATTTGCCACATTGATTTTCGTAGTTTGGAATCAAGCATGCCCATCTTTTTGGCAAATTGAACTCCAATAATCACTGGTTGGGCACTTATATCATGAAATACCACTTTGGGTGTATGTCCTCCCAGTTGGATTGTTGATTCAGTATTGTGGACACTGGCAACTTTGGTGGCGGTGGAAGTTTTCTCACTAGGCACCACCTTTGGAAATGAGTGAAGGACTTTGTGTAGAAAATGGCTATCCACAACGCCTTTGTTGAGTAACAAATCCATAAGTGAGGTGTTTTTAGCTCCGTTCTAATATGTGAATGTGAAATCAGAAGTAGGAGAGTCCACTAGTTTAACCATGCTAAAACTAATGACCAAATTACGAACGCCATCTACAACACGTGAACCAATCGAATGTCTCTCCAAGGTGTTAGATGGGACCCTTGTAACATGTGGATCAGGGATTGGTAGAGGACCTGATGTAGTGTTTAGGGTATCTTTTAGTACTACAATTATGTCCTTGGTGCTTAGCTTCAAATTTCGAAAACTAAACAATGATGTATTCACAAACTTTTGCGCCACTTCACGCATTTAAAGTTGGCACTCCATAAGTTGATTAATGGAAAATTGTGTGTTTTCCTGATGTACATGTATTCTTGGGACACGAGAATTTGATGCCCTAACAGCTTGTGGTGTAGTAGTTTCTTCCCCCCTCGCCAACAATGTGCATTCTTCTTCCGTGTTAAGAGGACGAAAAGATTATGGCATGACTGCTCGAGCCCCTCTAGCCTTGGTAATAGGATTTGAACTAGATGCGTGTCCATTAATTTGAATTACCTATTTAGTGGCAGAAACTCTGGGTGCCACACTAGCCTCTTATGCTGTGAAATAGGAAGGGCAAAAATAAGAGGCAAATTTTGGTGTGAGACTAGAATTGTGTGCACTAAAAAAAACATACTCCCCAACCATGGCATCATGTCAAAGGCCATAGAACGACCTAGGAGGTCCCTCTCGTGATCCTGAACCCTGTACAGGTTGAACATGATTAGTTGGTTGGGAAGATTTACCTTTTAGATTAGTAAGTTGGGCCCTCAATGATTCAAGTTCATTTTGCAAAGTTTGAATTTGAGTGGCATGGGCTTGAAACACCTCCCTCTTGTCAACATTGTGCTCCTTCTTCTTAACATTTTTACTAGAATTACCCTTGGTGGGGAAAGCCTGAGTGGAAGATTGAAATGCTTTAGCTTTTGGTTGAAGGGCAACATAAGATGCTAGCATATTTTGCCGTGGTAATCGGAATTACTTTCATTCTAGGAACTTGGCAAAACAAATAGCCTCATGATGTCCCTTTTTCCCACAATAATCACAAAAGAGATCTTTGGAAGGAATGTTGCACTCACTAGTTTTGTGGGTAGGATTGTCATAGTAGTTGCAAGAAGGTAGAATGGGTGTAATCGAGTGCACCGCTTTAGCCCTTAAAGAAGAATGTGATGAACATGTTGGCGCAACTGGTGGTGGTTGAGGCCTTGAATGTGATGGAGGCCTCATAGACTGGTTTCATAATGTGCATGAGCTAATTCCAACTTTTTAGTACACATCCAGCAAAGTGTACAAGTCTCCAAATTCTGCAAAAACCCATTGCAAAACTTGCGCATGGAGTGTCGGAGTACCTTCCAACAAATGAAGATACCAATGGGCAGCTTCCAGGTCTATGATGCTCTGAGTATCTTCTTTAAGCTTGAAAAGCCTTTTGTAGAGCATCTTGAGGGCTTCATCCTTCTACCAAGAGAAGGTGACGAGCTATAGAATTTTTTCAGAACTTTTAACCAAAAATTCCAATTCAAGAACTTAAAAGAATTCCCCCATTGGATCAACAAAAGCTAGTGCATCAATGGGGGAAGGAATGTTTGTGGTAACAATAATGAGTTGTTGAGGAAAAAGGTTTATTGAAGTAGGTATCGGATCTGGATTATTGGGCATTGTCCCATGATGTGTAATGGTAGTTTGCAATGCAACTTGAGAGGCAGTGGCAATGGCTATGGCATAAGTTGGATTGGGGATTTAGGTGAAGCCCAAAATCCTCAGAGAACGTTGCTCGTAGACATCCAATGCCTCATAGTGCACATAATGGGCCAGTTGTTTAAATGCGAACACCTCAGTGTAATTAACACCATATTTGAGCTCCAATTCACAAACCATAGTTGAAAAAATTGCCTTGAACTCCTTCAAAGAAATGGTACCTGGCCTTTCGTTGAACTTTTCAATTATCCCAGAGGAACTATTGACCTCCATGGTGTATGTGGTTATAGAGGTAACAACTTGTAGCAGAATATACGATGATGGTGTGAAAGTTGGTGCGGCAGCAGGCGTACCCCAGTAATTAACCCTTCAAAATGGACTCTGATGTATTGTTGACGTATTGTAACCTGAACTTGAATCCCTAGTAGGAGTTGTATTAAATGATGGTGGTGGTGTAGATGTTTGATGGTATTGTCGTGAAGATCGTGAGCTCAAAGAAATTGGCTCAAATGATTGTGTGTTACTTCGTAGTTAATACCTTGGCTCTAATTGAGCGGTAGTGCTCTCATCATTCGAGGACATGGAATTGTCCCATGCCCCAAAATTTTGTAGCAATATAGAGCACTAACTACAAAGTTCTAACACAACCTATGCAATTAAATGCAACCATAATGGAAACTGAAATGTGAAGTGGTTAAAAAAATGTACCCTAAGTAGCTTTCAGTTTCTGTAATCACCAGTGTTAAATGAAAAAGTAGAGGAAGAAATAATTGTATATTTATGTATTAATAAGATTAAGTTAATGTATGTATTAATACAAAAAAGGTAAATATACATATTAATACAAAATATGTAGATGTATGTATTAATTAAAAAAAACCTATATATGATCTTGAAGAATACATACATACGGTTTGAAGAATATGGTATTGAATATGTATGTATGTAATACATACGATTTGAAGAATACAGCGCGTTGATAGGGATGAACGACAACATGGATGAATGGCGACGAAAGGAAGGGGCCAAATGGACAGAATTGGATGGATGGACGTTGACGGATGTCGGACGGAACTGTGATAGAATGGAATAGAACGGAATGGATGGTGACTGTGTTGACAATGACACTTCAGAGCAATCTGCGTCTATGAACTTTGCAGCAATGGCGTGCAGAAGAAAAGAGAGAATTTTTTTTCTTCTACTTCGTGTTTTTTTAATTTATTATTCTCTTCTTTTTTTTCTTCTAGAGTTATTACAAAGCGCTATTCACTACATGATTGCAAGCTAAAAAACACACAGGAGTGCATAGCCCAGATGCTAACCTCAAAACCCATATATAAGGAAAGGAAATGTATGTGGGGTTGCATCACATGGTGCAGATCTTGTACTGCAATCAAACCTTGTGTGTGTGTGTGTACACATGCTCCCAAGACCTAAAGCTGGCAACAAACCAAGATTTGGAGTTGTTTGCTCCTTCCTCCCTTTGAAGCTCCGGAACTCAGAACTTCACAATTTGTAACTTGTTTCCGGTGTCCCTTCTCCCTTGCTTACACTGCTACTAGTTATGGTTATTGTTGTTCCTATTGTATGATGCACCCCTTGGTTCTTAGATAAATTCCAAATGTGAGTTTGAAGTGAAAATAACAGAAGAGCAAGGAGTCGGGGCACGTTTTTTGGCTCATAGCACTTTGAGGGGTAGAGGGGCGTGTTGGAGCTCCAAGATGGGACTAGGAAGAATGATAAGCACTTAATCATTCACTCGGATCTGCACAAACTAAACAACAAGTTGGTTAGTGCATAGTTGAAGCACTTTTGGTACTAGGACGAGCCATGGGCAAACTCGGACTCACAAGACTCACCACGGCCCGAACTTGGGGGAACTCACCACCTTCCCCCTTATAGTATACTATGTGCTTCTCCACGAGGCCCACATCCAAATGGCATTTTGTCCCGGGACTCTTAAGTGGGAGTCCCAAAATTGCCAAAGTTGGGACTCTCACAACTTTGGGGCCCCCATAACTTTGTGTGTAGACCTTCGATTGAGATGAGATCTAAAACAAAGTTGTAGCCCTCGTCGAAATATTTTAAACAGTATGTCGCACATCATCTGCACGTAAGGTAATCAAATTGATTCTTGACTTTTAGTGGTCGGGAGTCAAATTGTCAATTTGACTCCCGACCCTTCTTTTGGCCATAACTTGTGTTTCAAATGTCCAAATGGGTGATGCGAGCCCATTTTAGACATCTACATTTCAACAACTTTTCAATGGTATAAAAAACTCCTCAAGCCATTGAGTTTTGACCCTTGCAATCGCTATCTAAACATTCAGGAGTTCACCGGGACTCCAATTCCCAACATGGGAGTTTACTTGGGAGTGTGAGGGTTCTTTCTCTCACATTCTTTTGCACTTCGGGGCATGAGAATGCGACTTCTGGGCTTAGTCTTGGCCCGCACCCTTGCAAGCCTTTTGCTTTGGTCGCAAGCCCAAGGCTAAGGTTGCGACATTGTAGCTGCAGTACTAGAGTAGAAAAAGAAGAAGTAGCAGCAATTCAAGAACACAAAAAACAAGCAAGCAAAAAAAACCCAAGAAATTCAAAGCTAGGAAAAATTTGTTGCTTTCAACATTAAACAACAAAGAGCAATTTTTTTAGAATTAAATTGAAAAGAAGGAAAGAAAACATAGTGTATGTAAATGATGGTTGTGTAATAACCACCGTGAGCATCTAAAAATCCAGTTTGACTATGGAGGAAACTCTTCTTAACAAAGGAATTCTAGAAAAACTAACAAGAGAAGGGAAGAGCTTGACCTTTTATACAACCGTCAACAAAGCTGAAACCCTAAACAAGCCATAACATTAAAACACCTAATAGCATACAATAACCTAAGAACGTACATTAACCTTAAGAGTGTACATTAACCCTAAAGGCATGATTGGCATGCCCGTAACCAACTGTCATGTATGAGGCCATGCATATAAGCATGACAGGAAAAAAATATTTAGCCAATGTTTCATTCATCTCATTCTGGTTCACACATTTTCATGTTGAGCTTGTGAACAATATGTGAAACATTTTGGATTTGATCGTTGGTACTGAAGTGTAGAACCATATATAACAATCAAAGGGGTGTGCTAATGGTGGTGCAAATCGGTAAGTCTACTTGTTTGACCCCATTGATCAATCATTAGTGATATTGTGAATGAATTATGATGGATGTCCATGACAATTTCCAATATTGTAAAATAAACTTTTGCACATTAACCTATAATAGGATATTAAAGACAGTTGGGATGGGGAGAATCTAACATGCCATAACCATTTGACACCTCCCAAAACAAACTAAGATGAGTTGGTTATCAGGTGCCACAATACTTAGTTACTCAGTTGTGGTTCATCCATAACTTTGTCATAATGGGTTCCCAATGGATTGGGGACTTGTGGGACTCATTCATGGTGGCCCTTGCTCAAAGGGTTTAACTCAATTCCTCTTTTCTGCCTTGATTCTTTTCATGACTTCTACTCTTCTTTTTTGTTGTTTCCTTTGTCCAAGGTAAATTTTTGTTCATATATACATGCATTTTATGGGTGTTTGACAAAATTGTTGGAGTGAAGAAGAGAGTTGGAACAACAACAATATATGCTTTGGATGAAAATGTGAAAGATGGAAGGAACACTTGAGATGAAGGTTCTTCTAGTATTGTATATATGTTGCAAAGAACAAACAAAAAATTGTGACATACTACAAGGAAAATGTCAAGGAATAAATCCGCTTGTGAAAGAGTTGCTTACTTGATGATTGGGAACCAGGGAAATTGGTGCTGATAAAGGGAGGAAAAAGGCAGGCTTCCTCATACTCGCACACTGACACCCATGAGCTATAATTGCCAATCATGAAAGCTGGACAAATTGAAGCGAGCTATATATCTGGGTTGGAATGTCACGAGGCATGTTCTGTAATTGTGTTAAATATTTGACAAACTGGAACTTGTGTGTGTGTGAATTGTTGCAGGCTCGTATGTGAGGCTCAATTTGTTTTTCTAATAAAAAATTCCCAAGGATTCAATAGGAACATTTAGATTGTGCTATATATGATCCCGCACACCTGAACTGTAGTGAAATGGAACCAGGTGTTGAGGACTATTCTTTCAATTCCCTAGGCAGATTGTGAATGAGAATTCTGTGTTGGCAAAATATTATGATATAATAGTTTGAGTTGGCAGATTACAATCTCATAAAGGATACTTAGAGACATTCTTTGTCAATCAATGGTTTACATGTCAGAATTTATCAAGATGAAATGTCCCAAAGAAATCCATGCCAGTTGGGTTAGGGACTGGAATGGGCTCAGCACTGCCTATTCACATAGGTACAACAAGGTGAGAGGGTACAATATGGGTGATACCCTTGTTGTACCCTTGAGAATGGGCTGGGCAGAGCCCATTCCAGGGTACATGGTAAGAAGTGCTCCGGATTGTCCTCTTCCAATATTGATTAGGGGTCACAAGGTAAAAGTTCCAGGCCAACAAGTAGTTTAGGATTCGGAATGGTCAAGGTCTTCTACCCCACACGGAGAGAGGAGGAAGCTGTTTTTCCCCTTTGGATTAGTTGGTCATCATATGGGTGGTGGCAAAAACCTCCTTGATGTTAGAGTTAGGGTTTTCACATGAGCGGACTGTGGTGCTGTTGTTTTTGGCTACTTCGTATAATGTGGAATTAATGTTTCCTTTCTTGGCTTTTGGGGTCAAGACATTGAAGAGTTTATTTACTGAGGATATCAATTAGGGTTTTGGCTAACCCTTTGTTACACTACCCATTTTGGTTTGTTTATGCTGAAGTTTGATTAGGTAGTATAGCTACACTTTCAAACTAAATTGGCTACATCCCTGGACCCCACTTAATGCATGTATTTTATGTCTCTCCCTTTGAAGATGAAACAAACAGTAGAAGTTAACCATCTTAGAAAGTGTTTGGAATTTGCTTTGCCAGATAATTTGAGAAAATTTCCCAAAGAAAGGAAATATAGAAATTGATCATGATCTGGTGGTTTAAGTTTTAAGTCAATGTAATAATCTGTCATCCACTTCCGACTACATACATGGGATTTGGCTTTTGTGGGTGGACCCCAAGTCACATGACAAGTGTTTTCGTTGTTGCTCAGATGAGGACACCGAGTTTCGTGCTCTTCTTGTATGTGGGCACACACTTGCTGCAAAACCCCATATAGAGAGGACTATGATACCAAAATTTGTTCATGGTCGGCTGATTGAGCCCCAGTGGACAAATTGGGCTTTATTGGAATCTGGACATTGGGGGAGGCCACACAGGCCCATGCCTTCTGGACTAGGCCAATTCACCTGTTGAAAGAAGACCACCAGCTGTCTTTTGCTGCAGCAGCTGGGCTTCCCACAAAGATCTGATTTATATAATCTTGGCCTTCAAACCAAGAAGAAGAAGAAGAAGAAGAAGAAACCAGTTCCCCCTATGTAACCTCATGCATACATACTCTGCCTAAGGTTAAACCCTAATTACTCAAACCAATAGGGCACTGAAACCCTAGTAGTTCTAACTTACAGCCAGAGCCACCTTACATGTGGTTCTGTAATTGGGTTTGACTCACTATTAGGGTTGACTACTTTTCCCTATCAATGTGGGCAGGTTGAACCAGCACCCACAATCTGACCGTGCTGGATGGATGTATGTGGACTGGAAACAGTTTTAAAATTGTATTCGTGTCCCATAGCTAACCACCATGGTTAGCTATGTACCAACTATCCACATGTAAGTAAGCCACCAACTGCTTCACCTAGTAACATAGTGACCACTTACACTACCTACCTATTGCTTATCTATTATATTTCCTGTTTGCAAATAGGGAGTTACCTAGGTAGCATGAGGTGGAAGTAGAACAGTTTAAAGGATAGGTTACCACGGTTCCATCTGCAAGTTACTCATATTGGGATTCCAATGGATGACTCACTGATGGCTGCTGGGTCACAGTATCCATCAATCTGTCCCTCCCTACCTGACATATGAGGAGCTGCAAGTGTGCAGTCATAAGAGGCCAAAGTTAACCAGCACTCGCCAGTTGAGCATGCAGGATGGATGATGTGTGGATGAAAAATGTTTCTTTGTTGTATTCCTGTGCAATAGGCTATGTGCCTAGTAGCCATTAAGTGGTTTACTTAGGTAGTAATCACTTATTTACATTTCATAGCACTTATCATCATTTGTGGTTTTACAAGGTGTGACGGATGATGATGATCGATCATTGTATTACAATGTCATTACAATATCATATCAATGATTGATCAATGCTGCATTAACTTTTAATTTTGAACACATTATTAAAATATTATAAAAGCACATATACATGAAAGAGGCAAGTTTGTGATGATACTTTAAGATGTTGTAGTGATTGGGTTATTGGATACCAGTGAAGACCTCCCTTCCCCCCTTTGATGTTCATGGGTATCTCTGATGAGTAAAGACTAAAGACCTAGCTAGATTCTTGTAGTGTCCTCAGATGCCTCTTTACAAGGCACGACAAAAATTCATCTAATTCCTGTGCAGGCTTTATGATTTTCTTAAAACCCGCCTATGCTCTCTGGCCTTTATGAAAATCCTAAGCCAGCTTCCTCTTCTTCTTTGCGCAAGTCATGCTCTTTAGGCACATTAAAGGTCTTGGGCAAGGGGCTTTACGAGATGCAGGCCATACATGCCTTCACCTCACAAGGGCCTGTATTCTGATAACGCCCTTGTCCTAGGGCTTCACCTACCACAAAAACTCACTGATTGATCTCTAAAAATTAGCAAAATTAGTCAAATTTACACTAGGAAAAAAATCCTCAATATTTTTGTTGGAAAATTCATAAGTTTTTTCTAGAAAAAAAAACATTGAAACTGGTAGATGACGAATATAAAAAAACCAAATCCAAGAGGGTATATAAGAAACTTAAACTTAAATATGCATACCATTGGCATTAAGCAATGTTGGTTGGTTGATTATTTCATTTCTCCAATATCATCTTCTTCTGTTTTCAAAATTTAGAAAATATATATTTTCAAACATCCTCCAAGAACAAGCAGCTTTCATGAAACAACTGCGACAGAACCGGCAGTTTAATAAAGGTTATTTGCTTGGTTCTTAGATTTTGAGAATTGCAGTTACATCAGAATTGCGATTCACATTCTTCACAACCACAATTACAGGTTGAAACCAGTGCTTTGACTTTTGAGAACCATGGTTATATGCAGCTTTTTAAAAATCACCCTGATAACCTCTGGATATTTGCTGCCATTTCTAATAACCATGTAACATTGGTTTGAATCAAGGTTGGGCGGGTATCAACTTTTGTATCAGCATTAAGGTCCAAGGCTGATTTTTGGCTGGTATGTGGCAGGTATATACTTTGCTTGGTATTGAGACTGATGATGTAGCCTTGATATTAAATTGATATTATCTCAAGTCCTTAGCTACTAGGACATTATTGGTACGAGGTTGATATTACTCATGTCATTACCAGGCAGGTACTGATATAAGGCTGGTATTCCCTCAGGTCCTACCACTCTGGTTAGTTCTTTGATGATGCAAGGACCACTACCAGCCTATATGCCAGGTTCAAGCCTGGTACCCACCCAACACTTTGAACTTTACCTCTTGTATTTGTATACCCACGTACAAATTGAAATGCTTTTCTAGAACTAGCCAGATTTTTGAAACTATGATACAATAGTCCTCATAGCTCAAGGTAATGGGATCAAGAGGTGGATTTCTCATCTAAACCCATGACATCTCCAAAGGCAAGTCAAGGATGCCTTGGGTGAAACAACACATATAACTAGTACCATGATCAAAACCCCAACTTTTCTTCGGGTGCTTGTAAACATTATAAATATTTTGTGGAGGATAACACTTGAGGAGCATGCCCTCCCTCACGCAAGCAACAGCCCAAGGTGGAGCCAAGGGGAGACATATTTTGAGAGGGCCTTGCTTTGAGGGTGTTACCTAACATAAAACATCAACATTTTTTTTTTCAATTTTTCATGTGACGAACAATGGATACCATGGGGCAAAAAAAAGAGAAAAGGTACAGGATTTTTTGCATGTCCCTTTTATGGAAGTAATTTTCCATCAAATAACGCACCCTCAAGGTGCACTAGAAATTTTCTATTGGTGATTTACATCTTATGGCTAAGACTAAATTAGGGTCTCTAAGTCCTACATTAAGATTTCTTGGGTCAAATGTAGCCACCTCACTCAAAAAGGCGAAGGTATTGGTGTAGGTGTTGGTTAAATGATCAAGCAAGACATTCTTTAAAAATATATTACTTGTCTTTAGCCACAATTGACCAATTGGGTTCAAATAAAATCCATTGATACACTAACTTTGGTTGTTCTGATTATAGATGGATATGTTTTGGGTTGTAACTTTGTTCAAAGCTTTTTCTTTGAATGGGGTTGCAATTATTGTTGGTTTGGTATGTTGCTATCTAAACATCACTAGGTTCTTGGTAGTTTAAAGCTTATTTTGATATTAAGAAAGGCTTTTGAATGTTGAAACTCATAATTTTTTGTTTTTTTTAGCAATCTAATATCAATAAGAGCATATGTGAATTTTGAAACCAAATATCAACAACGATATGTTGATGCCTATATTGGTTCAATTGGATCTTGGTACTAATTGTTGTAAATTTGTAAAGTACTTGTGCATGTTTTTTACCTTCAAATGTAGGAAGTTTACAAATAGAATTATAAGCATTCTCCAACAACACATCAATGATGTAATCTTGTCAAACTTATTAATAAAAGAAAATAAATTGGATAGGAATTGAAAGTATTGAAGGAGAGGATTTAAGTTCAAGTTGAATCATTATTAGTGAACCCCAAGATTTATCAAATGGTATTGGTGGTGGGTGAAAGGACACTACAGTGGCCAAAAATTATAGTCACAAATATTGTTTTTTGAAATTATGTAATTTTCAACTTCCACCAAGCCAATATTAAAAGAAGTTTTTATAAATTGTACTCAAAATAAGGTAGTTCAATAGCCAAGTAAAGTAATTGTTAAAATAAACTACATTTTAAAATTTAATATTAAGTGATTAAAGAGTTTATTTGTGAAAATTTATATGTTGTCATGATAGATTGCAAAATGAAAATATATTCTAAAAATGATTCAAATAATTGTAAAACTTAATGAAATACTTAATCATATATTGAATATGAATTGATTATATCATTTCAATTACAATTGAGAAATTTGACTCATGTGATTTCACAAAAAACATTTGGACAAGTTTTTCATTCAAATGAGCATAAATGTGTTAAAAAAAATATTTTGTTGAAAAATTACTTTCGTTTGAATGATGACAAGAATTATGTTGGAGGTCTTGTATCAAAATCCATTTTATATGTTTATCAAAATGCTAGATGAAATTAAAATGAAACTACCCCCAAAATACCTTACCTTAAAATTAGTTTCAACATTAAATAATACTTAAAATAGTGAAATGAAAATTTGTGAAAATATGAAGTTGACATGTTGAAAATCATCATAATTATCATGGGTTACATTTTGAATAATTTCACTATTCATATCACAATATCATAGTAGATGATGGGAAAAAATATAATAAAAAAAATAAAAAATGAATTCGTTTTGTCAATGTGGAAATTGACCCTAGGCTACGATATACCAAAATATACTTTTTAAAAAAACATTTCCTTGCCTAAAACAACCCTTTTTAATGTGTTTTCACCTTGGTAAAGAATTTCCATGATTCCCAATTTTGTAACAAAATGCAAACTAATGTGTGTTCCTTAGCTTTCAGTAAGAAATTAAAAGGTGTAAAAGTTTTGAGATGGGATTAGGATGAATTTTTAAACTAAAATTATTAGTCCTATCAATTTCACAAACCAAAGAATGAACACAATTAATGCATTTGAACCCAAAATGGTGCACATATTAAGAATATGTTCACACAAATTCACAAGATTCATCATGGCTTAAACAACTTGTGAGGAAGCACTACCTTCCTCCATATATTATATTTTTATAACTCCTTGCAAGGATTATATTGAAATGACAAAAATGTGGTAGTTTTTTTTTTGGGGCCAAATTATGAATCTTTGATCTTTGTAAACATATGAATTCTTTCCAAAATAACCAAATTCAACAATCTAAAGGTCTAAGCATGTTGAAGATTAAGGACTAATACCAAAATTTGAATTCAACTAATTTTTTTGGTAACAAGTTGATTGTAACAATGGCAGGTGTATAAACCCATTATTATTCATTTGATTTAACATGGAAGATGTTTACATCTTTTAAAATGGAATAAAAATTCATTGATGAAAAAAATGTCATGACCTTAGTTTTGGGCTTGTTATCAAAGTTAAAGTTTGATAAGGGGAGTCAGTCAAAAGAGTGTCTTGGGATTCAAATGCATTTGTGATTCTAACATTCCCTAGTAGATTTTCACTTTGAGACTTGAAGTTCCATAGTGTTTCAAATATTTGAAATAAGGTTTGAAGGATCAAACCTTGTTCAAACTAGGTTATTTTAAACCATTAAAAAGGTTTTGAAAATTAAATATTCAAAGTGGGTTGAATTCTTTGTTTAAAGATCTAAAGCACAAGTTATGGCCAAAAGAATGTTCACAAATCAAATTTGGAATCAAATTTGCAATTCCATTCATAACCATTAAAACATACAACAAAAGATCAAATGACTTTCAAATGTAGTGCATGATGTGACATTGAAAAGGTCTTTTCAAGGGCTATAATGTCTCTATTCAAACTTCTCAAATAGGAGTCCATATGAAAAAAACATGAACTCACAAAATAACAAGACTCATAACTAATAGAATTATTTTCAATTTCAATGTAGTCCCCACCATTATTTTTGGATTATAATGTAAGGAGAAGAGTGATGATTTCCTCCCAAGTTTGGGCCATGGTGAGCATGTGAATGTATTTCTTTTATGATTTAATCCATGTAACATTTTGGTTTCAATTTGCATTAATTGTCATTGTTTTTGAATTGTGCAAGTTGACCTCACCTTGAATGCACATTTGTGAGTTTGATTTAATCCCATTTCAAAGCTTCAATTAGCCCCCTTCCATTTTTCTTGGGAGTTAAAAAGTGTAGCTAGGTTTGCATTCTACTTCAAAACACAAAAATTAATAAGTTTTTTACCTTTGTTACCACTTGAAAAACTAAGAGTGCACAAAAACATTGCGATGATGTAAAGTGAAGTAATACTCTTTTTTACCCCGACTTACATTGGTGCAATTATGTTTTAAAAAAATTATTTGTTATTTTTGTAGACACCTATAAACTTCAATCATTAAAAGGAGGAATTGATTTGTTAGGAGTTGGTCATGATAACTCCTTTTTTTTACTGTGTTACTTTTGAGGGAAAAAAATTGTATTTCAAACATGATTAAAGGAAGAAATATGTATGAGTGAAGTTAATTATTACAAAATTAGCCAAGGTGTGAATCCTATTGTGCAAATGATGATGTTGATTCAACAACAAGAAGAGTTGAATATGACTTAAAAAAAGTGTGTGCAATTGTTTTTATACAAGATGAAAATTGATTTGACAAGTAGTTGATGCAAAGGTGGTGCATCTATGAACAATAGTTATCATGTCACCCATTGCATCAATGATTTGTGTACACACACCAAGGAAAACATTGAATGTCATGGCCAAAATGAATTAACACCCACCACTACACCATGTAATATGAATCATATGCGAACAAGAAACATTTTTCAATTGTAATCCTTTTTCATAACTAATTACAATAGTTAACTACATAATAACCATCCAAAATATTTATTTACCTACTTAGTAAACACCAAGTCACTTAGCTACTTACATAGCATCCATTTACAATCTTTGAATACTCACCTATTCTATTCACCCATTTACATATGTAATTACTAGTTACCTATGTAATGTGAAGTGCATGTTAAAAGGCTTATAAAATATAATCATCAAATGGAATTGTGATAATATAGTTGTTGCTAAATTATAACTAACTCATAACTAAATCATAATGATTTTTAATGGATGCGGGTCCAATAGGGTAAATTGGCTCATCACTGAGCATTAACCTATCACCGAACACTTTGGTAGATCTTTCTCAATTCTTTTCCAATATGGGAATGCCTTCTCAAGCTTTACAAATCATATTTGAAATGCAAAGCCAAAGGAGTAGCAAAAAAAAATAGTAAAGAAAATAAGTTTTGTTGGATTGCAAAACATGTTTTTTTGAATTTTTTTTCATTTTGATCTCTCCTACTTCATCAGTGCATAACTTTTTTCCTTTTTTTTTTTCCAAATTGAGCGATTTAAACTACTCTGAAATGGCCATCTTAAGCTTTACAAATCATCTTGTAACTCTAAAGGTGTAACAAAATGATATTTAAGGATTTTTTGAGGGGTTCAAAAATAGGCTATGAGCTAGTTGATTGAGAAGTTTTTGTAAAAACAACCCCCCTACTTTAGGGGGCCATAACTTTTTTTCTCTAGTCCATTTTTGCTGATTTTGAATGTGATACATGTGCAAAGAGGATGGCTCCATCTACTCTTTGGCCACCATAAACAATGAGACCCTCTTGCAAAAACACTGAGAAACCCTACTTTAAGTGTACTATGACTGGGCTCTCTACCCTAGTGGGTGCAAGGTCAAATAATCCAAACAAAATTATAAGCAACAAACACTGGTCAATTTTTAAATAGATCTAGTGAATTCTATAAATTTGACCAGTGTCCTTTAATATTTTGTAGGAGTATGGAAGCTGTTTTAGTAAAGCACTTGGAGAAATTTGTTAGTGTATTTGAAGGGTACCTTTATCTTGGTAAATATCACTCCTGGATAGACAGATAAATAGATACTCCTTAAGACTGGGAAGGATTTTAAACCAGTTAGTGCTAGCTATTGACAACAATGGGCATTCTTTCTATCTTAGGTAAGATGTGATTTTCGGGATCCTAAAAAGCATTCAAAGGAAATCCTTCATATTCATCATAGTGGCAGTTCTTGATCACGGTCAAGAAACTCCTCCGCTCCCTCTTCCCCAAATGGCTCCTGCATGGCTGTTGTGTTGCTTTGTCGTATTTGCCTTCAGCTTGCACTTTTCCAGGACAGAGTGTTCTGGCCAGTAGCCATGATTTGCCAGATGGTAACTACGGCTTACTATTGGTGTGCATTTGAATGTGCATCTTTTGTGCATGGGCTTTGCTAGTCCTGACTCAAGATGCGGATAATTTATTTTTTGCAATTGGTTCCATGCTTGAATCCCTTTAGCTACATGTTGGATTGTCACCCTTACTTCCGCAGATGTGCCTCCCACAACTTAGTTTTTTTTCTTGTTTCCTTTGTACTAGAAAACAGACCTAGTTACATACTTATTGGACTTCAATAGAAGTCTCTTTGTTACAGAATCAAGCCATTATCAAGGTAGTGATTATGGACTAGGTGACATGTGAGAGTACACAGGGTATCATGAATAGTCGAGGCGCTCATGTGTCAAGACTATTCACGGTAATCTGCATCCTTGAGCTAGTTACCAGACATAGCCTACAGTGCAAGGGCATGCATACCTTCTAGCAGCCCTTCGTGAAAAATCCCTTTGGTACACATGTACCTATGAAACGCAAAGATGAAATTGTATGAATTTGGTAACATATTCCTGTGGTGGTCTACAAGAGCATTTCCACCTAGACCCAGTAAGTATGTGGGCTTATATCAGTATGTAGCCCATCTAATATAGAGTGCTAATTGTTTCCTCATACCACCCACAAGCATGAAATGCTGGAGAGTATGGAGTGAGACATCATTTAAGTGCCATCAAATGTGGTGATGATGATTCTGGCTGACAAATTGAAGGCAATGATCTTCATTTTATTATGGCCTTCCTGAAGATTCTTCTATCTTTCACAAACCTGTCAGTCCAAGCTCTTGTTCACACTATTTAAAACATGTACTGTGTCCAAATTGCTTTGCACAAGATGATTATAACTAGTTAGTGGACATTATGCTCTAATAAGAACCGTATCTGTTTCATTTGTGTGAAACTAACCTGTTGATAGACATCCAATAATGACCAAACAACACACTTGAACTTAGGATTACGTCCATGAACATTCCGTGGTCAAATTGAATCAAGCCCACAAAATTTCATACTTCACATCAGTGTTAGTGCCACCAGGTATAGCAGCTTCAGATCTGATCATATGTTTGCAGTGAATATGGGACTCAATTCTAGGGTTGCTTCAAATTGGACCCACATTCCATTGGTATTGGTTCAATGTCTGAAGCAAGCTTGCAACCCCTTACTGGTACTTCCCAATGTATTCCATGCTTGGTCACTCTGGATGGTGGGGGCTGAGAGTAACACCACCAGCTGGCTTGTAGTAGGAGACAAAAAAGGGGCTCCCAAGGCTGTCAATTTGGGGTCCAAATCTATAGGGTTTCCAGGGGGACCCATTCACTGGCACATAAGGTATCCTCATAGTTTCTTAGTTAAGGGAACTAACTTACCTACCCATTGGAAGGTTCAAAACTAAGTTCCTGGGCCGGTTTTCTCACCATCCATCTGGAGCTCAATCAACACCTAGGGCCACACAAATTGTGACCTATGTGTGACCATACTACTTTGGTGTGCACTAGCGGCCCACCTCCGCACACGATGTTTGATCTCTTTCAACACAAAGGTTATATGGACAGATGTATTTGGCCATTTGGATGAGGTTCCATTAAAGAGGTCAGGCTATGCTTCAAGCGGGCTGCACAGACAAACATGGCCATTCTCCACTGGACTCTCTCTCTTTCAAGCCTTGTTAGATCTGCATCTACACTACATTGTTCGCACTACTTATTGTGGACCACACCAATATATGCTCCACCTTCATTTTGAGTTGAGTGCACACAAAATTGATTTGCACCACATTAACCTCCAATTTGCAAAGAATCAACATGCACAGTTTATGAAAGCCAAAGCCAATGGTACAACAGTACATGTGACATAATGACTGAGCCAAAATGAATAGTATAAAAATATTGTTAGATAATGACCCAAGTTTTGTTTTCAAAGAGTCTTCAAAATTTTCCCAAATATCTATGAATTTCAATTACCACCTTAATTTTGAACTGAAACTATATTATATTGTTACATAATACTATGAATCAAATCCTATTTGTGTGCAGTTTATGTGTCAATGGTGTGAGCATTTTCACCCATGCATTGTTAGAGCATGTTCTTGATGTAGAATAGGAAAAACTTGTTGGTTTGGTAAAAAAACAATGGTGTTGGAATATGATATCTGCACAAGATGTGATGGTTGGCAAAAGTTACTACACAGTCTAAATCTTGGTGCAGATTTTCTAGATCGGATTGTCTAGATTACTTGATTGGTTCCCATGGCACAATCTTCCACTGCTGTTGATTGGCCAAAGGGTATGATTGGTTCACTTCCTTTGTTTGTTATTAGTGGTCTCCCACTTTCAAGTTTATTGATAAGACTTGACATATATAAATAAATAATAATGAATGTGAAAAATATTGATGTAGGACTAAATACCCAAAGTGGGTGAGGATGCTCTTGAGAGAGAAGTAAACACGGAAAAAAATTCATCCATACACACATCAAGCCGTCGATGTGACCAAATGTGCAGCCATGTATTTATCCATTGCTTTTCCAAGTAGTGACAAGTAGGAGTTCTGAGGAGGATCAACCTTACCAAAAACTAAATCCATTAAATCCATGCACTGTTATTAGCTCAAAATCCTGCCCATGAATTTGTGCATGCAAAATTTCATGAGTTCCAGTTAATACCATGCTGCATATTAAAATTTTAAGAGGAAAAAAAGGTGGCTTTGTAAGCATAAACACCATTGATTACTATGATATTTGGATGCAAACTTTCATTTGGATATGATCATGGCTGTTCATAGTGCAGGTTTGGGTTCTTTTAGCTTTGTTTGCAAACCCCAAAACTAAGGTTAGTAAAGATGACTTACATCAACCTTGGTGACAACCAAAAGCCAAAGATGGTGACAAAATAGAATGGTGATAATATATGTTGTTATAGGTAATTGTCATAGTCTTATCTTATCATTCTAAAACACTTACTCATAAGTTTTGTTGTAAGCCCAAGTTTAAGATGGCGACAAATAGCTTTAGTTATGAGTCTTCAACAGCCCTCTAAGATAGTACTACTATACCAATAATAGTAGTACTACCATTATATGACTGCTTGCAGCAACTGTACTGAATGATGTAATGAGCAATGAATTTTACCACTAGCTAGCAAATAGCTAGTATTTTTTCTCCTTTGGTTGTAACTTGTAGGATAGATCTTCTAGTGGATAGATATTCTAGGAAAATTGGGTGGGGGAATTGATTGTTGGATGTTTATATTATAACAAAAACTAGTTGCTTTTTTCTACTGCTTCAGAGGCTGCTAAACTTGACATTTTATTATTATTTTCTCTATCTTAAAAAAAAGTTTCACAAGTTCCACAGTTGAGATTTGAATTGTCAGAAGTGGGGTTTGCAAATAAATAATTCATTTCTTCAGCATTACAAAACAGTTGGGAGCATACAATAGAGTCTGTGTTCACTAGGTTCAAGACTCATGTATGAGAGTGGATCTGAATTTGGAGGTTTTTTCTTCCTTGGGGAGCTGGTGGGGATTGCTGGCTATACTTCCAAGGATTGTTGAGCTGCAGGGATTGCCAGTCATAGAATCATTGTCAGGGGTGGGGAACAGATACAGAGAGAGATAGAGAAAGAGATGATCACATTAGTCAGGCATTGTTGGCTTTCAATTGCCAGCCCAAATTGCATTTTGCAAGTATCCAATACTCTACTAGGCAGAAGAAGATCGACATGGGAAATTGTGGGTACAAATTTTTTTATGGGTTGCAAGTCCAGCAAGTACCTAAATCAGCAAGTCAGTCTAGTTTGACAACCTCCCTGGAGGAGGAGCAGAAGGAGGAGGAGGAGGAGGAGGAGGAGGAAGAAGATGGAGAACTTGGTACAGTCAACTTTAACACACAAATTCATATGTTGTGTGTTCATAGATTCCATTTTTAGTTTGGTTACCTTTTCATGACTAATTTCAAGTTTACAAATTTAAAAAAGAAAAAAAGAAAACATCTTGGGATTCAGAAATTTGGGGGAGAATTTGAGCTGCAGCTGAGCTTCAATTCAGTAAAATTTGGGGTGGGGGATTTTGCTGAGTGCTTCAATGTCTCTTTTGGCAGCAAGGTGGAGCTGCAGTAATGTATATATTGAGCTCTCTCTCTCTCTCTCTCTCTCTCTCTCTCTCTCTCTCATATTACATTTTTTTTTTTTTGTATAAAGCTTGGAGTCTAGTGGAGTTATAACGCCATCTGGAGAACTTTGTGGCAGAAAGAAAAATATGAGGAAAAATGGGCTGCCGGTAGGCTACTTACGTGATATTTCTTTTAATGTTGGCATTTTAGGCAGTAAAAAAATTGGTTTGTGTGAGCTCAGTCAGCAGCTCCAGGGAACGTAATTTTGGCGGAGTGGGTGGGTACTTGATGATGATGATGAAGGAGAGAGAGAGAGAGAGAGAGAGGTAGTACAGATGTTGGCCGGAACTTGGGGTGGGGATCACTCAGAAACGGAAGGAAGTGCACTGGGAATGGGGGAGATCAGTCAGGTGGGGCGTTACCATCAGTGTTGTCAGCGATTCCTGTACATAGTTTTCGAGTATCGGTGGTGGTGGTGCTGTTGTTGTTATTGTTGTTGGTAGTAGTAAGAAAGTAGTTGTAGTAGTACTTGCAGATGGAGCTCTGTTTTTGATTGGGGAAGTTTTGTTTGCTATTGGGTCTGACTTAACCTGAGGAGTCCGATGATGATGATGATGATGATGCGGCAACTGATCAGTAGTAGCTGCTGGTACCACTAGTGCCTGCAGATGCATCCCTGGGTGCTGGTCTCTTAGCTAGCTAGCTAGGTTTGAAGCTCCAGTAAGAAAGTTAGCCTAGATTGGGAAATTTGTGATCAGCTGCATACTATTTATACTTGCCCGATTGTTGTAGATAGCTCATCAGTCTCAGCTCCTCGTCCTCCAGCTCCCTCTCTGCACTGCACATGAGTTGCAGAGACGACGACGACGATGATGATCGACATCCATCAATCTTCATACATGTGTGTCTTTTGTTTTTCGACAATCGCTTTGTTTGTCAAGTGGTCATTCTCAGTCTGGACACAAGTTTTGTTCTGGAGCTCTCTTGGATGCTGATGACACCCTCTCAGTTAGACAATGATTGTGTTTTTTTCAAAAGCCGGAAGAAGCTCCTGCTGTTTGTGGAGTCGTATCCGATCGTGATGAGGTTTCTGGTGGGGTTTTTTGGGTGCTTTGTTGGGTACTGTTGTCGTCGTCGCCATCGTCGTCGTCGTGCTGCATTTTTCTCTTAGATGGCAGTTACTTTCGTCGTCGTCTCTGAGCAGGTCTGTTGAGCAATTATCTAACGTCGCAGAAGCTCTGCGTTGTTAGTTGGTGAATTATGGTACTCTTGGTCCATGAAAACGTACCTGGCCTGCTGCGTGGTGTCTCGTTCTCTCTCTCTCTCTCTCTCTCTCTCTCTCTCTGTGTGCTTTGTCGGTATCATACGCTTGGACAGGCTTTCTAGGTCTATGCATGAGGAAGTTGTTTGTTGAGTTGTCTCATGGCCAGTGTGATCCATTGGCACTTGATCATGAGAGTCTTTCCATGGACTTTCTCCAAGCTTGGTCATGACGCAATCGGAGGGATCATATGTATTCTATGGTTCTCGTGATTTGTTGTCGACTCGAGCTGGTCGTTGGTGATCGATTTCCTCATATCGATCCTCCACAGCCACACACGAAGCTTATACTAGTGTGCAATTGCAGCTCTCATCAACTACTAGTCCTTACGTGAAAAGGTTGTTGAATCTTGTCGTGAAAGTGTTTCAGCTAGTGGAAGCGATCTAGCATCGGGGCGCATCAAGAATCTTCTTTCAACTAGTTGCAGAACGATCACAAGGTGTGGGTGATGAGGAATTTTTCATGTGGACCTTCAACTTTAGCCGCATTGTGCAGGAACGATTCCCTTAGGCCGGCTAAGCTCATCAGGTCAAAGCTTCGGCAGCTACGCTCAGGTCATAGCTCTCTCCATCCCTCTTGCACTACACACTAATATTTACACAGAAAGCTTTCAAGGATTTTTGTAGACTGTGTTGTTCTCTACATTCAGTGACGTTCTGCTGCCAGGCCACTCCTTGCAGTCTCACGCCAAGCTCCCCGCTGTAACTATCACTGTACAGTATGGTCTGGAAGCTGTTTGTTTGCAAGCTCTTCACAGTCTATAATCCATCCTTGAAGCTCAGTTTTCAAATTAGATTTCTTTTGTTTGATCATCTGCTCCTCCATTTCCCCAAGCTGCTGTTGCAATCCAAAGATCTCAGAAGAGCTGGAAGGTTTGCCTGAAGTCGTTCTTCTTGGCCAACACTGACATGCTCCGTTCCTGATATCTGCACAATCTAGATCATGTGGGTGTTGACGCAGCAATCTTTGCACCGACATTGTATAGATCCAGGGTTTGTCATGACCAAAATTTCAGTTGCATGTATTGAGAAAATTGATCACATCCCCAGAATTTGAACCATGAGGACCTTTGCCATTGAAAAAAATGCAAACAAAACTGGTGGTTTTTAGCATCAGAATTGGTTCCAAGATTGTACAAGCTGCCATCCAGATCAAAGAGTGAGTTGCAAGCAAACAAAAAAACAAGCAGGTGGATCTACGATTCAGCTTAATAGAGATCTACCCAAGGTAGTTGCAGGATAAAGGGGCTCATTTTTGGCACATACATAGAGCCCTTGCATATAACTCTGTTCGGTATTCTTAATTGGTAGTACATAGTGACATTGTTGTTTAAGTCCATTTGGTAGTCTATTGTGGTATCAGTGGTTAAGTGATGATTGATGCGATGGTCAGTGATTGATTGAAGGGTAAATTTTCTTCTTCACTGAGAATCTTCTTCAAAGGCTGGATTTTCTTCTTTGCCGGGAATTTCCTACAAATGTTTGGTTTCCTTCTCCATTGGCAATTTTTTTCAAATGCTGGAAGTTTCTTCTTCATTGGGATTTGTTGAGAAGCTAACCAATGTAATTGAAACTTGCTTTCTATCTATCTATCTATCTATCTCATGAATATGTCCAGCACTATGAATTATTGTAGCATGGAATTCAGCTATGTTGTTGCTGGTTTGGGTAATGTCAATTATTCAATTGTGATGCACCAGCTGCACCTCTTCAAACCACTAGATAGTCTATTAAAATGTCTTGTACATTCAGGGGTGTAGTTCAGGAGTGAGATTCATCTGTCCCAAGCGCACATTCTGGTAATTTATCAGTTTGAGGCCTCACTTAAATAATGCAGACATTCTCAATGATCCAGGCTCTTTCATATTCTTGATTCAATCTCTGAATTCAGCCACAAAGAAAACACAATCCAAGGTATTTCTTGAATTTATGCCTAGATATGAAGCTATTGGACTGATCCTATTTAACCTCCAGCCTTTTGGGTTTTGTTGCAGGACCTTGGGGAAGATAAATTAGCCAAAGGAGAAGAAGACCCCAAGAGTTAGCTCACCAAAGATCTGAAGTTAAGATAACTCATGGAAATTATTGGCAAGAGAGAGATCAGTCAAAACTTGTCAGTTGATCTCAAGTTTCATGAGAATTGCTATAAAAGTGGCCCGAACTAGAGATGTGAACATCAAATGGCTAGCAGAGCTGAGATCAAGTTGAAGATGATCATAGCTAGCTAGTGAATGAGTGGGAGATGATGGGTTAGGAATGTGGAGCTGCCTGGCTCCCTGTATGCCACCTGTGGAGCTTGTCAAAGGCATTGCCAGGCTGCCTAGCTGGCATTCAGGGAGTCGTGCAGATCCTTTTCCTTCTGACTATTATTCCGATCTCATTCCAAGTTCCAACTGCCTTTCCTATTTCAGTTAAGGGAATCTTGATTCAGGGCGCAGCAAGCATGTGGACATTTCAGATACCCACTTATTTTAGCATTTGGCAGATTTTATGTAGAATTTCCTTGGGATTGGGCTTGATTGGCTTTGGATCTAAAAAACTCATACAATTCATTTAGGAAGAATATTAGTGAAGTTAGATTGGGTTGTCACCAATTCTCAATGAAGTAAGAACTTTGGTACAAAATATTCATTGGGTGTTTGTGAACATTGACTGATGAAGTTTTACAACCCTGTTTTGAGTCTGCTCTTAGTGCAATATCAATCAGATTATACTTGCAGTTTAATCACATGATTATCTATCTATCTAAAATTCGAATTAATAATTGTTTCCTGAGACAAGCTTCACAAAATGAAGCTTGTCTCAGGAAATGCCAACTCTTTTCACAAAATGAGCTTTTATGGAAGAGGGCTCATCAAACCCCTGCAATTTTTATTCAGAATTGTTTAGAGTAAGTATGTGGTCAAAATGTAACATTATTTCCGGTAATGTGCACTGGCAAGAAGTAAACATGCATTGCACGAACATGTGATGATATGTGATCAGTTGCCCATCTCCCATGTTAACAATTACAAAGCTAATAGCCCTAGCATGATTTACTGACAATTTGGATTATATGTCTGATCTGCAATGAAAATAATGGTGTCTGTCTGTCTGAAGTCTGAAGCCTTCTTACCTAACCCTAAACCCTTCCCTCTTCCAAACTTGTTGTGTCCCTCTCTAGCTCCTTGGGAAAAAATGGAGTGGTGGGTGGACAGATACCCATATAATTTGCAAAGTACCCAGGATCTTCATCCATTTCAACCCTTTGGAAAAGGTGTTACCAAACCAAAATTTGGAATTTATGAATATATCATACTGCTTCCAAGTATTGGCTTTTTCCTTGAAGTAGATCATTGTCAAGATTCACCCATCTAACTTATGTCCAATTAGCCTGAATTGAACTTTCCTTGCCTTTGGATTACGCAAGAGCAAGCTTCTTGTCTTTAATTGGCATAAATCTCCACTATTTTAAGGTCTTCCTAGATGCAGATATTCAGGTGTAGTACTAGCCTATGTATCAAACTTCCTCAATTGTCATTGAAATGTCTTTCAGCTCTCCATATAAGATACAGAAGACTTTGCAGCTAGATTTGCACTAGCATATGGCCACTTGTGAGTACTTGTGTGCATCATGGTTCATACCCACAGCCTTTAGCCTGGCCAACACCATATTGTCTAGGTGTGAAGGGTTTTGTAAAATTATCTCTGTTTTCTCTTTCCTGGCCATTCTCAAGAAGTAATGGAGATCAGAACACACACACCATTGTAATAATGGAAACACAAGTCTAAAGTTTAAAAAAATGTTGTGCAGTTCTTTGATTTTGTTAATAACCTTTGGTTCTTGTTTTAATTAATTTTTAGAAGTCAAAGAACCTCCAGTTTTTGTTTATCAAAAATTTCCAGAACTGCAGAACCTCCCATTCCTGTTTTTTGAAAATTTTTGGAATAAGAAAACCTCTGGTTCCAGGTTTTTGAAAATTTTCAATGAACTGGCAGATTTAACGAAAGAACTGGTTAAGGGTCAAAACCAGCTGTATGAGTTTTGAGAACTGCCAGTCAAGGGTCAGAACCTCCTCTTCTGATTTTTGAGCTGGTGAAAAAAGGGTTCATGTACCCGGCCCTTACCCACAGGTTCTTTCTTTGAAAAAGAGAGAACTGCCCAACACCAGTTAACTACCAGAGACAACCAAATTCAAATGCACAGAGACATGAGAATCCAGAATCCCAGCCAGTTATTGGGGAGGGGGGGCATTCTTAAGGTTCATAAACACAGTTCTCAAAATCAAATATCCAGTTATGAATCCAAATATATATATATATGCATATGACTGTGGTTCTCAATTTTTTGAAAGCAGTCAAATAACCACCCAAAGAACCACCAGTGATTCTTTCATACACCCAGATGTTCTTTGAGGGGGTTGGAAATAACCAGAACTGTTGGTTCCTTGATTCTGAATTCCCTCCCTCAATACCCAGAACTGGCAGTTTAGTAACAAAATCAAATAACCACCCAACTGTGTGCTTTGCATAATTTAATAATAATAATATTATTATTATTATTATTTTCTGGGTTTTGATTTTAACAGTGTCTTGAAGGAGGTGGGTGCAGGCGTAAAAATTCATTCATACTCATGCTTTGCAATCCCAATCTTCTTCATCAACTTCTTTTGTTAGCTTGGAAGTAGTAAGAGCCAGCTCCTCTGTCTAGATTGTGGAGCCATTGCAGCAAGGGTGCATGCATGGATCAACAACAGTTGCCAGGGCTTGTAAAAACTCCTAACCAAGATTTGGTGATCCACTGTTACCAGGTAGACTGCAGTGCAGGGCCGATCATTGTCATATGAGTGCATGATTTGTTGTTTGTCCTTGCTCAAATCTTTGAATAATCTTTTCTTTTTGCGGTTGCCTTGGTGGCTGGTCCACAGCTTCAGCTTCTTTTTTCCTTCACACCTGAGTGCTCAGTGCTCTATTAGCTTGTCATACCTGTCCCTTCTACCAGATGTTTACAAGTAGACTTGGAAATGCACGGGCTCTGGGCTAACCCACCCCCGTGGCAGCAGAGCAGATTCATTGGCTTTCACTCTGTGCTCACTTTTGTCCTCCTTGACAGTGTGTAAGTAGGTATCAAAAATTGGCCTGGGAAGAGATCCCACCCATCAGCTGCATTTTGGATTGGACTGCCCTGCAAGTGCAGTGTAGGTTCAATACTTGCTTAACCTTTCTTAGGTTCACAGGCAAGCTCAACTTTTCTCAATTTCACACCTGGTGCTTGCTTGCTTGCTTTAACTTTTCTCATGAGGTTCAAGGTGGTGGATAATTTGTTGTTGGTTTAAGATGGTTGGTGGATTGGTTGGGTCATACTGGACAAAGCAAAGTGCAAAATCATCACCACATCTTTATGTTGCGTGCCTACAATAGCATCCCCTCCTACCCATTTTATTTTTTTCATCGATTTTGTTATGTAGTTAAAGTCACAATCATCCATAGAAAGATATAATGCACTATAAAAGAATGTGGTTTTTTTTTATCACTACTACAAAAATGGGGTGCAATTTACTAGCTTAAATCACTATGAAACCTTAAAAGTGAAATAACCTCATTGCATTTTACTGATTTCACCCTGGTGAAAGTTATTTCACTATAATATCATTATGTAGACATCATGTTTCATTACTAGTTAACATAATTCACTATTATAATTTACTATAGTAAATAGGTTTATTTCTATGTTTTTAAAAATATTTTATCTATGCTACTTGATAATATACCCTATATTATTTTAAGTTATTTTAGTCATTTTAACTTATATTTTATGTTATTATAAGTTATTCTACCCTAAACTATTATACGTTATTTTACCTTAAAGCATCTTAACTAGTTTATTATAAGCTTTTAAGTTATTTGAAATTAAATTATTCAACTAACTTTAAGTTATACCTTAGGTTTTTTTATTTTAAATTAATATATGTTATTTCAAGTTATACTTTAAGTTATTCAAGGTCATTTATTTTATGTTATTATAAATTATTTTATCCTAATTATAATAACTTAAAATAATTTAAAATAAAATATAATGACTTAAGGTAAAAATAATTTAGAATAAAATATAATAACCTATGAAAAATAATTTTAAATACCCTACAATATAATAACTACCAATAATTTATATATTATAACATAAAATATCCAACAATAATTTATAATACAATAATCACCAATAGTTGTAATATAACATATAATAACCAACAATAATTTATAATACAATAACCATTAATAGAATAGCCACTAATTGTCATTAATAGAATAACCATCAATAATCATTTATAGAATAACAACCAATAGCCATTAATAAAATGACGACCAATAGCTATTAATTGAATAACCACCAATATTCGTTAATAAAATAACCACCAATAGCCGTTAATAAAATAATCACCAATAGCCATTAATAAAATAACCACCAACGGCCATTAAGAGAATAACAACTAGTAGCCATTAATAAAATAACCACTAATAGCCACCAATAGAATAACTACTAATAGCCACCAATAGAATAATTATTAATAGCCATCAATAAAATAGCCACCAATAACCATTAATAGAATAACCACAAATAATCACCAATAGCCACCAATAGAATAGATACCAATAGCCATTAATAACCACCAATAGCCCTAATAAAAGAATAACCAATAGCCATATATTAGAATTGCTTAAGATTGCCAAAAATAATCTAGGGTGAAATAATTTATAATAGATAAAAGTTGCTTAAGGTGAAATAACTTATAATAACCAATAATTGCCAATAATAACATAAGGTGAAATAAACTTCAATAGTTAAAAATAACTTATAATAGCTACAAGTAACTTAAACTAAAATAATTTACAATAGCCAAAAATAACATAGAATAACCCAAAAAAATTACAATAACTAAAAATAATTTAAGGTGTAATAAGCTAAAACAGCCAAAAATAATTTAGAGTAACCAAAAGTAGCCTAGGGTGAAATAGCCAAAAATAACCAAAAATAATTGAAAATAGCCATAAATAATCGTAAATAATGTAGGGTGAAATAATTTAAATTAATGAAAAATAATCATATAATAATTTAAAGTAGTTTAGCATAGGTAGTATTATTATATTTACAAAAAAATTATCCATTTATTAAATTTTATTTTTTTTCAAAAGAATGGTCATTGAAATGTTATTGAATAATGATATTCAAATTTTTTTTGTTCAAATGATTTTAAATTTTCAAAAGGAAATAAATGTAATTATGTACATTATTGAATTTTTAAAAAAATAAACTCGTAACATTTCATTTGAACAAAATCTCAATAAGATATGAATTTTCAAAGTTTATGTTTTCGTAATGTTTAAAATGAAGTATTTGATAAATAAAATGTAATGTAACAAATCACCACAACAAGTGGGGTGGCTTGATGGTGAGAGTTTTTGCCTCCATTCCAAAGGTCAAAAGATCAAACCTCATGAATGGTGTGTGTGTGGTCAACAATGATGTGTTGATCAAATATTCTGTTGTCAAATTCCTAGAATAGGTGCTTAGGTTGAATATGTGGCCTATTTACCTAGGCTAGGTTTTTAATCTAGCCTAGGTAGTGACATGTGTCAATAAATCATAAGTTTAAAAATCATAAAATTATCAATAATATTATATATTAAATAATTAAATTTTAATTAATTTCCATGTTGTTTAGTTAATTAACTAGCAAGTGAATGGTTTGGTAACTTTGTATTTCACTTTAGAATAACCTTGTTTCACTAAATACTAGTGAAACAATTCATTGTCCGTAACAACTGGTCCCCATTCACCAAGGGTTAAACAATTTCATTAAGTAAAAATGTCCAAATTCATTCAAAATGTAATGAAACCCAGAGTGAACTAAGACACATTTTGTAGTAGTGCATGTAAAAAATTGTGGCTCATGACTCATATGTGAATAAACCTTTGTGGTTTCATCCACCATAACATAAATATGGAATGTTTGTTGTGGCATATATTACATTAAAATGGAAAAACATATTAGCACAAATTAATATTACGTTTTAATGTAATATATGCCATAATAAACACCACATATTGTACATTATAATGGATGAAACCACAAAAATTAACTCACACATATGTGAATTGTGGCTTTTTGGGTGAAAAAAAACATATTTTCTTACAATGATAGCCAAATTTGCCTATAAACAAGGGAATCATTTTTGGTGAAATAAACCTTTGTGGTTACCTATTAGAGCCAAACACAAAAATATTGTGGCACTTGTTTTATTTTTTTCAAATTTTGGTGATTAAAAGCCCCAAAAATCAATTAATTTTCACATTATTGTTTTTTTCTTTTTTTTACTTTTCATAGAAATTCACTAGTAAAAAAAAGAAATATGCCCATGCTTGGGTCAATTAGCATTGCATAGAAAGCACATGTGGGAGGAGAAAATAAAAATAATATTGAAACAATGTAACTATTAGCCAAATAATAACCTTCATAAAAAGGTAGCTCCAATTTGTTGGGACCTTTGTGTTTTGAACATGACTATGATATGTTGCATGATTGTGGCATAGCCTTATTGCATTTGTATGGCTTGTGACATTGGCATCATGCTTTGGCATGCATTAAATGTTCATATGATCCTTCCATCATGCATATGTGGCATCATGCATATGATGTACTTTGGGCTAAAGATGATAAATAAACAGTCTCCATGTTTTGTGGCTATAAGTTATTTTACAAACAAGTGTTTTGTCATGTGTCTGGTTTCAAGTGGGATGTAAATTTAAGCTAGTGAATGATATTTCAAATTTTAGAATGACCATCATGTGTTTTGTTTCAAACATTGATGATTAAATATAGGTAGGTGTTAATTGACAAATAGGCAATGACCATACATGTCCCATTATACATGTAAATTATTAGGTAAGGTTGGCCATCAATGTGTTAAATTGATGACACATAATTTCCACATTGATTTTTAAAAAAACCTTGATATGCTACTAAATTAACAATAGAGTCTAATTCTAATGTGGAATATTAAAGAGATAGGTTTGAGAAAATAATGGTGCTTATTAATATAAAAAGGGTGCAAGCATGGTGAAGTAAACAAAAAAAGTAGTTTACTTAAAATCTAATTTAAAAATAAGATAATTTTTGGATAAACATAAGAAAGTAGATTAAAAACCTTTGTAAGTAGAAATATGAAACCATTAGCTCCTTCAATGAGTTTGTGATAAGTTGAATACAAAATTTTAAGAACTTTAATATAATAAAAATACACCTTAAAACTAAATTTGGAAATAATTGATCAATATTGTGTTCAAAATTACTTTTACATTAGAAATTTGATATATTACAAATATAATATACACAATATGACATGGACAATGATGACATGACATTTCAATGTGATTATCAAATGATTATTTTTTGAACAATATGGCAATTGATGTATGATTAAAGAATGACACCATGTAATGACACATGGATAATATTAACATGGCAGTTTCAAGTGATTGTGAAATGATTGGAATATGAATAACTAGTTAGAAATTGACTACAAAATGACTGGTGTATAATGACATGGGTAATGTTAACCATTTACCTACATAGCTACCTACCTACTTTCTGCTAACCCACCCACACATCCACCTACCTACCTACTACCTACTTACCTATCCAACGACCCACCTACTTATCTACCTCCTACCTTTCATCCTACAACTTGTTTACTACCTCATTCATAATTTTGTAATGATATGAAATAAACATGTGAAATAAAAAACATGACAAAAATTGGACACCTTTTGATGGTATAATCCATTGCAAAGAATTTGGTTTATCATTGTGAAAGTGAGGGGTTCAATTCTTGATACTTGCAACCTATGTGCATTCCTAGGTAGGCAGGCTAAACTAAGGTAGTCAAATAGGTAGGTTAGGCTAAGCTACCACCTACCTACTTGCCTTTTTTGACTTACATAAACCTATTATTGACCTACCAACCTATTAAATTGTTTTATAATAATAACATATGATTTTAATTTAAATATTTATTTGACCAATCAAATGGTCCTATGTCTGTTAGTCATATTCTAGTCATTCTTTATTGTGACACTTATATATATATATATATATATATATGTGACTTGTTTTATATAACTTGACAAAATTGTCATTTACGACTATAGGATGAAAAATGTCACATCAACCATTCTATGGTTTTTTGCCCTAAACAACTTATTTAAAATGACTAAACGCCCCTTACTAAGATAATGTTTAATTTGACTACAAAATCAATCATAAATGGAGTCATAAATTTAATAATTTCCTTTAGTGGTTGAACTATATTATTATATGAAGCTCCATTTAGAAAATCTCCCATAATATATAAGCTTCCAATCATTTAAATATTTATGGAGTTCATTTAGTGAAAACATTGGTTACATTGTTTTTAAAGTGCTTTTAAGTGTTCTATATTCATTAGATTCATTTCAAACAAGTATTTGAATGTTTCCATTATATGTTAAAAACATTATTGCATAATTGCATGAAAGATTTTTGACATTAATTTGATGTACCATTTAGAAACATATAAATTTAAACAATGGTTACACATTTTGTACCTCATTTTAACATGGGCCCACCCAATATCTAATGGGGTCACACAACTTCTTCTCAAAAATTCCCTTGCCTTCCCAAATTTTGAAACTTAAACTCTAAATCTACACTTTTATAACTTTAATATGTTTTTTTCTCTTTTAATTTGCACTCCATCACACAATTTTTTTTTTACACTTACACAAATAATCCCAAAATTCAAAATTTGGTGGCAATTTGCCCATTAATACATTAGGCTAGCTTCATTGAAATATTTTTTTGACTTGGACTCATTAATTTTTGTATTTGATTAATATGGAAACAACCAAAGTGTTCACTTGTTTTACCAATACCTAATACATGTCAATCTATGTAGTAGATCCTAATGACTTATCATTAGCTAACACACTTTTTCCATTTAAAATATTAATTTTTTTGAACAAACTATGCATTATTTAAAAATAATTGTTCCAAAATTTTAAAACAAAATTTATTTTCCTTTTTGTTTATATATTTACAAGGATTAGGAGTTCACTTTTTGTGAGAATGAACAATTGTTAAGGGCAAGCAACTTATTCACTAATGTTTGGGCACAAACATGCTAAAGTAGGTCAATTTGTGATCCTTGCTCAAAAAGTAAAAGTAATTGGAAAATAGATTTTGAATTCTAGGCCTTTTATCAATGTCATAATCCTTGCGGTGTATTAGCCATATTAAATAACCATATATGGTCATCCCCGATTTATATAATTATTCAAACTATTTAAAAAATTTATTGCAAGTTTATATTTGATACTTTATCCAAATCAAATTGTTCAAATGATTTGTTATTAATGTTTGAGCCATCATGCATATTGATACACATTTTTTGAAACTTGAAATTTTCAATTATGATAATGTTAAGCCTTTCAAAAGTAAGTTTTTCATTATGTAGGTTTAAAGTGCTAAGAACTTACTTTTCAATATGAATTACAAACGCATCTTTTGTTTATATATAGTAAAACATGTTTTAAATGTTTTTTGAAAGAACTATAAGAGTGAACTTTAAAAATGAAACATCATGATTATATTTTATGTTTACTTTGTGTAAAATGGGGCAACAACACCAAATCAAAAAAAGTGAGTGAAAGTAAGTTGGGAAAAAAGTAAACACAAGATCTTGAGCTTTGAAAACTTTTTCATGTCATACTACATATGCTCATGTAGTTTAAACATTATTTTTCAAAGAATATGTTCTACTTTTTAACCTCTAAAGTTGACAACTCTACTTTTTTACATTATTGAGATTTTTTTGGTCTACTTCAACATGTTATGCTGGTTCATACATTCAACATTTCAATTTACCACATAACATAGAAACATCTTACACAAGAATACAAGAACATAAGCAAGATTATGTTCCTTTGGGAGGTTATTGAAGATTTTTTTGATTTTACACACTAACCATGCACACTACATTTAAGTTTAGTATATTAAATATCAATTTGATCACAATATTTTCGACCAAAAATATAGTATATTAGTAGCCCAAGTAAGAAACAATGTGCCACTTATTAAATAGGGTGACATAATTGCCAATGGGGTAGGCTAGTTAATTAGTCACAATAATAGGTTCTTCTAAATCAAGGTGCAACTTTTTTGGACTTTAATAGTCCCCCCATATTAAAATAATTACCTTATGGAGGCATGAGCTACCATTGCCACTAAGTTGTTTCCTAGGGAACTTTGTTGAGCTTAATATTACTAATAGTGTGACACTTATTGTGCCCTACTATTGGAGGTGTTTAAAACCCAACATGCATGGAAAGGCCATTTAAAAGTAAAGTACATCAAATTATTCATGTATTTGATATGTTTGCATTGAATGTAATATATTTTTTATTATTGAAATTACCTTTGGGAAATTTTGCATAATTGCAATATAATGTGCCCTTACATTTATTAAATGAAATCAATGGTAATTTGAGTGATACAAACATGTAATAAAAATGATCTTTCAAATGTTTAGCATTTCCCTAACTTCTCACAATCAGGTATAAGTAGTGAAAGCTCCATGGTGCAAGATTAACATAACATTTTTTGGGAGAGCCCTATATACACCCATATCCTAGTCCCTACCAGTGTTGGGTGGGTATCACAATATTCTAGTACTTGCTAGATTAAGTTTTCACAAAATAACTTACAAAAAGTTTTAGTTTTTGACTTTTAATTTTTTTTTAAAAATTACAATGGGGCAATGTATAAATATTTTCTTAAAAAATTGAACCGGTTTTCACAAACTAATTATTATTATTTTTTCAAATAAGAAAATCATAACCAAAATTTCAAACATTTTGTTCATTTTATTTTTTTCCTTAAAAATGAAAAAATCATAAGCAATAAAGTTATTAATAAAGTAAGGAAAACATGACACCAAAACCCTAGGTTTAGTCATGCACAGGGTGAGATTTTTTTTAAAAACCTACAAAAAGTAAATTAACATTAAAAGGGGAGGGGGGTGAAACTTAGAAAACCATCAATTTTTGTGGTAAATTGAGTTTCATTCTATCTTTCCTTTTTCATGAACACCTTTAGTATTATTACATATATTTTCATTGCTCTTACTTGTACAACTATTATAACTACTCTCAAACCTTATGCATTAAATGTACAACCTTGTGCATTAAACCTTGTACATAGTACCTAAAAACATAACCCAAATAAGGGGATTTTATTTCACTTGAGTCTCAATAATTTCATTTTTTTCCTTGAGCCAATTTTCACCATTCGATTTTCACACAAGTGAGAACTAATGATTAGGTTTTCAGTCATTGTAAATCATTCAAAGTGATACCCTAAATGGTTTATATAAAGATACCCATGTGATATCCGAAGGTATTTTTGACATTTGCCCACACTACTACAAAATGTGGGTGCAGTTCACTAGACCCTATTCATTAGACCAATGAATTCACTATTTCTTCACTGGTCCCTGTTCACTACAACTAGTGAATTCACTCAAAATCTAGTGGAATCACTTGGCGTACAAGGACACATTTTGTTGTAGTGCCAACATTGGTCGATACCATTAGCCTAGGTAAAAAATGGCCACAAATAATGTGAAGAATAAAAAAATTTAAGAGCCAATGAAATTATTGAACATGTAGTGATAGGCTAATATGTTTTTCTTTTAAACAAGGGGTGTGGATTTTTTGGTTCATCCTTTTGGGAAACGGTGGAATAGGCAAGCGCCTCATTTCTACCTTAATGAAGTGAATAATACTATAGTACATGGGTGGGTTCAACATACATGCAAATGCTGAATAATTTATTTATTTTAAAATTCAAAATTCACCATTTGAGTTTTTAATTTTGAACTTTTCAACATATAAGGATTTAATATATTAAGTTTTAACTCAACTTTAAAGTTTTCTTACTGTCCTTGTGGTTAATGTGTTCACAACTAATGTGTTTATTTGTACTAGGTGGCAAGTGTTCAATTTTAAATTCCTATAATTTAGTTTTTGAAAATTTCAACAATAGGGTTAATTTTTTTTCAAAAAATTGGCAAAACAGAAAAATAATTTAATTTATGCCGAAGTCAACCATATATTACAATAGTTGATTGAGTTGTATGTAGACCTTTAAATTAATAGTTTTTGTTTTTCCCAAACACTTTTATTTTTCCCATATTGTTTGGGCATAGTTCAAGTTGCATGTACAAAACTTGTAAAAGGGGTGGGGAAGCCATATTTTGGGGAGTGGGGTGCGAAAGCTCAATGCTTATCAATTAAGATTTGCCCATAATTTTAGAAAATTTGGTAATGGGCCAATAAAGACATTGTCTATCACAAAAGAAACAAAATTTGAACTTTGGGGGTCCCCATAACTAGTTAATACAAGTCACAATATACTATGATATTATATATCCTAAACATTTTGGTGTACACAAAATATTCAAAAGGAATTTATTGTGATTTGATCTCAAAGAACGTTTAAAATTCATCATGGGTTTGCTATGGCTTAGAGCCTTGGACACATGAAAGGTACATCATTCTCTTAATGGTATACTTTGTACAAGTCTTGGTGAGGATCACATCAAAATGACAAATTTTTGAAATTCCCAAAATCCCAAATTTGAAATCAAGTGCCTTTTAATTTTGGAGCTTTCACAAGATTCCTAAGAAACATGGTGACATGCAACATGCAAAACCACTTTTTTTGTAGCTTATATGAAAGTATTTTCAATCCATGCAATTAATTTCCTCCATCAAACATGCTTTGCTTTCCCAAATCATCCTATAAGTGGGCAAGACACGTTGAGGCACTTTTATCAAAAGAAAATTGTTTTTAATCATTTAAGGGCATTTGTCATTTGGATTAATGAATAAAAGTATGATAAGATTATTGTGTGTACATTAAGTAGGTAAGTGATAATAATGAAAAATATTTTGACCTTCGATAAGGGTGTTATACTATTAAAGGTGCACATGAGTTCATCTTTTTGGAATCCAATTATACTTCACAATTTAATTTGTTTACTATGTTTGTATGATGTTTTGTGCATTAATTTTTCATGTTTTGATGGCAAGGTGAATTATTCAATCTAAATGTATGTTTTGACTTTTTTAAAATGTCAATTAAATGGTACATAGAAAGTATCATAGAAAGTATATTATATATTTATGTGTTCATTGTTTTCTTTCATTTTAACAAATGTCATGGTTTTTAATATGTAATTCCAACAAGTGTTAAATTTTTCTAATTTTGTGTTTTAGTTGTTGGGGTATTAATTCCAAACATTTGTCCTTATACCATGAATTTTAAGGAATGCCATCATCAATGTTTTTATGTTCCAACATGGGTTTGAACATGCATTTAGGACCCACACCCACACCCACCTTTTTGGTGTTTTGCTTAAAAATAAATGGGTTAACTAAATTGATTATTTAAGGAGAATATTTTTAAATTAATTTTAAATAGTTAACATGTATAAAATTCTTATGACTAAAAAATTGTCACAATATAACCTAATCTTAGCTTCCACATTGACAAAATGAATAATTTTTTTTCAAATAATAATTATTTTAATAAAATTGAAATTATTATTAATTTCATGGTCCACTAACATGATATTGTCATATGAGGATTGAAAATTTTCAGATTGTAGCCAATGATAATTGTGATAGTTTTCAACACCTCACCTTCATATTTTCACAAAAAACCATTTCACTATTTTGAAGATTATTTGATAACAAAACTAGCAATAGGGCAAGATATTATAATGTACATGTATATATAAAATATATTTACATAAGATGAATACAAAATAACCAAAACAAAAAAATTACAAAAAATTAAACATTGAAAAAATTAATTACAATTTTTGAAAAGTGTTTTCGCATATTTTATATTCACTATATTCATTTCAAACTTATACAAATGTTCCCATAATTTATTAGAAACATTCTTACAAAAGTGCATCAAAAAAATTCAACATTAGTTGACTTACCATTTAAAATCATGAAAATTTAAATAATTGTTACCACGTCTATGGGTTTAATTACACGTTTTTATTTAATGGATTAGAAGTATCAATCCCACCCCCCACACCACCCCACCCCACAAATATATAATTATTCACACTGCTCCATATCCAAGTTTCAACTTGGGCAAATATTCATCATGACACCCTTGAACACGCATCATGGTTCCAAGGAATGTTGTTTCATCATGTGTGTATTTATATGAACTTATTGCCCACATTTCATTGAAGCTCAAACTCTAATTGAAACTTGGTAGTGAAATTTCATTATAGTTATAAGTTCAACCACATATGTCTTCTAAGCTCCATGTGCATGTTTATTTTACAACAACACATCTTGGGTTTTACAACCGGTTAATAAAATGACTATTGTTTTTTTTACTAAAATTGTAACTACAAGTTCATGTTAATGACTATGTAGTTATAAAGGACATTGTGGTACCATGTGGCATTATGGTTTTGCGATTGTAGTTGATATCATGACTTGATGGTTTTGACACAAATATCAAAATATCAAAAATATATTTTTAATGTATTTTTAATCATCCAAAATTAGATAACAACAAAATTCCATTGATTCTTGCAACTTTTGGTGAATAATGACAACTTATGGTCGTGTGATGCTAACGTGGCATGCCACATGGCAACGAGGTTAACTAGTAGTTGTAACACCTTATGACTTGTGACATTAACTTCACATCATGATTCATGTCATTGATTGATGAATTAATTTCATAATTTATTAGCTAATTGAAAATATTATTGTCCTTTGCGATTAATAATGACTTAGTCTTCCATGTGATGATGACATGACATGCTATTTGGCAACAAGGTGTCACAAATTTCATGGCAATCCATGATTTTTTGTTACACCATAAGTTTTTGTGTGTTTTGAATTTATGGCACCAATATTTGTCATGGCATGCCATAATTTTTGTGTGCCATGAAGTTTTTGAAGTTATGAATTCACATGCATGTGTATTAAATAATATATTGTTAACTTGTAATTATGATTACAATGTTAATAATCATTTTGAAAAATGTGACACATAACTCTTTGACTTTTTAACTACTTAACACATTAACTTAAGTTAACATACCTATTAAGTTAACCTATCTATGTAGGCTACTTAATAAAAACCTAAGTTTCGTAATATAGGCTACCTTGTAAGTTATTTAACTAGACATAAAAAATTTACTACATTTAGTATGTTTAGATATACCTAGAATAAGTTACCCTACTAATAGGTTAACCTAGGTAGGTTTGCCAAGGTTCCTTGCCAAGTCAACCTAGGTAGTCTCATTATAAGATATTTCATCAAGTTTGTAACCACCTCAAATTTGTGCAACTAGATGCAACGAAATGTAACATAATTATCTTAGGTTTTTTTTAGCTTAAAAATGTTTAGGTTAATCTAGGTTAGGTTAATAGGTAGCAGGTAGGTTGACCTAGGGTGGCCAAGGTTAATTCAAGGCTAAAACTTTTGAGTTTTATAACTTTGTGTTAAATATAATTAATATAAAAAAATGTGGTAGTGTAATGGATGAAAACTTGAACCCCAAAGTGAAGGTGAAGGGTTCAAATTTTCACTCTTGCAACCTATAATACTTAGGCCACTTGGTTTAGGTTAAGTAGTCTAGTTTAAGCTTTTTAGGTTAGGAGTTCAACGTTTGTTTTTAATCTAGGCCACCTAGTCTAGGTTAAACAGCCTAGGTTGCTTACCATAGGTAGTTAACCTAACTAAGTTAAACTAGGTTAATTTTTGGCTAGGTGACTTAGGTTAAGTTGCCTAACTGAGCTAGGTTAAACTAGGTTAATGATGACATATAATTTCATTATTATAAGAAAATTTTAAAATTCTAATCATTAAAACAACTGGGCTTTGCAACTAAATGTCCCTTATGACTAAATGGATGAAACAACATAGGTTTAACAACTCATTAATCACTACTTGCATATGTCCTTTTAAACTAATATGTAGTTGTAAAGGCTAATTGCAAAACCCAAAATGTGTTGTTATGTTTCAACTCACACCAATACAATCCTAAGCACCATAGATTGTACTTGTTTCCATCACACCACAACTTTACTTACTACCTCTAATAAACAAATCTGAATTTAATAAATTATTGCACTTCAAGTTTATTATACATTAATGTTGTTACCATATTTTAAATATATATATTTTTGAAAAATATTTTCATCCACAAACATGCCTTTCAATGTATGCAATCTATTGTTCATTCATTGCAAATTCATTAAAAATGGTTAGTGGACAAGCTTATTGTCATTACATATGGACTAAACATTGTGGTTGGATGAAAAGTTGAGCAACCAAGTAAATGTGTTTTGAAACCAAACAATGGTTAGTGGGTGGCCATGTTTAATTATTAAAGATACAATGGTAGAATAGGTAAATTCAATGATGGATAATCAAATAATTTTGAATTTACTTTCAAAATATAATTCAATTAAATTTGGGCATATAAAATTTGAAAAATTGTTGTTAGGTCATACAAAGCTCAAACATGATTTAGGCGCCTATTAATTGACTATTGGTTGGGATGAACCACTAATTCAACTATGTTTATAGGTGGAGGAATGGCACAACAACTATATACAACAATGTTAAAACATCAAATTTTCAAATTTTATTTTATTGCATTGTAATGAGTTTCCAATTAGAATTTACAAAGTGGGAACAAGTTGAAAATTCAACTTCACACTATTATTATAATATAATAAAAAATTGTTATGGATTATTTTGAAATTTTCAAAAAAATCAATTGATGAATATGACAAGGACATTGATTTGATGATTGATACATTGCATACATATTGTTGTAATACATGGATGACTTTGGTATAAATTAAATTATTTTGTGTTGTTGAATTTTTGAAAATTCATTAGTCGCTTATGTCAAATTTGTTTGGAAATTTAATCAAAATAGTAAAAAAACCAAGTTTGAATGCAACCAAATTAAAACCTTGGCCTAGTCTAAATGTACTAATTATGAACTAGCTTATCACAAGGACAACATGACATTTGTGATAGATGTTGTGTGTTTCATGATTATATTCCTTACTTAATGAAAATTTTAAAATTAAAAACTTAAATGTTGAAGTTCAAATTCTAAAATATATTAATTATTTGGCATTTGTGTGTCAAAACTACCTAGGTACTATGATATTGTACATTCATGGCGAGGTTAGTAAACGAGAAGGTGGGTTCTAGGTGTTCACATTTCATATTATATTAACTTTTATATGAACACATGTGCAAAATCATTATAGTAAGACAACTCTTAAAGTAGTCAATGGTAGTTAGGTTCAGGTTTTGGGACTATCACAATTTTGAAACAATAGCTTCACAAGTTAATATATTAAAACATTTTCACCATAATACCCCATATGTTTCTTCATATTGAATCTAAGCAACAAGGTGGTGTAAAAGGCATCATTGCCTCACAAATTTGTATTTATGGTGGGGTAATATTTAACCCTTCAAATGAATTCATTGTTTTGGATTCAGTGGGCATTTTGGTTGGCCCAAGTTGTAGAGTAGTAAATGGTATACCAATTTTGAAATTCCATTTAAAAATGTTTATGAATGGGAATAGGATTATATTTATCATTGAACTAAATTAATATAAAGTGGAAATTTCCCATTTAAAATGAAAAATCTTACCAATTGAAAAGAAATTAGGATTTATAAAACATGGGATTTATTATTATTTATGTAACCTTTGAAAACTTATGGTCATAAACTATCATCCAAGGAAATGGCTATTAACATTGCTTGATTTGAAGTTGATTCATTAACCTAAGATGATGCAAGGTTCATTGTTTGGGTTTTTAAGGGATTCAAACCATTTTTTAAAAAATTCATAAATGATATGATATAAAAAGATTTTCAAATTCAAAATTTTCATTCTATTTTTGGTTCAAAAAGGCTTCTTATAGGGCGAAAACATGGTTAGGTGGCTCAAAAGTAGCGTTTGAAAGTCCATAATTTAACATTAGTGAATTTTTTTGTAGTTTTAAAAATTATCAAACCATAAATCCTATAATTATCCCCTTTACTTTTAATCATAAATATTAATAAACCAACCTATGAATATCCTTAAACATGTGATTGATAAAAAAAATCCATGCAAAATATTAAATTTTTTAATGTGAAATGGACTTTCAAGGATAAAAATTTCAACAATCACGTCATTTACAACTTATATAAATATATGGAAGTTTCAATGCACTTCATTATTAAATTCTTCATTTTATGATGCTTTCCTTTTTAATTTTTATTTTGACACTACTTTGATATATTTTTTGAGTTCACATTTTTCATTGTTTTTGTGTGATAGACATAGTGTTTTCATTTCAAAAGTTTAGTATGAATCCATAATTTTCTTAAAATTCATTCAATTTTTTTATGATGGTTCCCATTAAAATTTATGACAACATGAATAATTAAAAAATTAATAATGTCAATTTCGAATATGACTTTAAATTTTACATTTTTATGTAATCCAAAAAAATTACAAGTGTGACAGTCTAAATAGTCCACCTATTCATGTTTTCGCCTATAGTATTTGGAATTACCTTTCACAAAAAAATATCACATGTATTTGTGGTGTGTCTCACATGCTTAAAAGGTCAAAATGTGATGTGTAATTTGGTCATTGATCTATATATATTAATGACAAGAGGTGTAAGAACATTGTGATGTAATAGGTAAGACTTGAGGTCAAAAATGTTATTAGAATAAGTGTACCACCTATGGTGGTATTTGAGGGTGGTACATGAATTCTAGTTTTGCATTAAATTAAAGGCCTTACCAAACATAAAGCATGAAAACAATTTTTTTTCTTGTCATTTTTATTTTAAATTACATTTTAATTTCAAAGGTTGATGTTATAGATATTCCAACATGAAATTTGTGAATTCCCACACTCATATAGAAAACAAACAAATATCAAAAGATCATAGTACAATTTTTTTTCCAAGAATAATCAATTTTAATTTTCCATTCATTTTATTTTACTTGAATTAAAATATGGAGAAACCTTTTGTTTTGTATGAATAAACATTTTAAAACGTAATATTCCTCTTTGAAAACAAAAGACAACAACAAGGATCATAAGAAATAGGGTAAATTTGGAATTCTATTATAAAAAAGGCTTGATACTTATTGGTTGAGTTTTTGAGTAATTTTAGACAAACTACCAAGGTGACAAGGTTAATAAATTACACATATCACACAAATTGAATCCAAGCCCCATGAAAGTTTGCAAAAGGCATCCATGTGCATGTGATGATTTGATTATAGGAATACATGGCATCGATAAGGCCCAAAACAATGACTTTTGAATACAATATTATTTATAAGGAATGGAAACATTCACATGAAGATACATTATATTGTTTGACATGGAGCCAACCATGCTCCTTCAAGTGCTTTGGTTGACAAAACATGTTAATATTAATATGGTTAACAAAAATGTGGTCACAATTTTATTTATTGAAGATAATTTATGTACCAACAATTAATTTTTCAATGAAGTTATAATAACACATGCTGAAAATCAAAGCCAATAAATTTAATCAATTTATAGACCTTTAATAAGGTTGGAAGATAAATGTTAAAAATGTAGTGGACCAAATCAAAAGCAAGATGACCCTAGTAAAAAAATTTACACAAGGTGGTTTGATTTGTTCCATGTCATGTTGATAATTTTATCCTAACGTCAATTCACAATGGGAACAACTTTAAGTTTCTTAAAACTTCACAACCTTATTTTTGCATGTGATTTTAACTTGATACAAAACATTTTTGTTAGTTATGTTAACTTTTGACCCCTACTCATAAAGAAGGTGTTAAATAGTGCATCTTAACCTTCTTATGTTATTTTGAATGATTATGAAAAATAATGGTGACATTTTGGACATGGTTCATATTTGAGTTTCTCATTCATGAAAGTTCAAAGTTCCCAAAGATGATTCCATTTGTATTGAGTTGGGTTCTACCTAGCTTGTTATGAGGTTGTTAACTAGCAAACCAAGTCATAAGAATGTTTCATGACTTATTTATTACCATTTAGAAAAGTGTTGTCCCCATTGTAGAATGCTTTAAATTGTTGTAATAGGATTCAACTAGTTTGAGATGTTTCACCCAATGATATTCGTTCATCACGATATAAACCTTTAGGAATTGTTTAACTATATATAAATTCACCCTTTACTTTACCCACTAGTCTAGGGTACAAAAAAAAGTATCGTGATACCTTAGCAATTTCGGCACACTTTTTTAGAATAATTAAATTTGAAGATTCCATTTAAAAAAAAAATTCAAAAAAGATTCTTCATATTCACAAAACATTCTCCATGAATAGTATTTTTTTTGAAAATTTCAGCATTTAAAAAACTAATATAGCCAAAACCACCAAGGTATTATGGTGTTCATTTTGAAATTCAACATTATCCATTTTGATGATGTTCACCAAAACTTAGTCATGAACTAAAGTTGTGATCAACATAAATTCTTGTAGAAAGTCATGATGCTTGAACACATTTACCATAACTAGGCTTCCCATTCTTAAGATGTGCAACACCACTAATGGGATCAAATGGGTAGTTTAATTCAATCAATCCATCACCATGATTGTTTGAAATCCTTTTCTAAGTGGGAGATTTAGATTTATGGTGTATTTCATTCTTTCAATGCCAATTTGAAGTTAGAAAAGTCACATCAATCCTATTTGCTTCTTATAGATTAATATTAGGTTTTGTTCACATGTCAATTTTTCGAAAGTCTTAAACATATTTCAAACTCATCTATAAACTTGGGGCAATAATATTTCCTCTTCAAGAATGTTGAGATGTGTTTGCCATTAATATTGCCATATCTTCAAATGAACCATTATAACAAAGTACATTTTTAATAAAAGAAGGCACTATAAGTATAATGAATGCTTATTTGACATGTTTACAACTTTAGTAAATGTGTATTGTATTTTACATCAATGTTTATAACATATCAATCTAGCATTTGGATAAATTTGAAAGTAATCCAATGGGTATTAAATATCTAAAATCATTTTTTAAGCAACATTGTTTAAACATTGTTTAAACATTGTGTCATCAATCCTAAATTGCCATGTTAACAAGTCAAGATTGGCTCAAGGTGCAACATTAAAAAAAAATCTTTAACCCAATTTTTAGACAAAGAACTATTTTTGTTTAAATTAAATGTGACGAAATCCCTTTTTTTCACAAGGCTTGTATCACTTGTTTCACTCATTTGTCATAACACCCTACATCCTAATGTTTCATTTGTAGTTTCTTTCCCTCATACATCAAGTTTACTTAGTTCTTACTTCCATACATTAAGGGTCCTTATCCAATTTATGTTGAATGAATGTTGACCTTCAACAACACAAGCATGTCTTGTCACCTTACCTTTTCACAACAACTTTGGCTATGTTATGAAATATTTGAACTAGACATTGTCAATTTCACACAATGATGATGTCCTTGGTGCTTTGTACGTAGAGAAGCATTTGGATCATTTGAGCAATTTTAGCCAGATGATGACAGCATTGTACCACGTGGTAAAGATTTAGAAGCCCACATGCATTCATAGCAGAACAACATATGCAACGCTAACCATATAGGGAAGTTACAATGGCTAATACCTTGAATAAATGAATTTGATCAGATGGTGATGGAATCATTGGCTGCTTCATTGCTTGGCATAGGAAAATGCTCAACGCATTCCATGTTCCAAATTCGGGGTTTCCACTCTTAATAGGGGTGGTTGGATTTGAGTGAGATTTGCCAAAAGGAAATAAAGACTGGTCCTTGGGGAGTCACTTCTGAGCTGCCACGTTTAGAACCATCTAAGCTGTGCCATGTGAAGCTCCCATGTCAAGATCATCATAAATTGTCAATTTATGTTGATTGCAAAGTTTTGGCCTCAGAAAACCTTCATACAAATCACATAGCCCTGTAACCATCCCCAGGAATCGATAACTAACATGACATTCTTCTATGCCCTTCTAATTGGGTCTAAATTGAGATGTCAGGTTGATGTTTGTTACAGCCTTTTAAAGAGTACAGCATATGCGCACATTCATATTTCCACAATAGTTCATGTGTGCATTCATTAACACACAGTGGAGACGAAGGTATGAAGCATTGCTGAATATTCAGCAGAAAAACTTACATTCATGATTGTAGCACAAGTCCCACCATCAATGTTTCTCACAGAGCAAGAAAGCCAAGGATCAAGTTTTCCAGGTCTTGCATTTCATAGTAACTTCTAACCAGCTTCTGTTGTAAAGCTGGTGCAATCCTTTCTTTTCTTAGAAAAACCTTACACAACAATGTGGAAGCCTGTGGTTCCAACCCAGCAATATAGCACACAGGTTAAGATATACATGTATTACATCATGGGCTATCCTCAAGGTTCTACCTACATACACAGATCATCATCATCATCATCATCATCATCTTGTTGGTCACATGCTGTCTAGACTCTATAACATTTCCTAGACAATTTGTAATGTCAAGTTCTATACTCTGGTTTCAGGCTCTGCAGTTGTGCTGCTAAAACGAAATATAAGAGGAATATCCTTATTCTTGAGTGGATGTGCATGCTTGTAGCTTGAAACACCATGCAACAAACACTTAATACAGCTGATCACTTTAGCACTCACCAGTGAGATTCTGCAACTAATTTCAAATGAAAACCTTCACAACCCAAGTGTCCAAATGTCTCTAATATCTTTGTATTCCCTGCGCTCCAGTGAAGAATTTCATCCTAGAATCCGAAACCCTAGAATACATGTGGAGCAGCATCATGAGACCAAGCTAACTAGCTAGTTACATAAGATCATTAGACAGCGAAACTTTCGAGTTATGAAAACATTTAGTGAACAAACAGAGAGACTGACAACCTCCATCAAAAGAAGATGCAATCCTGCATGAGTGTTGTTATCTGCAAAGGTGTTATCTGCCCAGTTCAACCAGAAGCTACAGAATTAGGGTTTTCTTGTGGGCTCCTCTAGCACCCCTCAGACCTATCTTGCGGCTTGCGAGTCTGAAGGTTCTTTTCGTTTTGGGGAGGAGTAGAGAGAGTTTTGGAGGGAGAGTGCGGAGAAGAGCGGTAGTAGGGTAACCGGTTTTATTTCCTTCGTGTTCGGAGTTCTCTGGCGATGATGGAAGACGAGCATGAGGTTTATGGGGGAGACATTTTTCCGGAAGAAGGCGACCTTGATGGAAAACCCATAAACGAGAGCATCACAGTCGACGGCGATGTTGTCCCGGACGATGCCGTTCCTAAGGTGAGTGAGAGAGTCGCGCTTCTGGGGCCTGTTGTTCTGCTTTGACTCAAAACCGAGGTTGAGGTTTCAGAAACCCTAATGGCAGCTTGCTTGCAACCCTTGACGAGAATTTTTCTCTTTTCTCTATTCTTATCTTATAGGAGGAGCTAGAGGAGATGAAGAAGCGGTTGAAGGAAATGGAAGAGGAAGCTGCCGCACTCCGTGATATGCAAGCCAAAGTCGAAAAAGAGATGGTTGCTGGTGCTGTTCAAGGCATGTTTGTTGTTAGGGTTTCTTTCTGGACTTGTTTTAGAAGACTTCATGAAGGAATTGTGAAACACTGACTTCCAAACTTTCCCAAAGTAAATTTGAAGAATGGATTCTAGGGACTTGAAGGAATCACGATTCCACCCATGACAAACAAACTGTTGGCACACCTAATTGTAGTTGCTCAATTGCAGGTCCTGCAGGTGCAGAAGCTGTGGCACAGGCAAACAAAGAGGCTGATGCTCGGTCGGTGTTTGTTGGCAATGTACTATTCTTTCCCTGCCCAACTGCAATTGAGTTCTTAGCATCTGTATTATGGAAATTTCTCTACAATCTCATGAATGTGTGCCAGCCATGATACCCTCCTGCAACAAGGGGCCAAGATTGCAGGCTGGGATTGTTGTGACTGTTTGCTGTGTTTTGTCAGGTGGATTATTCTTGCACTCCAGAAGAGGTGCAACAACATTTCCAGTCATGTGGTACAGTTAACCGAGTTACAATTCTGACGGACAAGTTTGGACAGCCAAAGGGGTCAGAGCACCTAAACACATCAAGTCTTTTATTTCCTGCACTTTTTAGGGTATGTTACATATTGGACCATATAAATGGAATGAAGCTTGCCCCCTCACAAAGCCTGCTACTGCTTGATTCAGCATGCTATTGACATTTTCTTTTATCAGCTATGTCTCTAGAGTGCTAGTCAACAGCAAGATTGAGTCTTCCCATTGCTTACAGATATGTTGCAGAAGCTCAGGATTTGCTCAGATTTTGCCTGAAATTTGGGTTGGATTTGTATATGTGTCTACACCCACAGTCACAAGCTGATGAAGTCATTGGGTAGTACCTTATGGCAGCTCGTCACTGTGATTTGTGAGGAGAAGGTTGATGCTCTGACACTTTGTGAGTGACTCTCATAAGGTTATGACCACACTCATTGTCGTGTTACAACCTTCCAAGTGTTGTTGTCATGGAGATTTTCTCTGGAATGTCATAGCTATGTGGTATATTTTGTAGATCTAAAGATGTTTTGTACTGTAATAGTATGCTGCACATGGATCTAAAGAAATTCTGTATTCCCATATTTTTCTCTCCGGTTGTTTTTATTAGCAAGAACCGCATTCTGGCTTTGCTATTTCACATCCTGAACACACTGAGGATATCTATCTACTTGTTTGGAACTGCAGATATGCTTATGTGGAGTTTTTGGAGGAGGAGGCAGTCCAAAATGCAGTACTGCTCAGTGAATCTGAATTACATGCTCGCCAACTAAAGGTTTTCAGTTTTTAACCTAAATGTGCATCACAATTTTCTGTGCACCATTAGTTTCACAGTGAGATATCAGATAGTTCTAGGTTTGGGTATGCTGTTGTTTTAGTCTATAGCCCTGCATTCAATTATATCTTTAGCATGGCTCTTGTGTATATACAACTGAATAGCAGGTCACATACCTCGGTGTCTTGGAATGCAGAGTCCTGCCTGATCCCTTCCAAATCTTAAAAACTATATCACAACCCATCATGCATTTTTCCAGCCATCTGTAGAAAAAGCAATCTCTTTGACCTGCTATGGTTGATACTTGCTAGCTATTGTGATGGTTAGTAGCTGCTTGTGGTTTAGTAGGTATACCACATCTGCTGTGGTGTGCTTCATAAGAGGTGTTCAAGAGTGTCTGGTGGGACACACTGTTCTGAGGAAGGCTTTTTGGAGTGGGGCATGGATGCAGGTGACAGCAAAGAGGACAAATGTTCCAGGAATGAAGGCTTTCCGAGGTGGTCGAGACAATTCAGTTTCGGGGTACCGCCCCAGGAGGCCCTATCTGCCTCCTTATGGGTATGCTCCCTATAGTTATGTGTGGGTATCCTCTATGGATTTCCCTATTTCTGACAAGTGCGGTTGCATATTTCATACCCTAGTTTCCAAAGTTTTATGGACTCTTCATTGGTGTTTGTTTTTGCAGTGTGTAGGGTCACATGTTTATGTAAACATATGCGATTATGCTTGCCAGCGACTGCTTAGCTTCTTCAGTGATGATGCTCATATTCTTGATGATGTAGGATTTTGTTTTATGTTTTTGGATGATGTTTACAGAGCCAGTGAGGATGAGGTTGGGAGGCAATGTGTGGTTGCTTTAGCAACAACAAGAATATTTTCTCTGAAACAGTCAAGGCATATCTGCATGTAGAAATTAGTAAGAAAGGATAATCAAGTGGTTCGCTGGTTGGCATGATTGTGCCCATTCTTATAATAAAAAATGTAATGCTCTGCAGGAAAGCACCAAGATACAGGCGGCCAACACGCTACAGGCCTTATCAATAGAGGTTATCACTCATTTCATAGTTGTAGATTCACTCAGCTACGACTTGGCATGCCAGTTGGGGGCAGGTGGTCAATTGGATCTTGGTCTGTGTGATAGTGAAGCCTTTGCAATCCCTGAACACTTTCACATACCTGTACCCCTTCATCATGTCTGCAGGGGCATCCTCACTGCAGGCATTTCTGTTGTTTACTACATGGGTTTTTCTTCAATGAGCACTAGTTACTTTTGAAAGAGAACTCACAGTGTTTTTTGTGTGTGCTAGCGGCTCATTCAGCATAGGTTCAAATGGCAACCGGATCTCCACCAGTAAGAATGACATGATTGTCATGACTCATGAGTGTTGGAGCAGTTTGCAAATTCTTCACCAATTTGGGTGACTTTGTTTTGTGTATAGTCCCCTAAATTTTTTGCAGTGTGAATATGATGCATATTTCTGTAGTACTGACCCAGTCTCTGAACCTACCACTGGGCAGGGTACCATCTTAGCCGGGATGGCTTGAATGCTTCTTCTCATGCAAGCTCTAATTCCAGTGATGATGATTTGTCTAAACTGGTAGGTAGAACACCTTTAGGTTCCATAAGTCAATCTATTGGATGAGTAGTCCATTGGACAGTTTCAAACTAAAATCTGTTTAGCTGATTTCCAAGTAAAGACAGATGGAAAGGAATCTTTTGGATCTCTGACTTTTTTCAGGGTTTTTATTTTGTTTTCAACCCAATAGGTACAAGCAGGTTTTCAATGTCTTCTGGACCAATTTGCATCCCATTTCGTTTGGATTGAATTTGAATTCAGTTCAACGAATTTGAATCAAATTTAAGAATTTAAATTCTTAAATTTGATTCAATTTAATTTAAGAATTTGAATTTATTCAAATTCAAGTTACATGCAATGTCATTCAATATTTTTATCTGAATGGGACTTAATTTTCACAAAACCAACCAATTGTCTCTGGGTGTGTAATAGCATGGAACCCAAGTTTTTATTGATATGTCCAAGTAAGGGTAAGGGTAATGTATACAACTTCACGAAACAAAGTAATTCTCTCCACAAAGTTTTTGAAATGTAGCCTTGTGGAGGTATCAAATTGAGGGAGATGAAAGGAAATAATAAATCAATAATGCATAAATTGATTTTTGATGATATCTTGTGATTATTGATTTAATAAAGGTTAACTATCATTCCTAGCTTTCTAATTTAACAGATGGTGTTGGGGGTTAATGTGGAGGAGTTCTTTATTTTGCGGCCTCCATTATGTGCAACCATTTCCTAAAGTCCCATTAAAATCTTTTGGTCATATTGAGATTAGTTTATATGTCTCATTTACATCTCGTAGATTCACTTACCTTGGATGTGTTTATCTCTACATTTGTCAAAAGTGAACTCTTTGGATGGATTGCTCATGGTATGTTTTATTTTAGTGTTGGTAAAACTTGTCATTCGTCTATACAAATATTTAGTCTTAGTTTCCAAAATATTGAAGATAATTGTAACAACTCAAAGAAAAAATGGAAATAATTCAGGAATGTACAAATTGGATTAATATACGAATAGGTTCTTCAAAAGGGGTGAAATCAAAGAACCTTTACCCATTTTCTTGTTTTATACTAAAGAGTATCCTTCCTATGGTCACACCTTGCTTTCATGGTCATTATGGATAGGATCTTTTGCTTCGAAGAGCTTGATAAGTTTGGAACTATCCTAACTATGTGCAATAGGAAGTTTGGAATGCCCACTTAGCTTGTTTGTAATTGTGAAATATCCTAACAAGTTATCTATTTTTTGAAAGAGGAGTGAACAATAATCATGGACCTTGATTAAGGTGCTAATTGGACTAGGGTTAAGTTGACCCAAAAATGTAAATAAATGAATAAATATTTTTAATTTGAAATTATAATATTTCTCATGATCTAGAACGTCTACTAAAATTTTGTTACTTGAGTAATGAAATTATCCATTCGCTGCCTTGCCAGTTGCCACATCAATTATGATGGATTTCAACACCTCAACATCATAGTTTAACAAACTTTCATTTGAATATTCAAATGGATTATTTAATGACAAAACTAACCAAAGGATAGAGTACTTTAATATTACACAAGTTGTCAAGCCAAATCCATAATGAAAGTGGTGACCATTGAGGTTAAGGTCTTTTAAATTGATAGACCATCAGTTCCCACAAATGGAAAAAAGAAGCCTAAAACAATGAAATTGGTAAGAAAATCTCAAACAATTTCTCATGGTCATCCTCTACAAATTACACTAATTTGTTGCAACCCAAGGTCTAGTGTCCACTTGGACATTTTCTTGAATTTCTAAAGCCTACATATTGTATGGACGATTGGCATGCAACAAAACATGCTTGCAACATTAGCGGAAAATAATGTGTTTGGAATGTAAATTCATGCATGAAACAACGGGGATGGGTGTTGAAGGTATAAATGCATTGTTCTCATTGGATCATGAATCAATAAAGACAATGGCCGAACCCTAAACCCTAAATCCTACAGGTCAACACCAGTACATCTTTGCCTTAATATCGCTATGAATTTCAGGGAGCTTGATTGGTTGTTTTGCAGCTCCCCGGTTCATTTGTTCTCGCCTCATGTTTCTTTCAGCCAGGTACAGGTTGCGGGCTCTTGTAGCAACAAGATGAGCATAGTATGCAGGAGCCACCATAGACACAGCTTTCGGACAGCGAGCATACCCATAGCATAAATTGAGAGTCAAAGCCTCAAAATCGTCAATCCTGAACAAAGTCCGTTCATCCACCCACACACAAGTCCATAGTTAGTAATGAATTCATATTGGTTACAAGCTAGTGGATGAGGAGGTATTTCAAGAAATGCATTGGAGGTAGGTAGCAACTAGCAACCAGGGTTTGTTTTTTTAATTTTATAGTATTGGAAAGCTGGCGAGTTTTTTTTTGAGAAACTAGCAAAATTAGTCAAATTTTTACTAGAAAAACCAAAAAAAAATTCCAAAATTTTCCCAATTCTTTTTGTCATAAAAATGACAAAATGCTTTGAAGTTTTTTTTCACTGGTAGCAGCACACATGATTGTGCTTTCCATAAATGTTGTCAAATCCTGAACATTGCACAGCCAGCTCACATTCAGCATGGTTAGTGAAAGGAAAACAAGCAAAGAAATCCCAAAGAGGTTTCAATACAACAAAGTCTGACTACAATTTGTTTTCTTTGAGTACTTCAAAAAATGTGCAAAATAGATAGCACAAAGTCTTTGCATCAGATTCTCAAAATGTTCAAAACCCTGAACAGTCCATCCACCCACACCACAAAGCAAGGTTAGTGCATAAGCCAAACAAAAGACCACCCATTCAGGCACTACAAACATCGCTTTCTATTTCTTCCCTTGTAGGCCTACCATATATTATATTAGAAAACTGCCCCATTTTTACCTTTCCCCCAATCCCGGGGTGCAAAACCCTGACCATAAACCCTAAATCCTAACTCTAAATTACAAGCCCTAAACCCAAAATTGTAAACCCTAACTCTAAATTATGAACCCTAAACTCTATATTGTAAACCCTACTGAACATTCACCAAGTGGAGTGGAAAACCGGTGATCAATTTGCAAGGTGATGATGATGATGATGATATTATGCCCTAAGGAACCAATTTTTATAAGCAAACAAGTGAACAAAAGCAACAATAGTGCATGTGATTTGTAGTTGAAGGGGTATGCGTGTAAGGTTAGGAGTTGTACGAAAAATTGTTTTCATCCCACAAAAGGTGGTAGTGAGAGGGGCGACTAGTGCCAAGGTTGCCACCGTGACTATATAAATAAAAGTCGAATTCACGAGGATGCGTGATGACGGTGTCCACCACCACACCCGATGGCACATTTGTTGACGGTCCTGCGGGTGGTGGAGGTCTGTTGTTGTATCCTCCTCTTGCTCCTTGTCCTTGTGGCTGCTGTTGTTGTGCTTGTGGTGGTGGTGCCCCGGGTCGTTGGTTCAGAAACATCCGAGTGTGGTGCCGTTTCTGTACTACCGCAAATGTAATCTTGGGTCTCTTTGGTTTGAATACACTGTGGGCTGCCTTTCGAAGAGCATCCACTTCCTCCCTTAGCACTTGCTTGAACTGGTTTTCTCCAACACCGTCGCGGAAAAATATGATATTCTACCAACCCAAAGAGGCAACAACACATGGATGAGAATATGGGTCTTACCAAAGCTACTGGTCGTTTAACTTATGGAAGAGTCAAAAAAAATTGTGGAAAAGGAGGAGGGAAAAAGGATCACATACATCTGGAGCTGTGAAGTTATTTCTCTCACTCCATTTCCTCATCAGCTCCTCAGCCAGGCTTTGAAGGTTTTGTAAAATCTCAACCCGATGCCCTTGCTCAGACTGTAAAGCCAGGAAGCGGCCCGTATCTGGCCAGTCATTACTAGCAACCACAGCTGCCAAAGACGGGCTTTCGGCATCCCCAGCATCTGGATGTGTAACATCCGCCCCGAAAAATATGCACCGTTTGTTGCCAACAAATGTAGATGGGTGTGGCAGGACCTTAAAGTTGCGACCCCCACATTTCACATTCACTTTCAACAGCAAGTTTGTCATTGTAATATTCTTATGACCTGCAAGTAAATTGCAAAGTTAAATATCAAGTCACAAAATTACCAACTGAATGATAATTTCACTTACTATGATGTTTCATCAGAACTGGTTTATGTAGGATGGGTATTTTAGTGATCATCACTGTGACAATTTCAGAATCATTCTGGATTATAATTTGTTGTCATATATAAAATTTCATTTCGAAATCGTTTTTTTTTTGGTTTTTTGTTTATTTGTATCTTGTTATCTATCTTACTCTTGCCTTCCTTTCTATGTGAGCGATCGTTGTCACTAGTAATGTGTAGCAATGTGAAGACCCAAGTACATGATCTAAAACAATGTTGGAGACAAATTTAAAGTTGCAGGAGTTTTTGGTTTCACGACTTTTTGGACACAAAATTTGCTAACCCAATTTCATAAACCAAAAGAACCATGAGGTCATTGTATGATGTTTATAGCCAAGCATCATCCATGGATTAAAAACATTTTTGGGTGAATTTTTTTTTGGAGTGAAATCTAGTGGAATTTTTGTTGGGGCTTTCTATTTTCAGTGCTCACCATTCTTTACAGTTTCACTGGTCACTACTTGAGTTGTAAAGCCATTGGTATCACCATAATGCTTGATGTCTTTGTAGCGAGGGCTTCTCTTGTTTTCGACTACCACCACAAGGAGTTGGGGTCTAATTCCTTGACTCTTGGCCATGAGTTCGCCGGTAATACTGGTGAAAGCAGCTGTGATTGATGTCTCGGGGGGAAGTTGTCTAAGCACATAGTCTTGAGTCAATTGAAGCCCCATATTTTTTGCCCGTCTGCACACCAATTGCCCCAGCAGAGACCCAATTTTATCACACTGCATAACTGATGTTTACACCAGTGTTTTCCAGTTCCTTGATTTTGATATCATAATAAAGGAATATGAGCTTTTCAATGCCTAGTAGATCATTCCTAACCCTTCACTTTCAGTTGAACAAACAAGAAAAGAAACTCTTTCATGCTTTTGTGCTAGCTAGTGATGACCATCAGCTCCCTTTGAAAGCATGAACACAGTGCATTAAGGTTTAGGGCATCCGGGTGTCTTTGAAGGGCACCCTACAAACAAAAGGGTAAGGAAGGGACTTACGTGTAAATCGAGTGGCCAAAGTCCTTGCACTCATCTGTGTTAACGGCACCACCGCTGAAGTCTAGCAGCCCCCAATACTTGATGTGCCCAGGTTCAAGTGCTCTATTATGGCCCCAAACCCATGTTCCATCAGCCAGGGGTTCTATAAGGTTGTCCTGTAGGCACTTGATGGAGGGTCGCTTCAAGGTTCGACCCACAACTTCAGTCATTTTCTGGTTGAATGCAAGAGTATATGCGTGGGTGTACACATTGGTCATGCTGGCAAGCAATTAGAAATTTAGTATCAATTTGATTGATTTGATGTTATATGTTGTTGTCGCTGTGACTGATGTTCAGCACTTCTTTGCTGAATACGTATTTATTTTTGAAAAGTGAGGTTTGATAGTTTCAAATTTAGTTTTCCAGAATTTACAATATATATAATGTATTTGTAAATAGTGTGCATAGCATTTGAAAATACACTGGAAAAGAGAGCACATTTGGGGGGTTTACGGGTTGTTAAGATGTGTAAGAATATTGGTCTACTCTTGGAGTACGTGTTGGAAGAAAGAAAGAGGTGGAATGGGTAACCTTAGATTACTAGGATCATATGGTCCATGCTGCTTTCTCATCATCTCTTCAATGGCTAATCTCCTGTTGCTTGGTTTGTCCCTGGTAAGTAACACCAGTCCTTCCATTTCAAGGGAAGTGAGTTTCCCGGGCATCTTTTCTCCTGCTTGAATGAAACATAACTCCATAGGAATGTACTGCTTCACCTTCGACTTGATCAGCAAGCATGGCAGCTTCTTCAATCTTATTGCATAATTGTATGTCTCACGGTAGTATGCCACCATGGTCTTCGTCACTTTGGTATTTGCAAGATTGAAAGTAATGTGTTCGGTGGTTTCCTCTGACAAGCCCATCACCTTCATCTTGCGCCTTTCTACTGATGTTGAATGCTTTATAAATATAGTCAGGTTCCGAACCGCATTTAACACCATGTCTCTACATTACCAGCCACCCAAACAAGGATATCATTAAAGCTAAGTGAACAAGCGCCTTGCTTGCAATTTGTAACTACAAGCATTTGTGCATTTGCTAAAACCCATTCTAGAGAAGGTCTGCTAAGTTTGCTAACTATGGCTTTCCCCTGGGAATTGCAGGCCTTGATTTTCCGCTGAAAAAAAGCTGAAATATTTTCCCTTTGAGTTCACAATGTGGCAACTATGAAGTTCTCGTTCCTCAATTGATAACTCACAAATTATATGATAACCTTTGCCTCATGTTTTTACAATGGGTAAGCTCAACCTGACATTCCAAAATCCTCAGCTCCTTACCAGCTGGGAGCTTTACCAGGTACCTTACACTGAACCCATTTGATACAAAATCCAGATTGTACCTCTCAGAGTCATAAAAGCTAAAATCGGCAGGAATGTTTCTCCAGCCCTTCCAGCCCCATTTGAGTTTTTCTGAAAGGTAGTCAAGGATCGGTCTCTCCTTCGTGAAGCAACAATTGGAGACATCAACATTGAGAGCCAAGCCTTGCATGGTGGGTCGAAAGCTTTGGAAGAAACCCTTCCATACTTGCAAGTAGCTACAATTTCTCATTTCTTGGATATCATCATTGGTGAAAAGACTCTGACCATATTGTTGGGTTTGTTGGCTCATTCGCCCAAAGTTTTCCCGAACAATGTACCCCAATATCCTCACATATTCTTGGTAGTTCTCATTATTCGCTTCAAGAATTTCTTGGCCCATGACAAGCTGCTTGAAAGCATCTCCCGAAAGGCCACCATCCTTGTTAGTAAGTGTTGTTCTTTTCGGTTTCATTGTTGTAATAACATCCCTTGGATATCTGCATTCACATGCGCTCTATCAATCAACTGTTAGAGGCTGGAATCATAGACAAAATTAGAGTGTTACCCATATTATAACACACGAAAGTGTGATGGATTGGAAGCTTCTAGCCATAGGTTTAGTTTGAGATTTTTCTTAGGTCAAATTGTTTGAGATCTGAGCTTCGGTAGACTTCTGCATCTGTTCAAATTTTGGTTGGAAAGAAAATAAAATATTTGGTAAAGACGAAAACAAGTATAACCGCACTTATACTATAGCATATCATAGTCCTTAGAAAAAAACCCCACATTTATGTGGAAGCCACTGATCCTCCTCTGGCCAAAGAGGTACTAGTGTCTATCAACTTGAGTTTCAATAGTTTAGGGGTTTTGACTCAATGTTCGCAAAATTGTGGCTTGGGTTGATAAGTGTTGTGTGAGTATCAATAAGGAAACACCCAAGCATCATTACAATGGTTCATGATCACCTATTTAATCCATATTGGGCACCTTAGGCTCCTTAAGTGATCTATCATTTGATGTACCATTCTATGACAAAGTGCCAGGAGCTTGGAAAAAGTGGTGGGTTCATGTATTGTTTTGCTTGGTTAGCTGATCTAGCTCCCGTTGGAAATTCATACCAAATCTTGAATTTCATGGAATGTTAAATCTTTGATATCAAGTGGTTGCAATTGGATAATTTACAAGTATTTCAATAAAATTCTATCTGACACTTGATCATTGTGACATGTTACAATAACTAATACTGCAAGCAAAGTGAACAACTTGACTGTTTAGGATGTTGCCCGTTCTCAGTTCTTCAAAATTATACAATTTGAAATTGGAGCTTGATATAAAGCCTTGGGTTCTTTTGGTAAGTGTGTGTGGCATTCAAGACTTGGGCTTATCAGCATTGTTCAAGTTTCTTTGAAAATGAAGCAAGTTTTCCCTTTCATATGGAGACCCTTGGACACTAAACATTGTAAAAGATGCCAATCAGAACAGAAACCCTAAACCTGGGAACATAACCGCAATCCACTCCCACATTTTCTGAGGATTTTCTAGGAAGGAATTTCAAGATCCAAGTTTCACCCCCAAAACTTGGAAACAATAACATATAACTTTACTTTTCAAGAAAAAAAGTGAAAGATGCCATAACATCCCCAAATTGTATTTGAAGATGAGATTTCATGAGTTATAAGAACAAATAAGGGTGGGTTAGCTTAAGACAAATTGAGGCCTTTCTTTAGAGAATTCAAGGTGGAGCACAGAAGGGTTGAAAGGTCCCTTACTCATGGGTTCTTGGATGTGTGTGCTGTTGTTCTTTTGGTCGAAAGGTAGGACTGTACACAGTTTCCATGCCATCAAAAACAAAAGCGCAATTCAAATTCTCAGACCAATTCCGAACGAGCTTGCGTATCATCACTTTGTCTAGCCTGTGATCAGTTTTGAACTCATTTTGGTAGATAGTAGGAAATGTGAACCCATCCAAGACCTTAAAGTGGTTTGCAAAGTAGATGTTGGCCTGCACACACAGGTTCCATTTCACAACCCACAACACTTAAATTAGGGCATAGAGGCCCTAATATAGTCAAAGCAAAGAGGGAGAATGGCACCATGTTGGTGGTGTGCCTTTTCTAAGGAATTGACATCCATCCTTTAGAGGTATGTATGTGTGTATGTGTACACATGGTGCCACTTTATAAGCCAACTCTATAGAATACAAATTCTCACTTGTTTGCTAGTGTCAATGGAATTTAAGGGCAAGTAAAACAACCTTACCCCAACCCAAACACCTTGCCAAATCCCAATTTTGACCTCATTTTGTGTTGAAACATATAGAAGGTGAAGTTAGAAGTTCTTGAAGGCAAAGTTAGACAATTTTCTCACAAGGGAATCATCCATCATCTCCTCGTGTTAGGGTATGCATGTTGGAAATCCTTGTTGGAAATCCTTGAGTTGCAAGGTAGTGTTGCGCCTAATTCAAATGGACTTGAATTGGACTTATAACTCATTTGGAAGGGATTTTCAAGTACTGAAGTCTTTTACCTGGCCAGCAGTGCCTGGTTTTGTAGGACGAGGTGGTACTCTCAGGTCCGATAAACTAGGACCCAAAAATGTGTCCTTAATATCCTTGGCTATCTTGAATGTCTCCTCCAACTTGTGTGCAAGTGAAGTTAGTAGAGATGGGGAGCTTGGTGGGCTTGTGGTTACAAATCCACTTGCTTCACCTTGTGAACTTGAGCTGGGATCACTTGGAAGTGAACCCCACATAAAAACCACTGGTTGTGGGGCAGATGAACTGCTCTCAGGTTGCTGTTGAGAATATGGCACCTGAATTGGAGATGGTTGATTGGGTGCAAGCCGACCACCAGGGGCCTGTGGTGCGGGGCCCTGGGCCACCCTTTGTTGGGGCACAGGGCCCTGTGGCACCCTTTGTTGGCCCCTTTGTTGGGGTGCAGGGCCTCCTGGAACATTGCACCAATAATAAATTCATAACTTTTAGAAGCATTCATAAACTTGTTTCTTTTACCATTTATTAAAATATAAAGGATGGAATCATATTTTTCTTTGGGTGCAACCACTTGTGTTGTTTCTTCATTGCGCACCAAAATGGGTTTTCAAACCATGACAATGCCTCAAGTAAAGGTGAACACAAGTTTCATTTAGCCCTTTTTTCTCCCAATATTATTTTAGAAAACATTGGGCATAGTAGTATTACTAAACCACTAGTCTCAGCCATTTAATTATGATGTTCTTGTCATGTCAATTTCAAGTCTCACTTGTTGGTAAGTTTGATAAGACCTATAGAAAAGTCACAAGATTGCCCTAGAATTATATCACATATTGCTCATCTATGGCTATGGTGAAACAACACCACTAACCCACCATTATGGATCAGTGTGGGTTGAAAAGAAGTCAACTTAAAACTCTTGAAGCTAAGGTAGCCATTTCACATTTTGACTCCATTCCTTGCAATTGTTTAAAAGATTTCAAAACCATTTAGAACTTCTGCATTATGAAGATGGGATGAATGTATGTTCATAGGTGAGTCGGTATATGTAGAATGCCCATCTTGGCACTAGGATCAATGACCTACAATAACATAGATGCTTTTGTAGAATTGCCTATATTGCATGAGTTACAACCAAGCCTCCTCCACTAATGGTTGGGTGATGTGATCTTCATCACCATGGGCATAGTATCCAATTATAATTTGATGAGTGTTAAATCATTCCAAACCATCCCTATACCATTCAATTTGGATCCATTTTTTGTTCACCAAAAATAAAAAGTTTTAGATACCATAGAATATATAATTAGTTGGTTCACATGAGGGGTTTTTTAATTTTAATTTTTCACTCTAGTGTTATTGAACATTTGGCCAAATTTTCCCCCCAAAATAAATAAATTAGTCTAATAACTCCTTGGTGAAGATTTCCAAAATTTGTCTCAATATGTTATACACTAAGGTGATCAATCAAGTAAGTATGAAGTAAAGTGTGCAAGTTGTGGGATGTTATGCGAATATGCAAACAATCGAGGTGTTGTCCATAGTTAACCATAGAAGGCTTACAATACTTACCACCTAGTTGCGGGAAGTCCTCTGGCCTGTCAGGCTGCTGATTCCACGCTTGACCACCTCTTTGAGGTGCATTACGAGAATCATCACCTTGATTTCCACGTGGAGTGGGTCCTTGTGGGATTCTAGATTCTTCAAATGTGCTGGCGCGCGGTTGTGATCGGTTGTCCCATTGTTGTGGTGAGTTTCCCCTCCCATATCCGCCACTATATGGTTGTTGACTTGAAGAAGCTACATTTTTTCCTACACAAATGCGCACAAGAGGATTTAATTACAACCATACACACTATAACAAAATTTGATGGAGACACCAAATCCCCCAAAATGATATTAGATTTCACAAAAACACATTTTTATGAAAAATCTTCCCAAATTTAATTCCAACAATGAGTTGATTAATGCTATGGAGCTTGTGTATAGGCTAATCGTTATATATTAACAACTTAACATGTAAGTCTTGTAAATAAATTCCTAGATAAACCGTTTGAGAAAATTCAGAGTTTTGAGGGAAATTTTTCTTTGTTTTTTTTGCCTTGAACTTTGTGATTAAGAAGTACCTGAGGATTTTTTCTTAGTGTCCACTTGTGACCAACCACTATCCTCAGGCTCCTCTTGGGGTGCTCCTGGACCTGGACCTGGACCTGCAGCATGGGGTTGCACCCTGGGGGAGGTGGGCCTGGTGGGTGCCGCGCTTGATACTGTACTGCTAGGTCCAGCACTGGTACTTGCACTGCTGCTTTCCTTGTTGCCCTGTTTTTTCTTCCGCACCATTGTTGCAAAGGTTGATTCGAAAGTAACAAAAATTGGGTACAGGCCGAGGTAACTCAAGAGACAACAACCACCTAGTTTGAGCAATTGACAAACAAGTATCGCACGTTATAAGCAGCAATTTTAATTTATTTTTCTAGTGTAAATTAATTCGACTAATTTTGCTAATATTTTGGAAATTTTTGCCAAATTTTCAATATCAAAGAATTGAATAAAAAATAGCTGGTTATAATAAGCAGCATTTCATAAGACAAGTGGCACACATTAGTAACCATGTTAAGAACCTTTTGTTTGATGCTATTATTAACTTGGGTTTTGGGAGATCTGTTTGGATGTCTAGGAAGGGTGAAAATGAATGTGAGTATAACAAATAGATGAAGGAAAAAGTCCAGAACATAGAATTAAACTCAAATCAAAGCTAATTAATTAGTTGTTGACTCCAAGACAACTTCTTTTGTGAAAGATGGTGAAAGTTTACCCCCTTTTTGGCTGGTTGATGTTTGTGAGATGCAGAGATTCACTCACTTCCAACAATTGAAATTTTTGTCACCTTTAGTACAAGCCAAGGAAAAAAACCCAATGTCACAGACCATTCAGTTTGTCAGGTGTAGAGGGAAAAAAACCTAAAATTGAGATTCGATGCGGGGGGGGGGGGGGGGGGGGAAGGCAAAAAAGGATAGGTAGATATATTGGAGCAAAAAAAAAAAAAAACAAAAGAAAATCAATTGGAGGAAGGAATTATAT